>Ga0302325_10030530_pt1 | contig 11111 bp, 19 predicted proteins | sample Palsa_T0_2_FD_201948 | JGI IMG/M metagenome (GOLD analysis project Ga0302325, IMG submission 201948) | Peat permafrost microbial communities from Stordalen Mire near Abisko, Sweden - Palsa_T0_2 | ecosystem: Environmental > Terrestrial > Soil > Palsa > Peat permafrost | place: Sweden: Abisko...
TTCAAATCGCGATGCACTGTCAGTAGATATTGGATGATCCATCTCAGCTCCTCATGCCGAAAAACGAATCTCCCAAATTTATCAATGATTCCAACCTCGCAAAATGCGACTTTCTGACTCAGTAAGATTAGCACGCCGGAAAGAAACACGATCGGAGACCCGCGATCTATGGTGAATGGACAGTAAAGCCTTTCGCAAAATGACAACTAATATCGAATCAACTTCCTTTAAAGTTTGAGCCTTATTAGAGGTTGCAACGAAATGCGATAATTTGCGATACCAAATAGGGGAAGGTCTCATGTTAATTTTAGACGCAGCAGTCGGATTTTGGGTCGGTGGCAATACCCTGTTATTTGGATGGTTGGCATGGCCCGGTATTTTAATGCTGTTGGCGCGCGCTCGCGGGACAACCGGGCCTTGCAATTCACGACAGTCGCGTGCGGCGTGCGTTTCGGCAATTCCACAAGCTGCAAAAACCGCGATTACTTGAGGCAAGGGCTCGGGTTCTTAAGCGGTATTCGGCGCTGTCCTGTTTCGAGTTTTCTAGGCAGGCCAAGAAGCCCTAGCCCCGGAACCCCATTATTATCCCCCGAGGCCGTCGACCGTCCTGCAAATTTTTCATCATGAATTATTTGGCGGCGATCAATTCGGGTGCCACGCCGTTGTTCGCGCCGCCGATGATGCCACCAATCAGGTCTCCGATCGGATTGAGCCCACGTCGCCAGCCCCGCTCCGCAACCTCCGTGAGGGTGGCACCGATTGTCTCATTAAGGCCTTCGGGGACAGCATTGAGGGCGGCAAGGCCTTTCGCCGACAGTGTAACCCCCTCAGCCGGATGAGTCCCGGAAGACTTTACGAAGCCCTCAGCGCTAAGCCAATCGATGGTGTTGTTGAGCACCGCCGAAAAAATACGTCCCGATGGAAGCTTGTGGGTGGACCAGTTCACACCGGGAATGTCCATGGCGGCGGCAATGACGGCTCGGTCGATGTCGAGACGGACCGGGAAATCGGTATAAAGCTGAACAAATATCAGCCCCGAGATGATGTTGAATTCTTGGATGTTTGCCGGCATCTCAGCCATTCGACATTTCCTCCCATTTTCTCCAGATGTCGTCTCCGCGACGCTTGGATAATTATAAGCGTTCACGCGGCGAGATCGAGTCCAAATCCTCCCCGGCCGGCCCCTCCCAACTCGTTTTCTAGCGGTTGCGGTTTCAAAGTGCATAACCTGGAACGCAACTGCAGCAATCCTTGGGACATGGAAGGGGGCCGCCGATCCAATTATGAGTTACCCGTGGTCCGGCCTTCTGCGTTCTGTTTTCGTTCCGATCGGCGTTATAATTGCCGCGTTTCTACATGACCGCTGAATCAAGGGTGCGATTTGGGATTAGCAGAGAATGCGTCAAGTTTCCGTTCCGCAAAAACTCGGTGACGCTTCGGCCGCGGTCCTGCGTCAGAAGGCCCATCTGCAGAGCCTTCTGGTTGGACACTGCGTCACGCGTACCAATGGTGTCCGATACGGCGCGAACAAGGTCGCAGAAGCCACGGAGGGATTAGGGCAATATTCGCCGGGTGGATGGAACTGAGAGCCAAAGCGCGGGCAGCAAACAGAACAGCGACCCTATTGGTTCCTCACGTCGAAGATCCTCGTATCAGCCAACTAACGGTCCGAGATGTCTTCGTTTCCGCTATTAGAACTCGAATAGGTCGCTACCCCGCCGAGCCAAAGCGTGCAGGTCTGCCAGCGTCCCACGGATGGCACAACATCGGCCGCACTGCACCGGAGTCGCTGCCGGCAAGCTCGTCGGATCCATAATCTTGATCGATAGGCTGCCGCATTCGTCGCAAACGATCTTGAACTGCGATCGTTTACCAGTCGTATTGTCCTCTGGACTCGCCGTGCTCATCAACACGCGATCACGGACGCTAGATAGACGATGTGGTGGGCTTTCCAGCTAAAGCGATCAGCGGCTGCCTGTACTGGCTTCCAAAATCGATCCGCTGAAAGACCCGCGCGCGAGCCGGCGCGGCCCTCGACGTAGGGGCCATACAAGACGTCCATACGACGACGCTCGTAGACCATCACAGCCAGAGACGCCGCAGCGAAAGCAAAACCGATAATCGCTATCGTTTCGATAGTCATTTGAGCCCCGCCCGTTTGTTCGACTGAGGTTTGAATAAACCTAAAATTTTAAAGTTGAGGTCGCGCCCGTGGCTGCAATTGAACGATGCTGTTAGCAGTCTCTAAACCATGTCAGCTACACTCCGGCGTGACTACTTCCGGCTCCTCAGGCCACAATCGCCAGCGCGTTGATGCGAGGTCGATGACACTTCGCGGCGCACGACACCGACCTCGTGAGACCCCTACCTGAAGGAAGTACCCGTTAACAGCAGCGATTGGGAGCGCACCGAATCTATTCAAAATGTGAAGCGCATTTTAACATCTCACGTTCGTCCGAAGCCGAGGTGCCAAGCGCTAATCAATATGCCACACCCAATTCCCATTTTGTTTCCAGCTCCGAGAAGTGCTCACCGTCGCTGCTAATTTCGGCGGGTGATGGTGAGGTCACGGAGAATTTGTCGGCGTCGATGGCGCGTTGGGATTTCCTGCATAGTTCAAGGTCATGCCACGCTGGCTAAAGTTGAAGCCGGTGGTCGCCTGGGTGCAACTGGTATTCCAGCCGGTAGTGGCACTCTGGGCCGTCAGATTTGCGATATAACAGGTCATCCGGATCGTCGAATCCCCAACTGGGAATTCGACTAGAAATAACGAGATGGCCGTAACGGGAAAACCCAACGAAGAGAAGCAAACTGAGCCTGCCGTTGCGTTGGGACAGTTGTAGTCCCACTGATAGATCACGGAAGACGCGGGAAATGGCGACGGGGTAGGCAACGCGACAGGGCGGACGGTTTGGGCTGAGGCAATTGCGGGAAGACCACACAGAAAGAGAAGCAGTGTTGCAGTCAAGCGCATGAACACGATCCCTGTTGCCGTTCAACTCACCGGTGGAAAATTATCTTATGTCGGGTAGGCGAAAAATTTAGCCTTCTGCCGAATTGACTGCGCTCAGCTATCTAACAACTGCACGATCGCTATCGCAGACTGAATGCTGGAACGTCGTCCCAACAAATCTGCTGCAATGGCCCGAGTCCGCATCCAAGCGAGTGAGGGATCGGCGAGTAAGGCGCCGAGGCGCAGGTTCCGGCGATTGCCATTTAGGCATGGCGTGATTTCGAGCGCAATATCATCCATTTGAAACGCGCTCATTTTTAACTAGCGGCTATTTTCTAAGCGTTGCGGAAGCGCGGAAGCAATTTGGGTATCGGACATCCTAAGGGGGCCCGTTTTCGGTGATGTCAATCAGTTCCCGAACAGACGCCACGCCGTGATCAGGTAGTAGCCGAGCACGGCAACGACAATGTTGATCGCGATCGTGATCACAAGGTCTACGGGCAAAATTGGCTTTTGATCAAATGGATCCATCGCCGGTCTCTTGGCGCTTGCGGATCAAAATGCTCTCCGCAATCTGACACTAGCGCAATCTCGCGACGGGGACAGGCCACAAGCCCCCTTCGGCGACGAAAATGTCTGACTGTTGCGCTAAAGACTCATCTATTCCCGGACAAAACGGTGCCGGCGATGTCGCACAGACGCCACGTCGGACTTCAACGGCTGCGCGCACCCTATGACCGCGCGAGTGGCCCATCGCCTTCAATTGCGATACCCTACATCGCGTTGCGGTAAACCCGCCGGCGGGCACCGCGCTTCGGCTTGCATCCGCTTCGACACCGCTACGCGACCGACGGAACAAGGAGTCTCCTTAGTGCGCGCGCTCGCCTACGTTGGCGGGCGGTCTTGTCATAGCGGGTCGCAATGGCCAGGTACTGCTTGAGCTTACAATAGAGGTTCTCCATGAGGTGGCGCGCCTTGTATAATTCCTTGTCGTGTAGGCGTTGAACCTTTCGATTAGTTTTGGGCGGAATGACGAACTTTTTTCCTACCGCAAGCAGAGGCTCGATGACGCGTTCATCGGCATCGAAAGCCTTGTCTGCCAACACCCAGACCCGTCCCCTGGCGCGACGCGGGACTGTCGGGTCTGACTCTTCCCGCATTTCTTGCTCTTCCAACGGCGCCGTCTGATCATGATCCGGGTCGCCTTTTCGGCACAGAGGCTTGGCGGAGTTGCTGCGCCCATTTGCGCGCGTTAGCAACCTGGCTTCCGGCTGCTCGCCCTATTGATTGCTGTCCATAGGTTCCCCGCTAGTGACCGCTCCGGTTGCAGCGCGGCAGATTGAGATACCCTATTGCCGTCGATCTGCGGTTGCGCTTGGATGCTGGCTGGGCGGGATCCACAATGCAAACTAGCGAAACGACACCTTTATGGGCTGCCGACTTTGGGCACGGTCGTCACGTATCTAACCGGCTACTTCATGATCGAGGATATTGTGGCGTACTTTAAAATGACAAAGCCATCAACCGCCGCTTGCTCGAACTCGAGCTGAGGGTCAAGTAACAACTATGGCTGAAAATATGGGCAAGCCCTGGACGATCGAGGAAGATCAGCAGTTACGAGAGCTTGTCGCTCAAGGCGCCACACTCCCTGAAATAGCAAGGACACTCAATCGAACCGAGTCGGGCACCAAGACGCGGGCTTATATTCTCCGTTTAGCACTCGGCCGTGCCGGTGCCAGGCGGCGCAGTCTGTCGAGATGGGGCTGACGGCGAAAAGCAAATGATACCTAAGCGCACAACAAAACCCGCCACGCACACCGACCTCAACTACGAATTCGAGGCTCCTAAGCGTCCCGAATGGAAATGGTTTTTCGCGGCGTTAATCGCATTCATGATGATTGGTTTTCTCAACTTGCGCAGCTGGGGCTGAAAGTATGCCGGCACGATCGAGCCACATCCCGCACAACCGTGAGCGCAGCGCCTTGCAAAGAATGAGCGCAGATCAGGGCCTTCCATTGTCTGAGTTGCATCAAGTTAGCAAAAGCACAATTGCGGGAATGCTGGCCAAGGGCTGAATCAGGAAGCAAGTGGTTGCTAGCCGAGGCGCGCGGTATCTCATCACACCTGCGGTCAAAGCTGCATTAAGGGCGAAAATTCCGCTATAGCAGTCTGCTGAAGAACCCCCTCGCCACGGAGGGGGCTTGATGATTCACTTTATCATCTCGAATCGGCGGAGACGATCATGCGTGGCAGGCTCGTGGATCAGGGCGGGTTGTTTTCGTACATCGCGCCGGAGAAGCGGCTGCCGGCGAACCATCCGCTGCGGAAGATCCGGGAGCTGGTCCGGGATGTGGTGAGTTGAATCTTAGCCTTGGGAAGCTTTACGCCAGCGAGGGCCGTCCCTCGATCCCTCCGGAGCAATTGCTCGGCGCGTTGCTGCTGCAGGCGTTCTACGGCATCCGCTCGGAACGCCAGTTGATGGAGCAACTGGACTACAATCTTTTGTATCGCTGGTTCGTGGGACTGTCGCCGGACGATCCGGTCTGGGACCCGAACACCTTCACCAAGAACCGCGACCGGCTGCAGAACGGCGATGTGTTCGCGAAGTTCATGACCAGACTTCTGAACCATTCTCAGGTCAAACCACTATTGTAGGACGAGCATTTTTCGGTGGATGGAACGCTGATCGAAGCTTGGGCTTCGCAGAAGAGTTTTCGCCCCAAGGACGGCAGCGGCGACGATGACGGTGGCGCAGATTTTCATGGCCAAAAGCGGAAGAACGACACTCATGCGAGCACCAGCGACCCGGACAGCAGGCTTTATCGCAAGGCGGCCGGACGGGAGGCAAAGCTTTGCTATATGGGCCACGCCACCATGGAGAACCGGCATGGGCTGGCGGTGGTCGGCATCGTCACGCACGCCAATGGCACCGCCGAACGCCGCGCCTCGGAAGTCAAGCTGAAGGCCAAGACAAAGCTGCCGGACGCCGCATCACGGCTGGTGAGGATAAGGCGTACGACACGGCCGATCACGTGGCCAATCTTCGCGCCATCGGCGTGACGCCACATGTGACGCAGAACCAGGCCGTGACCAAAACCGGCAAGGCCCGCACCAGTGCCATCGATGAAAGAACGACCCGGCATCAAGGCTATGGCATGTCGCAATCGCGCCGGGCGATGGTCGAATGCATTTTCGGATGGGGCAAGCAGCACGGCACCGTGCGCAAGACCAAGCATCGCGGTATCGCTCGCGTCGCCGCCGACTTCCTGCTCAATCTAATCGCCTACAACCTGATCCGCATTCCCAAACTGCTGGCCGCGTAGCCACCTGCGCCAAGCGAACACACTGCTGGGTTGGACAATGACATCCAACTCCAGCGCTCCACCCCAACAAAGACCCACGAGAGAACAAGAAAGCTCTCAATATCCAGCTTTTTCAGCAAACTGTTAGAGTTAAACTCGTGCCAAGCCCTCAAGGGCGGCTTTCGCCCTCAGTCCTCGGGTGCTGATTTTGCCTCGGCGCTCACCTAGAGCGAGGGTGAAACATATAAGCTCTTGCTTTCTTTGTTGTTGCCTAGCCGGCAGATGAGCCATCCGGCGCTGTCGCCGCCGACGACGCTCAACGTTGGTCTCCCAACATGAGTTTAACCCAACCCGACGGCCTGGTGTCGCCTTGCATCCACTCGATAAATGCATTGATAAAAATACTAGCTCGGATTCACTCCAATGCGTTGCACTGGGGCGATTGAAATTGATCGATAGGCTTCATCGATCTTTACTCGTGTGCCTGCCAGAAACGACCCTCCGTGAATCAGAGAGCGCCGCCGGGGCGGGGTAGGCGCGGAAAAGAGTCCTGAAACTCGGCGCCTCAGATCGGCTGAAACGCAGTGGCTTGTTAACCGGAATCATCTAATTCGAGTGAGACGCTGTGGAATCTAAACCGCCATGCAACTACTGGCGTGCCGAAAGTACCCCGTGATCGACGGTCAAACGCTGGTCGAATTTAACGGACACGAACGGCTTTTTCGAGGGCCGGACGGATCATTCTTGCTCTTTATGTCATCGGACGGGAAGCCAGAGGCGGAAGAGCGTATCGCGTGGCTCTCCGTGCGTGACGCAATAACTTGGCTCAATGAAAACTCAGACCAATTCGGCTCCTTTTGGGATTGCGCGGAAGTCATCCCGAGTGATTGCCAAGCCTCACGGAGCTCGCGATCTAGCCGTGAACGGCGGTTTCACAAATCACCGGTATTAATCCTTCGTTAACCTTTGCGGTTTGAATCTCCCACTGCAAACGAGAATCACGAGGGGAGCATCAAAATGCCGGTGGTGCCTTGGGACGTATTGACAAGATCGGAGCAGCGCCTCCTGATTAGACTGTTTGGCGGTGGTTCCGTGCGAAACCAAAATCCCGAGAGGGTCTTCACCAGCGAGGTTTAATCGACACAAAGCTGAGCATGCCGGGGTTGCTTGTGTTCACACTGGCTTTGCGGGTACAGCAGGCGGCCGCCCGACGACGCGCTGGAATCGCCGTATAGTTGCCGATGCAAGGAGGGCGCCGAGCTCGTGGCGGCCCCTTTCGTCTTTGAGGATGCCGATCTGCGGTGCGCGCGGTGAATCCCAATGAAGGTCGATGAATTCGGCCCCTCAAGGAGGCGCTTGCCCTGCGAGCAGCCAAACGCACGTCGACGCAGACGAAGAGATTGACGGTGCCGTTGCGGCGGTACTCGTAATCGTAACGTTCGAACTGACCCGGCTCGGCCGGCATCGGCTGGCGCAGCCGGCCGATCAGCTGGACCGGGGCTCTCGTCGAAGTAGACCACCGGCCGGCTAGGATCGGCGCTTCGGCATAGAGGTCGAGCACGTTTTCCATGCGGGCGACATATTCGCCATCGAGCCGAGGAATGCACCACATCGCCAGGGCTTGAGACCGTGTTCGGCCAACCGGCGGCGCACCTTCGGTCGGGTGCAATTGTGGGCGAGCAAGATGGGCCCGAAATTAACGTCGGCTGGGACACCAAAGACCCGCCCGATCGTGATCGATCACGGGTTCGGTCGGAGCAATCTTAACCGGTGCATCTTCAACGGTTGATCGAAGTTGGCGCCATGGTGGCTTGCACCACCCCGAGCGTTGCGGCTGTTTTGCAGCTTGCGCGCGAAGGCAAATGAACGAATAGATAGACTCATCGCGATGCATGAAGGCCGAGCAGAATTCCGCCGTGCCGGTCGCGCCTCTTATTGCGTTGCCTGAGGCAATCATGGTTAGTTGTTCCGACCGTCGTGCGCTCGCGGCGCTAGCATGGGTAATCACCGCGACCCACGGGTCCGATCGAAAAAAGATGCGATGTTTTTACACTCCAAAACCGTTTAATCTCGTTCCAAAACGCCAAACAGCGGAACTGATCAGCCATCAGGTCTTCTATAGTTATTGGACAAAAGTAAAAGAGGAAGACATATTTGCCGTTCCATTTGGAGCGCATGAGTCTATGAACACCATTGCTATCATCAAGAAGCCTCTGGGGACGACCAGCTCGCGGCATGCCGCGCCGGCACCATTTTCTTTTTCTCTGGTTTTGGTTGTCGTCTGTTTGTTTGGTGTCTCAGGCGGTCTTCTTTGGGAACTTGGTCTCAATTACGACGGGCTCTCAGGCAGCGCTGCGAGCAAGATACATCCGTTCACCTACCTGATAATTATCGTGGTTGGATTGCAGGCTATAAGGTCGGGAAATGTCGTCGACTATTGCATCCGTACCATTAAAAGGACACCCGCAAGCATTCTCCTCATCGTAGCCGGCTTGGCGCTGTTCTGCCAAATCATTGCGCATGACGGAGCTGGTATGGCTGGAGCTATCGACACCTATCTCGGACCGGGCCTGTTGGTCATGCTGTTAGCCTGGGCGGGCGAAAGAGAGATGCGAACTGTTGAAATCACGCTGCATACCTTAATGACGATAAATGCGTTGATGGCGTTGATTGAATTTGCGATAGACTATCGATTTTTCCCCTATCGTTTCGATGGTGACCTCTTTGAAAGAGACTTCCGCTCAACCGCCTTGCAGGGCCATCCTCTAATAAATGCAACGGTCACGTCCTGTTACCTTCTCGCCCTTCTAAATGGCAGGCCCTCACTCCCTTGGTTGCTGAGACTATTGATGATCGGCTTACAATTTGCGGCGCTCGTTACTTTCGGCGGGCGTACCGCCATTGTGATATCGATCGTACTGCCCCTCATTTACCTTATGACGCGGGCCAAACACGTTCTTCGCGAGCGCATTGTGTCACTGCCGGGAGCCGCCGCGGTAGTTCTGCTATTTTCGGCCATTGCCGTGGTTCTTGTCCCACCACTTTCAGCGGGTGGTTTCTTCAATTCGCTGCTGGAGCGATTTAATGACGACGGCGGGAGCGCCAACGCGCGACTCGAAATGTTCGATCTTTTTGCTCAGATTCCATTGCATGACTTAATTATTGGACCGAACTTGGATCTGGTCAACAGTTTGCGGCGCGTTAGTGGACTTGAATGGGGCATTGAAAACCCCATTGTCAAAAACATCCTCTATCAAGGTGTGGCTGTAACGTTGTTGTTGGTCGTTGCTGTTGTTTTGTTTCTGCATGAAATCGTGGGTCGTTGTCAGCGCGGCATTTGGTTGCCTATGCTTGCATTTTCGATTTTCCTGATGACGTCGGAAACAATCGGCGGGAAGACCACCTTACTCGCGAAATTTGCAGTAATTGTCCTGACGATGTACCGGCCTTCACGAACTAACAAATTCGGAGAGCGAGCTTCGGGGCTGCAATAAGTAGAAAACTGCCGCTGGCGACGTGATCAAAAAAAGACGGGACCTGCGCCGGACGAAGACAAGGTCCGGCAGCTGCGCGTGGATCGTGATCGTCAGGATGATTGTTCGCACGGCTTCGGATCAGGCTAATACGCCCGTGTTGAATCGTGAAGTCATGACAGATCTGGAAGAGCTGAGATTGGAGGAACAATGAGCGCTTTTGCTGAGAGTGAGAGCACAATGCCAGATCTATGAAGGAAGCGCTGAAAATGTGGGCAGCGGTGAATTTGCCGCTAGTGAGAAATTCAGTGAGTGCGAGAGGTATGAAAAAGGCCGCAAAGCAACGCTGGAAATCGCAATAAAGCTCACAGACGAGGCTCATCGAAACGCAGCGCTGCATGCGGGTTCGAATATTGCATGAAAGCGAAGGATCTGAGATTTGCTGCAATTATTGTGAACGCGATTACAGAAAAAGCAATTCAGGAAAGATCATAGAACAGCACGGGCTATATTTTGTACAGGAAAGACCGCAAGCTTTATCCTTCCGCGGGAGGTTCGATTAGACCAATTACAGCGAAATGCACAGCAATTGCTCAACGAGCATCCGCCGCGCCTTGTAACAAAGCGGGATGTCTTCGTGGTGCCGTATCAGTCGTGTAACGTCTGCGCTACAAGCGCCCCCTCGACGAGGGCATTACCGCGTTTGACTTTCTCTCAGTTCCAATCCAATTGTGAAGGCGCGTTTTTCGACGTCTCTCGCAAGTTCCCGCCTATCAGATGGTGACGACTTCAAGAGTCTTGCTCTGATGGCTTGACTGCAATAACTGGTAGCACTCAGGGCGATGTCTTGAAGGGAGTTCGGCGCGTCTCGACGCAAACAGTCATCCCGAGCGTTGATTTGGGCATGTTGATAAGGGGCTTCGGTTTGGTTTAGATCGGCTGAAGAGTCGGTTCTACAAGACGCACACAGTGCGGCAATACCTAACAGCGATAGAGTACGGATCATATTCTTCCGCCGCGCTGCAATCCGCCAAAAAATATATCACAGATCGCGCGCTTGACGGTAAGCGAGAAGCTGAGGCCGTTCAGGCGTTGTAATTCCACGGCATGAGCTTTTCGATCTGTGAGAAGGGCCAACCGTTGGCGATGCGCTGAAGGGTCAGGCTGAGCCAGGCTAGCGGATCGACGTCGTTCATTTTGGCGGTCTGCAGCAGAGTGGCGATAGTTGCCCATGTCCGACCGCCACCGTCGCTGCCGGCGAACAGCGAGTTCTTGCGCGTGATTGTCATTGCCCGTTCATTCTGCCCATGTAGGGCAGGAATTGGAAGTCTACTACCGGTATCATCCATATTTCGGCCGTAAGGTCTTGGTGCGTCGCATAGC
>Ga0302325_10030532_pt1 | contig 11111 bp, 10 predicted proteins | sample Palsa_T0_2_FD_201948 | JGI IMG/M metagenome (GOLD analysis project Ga0302325, IMG submission 201948) | Peat permafrost microbial communities from Stordalen Mire near Abisko, Sweden - Palsa_T0_2 | ecosystem: Environmental > Terrestrial > Soil > Palsa > Peat permafrost | place: Sweden: Abisko...
GTCAGCACGTCGCGCCACGGAAACAGCCGTGGCTCCTGGAAGGCGACCGCGGGTGCGCCGGTGACCTCGCGGCTACCACTGTGGTCCGGCGAAAGCCCTGCCAGCACACGCAAAACCGTCGACTTGCCGCCTCCACTGCGGCCGACCAACGCGACGATCTCATGGGCGCGGACCTCCAGCGAGATGTCATCGAGGATGCGCCGGGTGCCGTAACGCTTGGTGACGTTGCTGAGCTTGGCGACGATGGTGGCCCGGCGTTCGGACGTCACGGTCATGTGCGATACCTCAGGGCTCGGTGTTCCAGCGCCCGGACGCCTGCGTCGGTGGTGATGCCCAGCAGCGCGTACACCGCCAAGCAGAAGATGATGATGTCGATGCGCAGGAAGTCACGTGCGTTGTTGATCAGAAAACCAATACCCTTGTCCGCGTTGATTTGCTCGGCGACGATCAGCGTCATCCACGCGATGGCCAACGATTGACGCAGCCCGACCAACACCTGCGGGGCCGCACTCGGCAGGAGAATGATGCGCAGCCGCTGCCACAGCGAAAAGCCAAGGACGTCAGCGGTTTCCAGCAGTTTGGGGTCGACCTGCCGGATCGCGGAGAAGGTATTGAGGTAGAGCGGGAACGCGACGCCGAGCGCGACGAGGTTGACCTTGGCCAACTCGCCGATACCGAACCAGAGGATGAACAGCGGGATAAGGCCCAGGTGCGGCAGCGCGCGCAACATCTGCAGAGGAGGATCGACGGTGGCCTCGACCCACGGCGAGAGTCCGACTGCCACTCCCAGGGCAACCCCGGTCAGACCACCGAGCAGCAGGCCCTCGACGACCCGCAGCCCTGACACCTCGAGAGCCTCCAGGAGCTTTCCGTTCTGGATGAGTTGCCAACCGGCATCGAAGATCAGTTGTGGCGCCGGCAGGACGTCTGCCGATAGCAGCCCGGTGGCGCTGAGCAGTTGCCAGCCCACCAGCAGCGCAACCGGCGACAGCAGCCTGACGATGCTCCACCGGCGGATGGACCAGACATGGCTCACGGTCGGTGGTGCGGCAGCGTCAGCGACCGCGCGCACAGAACTGCTCGCCATTGCCGTGACGGTGGCAGATCCGATGGCCGGGGTGAAGAGTTTGGCTCCGGCTGAAGGGAAAACCGCGGGCGCGGCAGATCCCGCCCAACAAAAATGAGAATGCGCTTTCCGCTTTTGCGGAACGCTGTTGTACGGTTTGGTGAGCGCATTATCGTTCGGCGGATGACGGAGGGCCCGTAGTGCAGAAAGCAATCGATCCCAGCATCTCTACCTGGCCCGATGACAATCCGCAGCTGATCGGCAGCCGGTGCGGCAACTGCGATGCCACCACTTTCCCGGTGCAGGAGCTCTGCCCGCGGTGCAGTGCTTCCGCGATGACCGAGCACTTGCTGCCGCGCAGCGGAACCTTGATCGCCTGGACCACCCAGGGCTTTCCACCCGGAGCTCCCTACGCCGGTCCGACCGGAAAGGACTTCGTGCCGTTCGGAGTTGGCCTGGTTCAGCTCGGGGACGTGATCCGAGTCGAGGGCCGGCTGACCGAAAACGACCCGGCCAAGTTGACGTTCGGCCAGCAGGTCGAACTCACCATGCTGCCGTTCGCCACCGACGCTGACGGCAACGAGATCGTCACCTTCGCCTTCCAGCCCGTCTGAGGAGTCCGCCATGACTAGTGACGTAGCGATCATCGGCGTGGGCCTGCATCCATTCGGCAGGTTCGACAAGACCGCGATGCAGATGGGCGCCGAAGCCATCCAATTCGCGTTGGCCGACGCCGGAGTCGAGTGGAAAGACATCCAGTTCGGCTTCGGCGGCAGCCACGAGGTGTCCAACCCCGACGCGGTCACCCGACTGGTCGGGCTGACCGGCATCACCTTCACCAACGTCTTCAACGCCTGCGCCACCGCGGCCAGCGCCATCCAGCAGACCGCCGACACAATCCGGCTGGGTAAGTACGACATCGGCATCGCGATCGGACTGGACAAGCACCCGCGCGGCGCGTTCACGGACGACCCCGCCAAGCTGGCTCTGCCGCAGTGGTACGCGGAGAACGGCCAGTTCGTCACCACCAAGTTCTTCGGGATGAAGGCCAACAAGTATCTGCACGACCACAACATCTCCCAGGCCACGTTGGCCAAGGTCGCCGCCAAGAACTTCCGCAACGGTGCGCTGAACCCGAACGCGTTCCGCCGCAAGCCGATGTCTGAAGACCAGATCCTCAACTCGACCGTATTGAACTACCCGCTGACGCAATACATGTTCTGTGCGCCCGACGAGGGTGCCGCGGCCGTGATCATGTGCCGGGCCGAGGTCGCGCACAAGTACACCGACAAACCGGTCTACGTGCGCGCGACCGAGATCCGCACCCGTACCTACGGTGCCTACGAAGTGCATGCCACGTTCGCCCCGTTGGACGAGGACGTCTCGCCCACCGTCTACGCTGCCAAGGCCGCCTATGAGGCCGCCGGCATCGGACCCGAGGACGTCGACGTCGCGCAACTGCAAGACACCGACGCCGGCAACGAGGTCATCCATATGGCCGAGACGGGGCTATGCGCAGACGGCGAACAGGAAAAGCTGGTGGCCGACGGGGCAACCGAGATCCATGGCTCAATTCCGGTGAACACCGATGGCGGGCTGATCGCGAACGGCGAGCCGATCGGCGCGTCAGGCCTGCGGCAAATGTACGAGCTGGTCCGTCAGCTACGCGGCGAGGCCGGCGATCGTCAGGTGCCTGGCAACCCGCGCGTCGGCTTGGCTCAGGTGTACGGCGCACCGGGCACGGCGTCCGCGACCATCCTGTCGCTCTAGTACCCCGCGCTAGATGGCCGGTCCCAGCAGGTCGTCGGCGTCGCGGATGACGTAGCCGTAGCCCTGCTCGGCGAGAAAACGCTGCCGGTGCGCGGCGTACTCGGCGTCCATGCTGTCGCGTGCCACCACCGAATAGAAGATCGCGCCGCCGCCGTCGGACTTAGGCCGCAGCAGCCGGCCGAGTCGCTGCGCCTCTTCTTGCCGTGAGCCGAATGTGCCCGAAACCTGCACCGCGACCGAAGCTTCCGGCAGATCGATGGAGAAGTTCGCGACTTTGGACACCACCAGGGTGGTCACCTCGCCGCGGCGGAACGAGTCATACAGCGCCTCGCGTTCGGCGTTCTTTGTCGACCCCTGGATCACCGGTGCGCCCAACACGGTTCCGAGCTCCTCGAGCTGATCCAGGTACGCGCCGATCACCAACGTCGGCTCGCCTGCGTGGCGGCTCAGAATCGAGCGGACCACGGCGATTTTGGAATGCGCTGTCGAGCAAAGCTTGTAGCGGTCTTCGGGCTCGGCGATCGCGTAGTTCATCCGCTCGCTGTCGGTCAGCGTGACCCGTACTTCGATGCATTCCGCCGGGGCGATCCAGCCCTGCGCTTCGATGTCTTTCCACGGCGCGTCATAACGTTTCGGGCCGATCAGCGAGAACACGTCGCCCTCGCGGCCGTCCTCGCGGATCAGCGTCGCCGTCAATCCCAGCCGTCGCCGAGACTGCAGATCGGCGGTCATGCGGAACACCGGTGCAGGCAGCAGATGCACCTCGTCGTAGATGATCAATCCCCAGTCGCGGCTGTCGAACAGCTCCAGGTGGCGGTATTCGCCCTTGGTGCGACGGGTGATCACTTGATAGGTCGCGATGGTGACCGGCCGGATCTCCTTGCGCTCACCGGAGTATTCGCCGATCTCCTCCTCGGTCAACGACGTCCGGGCGATCAGTTCGCGCTTCCACTGCCGACCGGCGACCGTGTTGGTGACCAGGATCAGCGTCGTGGCGCCGGCTTTCGCCATGGCGGCCGCGCCGACCAGTGTCTTGCCCGCGCCGCACGGCAGCACCACCACTCCCGAGCCGCCCGCCCAGAATGATTCGGCGGCCATCTCCTGGTAGTCGCGTAGCTCCCAGCCGTCCTGCCGCAAGCTGATCGGATGTGCCTCGCCGTTGACGTAGCCGGCCAGATCCTCGGCGGGCCAGCCGATTTTGAGCAGCATCTGCTTGACCCGACCACGCTCGCTTGGGTGCACGACGACGGTGTCGTCATCTAGGCGTGCGCCGAGCATTGGTGCAATCTTCTTGTGGCGCAATACTTCTTCAAGCACGGCGCGATCCAGACTGACCAGCGTCAGGCCGTGTACCGGGCTCTTCACCAGTTGCAATCGGCCATAGCGGGCCATCGTGTCGACGATGTCGACCAGCAGTGGTTGCGGGACCGCGTAGCGGGAAAAGCTGACCAGCGCGTCGACCACCTGCTCGGCGTCGTGGCCCGCCGCGCGCGCATTCCACAGCGCCAGCGGCGTGATCCGATAGGTGTGTATGTGTTCGGGTGCGCGCTCCAGCTCTGCGAACGGTGCGATTGCCGCGCGCGCCGCCCCGGCAAGCTCATGGTCAACCTCGAGCAGCACCGTCTTATCGGACTGCACGATCAGGGGTCCGTCGTTCATCTAGTGCCGCTCCTCCTCATCACTTCGTTCTGCATCGTCGCCGGCACGCATAGCTCCATTATCTGTTGTCGCCGGCGCGCACCACCGACGTGATGCGGTGGATCGCGAACTCCCGTGCGCGGCTGGACGCCGAATCGAACGCCACCAGTTGCCCGCCGGCCACCGTGATCGGCGACACCACCCGCTGGGTGGCTACTCCAGCGGCGTCGACGTAGTGAATCAGCACCGTCTCCTGCAGCTGCGCGGCCCGGTGCAGGAGCGACATGGCCACAGCCGGATCGATCCGGGTGCTGCCCGACGCGGCGGTGGTCACTTTGCGTAGCACCGCGACGACCGCGCTCAGGGTGTCGCTGCTCGGGCGGGGCATCGGCCGGTGTGGCCGGTGGCGGTGCGGCGCGGGAACCCTCGCTCTGCGGGCCTGGATGTCGACGATCGTCCCGGTGGAGTCCTCCGCAGCAGGTGCGAAACCGGCGTCCTGCAAGGCCGCGAGCACTTCGCTGAGCGGCGCTTGCGATATCGCCACGGTCGGTGCCAGCACCCGCAGGCCCAGACGTTCGGCGCGCGCCGCCGCCTGGGCAAGTAGCGTCGGATCCTCACATCGCACGAATGACGTGGCCATACCGATCCTCAGCTGCCCGTGCCGTCGTGCGACGTCGTCGATGAGGTAGGTCAGGCCCTGCGGCACAGGTGTTTTGGAGTGCCGACCGAATAGCGAGTGCAGCGAGTCGGCGGTTTTGCCGATATCGAGGGCGTGCCGGATCGACTGTTCGCTGACACGGTAGACCGTGGCGGTTCCCGCCGATTCGATGGTAGCCACGGCCGACAGTTCCTCGGCGAGGTGACGTTCCAGCGGGCCGGGGACCACGACGGTCAAGTCGGCCTGCACCAGGAAGTGATCGATCGGCGGGGGCAGTGCACGTGCCATCGCGGCGACGGCGTCAGCGTGTCCGGCGTCCGAGTCGCCGCCGCCGATGAACGCGCGCCCGGGCGTGCTGATCGCCCCGCGGCCCACCAGACCCAGCAGGTGTGCTTCGTTCAGTAGGTCGGCGACCGGTCCGGGCTGCAGTCGCTTGGACCACCGCGGCCGTCGCCAGATCAGCGCCGCCGACGCGGTGTTCTTGTCCACCCCCGCGCCGGCCGCAAGCTGGGCCAGCATGTCCAGCAGGAGTCGGCGGTCCAGCGGCGCTGCCGTCGAGTAGAGCGAATCTGACAGCGCCGCATAGGGTTTCCCGTCGGGGCCGCGAGACCCGATCAACGCCGGCCGAGCCGCGAGGTCAAGCCAGGTAGTGGCCAGCAGGTGCCAGCGTTCGGCGGCGGACGTCTCGGTGAACCGATCGGCGGCCACTGTCGGCGCCCAGTAGGGCGGTTCACCGCTGGCCGGTTGCGGGTCGGGAATGCCACTGGCGATCAGACCCGCGGCCGCGGCGAGTTCGAGGATCAACCCCAGCCGGGCCTCGTCGATGCCGGTTATCTTGACCAGCCGCCGGACTTCTCGCACCCCCAAGCCACCGCTGCGCAGCTCGGAAATCGGTGTCGCGCTCAGTGCTTCGAGAAGCACGTCGAACTCGTGCAGCAGTTCGATGACGGCCCCGGCAGCCGCGGCGTCCGCGTCCGCAGAAGTCGTGGTGGATACCACCGGATCCGGTGCCGCCAGCTGAACCGGCCCGGGTTCCTCGCCGCGCAGGATCTGTGCGACGTGGCGCGGCAGGATCACTGTGTCGGCGTCAATTCGCCGTAGCAGTCCGACCGCAAGCAGTTGTGGCACGGGGCGATCCGCGGGAGCACCGGGTGCGGCGTCGCGCGTGCGTCCCAGCGGGGAGCCTTCCAGCAGCCTGTCCAGCAGCTCACGCTGCGGGTCGTCGAGACCGTCGATCAGCTCGGCGATCTGCGCTGGGTTTGCGGAGGCGTCCTCCAGGGTTACCTGTCCGGGATGCCAGGGCAGTCCGCCGGCGGCGTCGGGCGCCACGCGGAGTTCGGTGTCACCCCAGACCAGAGCGCGTTCCTTAAGGCCGTCGAGCGCGTTGATGACCTCTGCCTCGGGTGCCCGTTCACCGATCAGCGTGAGCAATTTGGCGACGGGCACCGGCGCTGTATCCGCCTGCAGCACCAGCAGTGCGTCGATCGCTGCCAGCCACAGAAAGTCCAGCTCGTCGGTGGCAGCCTTCAGGGACTGGCGAGCCTGAGCGCGGGCGGCAAGGGCGGCGATACTGCCCGGTGGCGGCTGGGCCAGGTCGGGCCGCAGCTCCAGCAGACGAATCAGCCGCTCGTCGGGCAAGTCGGCCAGCCAGGACCCCAGCGGGATGCCCTGGGTGTGTTCGGTCATCGCTGACCAGCCTAAAGCAGTCGGGCGACGAAGCCTTCCCGGGCGATGGCGAGTACCCACAGCCGATGGGGATAGGGGAGCCGAGCGGCCGAGCCTTCGTTGTCGCGCTCGACCTGTCAGAATGGTGTCCGTGGCTGACAACGCTGAGAAGAAGGCGCAGAAGACCCCCTACGTCGACAAGGGTTGGCCGACGACCAACCCCGACGACCATGCGGTGAGCGAGCTGGCAACCGATCGGGCCGGCGCACTTTCCCCGTTCGGAGACGTGATCTTCCCGCTGCCGTCCGACGAACTGCCTTACGTACATCCGGTCACCGACGTCAACCGCTAGGCGGATCGCCCGCCGCACGTTGAACGTCCTGCCAGCCCTCGCCTAAGCGAGCGAGGACAGCGCCGGATTTCCGCTTACGCTCTGCGACTGAATCGCCTTGAGCAGGTCGTTGAGGTAGCTCGCCTGGGGCTCGACGGTCCACTGCGCCACAGTGCTGGCCCGTTGGACCTCTTGCGGTGCCTCTCCCGGGGCTGGCGCCGGCTGGTCGGCCGGCGGTGGAGGTGCGTCGGCCGGTGCCGGTGGCTCAGCCGCGACGGTCTCGGCTGGTACCGGTTCGGCCGGGGGTGCGGGTTGCTCTGGCGGCGGCGGCGGCGGTGGTGCGTCGACCGCGACGGTCTCGGCTGGTACCGGTTCGGCCGGGGGTGCGGGTTGCTCTGGCGGCGGCGGCGGTGGTGCGTCGACCGCGGCAGGCTCGGCCGGCGGCGGGGGTGCGGCCGGCGGAGGTGGGTCGGCCGGCGGAGGTGGCATCGGGGCGTCGAAGGCGGCGGGCTCGGCTGGTGGTGGCGCGTCCGGGTGCGGCGCGTCAGCGAGGACGTTGCGCGGAGTGGCGCCCGAGAGTCCGCGGCCGCATACCGGCCAGGCACCGCGGCCCTGAGTGGCCAGCACCCGCTCGGCAACCGCGATCTGCTGATCGCGGGAGGCTTGGTTCGCCGACGAGGCGAACTCGCCACCGCCATGGGCGGACCAGGTGCCCTGCGAGAACTGCAGGCCGCCGTGGTACCCGTTGCCGGTGTTGATGCCCCAGTTGCCGCCCGACTCGCAGGCTGCGACGCGGTCCCATTCGCTGTCGGGAGCCGCGGCTGCCTGTCCGGCGAGAACGATGCCGCCGCCGCCGATCACCGCGCCGGTGAAGGCCAGTTTCGCGACGCCGACGGTTGACGTGGTGGGCTTACGGTGACGTCCACTCATACCTCAGTGATTCCTCTCGTAATGCGCCTACGAGGTCAGCTGTCGGGTTCGGGCGGAAGAGGTCGCCCGGCCGTCGTCGAGTCCGATTGGGAAACGCGTCGGCTTCACCCCAAGGAGCCGTCATTGGCTCCAAGTCCTGAATCGGCGGACCATTGGGTCCCCCGCCTCCATCCACGGTTTGCGTTGCTCGCCTATTGGATGGAGCTCGGCGCATAGGCGAGAAGGCCCGGCACGCAGGAAAACTCGGCAGGCCCGTCGAGGACGCTAGCCGGTGTTAGCGGCGGAGTCATGTTCTGGCGACACCGGCGTTTCGCGGGCCGCGAACGGGAAAAACGCCAGGAAGGCTCGCAGTTGTCGCAGGTTGAGGGCGTCGCAATCGCGCCGTTGTCGTGCCGTGATCATTCCGTTATGTGACCGAACTCACACCCCTGAAGGCGTTTGACGGGTGGTCACGGGACGGCGACCCCAGTGCTGGAGTCTCGGATGTCAGACCCGCGCCGTCCCGATTTGCGTCCATGACGCTGGGCGATCTATCGGAACAATCTCTTTGCCGAGCGGCATCAGCGACACCGGAATCAGTTTGAGATTGGCTAGCGCCAGAGGAATGCCGACGATCGTCGCCGCCATCGTCACCGCGCTGACGAGGTGCCCGATAGCGAGCCAGATTCCGAACAGCAGCACCCAGATGATGTTCCCGATCAGTGCGCCGTCACCGGCACCCGGGCGGTCGACGATCGTCCGCCCGAACGGCCAGAGCGCGTAGGACGCGATGCGTAGCGACGCGAATCCAAACGGGATGGTCACGATGAGCAGAAAACAGATCAGCGCGGCAAGCAAATAGCCGAGGGCCAACCACAGGCCGCCGAAAATCAACCAGATGACATTCAGGATCAGGCGCATTATCTCCTCCAGCGGATGCGTCAGTCTACCGAGAAACTCTGGTGCTCGGCCCGCAGCGTTCCGAGTAGGATCGGTCGTCATCGCGTCCTGCGCAGGCGGGGCGCTTCATTGTGTTTCCTCATTGAGTTCGTCAGACAAGCAGGTGAGACCGGTGCCGAGTGGCAAGGTGAAGTGGTACGACGCTGAGAAGGGATTCGGATTCCTGTCCCAAGAGGAGGGCGAGGACGTCTACGTTCGCTCCTCGGCGTTGCCCGAGGGCGTCGAAGGCCTCAAGGCCGGGCAGCGCGTTGAGTTCGGCGTCGCTTCCGGACGGCGCGGACCGCAGGCACTAAGCCTGAAATTGATCGAGCCGCCGCCCACTCTGACCAAGCCTCGCCGGGAGGTCCCCGCCGAACACAAACACAGCCCTGATGAACTGCACGGCATGGTCGAGGACATGATCACCTTGCTGGAGGGCACCGTGCAGCCCGAGTTGCGCAAGGGTCGCTACCCGGACCGCAAAACCGCACGCCTGGTCTCCGAGGTCGTCAAAGCCGTGGCCCACGAACTGGACGCCTGAACCCGGCATAAACGCGTGTACGGCATCGAGCCGGTCGGGCACCCTGGACGCTATGGCTACCTACGTCGCCGGGGCCGGCGAGTTCACCCGTGACACCCAGTACATCGAAACCCGGATCACCGCCGACGGCGGCGACGGCTATCCGGTTGAACCGGGTCGGTACCGTCTGATCGTCGCGCGGGCCTGCCCGTGGGCCAATCGCGCGATCATCGTCCGGCGGCTACTCGGGTTGGAAAGCGTTATCTCGATCGGGTTTTGCGGTCCGACTCATGACACGCGCAGCTGGACTTTCGACCTCGACCCCGGCGGCGTCGACCCGGTGCTGAAGATTCCCCGGCTGCAGGATGCGTATTTCAAACGCTTTCCCGACTATCCGAAGGGCATCACCGTCCCGGCGATCGTCGACGTGCCGACCGGAGCTGTCGTGACTAACGACTTTGCCCAGATGACCCTGGATTTCTCGACCGAGTGGACCGCCTACCACCGCGATGGCGCGCCCGAGCTTTATCCCGAGCGGCTGCGGGCCGAGATTGACGAGGTGGGCAAGCGCATCTACACCGAGATCAACAACGGCGTGTACCGCTGCGGCTTCGCCGGCTCGCAGCAGGCTTACGACTCGGCGTACGACCGGTTGTTCACCGCGCTGGATTGGGTGAGTGGCCGACTGGAGAGCCAGCGATACCTCGTCGGGGAGACGATCACCGAGGCCGATGTCCGGTTGTTCACCACGTTGGCCCGCTTCGACCCGGTCTACCACGGCCACTTCAAGTGCAACCGAAGCAAGTTATCCGAGATGCCGGTGCTGTGGGCCTACGCGCGAGACCTGTTCCAGACGAAGGGTTTTGGCGATACCGTCGACTTCGTCCAGATCAAGCAGCACTACTACATCGTGCATACCGACATCAACCCGACGCGGATCGTGCCGAAAGGTCCGGAGCTGGCCAACTGGTTGATACCGCATGGTCGGGAAGCATTGGGCGGCAGGCCGTTCGGCGACGGATCTCCGCCGGAGCCGTCGCTCGACCGTGAGCGGGTGCCGCTAGGCCACGGGCCCTCCTGACCGGAATCAGCACCCGGGCAAGGCGCTCTTAAAGGAAATCGACTCGGACCGAAGGCTCGCGCATCGCGGATTCCTTTCTTGTGCAGACGGACCGGTGGATCAGTTCACGTGGTCCCGCCAAGCAAGAATAGTCAACGGCGGCATGCGCCCGCCCGGACGGCGATCAGTGCGGTGGCGGCCGCCCGGTCAGCAATGCCGTGATCGAGCGGTTCTTCAGTCACAAGCTTTCGGTAGTAGATCGGCGCGGCTACCAAGCCGACGAGCTCACGAGAGTCGACGTCGGCGGGCAGCTCTCCTTGTTTGATCGCGGCGTCGACCATGTTCGCCGCTTCCCGGTGCCGGCCCGCGAAGAACGTGCGCTTGAGCTGGGCGATCTGCGGTTCGCGGGCGGCATCAGAGAACAGAGCGCGCACCGTCCCGGCGACCGCCGACGAATCATTGGTCAGAAAGTCCACCAGCAAGCGGCCAAACGAGCGCAGATCCTCCTCGATCGAGCCGGTCGCCGGGAGCGGGAACACGTCCGCCGCCACCTCG
>Ga0302325_10030534_pt1 | contig 11110 bp, 7 predicted proteins | sample Palsa_T0_2_FD_201948 | JGI IMG/M metagenome (GOLD analysis project Ga0302325, IMG submission 201948) | Peat permafrost microbial communities from Stordalen Mire near Abisko, Sweden - Palsa_T0_2 | ecosystem: Environmental > Terrestrial > Soil > Palsa > Peat permafrost | place: Sweden: Abisko...
AATGCCGTCGAGATAAAGGTACGGATGTTCGCCTTCGATGCGCCGGTTTCGCCACGCCTCAATCTTGGCGTAGATCTTCTTGTTGAGGTTTGACACTGTGCTCGGGCTCACCCGCGTGCCCCACAGGGCTTCGGTGATGTCCTCCACTCGGCGCACCGAAATCCCCGCCAGATACATCTCGATCAGGGACTCCTCGACCGAGCTCTCCCGCCGGCGATAACGTTCAATGATTGCCGTCTCGAAGGTCTGTCGTCGTAGCTTCGGGATCTTGAGATTAACTTCCCCGGCGCTGGTCTGAAGCGTTCGTTCGTAGCTGCCAGCCCGGGTGTCCTGCCGCGCCTGGCTGCGTTCGTAACGGCCGGCACCGCAGAGTTGGTCTGCTTCGGCATCCAGCATGGCGTTAAGCGTCTCTTCTACCGTTCCACGCACCATCTCGCCAAGATGATCGCGGATCCGGGCTTCATCGATCTGGATCACCTGACCCATCGGATTCTCGTCACTCATCGGTTGCTCCTTCATTGTATGAAGAAGCCGTCAGTCCCGAAAGATCGCGGTAGGGACGCTCATTTCTGAACGCCCCCCGCACAGATCCGAGCGTGCCCAATTAAGGCACTCGGCTCCCGCCTTGGGTGTTTGACGGCAAAGCGCGCATGCGGCCAGGGGTGAAGGATGCGAGCTTGGGGAATAAAGTCATCAGCCAACTTCTTGATCCGGTCCCAGGTCATCCGATCCTTTTGGCTCCGTCGTTTGAGCGAGCGTCGCCAAAGGTCGGTGACGTGGTGGCGGAACGCGCTGAGTGCACGACTGTTTGTTGGCACTGCGTGATACGCAAAGAAGCCGGTCACGACCTGCCTCAGCCATTTGCCCTGTTCTGGAATCGGCTGGTGCATCCGCTGTCGCATGTCCTCCTTTATTTCCTTGAGCTTCACCCGCATGCGATCGCCACGGGTTTTTCGCTTCAGCGCGAAGCGCCCGTGACGTGATCGTCCGCAGATGAACGTGAAGCCTAGGAATTTGAAGGTTTTCGGTTTGCCAAGCCCGCGCCCGGCGCGTCGAGCCGCGGCGAAGCGGCCAAACTCGATCAGGCGGGTCTTGTCCGGGTGAAGCGACAGCGAGAACTCCGCCAAGCGCTTGCACATTGCATCGCAGAATCGCCGGGCATCGGTCTCGTGCTCAAAGCCGATGATGATGTCGTCGGCGTAGCGCACGATGATCATGTCGCCCGACGCCTCACGCCGTCGCCAGCGCTCGGCCCAGAGGTCGAAGACGTAGTGCAGGTAGACATTGGCGAGCAGCGGTGATGCCACCGAGCCCTGCCCTGTCCCCGTCTCGCTAATCGTCACGACCCCGTTTTCCAGGATGCCCGCCTTCAGCCATTTCTGGATCAGGCGGATTATGCGCGAGTCATTAATCCGGTGCTTCAGGAAACGAATCAGCCAAGCTTGGTTGACCGTGTCGAAGTATGACCGGATGTCCGCATCGAGAATGAAGTTCACTTTTTTGGTGGTGATCCCGACGACGAGAGCGTCCAGCGCATCGTGCTGTCCGCGCTTTGGTCGGAATCCGTACGAGAACCCGAGGAAGTCTTCCTCGTAGATCGCGTTCAGCACCGCGATAGTCGCCCTTTGCACGATCTTATCTTCAAGGGCGGCAACCGCGAGTGGCCGTTGCCGACCGTCCGGCTTCGGTATGTAGACCCGTCGGGACGGCAGGGCCCGGTACGCTCCTCGATGGAGCCGCGAGTGCAGGTCCGCGATATTGCCATCGAGGCCCGCCTCGTAGGCTCCCCACGTCAACCCGTCCACGCCAGGTGCAGCATTCTCCTTGAGTTCGAAGAATGCCGCTTCGAGGTGTTCAGCGTTGATGTGGTGCAGGAGCGCGGTGAACTTCTCCTTCTTCCTCTGTCTTGCTACTCGTCGTATGCGTTCCAACGCTTGGGACACGCTTTCCCGGTCCTGTGCCCGGCGCGTGCTTTGTTGTACCGCATTCCCCTCGGCCCCCGCCCTTCGCTCCACCGACTCCGCGGCCGGTTGCCCAGCTTTGTTCGTCGGCTTCGCCGCTACTATGACGGAGTCTGACTTCCCCCGTCTGTACATCATCGGCTACGGCTCCTCGCCTTCCCGATGCAGACCAGGACGCGTTGCCGCGACTGGTCAGACGTGGGATCTCCCGGTTCCCGCGCAACGAGCTTCCACACATGCCAGGTTCTGCGACCACGCCGGGCCGTCCAGGCACTCGCGCTCACGCGCCTGTCCGTGTTGCCTTCCACCTTCGCAACGGCGTCGGCACCCGGGATATGAATCTTTGCGAGGCTCAATGGCTGGCCTATGTGCTCCCCTGCCAACGCTTCGCTGCCGCCCTCGCGGACGGCCACGCACGGCCTGGGGCTGATGTGGATCGCTACTCCGTCATCACGTCGGACTCACACCGACTACTCGTTGCCGGTCTCCCGGCGCACTGCGAAAGATTCTGGACGCTATCGTGGGCTTTCCTGGCCTCGAGAAGTCGAGTGTACGCCACGCTCGTAGGCCCACAGATCCAGATCGCGTGACACGAACTCGGTACCTGGGTCGACGCAAATGCTTGCCAGCAACCCGATCTCTCGCCCGACTCTTTCCAGCACCTCGACGACATCAGCGTCGCGGAAGGAGAAGCGCCGCCCCAGCGTTGGCGAGAAGCGCGAAAAGGTGTCGACGATAATCAACCCCCGCAGCTGCGTGCCGGTCGCCAGCTGATCGTGTACGAAGTCAATTGGCCCAAGTCTGGTTCTGCCGGGTCGCATTGCGTCGATCATCGCGCAGCTTCGCCTTGACCCGGCGTTTTGGCGTTTTATCGCGGCACCCGCGTCTGGCAAAATCTCTCTGATCCGTTGTTCCAAGGGCGACGGGGTTTATAATGATAGGTCGACGTATCGAGCATCGCGCAGAGTGCGCTCCGACGCGTGGCTGGCATCGGGATGTGTCGTTGTTAATGTGATTCTGCTCTCGCGTCTGGTTCCCGGCAGTCGAGTGCGGCCACCTCGTTGTTCGCCTCCGCGGGAAGCTTGAGGGTCTTGATGGATTTGCCCGGTCGACACCTATATTCTAGCGAAAAGTCCTTTCCGCAGCCGTTCGCCGGATCGCCGAGTATGCTTGAGCTTACAGTAAACCGGCAGTCCATCTTTCCGTCACAGGCCTCTCCTGCCGCGTAGGTGGCGTTCCCTTCCCTATACGAGTTAACCATAGGCGGCGTCGGTCGAAAGTGACGACAGCTTTCGCCGTAGCTTGCACGAACTACAAAGATCCCAATCCCAACCTTGGGTGGACAATCCAGCGTCACGCTTCGACCGTCTGCTTCAGCCGGAACCGCCAGTTCGACCGGCGTCTCGCCAAGGTTGCACCGGTAGGTGACGGAAAAATCCTTGCCGCAGCCCTGCGCCGGATCTCCCAAACGCGAAGCGCTGATTTGGAAATTGCACTTCGCAAGTCCACGACAATGCTCATTCAGCGCCACCGTTGCGTTACCTTCACGAAAAGTATTAACGGCAGGCGGTCGTAGCAAAAATCTGCTGCAACTCTTGCCATAGGTTGCGTCTACAATATCAATGGTTCCAGGTGGCGCCGGCCGCTCGAACTGCCAAAGGAATGGCGGTACAACTCCCCATTTCGCGGTCCTAAACTGAGAGGTTAAGCCGATAAATTCGGGCAGGAAATCCTCGGCATCAGTCGCATTTTCCAGGGCTTTATGGGCGGTCGTGTACGCGTCGAGAAAGTCCGGCTCGAGCGGCTTCGTGTCCGGCCCAGCCCAGGTCAAAAGGTAATTCGAACCGTCGGTCCACTTGATTGCGAGAAACTTGCCGATCGTTTCCGGTGCGAACAATCGGCTGAGAGGAAGCAGATCCGTGAGTATCAAGTCTCTTTGGAAAAAGAAATAATTTCGCGCGCTTTCTTGAAGCATTTTTTTGGCATCAGTTGGGGAGGCGACCAAGATACGATCCAATTGGGGAGACTGGATGAAGGAGATCCGATTTTCAATAAGACAACCGGGCGCCGCACAGTAGGGATAAATATTGAGTGCCCAAATCGGGGTATAGGGCGGCAGATGCTGTGCCGCCGCCAACACGCCGTAATTGATAGCTCCCCCCTCATTGCCGGTTTCGATTCGAGAATAAGCCTCGGCAAGGCTGTACTCTCCACTGAGAAAATGGAGTCCTTCTGATGTCACCAGCAAAACCCGTTGTCCCCAATTACCGACCACATTCCACAGCAGAAAAATCCCGCACAGCAGCAGCGCAGGCATGCCAAGACCTAGCCAGCGTTGCTGACTCGCTCGCAACGGCTGCACCATCACCCACGCACAGACTCCCATTCCTATTAGGACGAGCATCGGGACATTGAAACTGGTGAGCCGTTCAACCGATACGGTCTGCACACGTCCGACAAGTGCGGAAAACACAGCGAACGTAATTAGCATCGACGCAACTTGCGCTAACATGCGGGAAATCATTTCCGCCTGAAGGCCAATGGTCTTTGCTGGCTTCTTTCGCGACAAAAGTTTCTCTACGAACAAATGTGGTTCGTTATTTACGAACGTGGCCAACGCCCAAACCGCCGCCAATAGGACCGGCCACAAAATACCTAGGCGCAGAAAATCGTACAGAACAGCTAGATTTCCCCATCCAGCCGGTAGTGCGATGGATCTATAGGCAACATCTCGCAGATATTGGTTATCTACAAATTGAGGAATGACGCCCCAATGATCCATTTTGGACCAATCTGCAAACCAAAATGTCAGTTCCGGCAACTGATCGCTCGCCAACCCCGTCTCAACATAGTTCAAGCCAAAAATGCCAAGAACAACGCCGCCTAAGGCGGCGGCCAGCATTATGTTTTGGCGCATTTTGATCCAGCGCTTGCGCAGAAAGTGCCAGCCGCCGGCCAACGCGAAATAGAGTCCGAGTATTATACCGATCGGCTGTGAGATTATGACGGCGGCCACGGCGCTCGAAGCAGCCATTAGCAAACACGCATTTGACCTGTTCGAGCCGGCCGCCCACATCGCCCAAATTATCAAGACGATGAGCGCCGATTCCGTCTCATGATCCTTTTGGAAGTCTCCCTGGAACTCCGCCCAGGGACCATGAGCGACGGTTATCAGATTATACAGCAGATAAAGTAGTGCCGTGCACGCCGGCCATAACGATTGCGGCGCCACCCGAGCCGTCAACGAGGCAATCGCCAAAGCGGCGAATGCCACGCAACAAAAACTCACCAGCGCGGGCGCTTCGGGATCGGTCAGCAACGAGCTAAAAAAGACCAGCCCGTAACCTTTCGAATAATAATAATGGTACCAAACGTCATTTGGCGCCAAACCGTGATTTTGCAAGACTTCCAAGTAATAATAGAAGTAATGCAGGAAGAAATCCGGGCTTCCGCCGGGCAGCAGGCCGCGCACCAGCAAGAGCCAAACAGCGCCGACTGTGACAAGCGCGGCAGAGAAAGCAGTCAGGATGCCGCGACCTCGGCGCAGTTCAGTCAATCGTCTGCCGAACGAATTGCCGCCTTCGTAGCAGACGTCGGCAAAATGCCGTGCGGAAGCCAATAGCACGATGGCCCCGATGCTGACCATGACCACGCGGTAGTAGAGGCCGGCAACCCCGAGGATCAAAAGGACGACGTGCCAGAGGCCAATGCCGATGCCGAAGCCGACGAGTGCCCGCTCTGCCGGCCAGAGAGGAAACACCGGTTGGCCGCCCTGGCGCCGTTCTAGCAAAGCGAGAATGCCGGCACCGGGTGCGTAGACGAGCCACGCGAGGATGCCGACGAACACGACGCGCATCGCAATGTCGGCCGGGACAATCGCGCCTTTGTCGAAGAAATGCAGGTGATAGAAATCCACCTCGCGAAACCACAGAACCACGCCGATGAAAGCGGCGAACAACACGGTTATCGGCAAGAGCGCTGCTTTATTAAGACGCGTAGCGACGGCGGCTCCACGTGCTTTTAACGGAAGTCCTTCCTGTTGTGACGTGAGGGTTCCGCCGTTTCTGAAGTGCGAGAGCATAATGTGCGTCAACCCCGACGTGGCGGCATGCTCTAATTCCGGAAGAAGATTTGAAGACGCTTTGGCAGCCCCGAGCGACGAAAGAATAGGCACAAACCGTCTGCATCTACAAGTACTAACCACCGTACCGGCACAACCGCATAGCCGCGCACTTTCGATCGCTCGATCCGCCTTGGTGACGACCGTCCCCGGTCGAACTTAAACAAGATGAAGCTTGCGCGGATGCCCCACTGGCAATCTTAGCCCCGGTAATTTGAAATGATACCCCATCGCAGGATGGCGAAGTGTGGAGTGCCGATTAAGCCTTCGCTGGACGACGGTCAGATCGATTAAATTTCATCGGTCGCGATTCTATGAATTTTGATGTACTGAGGATGCGCGAGGCGGCAGCCGCACGTGGGGAACACCGTCCGCGCTCAAAAGCCGAAGTTGGGATGGAGGAGATGAACGACGTTAGTCTGCCGGCTGAGCCTCGGACCTCGATATCTTATCGACGCATTAGCACCATACTGGTCGTGACCGCTGCGGCTTTGTTGATTGCCGCAGCAGCCATGTCGAGGTCATTTTACGATGGTCGTATGGCCAGTCCCGTGACGCACAACGATGTGAATTATTTTCTCATCGGTATCCGAGACGTGGTGACGCTCCGAGAACATGGCGTCCTTGCAATCATCAACAATTTTATTCACCGCGCTGAGCACGCTCCTATAGCTTCTTATCAGGCTATGCTGGCTTATTTGATTTTCGGTATCAACGACTGGGCTCCGTACGCTTCGAACTTAGTTTACGTGCTGCTTTTTCTCGGAGTTGCAGCGTACCTCATGCGCGGCTGCCCGATCGTCGTTCTTGTTGCTGCCATGGTGACCGTCATCGCCATGCCGCTGACATCTAGCACGTTGACGGAATTCGCACCGGAACTGGTCTGCAGCCTCTTTACAGCAATTGGCGCGCTCTTGATGTTGAGGCTGCCGCTATTCGGCGCTCCCTTGGGGGCACGATTTCGTGCCGGCATATGTTTCTGCCTTGGGTTTCTGGCGCATCCATCGGCGTTTGCTTTTACACTGATTGCCGTGCTTGGAACCGTTGGGTTGATGTTCTTACGCGATGTCATTTTTATCGGCAAAACCGGAATCGGGCGGCTACTGTCGGAATCCGCATTTAACGTTGTTTTGTCAACGTGGCTTGCGGGCCTTTACATGATTCCGGCATTCGAAACTTACTGGGCGTACTTTTATCGCACCACACTTAACCCCGCCACCCGCGTACGTTGGGTCGACGCGACCATGTCGTTACACCAACATATCACCTACTACCTATTTGGAACGGGTGGTCAATTCATGTTTGGCAACCGCCTTTGGGGTTGCTTTGCTGTTATCGGATGCGGCATCGCAGCCGCATCGTGGCGCCGCGACTGGCAATCGACCTCACGGCAAGTGGAACTACTTATAGTCGCGACCTTGTTTTGGTTGATACCAACGTTGTCACCAGTCAAGGTCCCGTTCTTCGCAGCCGCTTTTGGATATGCTTTGATTTTTCTCACGGTCATGGCGCTGGGTTCGATCTTTGATAGCTTGCCCGCAAAAGTCGCCATCACCGTCGTATCGAGTATCGCGCTTCTGCTACTGCTCTCAGATACTTCGCACCTACCTGTGCCGAACACGCCGCAAACGCCAGTCGAGCGCGATTTCGATTTTAGTGCGATTAATCGGCTAAAGGCAGACTTGTTTGGGAATGCAACTGATTCCCAACCGGTCAAGGTGTACATGACAAACGTTGGGGCTTACGCAAACAATATTCTTGAGTATTACATGCTGAAAGTCGACCCTTCCCTGCACTGGGAATTCGACGCCGGCTTTTTTATCGCGGACCCCGCGGAGCAGCTCGATTACATACATTCACATCAGGAAGATTTCGTTATCGCTGGGCATGCCAACAATGGTTTTACCTACTTTCCGTCGGCCCGGCCGGCCGAAGAACCCGTCCTTTCGGCTATGTCGCGAGATTCTGGTTACATGCCGATCGATCGTTTCTACGGACCTAACGGACGTACAGTCACGGTATTTCAGCGCCGCGGCAACTTCGCCGGATGGCACCCCATCGCCGGCTTTGTTAGCCAGCCTGCAGAGCCGGACAACGCGCGAGTCACAACTGGAGGGGTTGCCTACTTACAAAGCTACGCCGCGACACCTGTTGCGGCGGAACTGCAATTGAAATGCGCTGGGATCGCCGGTCAGACAGTTGATATTTTGGTGAATCAGCAGAGGGTCGGAGGACTAACTTTTGCATCTAATGACGAAGTCGTTTCACTTGATCGGTCAATCGCGCTCCTGCCCGGCGCCAACGATATCGTTTTGCAATATCCAGCAAACGGACAGGTAATGCTGCGTCAGCTTTTGATAATTCGCGATATTGCGCCCGAGGGATAAGTGATCTGAACGACCCATTTTGGCGAGCGGACGCTTCGCTTCATGTGACTATCGAGCGAAAAAAATGCTATTTATCCCGGACGTGGTCGATTTGTAGCACTTCGCCCGCTAGGTTCCGTTTATCGCAACAACGACGAGCATTGCCGCCACGAGCGCAAGCCTGCAAGGCGCATCATCCCGTTCGCGGCCGTCGGTAAACCAGTGAGCAGTTCCAGCGGTTGCCATGGCATCATCTACTCGACGAGCCGATGCGGGAAAGCAACCCTCGACTGGTAGATATTGACGGTCTAGGGGCTTTGGTTAACAAGATGCCGATGAACGAGGCAACGCACGGCACTGGGCGTCTTGTAGACGGAGGGGACATGTCAATCGCGTACGCCGACCGTGCGCAAACCCGCACAACCGGCTATCACGGCGGCCAACTAAGTCGCGGAGTAGACGCCCCGGCTGACTTGTCTGTCATCGTCCCGGTTTATAACGAACAGGATCAACTCTTGTCGATGGCCGAGTTGCTGGGGCAGACGCTTGACCAGGTCATCGGGCCATCGTGCTGGCAATTTGTGCTGGTCGACAATGGAAGCATCGATGATACGTCCAAGGTGCTCGACGCGATCGTCGGATCTTGGCCGAAGAGCCGCGTGCTCAAGCTTGACCTCCCAAATTACGGCACCGCGCTGCGGGTTGGTTTACAAGCAGCTGAAGCTCCCTTCGCTTATGTTATCAACGTCGATTTCTGGGATCCCCTATTTTTGCGCTGGTCGTGGGCTAATCGAAATCAGTACGATCTAATTCTCGGCTCCAAGCGGGCGGATCCGACGCTGAACAAATTGCCGGCCTATCGAAAATTCCTTAGCGCCGGACTCAATCTGATTTTTCAGGTGTTCTTCGATTTCGTCGGTCGCGATACGCACGGGCAAAAGCTCATTCGCCTGTCTGCGGTCCGCGATATCCTGCCACACTGCATTATGGAGCGCGGCCAATTCGACACCGAATTGACCATGCGCGCGCTGCGCGGCGGCCTCTGGGTCGCCGAGGTGCCTGTCCCTATTGTGCAGGCGCGTGGGCCGCGTAATTTGATGCTGGTAAAAATCTATCGGAACGTCGTGGACTTGTGGCGGCTGCGGCGCGTTATGCGCAATGTTCCGTCTCTACGCACTAGGTACCATCGTTGGGCGCGCGAGGACATGGAAGAGATGCACATCGTATCATGGCGCAAGCATACTGAATAAGAGGATCTTAGATCGCCGGCGATTTCTCCGGACACCCTAAAAGGCAGCGATGAGATGTCGGTAATGCTTTCCGAAGCCGAGCTCGATCGCTTTGGTCGCACAATTTGGCCAGATCTTGTTGGCAGGCCTGCTACTGCTCTTAATCAAGCCAAATTCGGCTTGAGCCGCGTTCTACCGGTTTTCAATCGGCTCGCCCGAGACAACTTCCAAGTACTCGAAGTCGGCGCTGGCTCAATGCTGCTATCTGCTTATTTGGCATCAAAGGGCTTAAATGTCACGGCTCTTGAGCCGTTGACGCCCGACTTCAGCTGGTTCGAGCCCCTCCAGATGGAAGTACTTGCTTATTGCGCCCGCGAAGGCGTCAGGTTCGAACGTGTTGACAGCTTAGCTGAGGAGTACATCACGCCCGGACGATATGACGTCATCTTCACAATCCACGTTCTTGAACACATGAAAGACCCGCTTCGTGCGCTAGAAAACATGTATCGAAGTTTAAAACAACCAGGCTTCCTGCTCGCGGTGTGTCCAAATTACGATGTGCCCTTTGAGCCTCATCTCGGCATTTTTCTCGTTGGCCGTTCCAAGTCACTGAATGCAAGGCTTTATGCCCATCGCATTGCCGCAAAATCAAAGGTCTGGGATGGTCTTTTCTTTATTCGCTATTCGCGGCTGCGCCAATATCTAAACGAAAAGCGCATTCGATACGCATTCAATCGCAGCATGGTGCGCGATATGTTCCAGCAACTAGAAAAGGACCAGCTCTTTTATGCTCGAATGCCTCGATTCGTTAGATGGAGCCATCGCATCCTCAAATCAGCTAGAGTGATCGATCTCCTGTATTTTGTGCCCTTACGTATGCAAACACCGATGGAGCTCCTAGTCACAAAGTAACCTACTCACATGCCAGCCTAAGTGACGGCGGTTAGCTTAATGATGGTCGTCAAGCGCTTCCTCGCAACCAATCCGGAGTAAAGCACACCAAAAAAACTCCGTGTCTGCAGTCGCGGCCTTTTGCATGATAAAACCTGACCCACATGAAATCATCGTTCCCGCGCGCCAAATCGGGGACCTCACCAAACCGGCTACGGATTTTCATGACGTGAGCGATAGATCAATGCCCACGGGGCCGCTGTGACGATGCCATAACGATGCGCGAAAAATATGCCGTCGTTGATGCTTGGGTGAATGCCGAGATCGTCCACATTGACGATTGGGCTGGCAGGCAGTTCGGCCAATCCTCTTCATTTCACGGTGCGCTTAAGGAAGGGGCCGTCGCCGGCGCGATGCCAATCCAAAAATTTCAAAGCGACCATGGTGCAAAGCAACAGCCAACCTACGATCGCATATCGCATTGCCAATTCCGTTCCGCTAAGGCGCCCGAACCAAATGGCGGCGGCCAAGAGCACCAACGCG
>Ga0302325_10030535_pt1 | contig 11110 bp, 12 predicted proteins | sample Palsa_T0_2_FD_201948 | JGI IMG/M metagenome (GOLD analysis project Ga0302325, IMG submission 201948) | Peat permafrost microbial communities from Stordalen Mire near Abisko, Sweden - Palsa_T0_2 | ecosystem: Environmental > Terrestrial > Soil > Palsa > Peat permafrost | place: Sweden: Abisko...
TTCCGAAGTAGCCGCCGCACCCAGCTTTCTCGCCACACCCCAGCTGCACCGGCCCCGAAGCTTCACGTCCCGCAGCTGCCACCCAACTTCGCCGGCCCCCCAAGCTTCACGCCGCCGGCCAGGCGCCACCCAGCTTCGCCTGACCCTTACCGCGTTTAGTTCTTTTCCGCGTAGCCTGCGGATGGGGCACCCTCCCCACCCTCCCGGCTGAGGGACTTATTCCTTCGGGACTTGATTCCTCCGGCAGTCAGATCGGCATGGCAGACAACTGTCTCTTGACAGGAGCCCTCCAAATCAGGTAAAAACTGGGTAGGCCGCAGTAGGGGGTGAAGCACCAGGGTCTAGTCGACGACCACCGATAGCAAGCTCGTCCGTGCCTGGCATGTCCAGGCCGGAGTCGTCTAGATCGGGGACCGCGGTGCAGCCGCGCTCGACGTGATGGGAGGGCCCACGGCCCCGCTGAGGCGGCGGTCGTTCGGGGCAAGAAAAGCCCCGCCCGCGAAACGCACCACAGTCCTCCCCGCAGGGCAAGCGGCAACAACAGCTACGTACTGGCTTCGATCGGTAACGGTCATACGAGGCTCTATACTCGGGGTGTTGTGCTGGGACTCACCGATCTGGCCCACGAGCTGGGCGCCGACGAGCGCACGCTGCGTCGAGCCGTCGCGGATGGCACCGTCCGCTGCGAGCGCCTGGGGCCCCGTAAGGGACGCGTCAGCGACGAGGAGCGACGGTACATCCTCGACCACTGGCCACTGCTCGCGGCACTGCGCCGGGCGCTGCGGACCGAGCCGAACGTCCGCCTCGCCGTCGTCTATGGCTCGATCGCGCGGGGCGACGAGGACGCAGGTTCGGACCTCGACCTGCTGGTCTCCCTCGCCGAGGATCGGCCCGACGCGGCGGTCAAGCTGGCCGTGCGCTTGGAGCGCACACTGGGCCGGGACGTGGACGTAGCCCGCCTGAACCGGGTCAAGGACAGTGCCCCGCTGCTACTCCTGCAGGCCCTAGACGAGGGACGCGTCGTCCTCGACCGAGACGCTCAGTGGGAGCAGCTGCGCGCACAGCGAGCCAATATTGCCCGCCGCGCTCAACGATCGCACGCCGCCAGGCGCCGGCGCGCCCGCATCTCCATCAACGAGCTGCTCGCCACCGAGCAATGACGAGCAAGCAGCCACATACCGCCGAGCTGGACCGCATGAACTCCAAGCTCGAGCGACTCGGAGCCCAACGCAAGGCATTGCGCAAAGCGATAAACCAGTTCGGCGAGAAGTTCGACGCGAAGACATGGGCGGAAGCGTTCGACTCGTCCGACGCCGACGACATCAACCGCGTCTTCACGGTCACCGGCGGCTACCTGTCGCTCGTCAACAACACAGCCGAGGCGATCAAGATTGGGACCGAACTCGTGGGTACGAATTGGGTGCCCGGGACAGGTGTCGCTGGGATCATCGAGACGATCCGAGCCGACGGTGGCTTCACTGATCAACAAGCGGAAACCTTCATCGAGCTCTACCGCACCCGCAACCGCCTTCAGCACGCCTCCCCAGACATGCAAGCCGACGAACTGCACACGCAGGTTCGCCTTTTGCTCAATCACCTACCACGGTTTGTAAAGAGCTATATCGCCTGGCTTGCAAAGCACGGCATCCAGGTGTGAGGCATACCGTGAACCGGGACGGCCCAAGCGCCTCTGCCAAGCACTCACACCGGGACGCTGGATGCGCGTTGTCGTAGACTGTAAGACATCCCCATCTGGGTAGTCACCGTGCTGATTCAGGACGACGATCCCCGACCACAACAAACCTGATGAGCATCACAAATCGCCGGCACCGACTTCGACCAGCACGAGTACGACGATCGCGGCGACGTGCTCTACCTCAGCGTCGGACCACCACGCGAGGCCGCCCGTACGATCGCCACTCCCGAGGGCCACGCCGTCGACTACGACGAGTCCGGCGCCGTCATCGGCATGGTCCTCGTCAACGTCCGGTTCATCCTCGAGCGCGACGGCACGCTCACGCTCAGCCTTCCCCCGGAGCACCTCGCTGCCGAGGCGCTCGCACCCGTGCTCGTCGCCGCCTGACACGGCCGGGCGACCACAATATCCACCTTGAATCAGCACATGGCCTCACTCGTTCTGAAGATGTCCGTCTCGCTCGACGGCTACGTCCAATCGGCTGACGGCAGCGACGACTGGGTCGCCGTGGGACGTTCGCCCGACGGCGCCGAGTGGGTCCTCGACACGGTGAGCAACGCCAGCGCGCACCTCATCGGTGCGGCGACCTATGCGATGTGGGCCGGCTTCTGGCCCGATGCATCGGGGCCGTTCGCGGCGCCGATGAACGAGATCCCCAAGGTCGTGTTCTCCGACTCGCTCGCCTCCGCCGAGTGGGGCCCCGCGACAATCGCCCGCGGCGACCTGGCCGCCGCCGTCACGCGCCTCGAGCAGGAGCACCCCGACGGGTACCTGCTCGTCCAGGGCGGCGTGCGGTTCGTCCGCTCGCTCGTCCAGGCCGGCTTGATCGACGAGTACCGGCTTGTCGTTCACCCGGTCATCCTCGGGCTAGTAGGTCATCTTCGTCTGAGCCACTCGCCGAATAAAGGATCGAGTAGAAACGGTGTGCCCTGCTCGTCGCGCTGCACGTGGCGTTCGTCGGCGAGCAGCCGCTTGAGCGCCTCTTGCAAGGTCGAGCGCGGGACCCGGTGCTCATCGGCCAGGATGCTGCCCGTCACGGGCTGCCCATCAGCAAGAGCCATGAGCACGATGCGCTCGACGCGTCCGAGACCATCCCATAACGCCTGCTGCGCGTCACGCGTCTCGGCTAGCGCAAGCTCGATCGCCTCAGCCGCGAGATCAGCGGGCGGGTCTGGGGTCTCGAGCAGGTTGTACAGGTGGTGTGCCAGGAGCACCGTGCGCTGCGGATGCCCGTGTGTGAAGGAGAGCAGTTCGTCCACGGCGCTGCCGGCGTCCAATCCATCGGCGCTCAGCAACGCCTCGATGTCCCGGGTCGCCTCCTGGACCGGCAGCCGCGGCAACTCCAGTGGCCGTGCCTGGCCGTAGAACGGCCGCTCGTGATCAGAGAACAGCGCACGCATCAACGACGGCTGACTACCGGCGAACACATACGCGGCCGCTTCGCCGTGATGTTGGATCACAGATCGGACCAACCCGTCGAGCGCGTCATCGGCGACCAGCAAATCCTGAAACTCATCCAGGCACACAACCGTCAGGCCACCACCCGCCTCATACAGCCGCAGCGGAACATCGAGCAACTCGAGCAACGCAACGCGCGCCTCGTCCGCGACGGGCCGGCCGGCGGACGGAGCAAGCCGCACCTGCAGCCCGGGCACACCGGCGCTCACGCTCAACCGCTCCATCCACTTGCGGACACTGCGACGCGGGTCCGCGGGCAACACGCTGAATGCCTCGGCAACCCGTGCCGCCACATCGCCGACCGTGGCGACCTTCGACAGATCCACCCGCACGGCGCGATGACCAACTGCGCGCATCGCCGCGACGTGCGCATCGAGCACACTCGTCTTGCCAAAGCGCCTCGGGGCAGCCAGACGGATCGCCACCCGATCCGCCGCGGCGCTCTGCAAGCTGTCGAGCTCCGCACGACGGTCGATCAGACGGCTGGGGTCAACTGGCCCCTGATAGCTGAACGGATTCACCGTACATCAGTGTACGGCATTCCCATACAGGATGGTGGTGGCTGTCCGCGTGGAACGCTCGGTGTCCTAATCGGCGGTCTGCTCCGCGGCGCAGGTCCATTCGTCGACCTCTGCGCCCGAGCACGATGGCCACGCTTCAGGACTATGGGCTTAGCGAGTGGCTTCGAAACCGCCGACGCCGCCCAGCTCGCCAAACGCCCAGCTCGCCGCCGCCCATGAGCGACATCGCGCCAGCTTTCAGCGTGAAACCCCCCCGTGGTGCCTATTGTCTTTGCCCTCCCGAAGGGCCTGCCGGCTTATCGGGCTATCGTCTCTAGCAGCCAATGAGACGTCTAAGTTCGTATGGTTTCAGCAACCCTCGTGTGGTGGCTCGGATTCGCGTTGGTGCAGGTGTATGGCTGCTCGCCCTCGGCGCGTTTCTGTGCTTCTCGGGTAGTTGGTGGGGATTGCTGTTCCTCCCGCCGGCCGCGCTGCACTTCTACCTCGCCTACCGCCTGCGGCACAGCGTCCACACCTAGCGCTCTCGCTCATCCGCAGTCCCGAAGCTGAACGGGCTCCGATCAGCGGCGCATGGCCTCCCTGATCGGGTCGGGCGCCAGCTGAAAGCCGCGAGTCAAGTGCCACCGCAGACTCGGGATGTTCGCCGCCGAGGCGCCGCTTGCGAGCTCGTCCACGCCACGGGCGGACAGCGTCTCCACTACGACGCGAAGCAGGGCGGTGGCGAGCCCTCGCTCGCGAGCATCGCGGCGCACGGTGAGCCACATGAGCATGGGGGCGCCCGCGTCGTCGGTTCCTACGAGCACGACAGCGCAAATGGTCCCCGCATCGACGGCGACGATGCCCAGGCCGGGGTCCTCCAGGCTGCGCTCGATCTCGGCCTGCAGCAGGGTGTCCGGATCCTCGAGGCTTCGATATGGGTCCTCCTCGATCCAGACGTCCATCAGCAGCTTGGCGATCTCGGCGCGGTCGCGTCGAGCGTCGAGCGTGCGGATCTCGACGCCGCTGAGTGTCACCGCTGGGACTTCGAGGCTCGTTGACCGGCGCAGCCGCAAGGGGCGCGGACGTGACGAGAGCCACGCTTCGCCGTTAATCCTCTCGTACTTCCAGTCCGGATGCCGCGGCAGACGCCACCACGCATCGGAGCTCACGGAAAACCTCAGCATGTCCACATTGTGAGCGAAGCCACCACAGAAGATGCCATCCGCTACGGTCTGAGCGACATTGATGTGCGCCGTCTCTTCTCGAGCTGAAGTAACCAACATCTCTCGGCACGGATTCTGGCTGTTGCTCGACGAGCGAGAGCTGTTCCTGCCGTTCGAGGGGTATCCGTGGTTCAGGCGCGCTTCGGTCGAGGCGATCCTCCGACTCGAGCGCCCGCAACCGGACCACCTCCATTGGCCCGACCTCGACATCGACCTGTCCGTCGACTCGATCGAACACCCCGAGCGCTACCCGCTGAAAGCAAAGCTGTAACGACGCGCCGCCAGACGACTGACTCTCATCTGAAGCTTCACCCCGCCGCCGATCGAGAGAACCATCCCAAGCAACTCCTACCATCGAGGGGTGGCAGGGGCGGGTGCAGTTCGACTTTCTTGCGCTTTTTCCAGAGATTGACTTTCCGCCGCGCGAGGATTCACCGCGCTGACTCACGCCACGGGTCTACATGCGTTTCCAGGAATCGGCCCAGAGCTGCGCCCATCGCCACTGCCGCTACAGCACTCACAACCACCAAAACACCGTGAGGTTTCAGAGCACTTGCGATCAGCCCCCCGCCCGCTCCGAGTACAACCATTGCTCCCACTGCACTCCAGAATCCCACCTTGCCTTCCCGCGGGGGACGAAAGCTCTTCGGCTCGCATATATAAATCAACGCAAAAACCCCGGCGCACAAGACCATCAGCCCTACTTCTGAAACCCCTCGCGATACCGGCCAGTTCCCAAGCAGCGCCGCCACATCCGCCACCGCCAACACCAGCCACGCGATCGATACCCCACACACCACTTTGGATGCTCTGATTGAAGTCATAGCCGGACCGTCCCACATCCGCACCCCCATGTCCAGTGCCCCAGCGGGCAATTGAGCGCTTTTGCGCACACTTGCGTAGACATAGATGGGGAAACAAGCGTCATTGCGTCCATCTCATTCGGCAAGTATCGGCGCGAAGTTCCCCGACCTGGAGATGGTCCTGCGGGGCGATGGTGTCAGGGCCGATCTGACTCAGACGAGTAAATCTACGCCGATGTTCGTGCGGCCCGTGATCTCGATCAGCAGGTTGATGTCGTCGGGGTTGTCTGTGACGATCATTACCGAGTGTGTGTCGCTGAGCTCCTCGGCTGCGCTCACGACGAACGCGCAGTTCGTCAGGTTGTTGAGCCTCGAGCCCTTCTCACGAGGAGAGCGGACCAGCGCTTTGTGGCGCAATTCACCAGCCCGCATCGCCGACTCGTTGGTGAGCGCTATCAACACATCCTCCTTGCCGCTGATCTCCTCGATCAAACGGTCAACCAACGCGCGCTCATCGGGTGGGGCGGTATAGGCCTCGATCATGATAAAAGAGGGAATGAGAAGCATTCCATAGAGGGACTTCTCGAGCACCCGCAGATAAGCTGTTAGCAATTCCCGATCGGCGGCGAGCGCGCTCACTGCGGCGCCGTCGAGCAGCAGGTCCGAGCGAGAGCCTTCGCTCGCCGAGCGAGAACCTTCGATCGCCTTGGCCCAGGTCGCGACGCGCGCTTCTAACTCGGCCAAGTGCTCCGCGCCGTCAAAGCCTTCACCCTCGAGCTTCTCTAACAGCCGCGCGAACCGGGCACGCTGGGCATCGATCAGCTCCTCTCCGTCGTCGAGTCCAGCCCCGCCGTCGTCGGCCCCAAGTCCAGCCCTGCCGTCGTCGAGTCCAGCCCCGCCGTCGTCCGCCCCAAGCCCAACCCCGGGGACCTCTGCATCGTCCTCGACCCCAGGTCCAACCCCGGGGACCTCTGCATCGGCGATGGCGTCGATCATGACGCGGATTGTAGTCAGCCCGCGTTCAGGCACGCTCGAGAGGGTGTCGGCGAGGTGATCAGGCGGCCCGCCACAGAGAACCATCCCAAGCGTTTGGCAGGATCGGCCGATGCCACAGACAACCCAGATCGAACGTGTCGGCGCCGACACGAACTACTCGGACTTTGCGCCGAGCTTCGACGACCTGCTTGGCAGCGGGGAGCCGGAGCTGATGCGCGGGGCGCTGCGCAGCTGGCTGGCCATGCGGGACCGCCCGGACGCGACCTACGTGTACGAGGAGTGGTTGAAGGCGGGCGGCGAGCCGGAGCTGATCCGCGAGTCGCTCCTGGAATGGCTTCCCGGCAACGCGGCGTCCGAGAAGGCGAGCTTCGTCTACTCGGCCTGGCTGAAGGCGGCGGGCGAGCCGGAGCTCGTGCGCGATGCGCTCGGCGCATGGTTCGAGCTCCATGGCGATGACCCGGTGGCGAGCTATCTCTACTGTGCTTGGCTGGTGGCTGGCGGCGAGCTGCAGGCGTTCTCGGGACGGATCTGCGATTGGCTGGCCGCGCACACGGACGATGAGGGTCAGGCGCACTACCTCTATTGCGACTGGCTCCAGCGTGGCGGCGAGCCGGCGCTCGTCGCGCGCTCGCTCGAGCGCTGGTTGGCCGCTCATGCGCGGGACGAGGAGGAGGCGGGCCAGGTCTGCGCGTCCTGGCTGAGGGCGGGCGGCGAGCCACTCCTCATCGCGGAGCCCGCCGCGCGCTGGCTCGGCGCCTATGCGCAGAGCGAGCGGGCGAGCTTTCTGTACACGGCGTGGCTCGATACTGGCGGCGAGCGCGAGCTGCTCAGGACGCCGATCGAGCGCTGGCTCTCGCTTCACGGCGACAGCCTCGGCGCGAGCTTCGTATATCAGGCGTGGTTGAAGGCCGGCGGCGAGCCGGAGCTGATCCGCGAGCCGCTGCGCAGATGGTTGGCCAGAGGAGACCGCCCCGGCGCGACCTACGTGTACGGCGAGTGGTTGAAGGCGGGCGGCGAGCCGGAGCTGATCCGCGAGCCGCTCCGGGAGTGGCTCGCCGGCAACGCGGCCACCGGCAACGCGACCACCGACAACCCGACGGCCACTGACAACCCGACGGCTGCCGACAGCGCGACGGCCGAGAGGGCCAGCTTCGTCTACTCGGCCTGGCTGAAGGCCACGGGCGAGGTGGAGCTCGTGCGCGATGCGCTCGGCGCATGGTTCGAGCTCCATGGCGAGCTTCCGGTGGCGGGCTTCCTCTACGTTGCTTGGCTGTCGGCCGGTGGCGAGGTGCAAGCGTTCTCGGAGCGGATCTGCGATTGGCTCGCCGCGCACACGAACGATGAGGGCGAAGCGCACAACCTCTACGCCGCGTGGCTCGAGCACGGCGGCGAGCCGGCGCTCGTCGCGCCCTCGCTCGAGCGCTGGTTGGCCGCTCATGCGCGGGACGAGCCGGCGGGCCCGGTCTGCGCGTCCTGGCTGAAGGCGGGCGGCGCGCCACGGATCGTCGCCGAGCCCGCCGCGCGCTGGCTCGATGACCATGCGCAGAGCGAACGGGCGTGCTTCCTGTATACGGCGTGGCTCGAGACTGGCGGCGAGCGCGATCTCCTCAGGACGCCGATCGAGCGCTGGCTCTCGGTTCACGGCGACAGGCTCGGCTCGAGCTTCGTGTATCGGGCGTGGTTGGAAGCCGGCGGTGAGCCGGAGCCGATCCGCCCGTCGCTGGGGGGGTGGCTCGAGGCGAACGCTGCCGCCAAGAGCGCGAGCTTCGTCTACTCGGCCTGGCTTGAGGCGACGGGCGAGGTCGAGCTCGTGCGCGATGCGATCGGCGTATGGCTGGCTGAGCACGGGGGGGTGACGTCCGGGGTGACCTATGTCTACAACGCGTGGTTCCAGGCGGGCGGGGATCCGGAGCTCCTGCGTGAGCCGATCCGTGACTGGTTGGCCGCCAACGCGACCAAGCGCTCGGCGAGCTTCGTGTTCCAGGGATGGCTGGGCAGCGGCGGCGATCCCGCGGCCGTCAGCGACAGCCTCCAACGCTGGATGGACGTTCACGGCGAGAGCCCAAGCGCGAAGTACGTGCGCCGCGCCTGGACCGAGGCCGGCGGCTGAGCGAGAGTCCTAACGTTCCGACAAGTATTGAGCTAAACAGCCGGCCTCGAGTCCTGTGGGAGAATCCCACCGTGCCTACACAACTCAAATACATCGACCCCAACCGCCCGCGCAGCTCGTTCAGCCGCGCCTATGCCGCGTTTTCCGCTACTCGCCTGGGCCGATTCATCTCGGCCAATCTGGCTTGGAAGCTCGATCCATATCTGTTGCGGGCAACCAGGGGACGCTTTGGCATGGGCCTCGTCCTTCCCACTGCTCTGCTCGAAACCCGGGGAGCAAAGAGTGGCGCGCTCAGACGCAACGCGGTCATCTACTTCCACGACTCCGGCCAGATCACAATCATCGCCTCGAAGGCCGGCGCCGACCAACACCCGGCGTGGTTCCACAATCTCCGAGCCAACCCCGACGTCACCTTCGGTGGCATCCCCATGCGGGCAACGGTGGTCAGCGATCAGGTCGAGTGCGACAGGATCTGGGCGCTCGCCGACCGTGTCTTTGCGCCCTACGCGACCTACCGCCGGGAAGCGGCCCAGGTGAACCGCACGATCCCAATCGTCCAACTCATCCCTCGCGACTCACTATTAGGCCCTCTTTAGCGGGCCGGTTTAGTCTCCTCGGCGTCGGGTCGTTTGGAGGCTTGGGTGCTGCCGTACTACCTCTCCGGTGGTGCTCAGGGGGGGTCCTGTTTGTTGTTGGGCTCCTGGGGCGTCGTGGTCATCCCCTGACCATGGCGCCCCGAATTATTCCGGGCCTCATTTCCTCATACCAACACGGTATAACTACAACACCACCAGCTCATAGACGCGTACCGGGACGCGCGTTGGCTTGGCTGGCGTCTGGGCGATGAAGGACGTCACTCCGTAGGTCGTCCCGCGGTAGCGAACCGTGCCCGATTCAGGCAGCGCCGGTGGCCCGGGCTCTGTGCTGCCCGCGATCTGGCGCAAGCCTTCTCTGAGGTAAGTAAGAGCCCCCGTATGGCTCTGGGTAAACGTAACGAAACTGCCGTCCGACGAGCCGTCGAGCACGAAGCGAAGCCATATCAGCCGAGCAATCCGCCCCACCTCGGCGACCTTCACCGCGGCGCAGCTGAGCGCGGATCCGCCCCCCGCACCTGATCCATCTCCCGCACCCGATCCCCGCCCCGCGGGCAGCAGCAACGAGATCCGCACGACCCCCGTCGGAAACGCTTTCGCATCGAACGAATAAGCCTGAAAACGCGCACCTCGAATCACCACGGGGCCGCTGTCTGGGATCGCGACAGAGCCCGTCCTGGTCGTGCCCTGCAGCGGCACCCGCACCGCCCCGACATGCAGAATCAACGGCACCCCAACCAGCCTCCGCTCGAGCCCGACGAACCCCAGATCGTCCTGCACAGACAGCAGATAGGTGCCAACCACCCGCCCGTGGTAATGCAGGCTTCCGCCGACCGGCGCGATGATGTACGGCCCCCCGATGTCGGCGAGCAATCTGCCGCCTTGCAGCACTCTCAGACGCACGATGTGCGTGTGCGAGTAGACGAGTCCGTGCACCGCTTCCGTGACCGCGTTGGCTGCTTCTTTGACCGCTCGAGCTCCTGTGCCGCTGCCTTTGCCCTTCGCCAGCGCGCTGACCCTCGCGAGCGCTTTCAGCAACGGACCGTTTTCTTCGACCTGGTGCTGGTCGGCGATCGTCCCGCTTCCCACGAGCTCGTCGCGGTAGATGCGTTCGGCCACGTTGCCGTCGATGCTGACAAGTGTCTGCGCTGTGGCCGCCGCGCAGGGCGGCCCCACCAGCGAAGGGCTCGGAGGTGGCCCCGACACCGGCGGGCTCCCCGTCCCTGCTTGCGCCGCCGGTCCGCCGGCTCCCCCGCCGACAACACCGCGTCCGCCGGCGACTCCCCCGACCCCGCCCGCGACGCCCGGCGCAGCTGCCGCCAGCGCCAACAGGGTCGTCGCTAGACCTGCCAGGCCACGTGTTACGTCCAGGCCACGCATTACCTGGATCCTATCGCCGCGGCCGAAGGCCCCTGCCGGGCCGTCAAGACCTCCGGCCCGAGCCGCCGAGGCTCCTCGAGACGGGCTCGTTGGGCGGTTTCGGCCCCGGCTACACTGAGCCCCATGGAGGCGAGCATGGAGCCGATCCGCACCGATTTCACGGGCTACGAGGGCCAGTACGTGGCCCTCGACTGGCGCACGGGTGAGATCGTGCTTGCCGACAAGGATCCGCACAACGTCCTCCGCGAAGCCAAGGATCGCGACCATGTCGTCGTGCAAGGCCGGGTCCCGTACCCGGATGAGCCAACTCGGATCTACTAACCAAGATGAGCCCCTCTTCTACTACCCCGG
>Ga0302325_10030536_pt1 | contig 11110 bp, 10 predicted proteins | sample Palsa_T0_2_FD_201948 | JGI IMG/M metagenome (GOLD analysis project Ga0302325, IMG submission 201948) | Peat permafrost microbial communities from Stordalen Mire near Abisko, Sweden - Palsa_T0_2 | ecosystem: Environmental > Terrestrial > Soil > Palsa > Peat permafrost | place: Sweden: Abisko...
GGTCGAGCGGCGGAGATACCAGGTGATTTCGCGTGGCAAATTGCCCGACCAGATGATCAGAAACTCCATGAAGAGAAGGTAGGTGGACAGGATGACGGTCGTGAGGAGCAGATTGCCCCAGTCCAATCCCACGGGCCTGCCGGCCTCGCCATTCGCGGCTGGATCGAGGCCTGATGCGATCGCGGCGGCGATCGCCCACGAGAGCCCAGAAGCGGCCTGGAGGGACATCCAGGCGAGCGGAAATCCGCTCGAATACCATCCGGGTTCCAAAGTGAAGAACCAGTCCGCGGCGAGAACATGAAGACTAAAGACCAAGGCCAGAAGTCCGGGACCCGCCCAGGAACGAGGGGCGCGTCCCAGGGCAATGGCTCCTGCTCCGATGAAGATCGCTTCGTAGAAAACGGCCCGGACGAGCAGGGCGGCAACCGTGGCAGGCCCGCTGACCGCAGCCGCTGCTCCTGTTGGATGGGCCGCTTGAATCAAGACGAAGGGGATCGCCAGGGGCCAGATCCACGGCAACAGGCGGATGGCCGCCCCGAAGTAGGGGCGCAGAGACTCGCCCCATTGGCCGCCGGTGATTCGGAAAATGAGGGCTAGAATCAGCGAGCCGATCGCGGGTTGTAGGCAGGCAAAGATGGCGAAGCGCGATGCTGGCGCGGCGGCCTGAGGGGCGAAAATCCAGCATAGCAGAGCGCCACCCGCGGACACCGCTCCAATGATGCTTGCGATGCGCCGCGAGCGCTTACCCCAGAAATGTTCGGCGCTCATGGCTGGAGGAGTGCTTGCCGTCGTTCGGCGGGGACGTCGGCAAGCGTGCCGTGGCGGGAGAGCTGGAGGGCCCGGATATAGGCGACGATGGCCCATCTGTCGGCAACGGTTACCCGGAAATCGGCCGGGTACATGATGCCGTAGCCGTGGGTGATGATATCAAACACCTTTCCGGCGGGCAGGTTGCGAGCCGCGACATCCTGCAAGGAAGGAGGCGCTGGATATCCCCGTCGCACGACAATGCCGCTCCCGACTCCGTCCGAGCCATGGCACACGGCGCAATGAATTTCGAATCGCTCGCGCCCCCGTTCGAGGAGAGCTCGGGTGACACGCCCGGGAGGATTCTGCAGCCAGACTCCTGCGGCTTCGCCCGTCAAAGAGGAGGGCGTTGAAAGGCGTCCCCGAGGGACGGTTCCGGCCGGTGAGATTCGCGCCTCCGAGCCATTGTCAAAGGCGGTCGAGGCCTCCTCGGGACGCGCGTGGGTCTGGTGTTCCATATTGTCGCAACCAGGTGTGGCGAACAGGGCGACGAACAGGACCGCGCGAGGAATCAGGGCTGAGGCAGCGTTCACGCGGGCACCTCTTGAACGGATTCCGCCCCGACGCTCCTTAGAAATGCCCGCAGTGCGGCGGCTTCGAAATGCGGATCGTCGGATCGGACGCATAGGAGAAAGCGGTCCGATCCGAATTCGCGAAAACCGGTGGAATCCAGGACCGGATGATCGAGACGGGGAAGCCGCGCAAGGACCAGAAGCGTGAAGACTCCTGTCAGCGCCGCCCCCAGCACCGTCAATTCAAACGTGATGGGAACGAATGAAGGCCAGCTGAAGAGCGGCCTGCCGCCCACATTGAGCGGATAGTCGCGCGCGGCATACGCCTGTAGGGCAAACGCAAATACCCCCGAGCAAACCCCGCCGATCGCCATGGCCTTCGGGACGGGAGAGGGGGGATGGTCGAGGAGGCGGACTGACTCGTCCGACGGATAGGGCAAGTAGGATTCGAGGCGGGAATAGCCGCGCTCACGCGTTTTCTTCAAGGCTTCGATGAAGCGCTCTTCATCCGGAAAGATCGCCAATAGGCCGTGGATCGGACTCATCGGGTCCTCCCTGCTTCTGCGGCCAGGCCGCGCATTTCCGACATGGCAATTGCCGGGAGCACACGGACAAAGAGAAACAGCAGACTGAGGAAGAGCCCGAATGTGCCGGCATAGGTGGCCCAATCCCAGAACGTCGGCACATACATGCCCCAGGCCGACGGCAGAAAATCGCGGTGAAGGCTGGTCACGACGATGACGAACCGCTCAAGCCACATCCCAACATTGACCAGGATGGCCGCGGTAAAAAGAACCGGAAGGCTGCGTCGCATCCGCCGCGACCAAAACAATTGGGGCACGAGGATGTTGCACGTGAGCATCAGCCAGAACCAGGGCGCATAGGGACCGAGCGCGCGGTTCGCGCCCACAAAGCGGTCGTATTCATCGGCGTTCCACCAGGCTGTGAAGAACTCGCTGAAGTATCCGTAGGCGACGACCCATCCCGTGGCCAGGATCACCAGCGCCATGAGCTCGAGATGCCTGGCGGTGATCAGCGATTCGAGCCGGAAGAACGCGCGCAGCGGGATCACCAGGGTCATCACCATCGCAAACCCGGAGAAGATCGCCCCGCCGACGAAGTAGGGAGGGAAGACCGTCGAGTGCCAGCCAGGGAGAATGGCTACGGCGAAATCGAGGCCGACGATGCTGTGGACGGACACCACCAGAGGCGTCGCCAGGCCAGCAAGGATGACATACAGGCGCTCATAGTGGGCCCAGTGGCGCCCGTCGTTTCTCCAGCCCAGGCTGAGCAGTCCGTAGGCGCGCCTTGCCGCCAACCCTCGGGCCTTGCCCCGCATCGTGGCGAGATCGGGGAGCAGCCCCACGTACCAGAACACCAACGAAACGGTCGCATAGGTCGACACGGCGAACACGTCCCAAACAAGAGGGCTGCGGAATTGCGGCCAAAGCCCCATGGTGTCCGGATAGGGCACCAGCCAGTAGAAATAGATCGGCCTGCCCAGGTGGAGCAGCGGATAGATGCCCGCGCAGGCGACCGCGAAGAGGGTCATCGCTTCGGTGAATCGATTGATCGACGTCCGCCACTTCTGGTGAAGCAGGAAGAGGATCGCGGAAATGAATGTGCCGGCGTGCCCGATGCCGATCCACCAGACAAAATTGATGATCGCGAAGCCCCAGGCTATCGGAACGTTGATTCCCCAAATGCCGACGCCGCGTATGAAGAGCCAGGTGATGCCCGCAAGCAGAACCATCATGAGGGCGAAGGAGGCCGCGAAGCCCGCCAGCCAGAGGCGAGGCCGCGGCGGCCGAAGAATGATCCCGCTGATTTGATCGGTGACCGCGGCCGGCGTGATCGAAGGATCGATGAGGGGTTCAGCCGGGGAGAGGAAGGACGCGCGGTTCATACGGGCGAGGCCGCCAGCGTGAGGACGTGCGCTGGGCGGAAAACTTTTGGCAAATACGTCGTCCGCGGACGCGTGTTGAGCTCGCCGAGCAGCGCATAATCGCCGGGCATGCGTTTGCGCTGGGAGACCAGCGATTGAGGATCCGAGATATCGCCGAAGACAATCGCTTCGGCTGGGCAGGCCTGCTGGCAGGCGGTCCGAATTTCGCCCCTTCCGATCGGTCGCTTTTCCCGTTCGGCGACGATCCGAACCTCTTCGATTCTCTGCACGCAGTAGCTGCATTTCTCCATCACGCCCCGGGCGCGAACGGTGACATCCGGGTTCTCCTGCAGGTGAAGCGGTGAACCAGACGGGGTGCGGAAATCAAAAAAATTGAACCGGCGCACCTTGTACGGACAATTGTTGGAGCAGTAGCGCGTGCCCACGCACCGGTTGTACACCATTTCGTTGAGGCCTTCCTGGCTGTGGACGGTGGCTCCGACCGGGCACACCAGCTCGCAGGGCGCGTTCTCGCAATGCATGCAGGGGACCGGCTGCGAGAGCGCCACGGTCCGGCCGGAAATCTCCTCAAAGTAACGATCGATCCGGATCCAGTGCATCTCCCGGCCCCTGGCCACTTGTTCCGGTCCAACGACTGGGGTATTGTTCTCCGCCTGGCAGGCGATGACACAGGCGCTGCAACCCAGGCAGGAGGCCAGATCGATCGACATGCCCCACGCGGGCCGGCTCCCGGGCCATTCGGGGTACAGCGAGGCCGCGCGCGCCGGGGAATCCGTTGACGGATTCGCCCGGATACCCGCGTCTCCATACACCACTCGAACGGGTGAACGGCCCTCCATTCTAAAGTGATGCTGAGTCGAAGTAAGCTCCTTGATCTCGCCGGTGGGCCGGACCGTGGCTCGAGCGGATTCCCAGGCGGCCGCTGGCGTGCGCAGATAATAGGCATCGGCTCCACGGCCCGTCCCCACCGAACCGGCGCGGGAGCGCCCTCCTCCGAGAAACAGAACGGCGCATCCTCCCGCGTGGCCGGGAACGCTCCAAACAGGTATTCGCAGCGAACGGGATTCCACCTCGACAACGACCACCGATCCGTCGCTTAGCCCGATCCTCGATGCGTCCTCCGGGGAGATCAGAAGAGCCTGGTCCCAAACCAGGGAGGTGAAGGGTTGGGGGAGTTCCTGGAGCCAGCCGTTGTTGGCCCAGCGACCGTCGGCGAGATGGGGATCAGCCCGAAATAGGAGCGTGAATGAATTTGAATCGGAGGCATCCGTTTCGGGCGCGTGCCCGGCGAGCTTTGATAGGGAGTCTGCTGGCCGCCTCGAAACAGGTTCTGACGCCGGAAAGGGATCGATGACCCCGCGGTTTAGCCAGCCGCGCCAGCGATCGTCGAAGTCGTGTGCGGGCATCCTAGCACTCCACGTTTCGCGCACCCATTCCAGGGAGGGTCGCGCTTCCGCGGTCGCCAGGAATCCAATTATCTCCGCGGCGGAGCGGGTCAGATGCATGGGCTCGATGAGCGGCTGCTGGATGAGCGCGGATCCGTCATAACCCAGGGCATCGGACCAGCATTCCAGAAAGTGACTTTCCGGCAGGTGCCATTGGCACAGGGCCGCTGACTCGTCCGCATACGCGCCCACATGAAGGCTGAAGGCCGCGCTGGACAGACCCCGGGCAAGCTCCGCCCGCTGTCTCGCGCCCGCCGTGTAGCCGGGATTGGTCCCCAGGATTACGGCGTCGGTGATCTTCCCCGAGGCAAGGGCGTCCAGAAAGGTACCGAGATCGCCGCGGCAACCCTTGGCCCGATCGGAACGGACCGGAGCGACGTAGCGGAGCGTATGGCCGTCGGCTCCCAGGCGCCCGTTCATTGCGCGCGCCCAGCGCCGGATCTCATCGGGTTGCTCGGGTCCCGCCACAACCAGAGCTCGAGTCCCGGACCCCGTGAGTTCGCGCGCAAGTGCTTCGACAAACTGAGTCTCGGCCAGCTCCAATCCATTCTGCGCCGCTGCGGGATTCGAACGACCGGCACCGGAAAGGACCCCGGATGCGAAGAGCTCCGACAGAGCGTCCAAGAGCCGCCGAATGCGCTCTGGAGACCGCGCAAGCCGTTCATCCGCCATGGACCCAGTGAGGCTCCAGGAGGACTCAAGGGCGTAGAGGCGCGGGGTTGAGGGAGCGCCGGCAGGCTGACGGCGGCTCGCGGTGAACTCCCGCGCGTACCGGAGGGCGGCCGGGTGGCTGCATAGGAAGTCCGATCCGATGGAGAAAATCACGGAGGCTGCGCCGGGCGCCAAGTCTTCCTGACTTCCGTCGAGATCGTAGCGGGCAAGGGGAGTATGCTGGCACCAGATTGCTTCCGGAAATTTTTCCAGCAGCCGGCCGATCCCGCGCAACAAGGTGGGCGAGGTGGTGGGCTCGGTGAGCAGCGCAAGGCCGCTGCCTGAGCGAGGAGACAGAAGCGCGGCACGGGCGATCCAGGCCTCCTCGAAGTCGGTCCAGGCCGCGAGTTCGGCGCCGCGAAGGGGGGCGACCGAGCGATCCGGATCATAGAGCCCCAGGATCGCTGCCTGCGTGATGGCATCGGTGGCTCCCAGGCTTTCGGAATGTTCTGGGTTCCCCTCGATCTTGGTGGGTCTGCCCTCGTGCGATTCGACGAGGATGCCGCGTCCAAATCCCTCCTGGAGCATGGCCGTCGCAAAATAAACCTTCGTCCCGGGCAGCGGGCCGGCGGGCTGTGCCACGAAGGGAGCAAGCCCCCTCGCGGGTCTCGCGCATCCGGTGGCGCCGGCGAGTGCGGCCGAGGCCGCCATCATGCGCAGAAACTCCCGGCGATCAAGGTCGCCGGGCCACGTGGAGGCGCCCTCTGCGAACTCGGGAGTCGGTGGCCTCAGGTTCATCGGTGGCATGTCACGCAGTCGGTGAGATGAGCGGAGTGGATCTCGTAGGCCCTCATGAGCGCTGCGGGGCGGGAGCGGGCGTTTGCCGTCGGGCGCCAGCTGGCCGCGTACAAATCCTCGCGGGGACTTAGGTGCGTTCCAGGGTCGCGGTGGCAGTCCAGACACCAGCGCATATCCAGGCGCTCGCCCTTGGCGGTCAGGGCCATGGTGCCGATGTCTCCATGGCACGTGGTGCATCCCACGCCTTTTGCGATGTGGATGCTGTGGTTGAAATAGACATAGCCCGGGAGATTCGTCACGGGCTTCCATCGCAACGGAAGCCCGGTTTCCGCACTCCGCACCACGGGCCGCAGCATCGCTGTGTCGGTAAAGATCTGCGAATGGCAGGTGAGGCAGGTCTCGGTTGAAGGAAGGCCGGCAAAGGCGGATGATTCGACTCCGGTATGGCAGAACCGGCAGTCGATTCGCAGCTCGCCTGCATGATGGCGGTGGCTGAAAAGGACCGGCTGGTTCGGTGCGAAGCCCTCCCGTGTCCACCAAGGAGAATGATAAAACGCGAACACCGCTCCCGCCCCGCCGCCGGTCAGCAGCAATGCGAGGATGATTCCCAGCCGGAATGCTGAGGTGGCTCCCGGCGAAAAGAGCCGGTGCTTAGGGGAGGGGCCGCTGTTTTGTGGGTGTGGTTGCGGCATTCGAGCGGCAGCGGGCACTTGACCGGAACCGGAAGATAAAGTGCCCGGGCCATATGGGGGCGTTTGCGCCCACCGCATCGGGAAAGAGCCCGATAGTGGTCGAATCCGACATGGGCTATGCTGGAGGCATGAAAAAGCCCGTTCCTTCTGATCGCAGGGAGCCTGCGATCACCGATTCGCTCTCCCGTGATCCCAGCGATCCGCCCGCAAACCGCGGCACCGAAACCGCCGGCATCCCCGACGAAGACGAGAAGGAGGACATCGAGCGCCTGGTCGAAGAGGGTGTCGATGTTGCCCAGGATGATCAGATGAAGGCCGCTCGGCAGCACCGGGAACCCTAATTCTCCCGATCGCAGCCGGACTATCAAACGGGCCAAATAAGAGAGCCGCCGCTCCGAGGAGACGGCGGCTCTGATAGTGGAATAGAGGCTGTGGGAGAGGAGAAGGCTGCGTTTGCAGCGTTCAGTTGGCCGCCTTCTGCAATCCTTTGGCGTGCTCGAGATGTTCGTTGATCGTCGACACGTACTTGTTCGCGAGCGCCGTGGAGTCTGAATCCTTGCCGTCGGTGGATTCCTTTTCGAAGAGTTTGGCGGCGTCTTCGTGTCCAGACACCATCGCCTTGATGTAGGCTTTATCGAAATCGGCGCCGGTTTCCTTCGAAAGGCTCTTCACGTCCTTTTCAGTTCCCTTCGCGACCGCTTTGGAAATGTCCAAGCCCTTTTGCGAAGCAAGGGCCTGGATGTCGGAATTGAGCTTTGTGTGCGCTACGACCATTTGCGCGGCAAAGGCCTTCACATCCGCGCTCGATGCGTGGTCCGCAGCGAGCTGGGAAAGCGCCACTTCGTTGGCGCTGCTTTGCGCGGCGGTCATGATGAAATGCCGATCAGCCCGCGCTAGCTCCGGAGCGCTTGGCCCCTGAGCGGCTGGCGGGGAACTGGTCGAGTCGGTTGTCGAGGTCGCCGGTGTATTGGACGTTCCCATTTGTGCGTGAACGGAAACGGTGGCGCAGGCGAGCGCTAGAGCGCAGAGAGCGCTTTGGGAGAGGCTGCGGGGGGTTGTTTTTTGGGTATTCATATTGCGTTTAAGATACGCTCGCTGGGGAATTTAAGATATGGGGGAAAGGTCGGGAACTCAGATCGGGGAATCGGGCCCCAGCGTAGCAGTCTCACCGGGGTATTCCCCATGCCGCGCGCGCGGAGCGGCCCGATTGTCCGGTCACAGAATGCGGGCTATCCTGGGCGCCATGAACACCCTCACGCTTAGGGGCGATTGGAACATCGCCAAAGGCAAATTGAAGCAGAAATACGCCCAGCTCACCGATCACGACCTCACCTATGTCGAGGGAAAGGAAGACGAGCTCTGGGGCCGCCTTCAGAAAAAGACCGGTGCGCGTCGCGAAGAGCTGGAAAGCTATCTGCAGGTCGATCCGTCGATTCCTGAAAGGGGAGCGCCTCCCCCTCGCCACGAAGTTCGGTAGTGTCCTGATTTGCGCAGGCCGGGCTCGCTCAGCGGCGTGTGCTGGCCGAGACCCAAAGCGCCCGGGTTCTTTTATTCGAACCGGATCGTTTCGGTCCCGTCCAGCCGCCGCGACAAATCGATGGGTTCGCCCACGGTCCCGGCGTCGAGAGGAGTCTGATACGCCCAAACCTCGAAATAACTGAGCTGGGCGGATCCATAGATCGTCGCAAAGGCTCCGTCTACGGCGTCCAGGCCGCGGGCAATTGCGACTCGTCCGATGCGCGGAACATTGTAGCGCGGATCGTACGTGAACCATTTGCCGCCCAGGTAAACCTCCATGTACGCGTGAAAATCCATGGGCGATCCGGGATCCACGTAGCCGATATCGGGCAAATGTCCGGTGACGTAACGGGCCGGAATGTTCATAGCGCGGCACAGCGCAATGCCAACATGGGCAAAATCACGGCAGACACCGAATCCCTGGGAGACCACCTCGGAGGCGGCGATGTCGGATCGCCCGGATCCAAAGCGATACTCGACATGCTCGTGCACCCAATCGCAGATGGCGCGCACTCTCTCGTGGCCCCCTGGGACGCCGGCAAAAGTTGACCAGGCGAGATTGAGCAACTTATCGGAGTCACAATACCGGCTGGGCAGCGTGCAGCGCACCGCCTCGGCCGGGAGGTGAAGAGGAGACAGGAGAAGGTCGTCCGCCTGATCGTGATTATCTAGGACACAGGGGACCGATACGATCGCGTCGTGACGGATTTCCACCGAGCCGGCGGGCAGCAGGAGTCGCTGCATGCGATTGTCTCTACCGTCGTCCGCATCCTCGTAGGGAAGGTCATGGCCGAACCGAAGAAATTCGTCCTCAAGCATTTGATGCGCGTCGATCCTTGGCCGCAATTTGAAGACCGCGGCGACGTCCTGGGGAATTTGGTAGGCTAGCCGGCAGCCGACGCGGACAGCGACGTTTCTCACCGCTCTCCGCGAAGCCGGGCCGTTCGGTGGAGGAGGAACGATTATGGGCGTGGACATGGGCGCCTCACAGGTCGTGGAAGGGGACATCCGTGCTTGGACACAAATGTCCCGGTTCGGTTCGCCGCGGCCTATCTCAGTGGTTAAAACGGAAGAGGGCCACGTCGCCGTCTTGGAACACGTATTCCTTGCCTTCCAGCCGGTATTTCCCGGCGTCTCGGGCCGCGGCGGTTCCACCCAAGCGCACCAGATCGTCATAGCCGACCACCTCGGCCTTGATGAAGCCCTTTTCAAAATCGGTGTGAATGACGCCGGCTGCCTGGGGGGCCTTGGTCCCCCGGCGAATCGTCCACGCCCGCGCCTCCTTCTCTCCCGCAGTAAAATAGGTCACCAGTCCAAGCAGGCCGTAGGTAGCCCGAATAAGCGCGGAGACTCCGGAATCCGATACTCCGAGGTCCTTAAGAAAGGCCAAGGCCTCTTCGGGCGCCAGATCGATCAGTTCGGCCTCGATGCGAGCGCTGATGGGAACGTAGGCCGCATCATGATGCGTCCGGACGTAATCGGCTACTTGACGAACAAAGGGGTTGGCTTCGGCTGTGGCCAAGTCCGCCTCGGCGACATTGCAGGCAAAAAGGACGGGCTTTGCGCTGAGCAGTTGGAACAGCTTGAGGAGGCGGGCTTCTTCCTCATTCACCTTCAAGAGGTTCGCCGGTTTGTTCTCGTTTAGAAGAGGACTGAGGCGTTCCAGCAGGGCTAGCTCGGCCTGGGCTTCCTTGTCACCCGACTTGGCCTTCTTCTGGGTCTTGTCGATTCGCTTGGCCACCGCCTCAAGGTCCGAGAGGATCAGTTCGGTTGCCACGACTTCGATGTCGCGCACCGGATCGACGCCGCCCATGGTGTGGATGACATCGGGGTCCTCGAAACAGCGGACCACATGCACGATGGCGTCGACCTCGCGGATAGTGGCGAGGAACTGGTTGCCCAGCCCTTCGCCCTTGCTGGCCCCCTTGACGAGTCCGGCGATGTCGACGAATTCGATCGCCGCGGGAACGAGCACGGTGGTCTTGGAAATCCGCGCCAGCACAGCGATGCGCTCGTCGGGGACGATCACGACGCCCACATTGGGATCGATGGTGCAGAACGGATAATTCGCGGCCTCCGCCTTGCGGGAGCGCGTGAGGGCATTGAAGAGCGTGGACTTGCCCACGTTGGGTAGCCCGACGATGCCGGCTTTGAGCATAGCGTTCCAACGTTTCGGGGCGGGGCGGGACGGTCAATGGAAAAGGGACACGGGAGGGGTGGCTCCGTAACGTCCTGAATCGCTCCGGCCGGGCTCGCTTCGCGGCTTGTGCTGGCCAAGACCCAGAGCGCCGGCATACCGGACACCCATCGACCGCCGGGAGTTCTGTGGGGGATCTCCGGCGGCTCTCCGGGCTGTCCCAGAGCCGGCGCGGAGGCCAGCGATGCCTGCTCTGCGAGCCCCGCCTGCGCGAGTCAGGACGCATCCCATGTTTGGAGCTTGGAACCTAGCGTTTGCAGGGCTTGACAAACCGCGCCCGAAGCCGTCTGATTTCCAGCTTTTCAAGCAAGCAAGGCCTCCGAATTTCCCTCTCATGTCCCTCAAGATCCGTCTCACCCGCATCGGCTCCACGCATCAGCCGCATTACCGCGTTGTCGTCGCCGAGACCCGCTCCCGCCGCGACGGCGATCCCGTCGAGGTTCTGGGCAGCTACGATCCCCGTTCAAAGGTTGAGGGCGTTAAGCTGAACCTCGAGCGCGTCGATTACTGGCTGAGCAAGGGCGCGAAGCCCACCGACACGCTTCATTCGATCATCAAGCGGAACCGCCGTTCTGCGGCCGCCG
>Ga0302325_10030537_pt1 | contig 11110 bp, 6 predicted proteins | sample Palsa_T0_2_FD_201948 | JGI IMG/M metagenome (GOLD analysis project Ga0302325, IMG submission 201948) | Peat permafrost microbial communities from Stordalen Mire near Abisko, Sweden - Palsa_T0_2 | ecosystem: Environmental > Terrestrial > Soil > Palsa > Peat permafrost | place: Sweden: Abisko...
GCGTGCACTGGCGAACCGCGGGCGAGATCGAAGCCGGGACCGCTCGCGCTTTGTCGCGCGTCTTGCAGACACCGTCTGCAGACGACGCGCTGTTCGTCGCCGAGGAGAGTGGCGAACCGGTTGGCTTCGTCTACGTCTACGCCGAGCCGGATTTTTTCACCGGCGAAGTACACGCGCACATCTCGGAAATCGCAGTGGCGGCCGACGGAACCGGCGCCGGGCGAGCGTTGATGGCCGCAGCCGAAGCGTGGGCGCATGGCCGCGGATATCGTTACGTGTCGCTCCACGTCAACGCTCCGAACGAACGCGCGAAAGCGTTCTACGAGCTGCTGGGGTACGATCTCGAGTGGTACCGGCTAAACAAGCGTTTACGTTGAAGTGATTACATCGGAAAACCGATCGCCGTCAGCCCGTCTCGACGTAATTCGCCCGCAAAGGTAGGACGGCGTTGGGACGGTTCCTGAGCGTTGTTCAGGGTCTCGTCAAGAAATTTGATGGACTACAAGCGCTCCTTTTTAGGTGCGCGTCTCAAGGGGTCGTGACGCGAAAGGATCGGTAAGTTAGGTCTCGCGCATTTATTTCGCGCGAGCGAGCGACATCAGGATGAGGCGGTCGCGCAAGCCTTCGGGGAGACGCGCGATGATGAGTTGCGCGCGTGCGGACGAACCAACGAGGTAGCGCGCCCGCGGCGACTTCGTGGTTAGGGCGCGTTCGACGACGGCTGCGACGACGTCCGGTGCGACGCCGTCCTTTTCGAGTTGCGCGGCGAACGCTTGCATCTTGGCGATGGAGCCCGCGTACGGTGCGAGGGACTCGGCCGGAATGCGCCCCATCGCCGCTTGCGTCGCGGCCGCCGTGGTCTGCCAGATTGGGGTTTTGACGGGACCGGGTTCGATCAAGATGACCTTTATGCCGAACGGGGCGAGTTCGAGGCGCAGCGCGTCCGACAGCGCTTCGACTGCGAACTTCGAAATCGAATATGCACCGGTGAACGGCGTGGCGAATTTGCCGGAGATCGAGCCTATCGTAACGATCCTGCCCTTGGCGGCGTGGATAAACGGCAGAAACGCTTGCGTGACGAGCAGCGGTCCGACGACGTTGACATCGAGCTGCTTGCGGAACTCGGCCGGCTCGATGACTTCGAGCGGCGCCGCCACGACGATCCCCGCGTTGTTCACGACACCGTCCAGCCGCCCGCCGGTCGCGGTCGCGACTTGCGCCTTTGCTTTTGCGATCGAATCGGGATCGGTCACGTCCAGGTACACGGGAACCACGTTCGGACCCGCGCTGCCGAGCGCCGCATAGTCCTTTTCGCTTCGCACGCCGGCAAACACGCGCGCGGTCTTGGCCAATCGCGATACGGTCGCGTTACCGATACCGGTCGACGCACCGGTGACCAAGACGTCCTTCATGCGGTTCAGCTTAGTGTTTTGGCGGACGTCAACCTCGTCTAATGTCGCAAGTGCCATCTCGCTGGGGAGGTCGGTACGCTTGTGGCGAAGCGGCGTAGATGCTAGCGACCTCATCGACCGCCATCGCTCCGCGCCGCCGCGACCTCGACTTTCAACTCCACGACGTCCTCGGGCTCGGCGAGCTCTTGCGCACGCCGTACTTCGGCGATCACGACCGGGCGACGCTCGATGCGATTCTGGACGCCGCGTACGACATCGCGACGGACTACTATGCACCGCTGGCGGCGGAGCTAGACGCTTACGATTTCAAACTCGTCGATGGCGCGATCGCGACGCCGGACGGTCTCAAGGCCGCGATGAACGCGATCGTCGAGGCCGGGTTTCTCGGCGCATCGTTTCCGGCGGCACTCGGCGGCTTGCAGCTCCCATCGACGATGTTTACCGCGGCGAGCCTTGTGTTCTCGGCTGCGAACAACAATGCAAACGCCTACGCCTTTCTCACGGTCGGCGCCGCCCATCTGCTCGCAGCTTTCGGCGATGAGGAACAGCGTCGGCGCTGGATGACGCCGATGATCGAAGGCCGGTACTTCGGAACGATGGCGCTTTCGGAACCGCAGGCGGGTTCGTCGCTCGCGGAGGTTGCAACGAAGGCGGTCCCGGTGGGCGACGGAACGTACCGGCTCACCGGCGGCAAGATGTGGATTTCGTGCGCGGAGCACGACCTCACCGAAAACATCGTGAACCTCGTGCTCGCGAAACTGCCGGACGCGCCACCCGGGGTGAAGGGCATCTCGCTCTTCATCGTGCCGAAGTATCTCGTCAATGAAGACGGAACGCGCGGCAAACGCAACGACGCAGTCGTCACCGGCATCAACCACAAGCTCGGTCAGCGCGGCGTCATCAACACGGTGCTCACCTTCGGTGCGACCGGAGAATGCGTCGGCTATCTCGTCGGCGCGCCCCACGACGGCATGCGCCAGATGTTCCATATGATGAACGAAGCACGCGTGTCGGTCGGCGCGGGCGCCGTCGCGCTCAACCTCGCGGCATACGAGTACGCCTTGCAATACGCGAAAGATCGCCCCCAAGGCCGGCTGCCCAGCGATAAGAGTCCGCTCTCGCCACCGGTTGCGATCATCGAACATGCCGACGTGCGCGGCATGCTGCTGCGTCAGAAAGCGATTGCGGAGGGCGGGCTCGCGCTCGTGCTCTACTGCGCGAACCTCGTCGATCGGGCGGTCGCGCTCGAATCGGAAGAAGCGCGCAAGGAAGCCGAACTCTTACTCGACGTTTTGACGCCGATCGCGAAGACCTGGCCCTCGGAACACGGGATCGAATCGACGTCGCTCGCCATTCAGGTGCTGGGCGGCTACGGCTATTCGCCCGAATATCCGGTCGAGCGCTACTTCCGCGATCAACGCCTCAACCCGATCCACGAGGGCACGACCGGCATTCAGGGCCTCGATCTGCTCGGTCGCAAGGTGCGCATGCAGGGCGGCGCCGGTTTCAAACTCGTGCTCCAGACGATCTCGCGCGACGGCATCGCTGCGCGCGAGGAGGCTGGGGTAGCGGAAGAAGCGGCAACGCTGCTCTCCGCGCTCGCGCTGCTCGCGACGGTGACGCGCACGCTGCTCGAAGCCCAGATCGACCTCGGACCCGATCGTGCGCTCGCCGAATCGACGGCGTACCTCGACGCATTCGGGACGATCGTGGTCGCGTGGCGCTGGCTCGCGCAAGCGCGACTTGCAGCCGCCGCACCACCCGACGATTTCTACGCGGGCAAGCTTGCGGCGTTCCGCTATTTCTTCCGGAACATCTTGCCGGATGTGACCCAGGCGCTCGAGCGGCTTGCGAAGCTCGACGATCTGGTCTTCGCGGTAAAGCCCTCGATGCTATAGCGGCTCGGCAGTCGATGGTTTCTGCACAGACGGGAATTTTCGCGATAGGTGACGGCGCCCACGGATTCTTCGAATTCGCGGTGCGCGAAGGGACGGAGGCGAGCGCCCTCGTTCGCACGATCGCCAGCCTTCACGCGCCGTTCTCGACGGTCGGCGGGGCGAACCTGGTCGTAGGATTCCGGCCCGAACTCTGGCGTACGTGCGGGCAACTGCCGCCCGGCGTGCATGGATTCGCGGGGTCGATCCGCGGGCCGGACGGCTTCACGATGCCCTCGACGCAAGCCGACGCCTTCGTGTGGATCGCCGCGCGCGAATACGATGCGGTGTTCGACATCGGTTTCGCGACGGTCAGCGCTCTCGCACCGCTCGCGACGCTCGTGCGCGAGAACACCGGCTGGACATATCGCCGCAGCCGGGACCTGACCGGCTTCGAAGACGGAACGGAGAATCCGTCGCTGTTCGAAGCGGCGAACATTGCTTTGGTTCCGAATGGGTCACCCGGCGAGGGCGGCAGCGTGCTGCTCTTTCAACAGTGGCGGCACGATTCGCCGGCCTGGAATGCGCTCGACGTCGGACACCAAGAGCGTATCATCGGACGCACGAAGCCCGACAGTGTCGAGTTTCCCGAAGAAACGATGCCGGCGGATTCGCACGTGTCGCGCACCACGCTGGAGCGCGGAGGCGTGGAGCTCGACATCTTCCGGCGCAATGTGCCCTACGGCGCGGTCTCCGAGCACGGGACGTTGTTCATCGGGTTCGCGGCGGAGCAGCGGCGCCTGCACGATATGCTGGTGCAGATGGCCGGCGCCGACGGCGGCCCACGCGATGCTCTGACACGGTACACCACGCCGCTCAGCGGGGCATACTATTTTTGCCCGTCGTTGAACGCGCTCGGCGCATTCGTCACGGAAGCCAACTGACGGGCAAGCCCTCGATGCTTTAGCGGCTGGGCGGTCCGACGACCGCCGCGCCGATCGAGGCACGTAGCAGCGGGGGAAGGCCGGCGCGCATCGGCTGGTAGCGCTCGTTCGCGTCGCGCACGTCGAGAAAGTCGACTTGTGCGAACCCGTGGGAGCGCAGCCGAGCAGCCAGCACGCTCGGTGCGAAACGCGTCTTCCATGGTTCGCCGACTGCGGCGGCTGCCGCTGCGATCGGAGACTCGACGCTGAACCAACGTCCCGGGCGAGCGAACGTGAAGGCGATTTCGCTCGAGGGCGGCAGCGCGGCCACGTAGTCGAAGACGGCGTCGATCGCCGGGAGATCGAGGTACATCATGACGCCGAGCCAGCTGAAAAATGTCGGCAACGTCGCATCGAAACCGGCCACGCGCAGACCGTCGGCAAGCGAGGTACGTTCGAAATCGACGGGTGCGAAGGTCAGGTTTGCAGGCAGCTCGATGTGCGCTGCGGCAAGCCGCTCCCGCTTTGCGTTTTGGCTCGCGGGATGATCGACCTCAAAGATGCGCAGTCCCTGTGCCCATGCGGGCTGGCGATAAGCGAACGTATCGTAACCGGCGCCGAGGATGACGAATTGGTGCACGCCCCGCGCGACGGCGCTCTCGAGCCGTTCCTCCGCGAAGCGGCTGCGCACGAGCACGTGTAAGCGCAGCGAGTCGGTCCACGGGTTGCGAGACGCCATGATTGCCGCCATCGCGCGCGCGTCGATGATACGGGCGGCGATCGGATCCTCCAGGATCTTCGGCGAACCGTCGTGCGTCTGGTGATACGCCCGTAACGCAGCAACGCTGAGCGCCGTGCGGCTGGCAGTCCGGTCGCTCACGTGGCGTTCAGATGAGCGGGCGCAACGGCTTGCGTTTCCATACGAAGTAGTAGTACAGGAGTTGGAACGAGAGCCCTGCGCAATAGGCGGCGGGATAGCCGTACCACACGCCGGGCAGCCCGATGCGTCCCATCAGCACGTACGCGACCGGAACTTCGACGCCCCAAATCGAGAGGATCGAAAGCAGGGTCGGCACGACGACGTAACCGCTCGAGATGACCACGGCCGAAAGGATGCGCGTGTTGCCGAAGATGGCATACGACCATAGCGTGATCATGAGCAGGCTGTGGGCCACGGCAACGGTTTGGGGTGACGTGATGAAGAGCGAGATCAGTGCGTTGCTGAAGAGGTACGCAAGCGCGATGAGGGCTCCTTCGATCGCGTAGTTCAGGGCGACGGCGGAGCGCACGATCGTGCCGATTCGCTCGGTCCGGCCCGCGCCGATCGACTGTGCGCTGAAAATGGCGGCCGCGATCCCGATCGAGACGGCCGGAAACTGAACGTAGCTTACGACTTGATTGACGGCGCCGTACGCGGCGACCGCGCTCGAACCGAAGCGGTTGACGAACGTGAGCACGGCGATTTCGGACAAGGAGAGCATGACGAGGTTCAAGCTCGTTGGAATGCCGATTTTGGCGATCGTCCCCACGAGCTTCGGTCGCAAGCGAAAGTCGCCGAGCAGCTCCCGATCGATTGCGAGCGGATGGTGCGTCAGCCCCAGATATGCGACCAGGCCGGCGAGCGCGAGCGCGTTTGCCAGCAAGTTGCCAACGGCTGCGCCGTTGGTTTCGAGGGCTGGAAGGCCGAACCAGCCGCCGATGAATGCCGGCGTCAACACGAAGGTGAGCGCCGTGCTCGCCGCGAGCACGAAAAACGGCGTGCGTGTGTCGCCGGTGCCGCGCAGTAGCGTCGTGTAGGTGAGGTACGCGAAGAGGACGGGCATCGAATAGAACACGATGTGCGCGTAGCTCGTCGCCAAGTCGAGGATGTCGGCCGGTGTATCGAGCAGTTCCAGCAGCCGGTGCGCGAAGAGACCGCCGAAGAGGCCGATCGCGACGCCGAGGATGAGGGTGAGCGAAAGCGCCGAGCCTGCCACCGCCTTGACCTTGCGCTGATCGCCCGCGCCGTATGCCTGGCCGATCAGCGTACTGCTCCCGGCGCCGAGACCGATGAGAAACGACACCAAGAAGAAGACGATCGGAAAAATCGCCGACACCGCTGCGAGAGACTTGACGCCGACCATCCGGCCGAGATACACGCTGTTGGCCGTCTGCGAGAGCGATTGCAGAATGTTGCTCAGCATGAGCGGCCCGAGGAATATCGCGAGCGATTGCCAGATCGGGCGTGCGTCGCTGAGCGCAATCGACGCTCGCGCCGGGCGCACGCTCATGCCGGGGTCGGGGTGACGGTCAGCGTGCGCGCATTCGTGTACCACACCAGCCCCGGCGGCGCGTTTTGCCGCCGGCGGACGAACTTGCGCTGGGTGTAGTCCACCGCGACGTTCTCCGAGTCGCGGGCTTTCGAGTGATATGCGGCAAGCTCCGCGGCGCGAACGAGTTCGTCCTCGGTCGGCGCGCGGCCGGTGTCGACGTGGAGGACGACGTGGGCGCCCGGCACCGCGCGCGCGTGAAACCAAAAGTCGTCAGGACGTGCGATCCGAAACGTCAGGTCGGCATTGCCCCGCGGCGAGCGTCCGACGTAGACGCGCGCATCGTCCGCAAGTGCTACCTCGATCGGTTTTGCGCGACGGGCCGCGTGCCGCGGCGGTTGGGCTTTGCGTCGCTCTAGGCGCTCGATGCTTTCCGTGAGCTCCGGCAGCATCGCGGGCTCGGCGCGTTCGAGTTCCCAAGCGAGCTCTTCGGCGAACTGTTCGTCGCGTTCGAGTTCGGCCAGTCGTATTTCCGCGTGTTCGCCGCGAGCGACGGCTTTGCGGTAGCGCTTGAAGATCGCGGCCGCGTTCCCTTTCGCGTCGAGTTCGGGATCGAGAACGATCGTACGTTCGGGTGCGCTCTCGGGAACGAAGCTTGTGGCGCGCGGCGGGACGTCGGCGGAATGCGCGTACAGCAGTTCGCCCCAGCGGCGCAAGTCGTCGCGCGATCCGGCGTCATCGCGCTCGCGCTCGAGCGCGGCACGCTCTGCAGCGAGCGCCGTCGAGCGCTTCGCGATTCTCGCGCGCAGCGCGGCGCGGCGGGCATCGAAGGCTTGCGCGGCGCGATCGTGGGTCGCGGTACCGGCCGCCCGCGAAAGCAGCGGAAGCAACGCCGCTTCACGCGTCGTTCGCAGTCCCGCGAAACGCGCGAGCGGGTGGAGATGCGCGGCGACGAGCCGGTCCTCTTCCCAGTACGCATAGATGTCATCGCCTGCGGAGTCTGGGTCCGGTGCGCCGAGCTCGATCGGCGTTGCGGGCAGCGGCGGCGGTTCGTACGTCTCGCCGACGAGTACCGCGCGCCGTGCGTTGACGGCGCGTGAGAATTCCTTCGCGGCGGTCACGACGGTGTCGTCGCGCAACAAGACGATGTTGCCGAAACGCGGTACCAGCTCGACGACCAGCCGGAAGGCGCTTGCGACACCGAAGCGAGATTGCGCGGCGCACTCGAATGCGATCAGCCGGTCACCGGTGCGGGCGCGGACGGCTTCGATGCGTAAGCCGACGAGCGTGTCGGCCATCGTGCGGACCCAACCGGCCTGCGTCGCGAGCGGAACCTCGGGTTCGAGCGTGACGAGCGGAGTCGGCCCGAAGGCGTCGATCGCCACCGTCCCCGCGCGAACGTTGATTCCGAAGCGCCCGTCGGGCATCGTGCCGGCGTCGCGGATTCGCGCACCGCGCAGTTCTCGCTCGAGTTCGGCGGCGAGCCGCCGCACGAGCAACCAGTCGGTCCGCACGCCGACCGATTGGCGGCGCCTAGCGGAACTTCCGCTGCAGGGTCAGCGCAAAGCCGCTCGTGCCGTTCGCGGGTTCGGCGTCGGTGACGGCCGAGTTGTTGGACTGCAGTGCCTGGCCTTGGAAGGTGTCGTAGCGGTTGCTCGAAGGCTGGCTGAAGAACGTCAGCTGTAGCGCGGTCGCGTTATTCGGCGTCGCGCGCAGCCCCAGGCTCTCGCGCGGCGGGTAATTGAACGATTCGGCAAAGACCGCATTAACGTTCTTGATCAAGCGCTTCTGCGCGCCCACGTCGACGCCGCTTCCCGGCGTGTAGTTGATCGCGAGGTTGTTGAGGCCGACCGCGCTGCCGAGTTGCGACGAGAAGGGCTCGAGGAGGTTCTGCGTCAGCAGGGAGCCGAGTTGTCCCTCGGCCGCGGCTTGGAACGGATTTTGGTGCGCACCGCCGTTCGCGGTTTGCACGCCGCTCACGGCGCCGAGGGCTTGCGCGTTGACGAGCAGCCCGAGGATCTGCTCGCGCGAGTAACTCGGGTCGGAGCTGAGCGCGACGTTGAGGTTCGTCGCGGGACCCGTCACGTGCATCGTGACGTCGGTCTGCGGATTGTCGATCGAGGTCGTCGCAAGCGCGTCGACGTTGGGAATCAGCCCGTCGCTCGGATCGAAGTCGACGGTACTCGGGAATTGCAAGCGGAAGGTCCGATACAGACTGAGCGTCCCGCCGGTCGAATCGAGCCGTCCGGAGAGCGCGGGCGCGGCCAGCGTTCCGCCGACGTGGACGCGGCCCTTCGCGCCGATATCCACGGGGCCGCCCTGCACGCGGACGTCGTCGCCCGCGTGAATGGTGAGATTGAACGCAACCGCCAGCGGCACGGTCGAAGCGGTGGGCGAGGGGCCGCCGCTCGGCAAGAGCACCGTCGTCGGAATGCGCGTGGAGCTGAAGGTGAGATCGCCGCCAACCATCGCTGCTTGCCCCGGCGCGCGCACGAGGTTGACGTTTCCATTGATGCGGCCCTTGAGATAGGCCGGTGCATCGATCACCGCGTTGCGGGAAACCAGCGCCAAATTCGCCGACGCGGATTGCGCGGGATCGCGCAGATCCGGCACGTCGATGGAGCCCGTCGCCGAAACCGTTCCCCCGCCGATCGTCGCTTGCGTGTTCTGCAACGTGACGGTGCGTCCGGCGAAGACCAGCTCCGCCACGCCGCCGGTCAGTTTCGATTTCAACTGCGGGCCGACGAACGAGCCGCCGGTAAGCGCGAGGCTGCCGCGCAAACCGGGGTTCGCGCGCGAACCGATCACCGCGACGCTGCCATTCAACATTCCGGTAGCCTGCGTGCCCTTCGGCAGCAGCGCGGCGAATTGGCCGAGGTCGACGTGGTCCGCGGTAAGATTGAGGGCGAGCGGCGCGTTGTCCGCGATACCCGCTGTGGGTTTGATTTGCAGCGGAACGGATCCGTTCGCAAGCAAACGGCCCGAGGCGAGATCGACCTCCGCGGTCTGCAACGCGGCGCGTGTTCGCGAAACGGTAGCTTCGGCATGGGCTTTCGGTATCGTGAATTGGGCGTAGCGAATGGCCGTCGCGTCGGTCGTGTTCGCAAGCACGGGCTCGAGCGCCGTGCCGGTAATGCGCAGGTTCGTCGTGACGCTCCCTGAGGCGTCAACCGTCTTGCCACTCAGCGTTTTTGCGAGCGCGCCGACGTTGTCGCTGTGCGCGGCGACGCGCAGGTCGATCGGATCGCGCGGCTGGAATCCGAACGATCCCGAGGCCGTCGCGCTCGCGTTGTCGATCGCCAGCACCCCGTTTGAGATCGTGCCGCGTCCGGCGTCGGCGCGCAGGTCGAGCGAAGCGTTTCGAATCGCGACACGCTCGACGCGGCCGCCATTCAGGGCGGCGTGGGCGGTGAGCCCGACGTTCGGATAGGTTCCGTGAATGGTAGCGTTTGCGTCGACGGAGCCGACGACCGGAGCGACGATGCCGGCGGCCGGCAACCACGTCGCCAGATCCACGCCGCGCGCGCGACCGTCGAGCGTAACCGTCGAACGCGCGAACGTATTGCGCAGCGGCTGCGTGGCCGGCAATTGGAGATTTCCGCTCGCCGTGACGCTGCCCGCACTGCTTCCGAGCGCGAGATCGGTATCGATGCGACCCCCGGTCGTGGACCAGTCGGCTCGCGTGTCGCCGATGTCGAAACGGTGGAAGCGCGTGTGCGTGAGCCGCACCTGGCCGCTGGTCGCAAGACGATCCGGTGCATTGCTGACCCGCGCATCGATGCTTCCGCGTCCGCCGAGCGTGTCGCCTTGATCGAAGTAATCGTTGAGATCGGACAGGTCGATATGGCCCGCGTGCAACGCGAAGCTTTGCGCAAGCCTCGATGCGGTCGCATCGAAGCCGATCACCGAGGTTCCGACCGTCACCCGGCCGCCGCTCGCGCGCATGTTCGAAGCGTTGCCGGAAAGTGCGACACCGGCGTCGCGGAAGCGCAAGCCGTTAACGGAACCCTCGGGAATCGCGATGTTGCCGGTGACCGCGGGCGTGCGCCCGGATCCGGTCACGCGAACGTCCGCGTTCAGCGTCCCTTCTGGGTAGGCGAGCGGGGCGCGCGCGATCCGCGCGAGCGTGCCGATGTCGGCTTGGCGAACGCGCGCGTCGAACGAGTAGCGCGCATTCATCGGATTGCCGCGCAGGCCCGTCACGCGGCCATCGAGCGATCCGACCGCAGGACCCGCGCGAACGAGCGCGTCCTGTAACGAGAGCGTCCCCGAATCGTAGGTGAGCCCGGTATTCGCGCTAACGTTCAGCGCAGCGTAGCGCGCATCTTCCGACGTGATGTCCCCGGCGGCAATTCCGGCCACAACGTGCGGCGCGGCGACGGTGCCGCCGATGGTCGCAATCGCGGTCAGCGTTCCGCTACGCAGCGGCAGTCCCGCGGCGCGAAACGCGCTCAGGTCGATCCCGCTCGCGGAGACGCCGATCGTTCCGCCGTTGCCGAAGCTGCCCTGCGCGACGATGTCGTGCCCGGCGAGGCGAGCGCGCGCCGCGTACACGTCGATCGTGTTGCCGCGCAGGCCGATCGTCGCATCGAGCGCATCCAGCGGCGTCCCCGCGATGCTCGCGCTCGTGAAGCGTGCGTCCGCGATCTGGA
>Ga0302325_10030539_pt1 | contig 11110 bp, 12 predicted proteins | sample Palsa_T0_2_FD_201948 | JGI IMG/M metagenome (GOLD analysis project Ga0302325, IMG submission 201948) | Peat permafrost microbial communities from Stordalen Mire near Abisko, Sweden - Palsa_T0_2 | ecosystem: Environmental > Terrestrial > Soil > Palsa > Peat permafrost | place: Sweden: Abisko...
AGCCCTAATTCTTCGAAGCCTTCCACTTCATTGCTGGCTTAGGATCCGGCGTACTTTCCGCAGTGCTTCTCCAACCTGCCGACCTCCTCAAAACACGAGTTCAACAGTCCGGGCACAGCTCATTGCTAGCCTCGATCCGCGAGATCTCGAGGTCCTCAACATCCATATTCTCTTTCTGGCGTGGCACACTGCCCTCTGCTCTGCGGACTGGCTTTGGTTCTGCCATCTACTTCACGACTTTAAATGCGCTACGACAGAATGTTGCACGCTCGAATCTTCTCCGCTCTCTCAGTGCTACCAATAAAAATGGCATTCCGAGCCACTCATCCGCTCTTCCCAAGCTCTCGAATCTCGCAAACCTTACAACGGGTGCCATAGCCAGGGCAGGTGCGGGATTCATACTAATGCCTATGACTATCATTAAAGTTCGATACGAGTCAAATCTCTATTCATACAAATCAATTCTAGGTGCTGGTAGAGACATTGTGAGGACCGAGGGGCTGAAAGGATTCTTCTCTGGATTTGGAGCTACAGCAATACGGGACGCCCCATACGCAGGACTCTATGTTCTCTTCTACGAGCAGTCCAAAAAGAGGCTAAGTTTGCTAGCTCAGAAAGTACCTGTACATGGGGAACTGGCAGCCAACATGAAAGGTTCCACCTCAGCATCGATCAACTTCGGCTCTGGCGTTTTGGCTGCCGGCTTTGCAACAGCAATTACGAACCCATTCGATGCCATCAAAACGAGAATACAACTCGAACCGAAAAAATACCACAACATGCTGCATGCAGGAAAGAAGATAGTGCGTGAAGATGGCTTCAAAGCTCTCTTCGACGGCTTGGGGTTAAGAATGGGTCGCAAGGCTATTAGCTCAGCCTTGGCTTGGACTGTATATGAAGAGCTCATCAGACGCGCCGAGCTTGCGTGGACGCTGACGCATGGCGAAGGTGCATTGTAACATCACCACTCTGTATTAATGAAAAGTGAAGAAACCACTCTACCAAGCAAAAGATCATCTCAGACTTTCAAGTGAAGGGTTGGGAACAGCATACAATTTTTCTTGGAATTCTTGCACACTCTGTTCTTCAGAGTTTTGTCATGAACCATCAGGTTTTATATTGAGTGGGTATTTAAGTTCGTTATATGACATGCGAGATTAAGGTCCCCAAAGGCAAAACTCCAGCTAAAACGCAGGACTCCTCCAATGTCTTCAGTTTCATTATATGTTTTATGTCGTTTATCGCTTTCCGCCAGCCAAGAAGGTCAACAATGGAGAAGGAGATGGTCGTCGCTCGTGCTTCTTCTTTTTCACTATCGCAAATTCGGTCTCTTCAGAATGATGGTGGTGTCTCCTTGTATCCTCGATGGCCAGCATAACAGGCCGCCTGGCCTCTCTGATTTGTTTGGTGTGGGCCCAGAGGAAATCCTGCTCGTACTCTGGAACCCATCGTTTGATCAGGACAAAGTCGGGATCCTGCGCCCTTCTGTTAGTTTGAACTCTGGTCTGCCTAGGAATTGTTCTAACCTGGTCCCATTCATAATCGATTCTGTATCTGTTCAGGGTTTCGATGGAAAGATGCTTGCGAGACATTCTGGTGTACGTGGGACGGTTTGGATCGACTCCCTTATCTTTCTTGAGGACAACAGCAATTTGTTGCTCGCTCATACCAGATTTGCGCAGATCATCCTCGAGCCGGTGCGCATACTCCTTTTCCCTCTCTTCCTTCTCTTTTTTCTCCTTCGCTGCTTTCTCGGCTTCTTCAGCCTTGTACTTCGCAATAGCCTTCTCAGATTCCTTCTTCAGTCGCTCCTTTTCCTCATCGGCTTTCTTCTCCTCAATCAGCCTCTTCAACTCCATCTCCTTCTTGATGCGCTTCTCCTCTGCCTCACGTTCCTTTTCGAGCTTGTAAGCCTCCAACTCTTTCTTTGTCCTCTCCAGCTCATAGTCCTCTTTCGTGGAATGGATCTTGTATTTCTCAAGTTCCTTCCGAGCTTTCTCAAGCTCCTGTTCCTCTCGGGACCTCACTTCATTGATCCGGTATGCCTCAAGCTCCCTGCGTTGTCGTTCCAATTCATACTCCTCACGGGTATGGGCACGTTTGTACGCCTCCAGCTCCCGTCGAGTCTGAAGCTCTTGTTCCTCTCGGGATCTCATTTCGTTGATTCGGTACATCTCAAGCTCCTTGCGTTGTCGCTCCAACTCATACTCCTCACGAGTATGAGCACGTTTGTACTGCTCCAATTCTCGTCGAGTCCTATCCAACTCATACTCATCTCTCGGGTCTCTCTGTGAAACGAAGCTCGACGGTCGGTGTCGGGAAGTCGAGCGCTCGCGCTGGCGCGGCGCAAGCGCAAGGTAGTCATCATCCTCGTACTCGTTGTAGATCCTGGTATTGTTGATAATGACCGGTGCCGGCGCAGGAGAAGGCGGGCTTCGCCGACCATGGGATCTGGATCGGTGAACGTTGACACCGCTCACGGCGGGCACAAGATAGCTGCTCTGTCCACCATCGTAGTAAGGGCGGGGAGCTGGTCGGTAGCGATGCTCGGGATAGACGACAGGAGCGGGAGAGCGGCCGCGACGCACACGGATATCGAGCTCGTCTTCGTCGCTGTAGTAACTCATCTTGGCAAGGCTTCAAGTAAAGCCAAAGTCTTGGTTTCTTTTGCGCAAGGCTGCAAAGGTCCGGGTCGTTTGGTTGGGCTCAGGGCTGTGCAGAAACTCACTGCTGTCGGGCGAGACGGGACCCCGCAGTTCTCTGGCTGGGTCGGTGGACCGAGCCGGGCGCTGATCTTCGATAGCCGATAAGGCGAGAGCTCTCTATCGTCGTCGGGGGACGAATTCGAAATCTATCTCTTAGCAGAAGATGAAGAGATTTCGAGAAACACAAAGTGAGTGAGGAAGAGGGAAGTGGGACCGTCAGCACGAGGGGTTGGCTTCGCTTTGTCAGAGGGAGAGTGTGGACTCTGTGAGAGAAAACAGCAAATGTCGGTGTCAGCAGGAGTGGGCATGGGGTTGATTTAAGGTGAGACTTTCTACTGGAGGGCCAGGAAGAGGATCGGTTCACAGGTGAGCAGCTCGATGGGGGCCGAATCGCCCATTCATGCATCGGCCGCACGCAGCCCCATAGGGCGGCGTGTGCCAAGTCCTGTTGGCCCATCTTCCCGACCTCTTGGTTGTATCAAGTGTTCTCCCATAGGCGCAGCCGCGAGACCACAGGTTTGAAGTGTAATATGCGGCAGGTTGGTAACTCTGTGTGGATGGAGTCCGCCCAGCCTTAACGGGATGTCCAGGCTCTCGGCTTGGTTGCCAGTCGTGGGGAAGGGGTGTGTAGCGTCTTGCAGCAGCAAGGGTTTTCAGCTTCGACGTATCCTCGTAAAGGCGTCCAATTGTCCCGATCAACAGCCCAAATGCATGAAATGGCGCTGCAGTGGCAGATGGTTCTGGATTCAGTTGGTGCAGTAAGTGCTGACCGGAATGGCCCTTTTTAGGCTTAAGTTGGGGGAACATTGTGACCCCGATGTAGGTCTTATGTAATCTTAATGTGTGGCTGGGTCCATTTTGAGTTACTTGCTTTGAGCAGCAGGTTCTTTGGTGATTTATTTATTTCTGTACGTGAGGTTTGAGAATATTCTGCATTTGTAACATGAAATGAAAGCTGGTGTGTTGTGCGGGTGAACTTTTCCCTGTGCTCCCAAAATAGCGGGGCTGGGCAGGGGTTGCAAGTTAGAGGGGCTGTCTCTTTTTTGTGGTCGATCGACATCCTCCTGCATTGACGACCTCGGATGGACTTTCTCAGTCAAGAATAATGTTACATCACAACTTCAATTACTCGTACAGGTCTAAGATATCATCTTAGACGTAGGAATGTGATCATTACTATAACCAGGCTCCCGTAACACTCCGCTCTGCTTCCTCTCAGCCAAGAGCGCCTTCTCAAATGCCAGAAGACGGCAAATAAGGAATTTTATATCTCTCTTCTCAGTGTCTTCAGCGAAAGAGCTTTTGGTGAACTATGAAGTTACAGCCCATGCCCCAACACCTAAGAGGACAAAAGCACAAACAGCTTTTTACTGTGGTTATAAGAGGGATCTTGTCGGCATTTTGAACGAGATATATAATGACAATCTGGATAGAATCAATTTGGGATGCGTAGCGGTGACCCGCCTTATGCTAGAGATACAGTATATGGTGTAGGATGGGGAAAGCATATCGACCACCGCCACTAAGGATTACACTCACACTTCCACCTCGCCAGAAGCCATAGTGTAGACCGATAGAAGAAACCGAGTAACCATCTATATCAATTGCAGTGGCAGAAAATGGACATTGGGGGCCGATTGAAGTTCCCCACAGTTTTGAGAGTGTCCCTCACAACCAACGAAATCGATCTGCTGCACTAGCAGCGAGATAATCCCAAAGTCGAAGGATGGCACTGCAAGCTTGATTGAACATTGGAATCATGTTTCTCCTGCCAGCATTGTGTCGTATTGTCCAGGTGGTGGGCGTTTGGTGGTGCATTTTGGCTCTGGTACGTCAGTCGACATCTCCCTCTCGCTGTAACACTTGGGTAGATATGCGAGGAGTCTCGAATAGGCTTTTATTGTGGGTTTTATCTGCATTTGCTGATTCTCCGATTCGCAGTAAAGATAGAATTGGAAGTCTATCTCTGAATAAAGTCCCCGCTCCGAGGAAGAGGTTAGGCAGCTTTTAGAAAGGTGGTCCTTCCTCTGCGGTATTTGGTTCTAGCCGCTGTTTGGCGCTAGTTCTATTTGATTCTGGCGGCAAAGTTGACATAGAAGCTACGCTTCACGGAACGGTCCGCATAACCTCTCGCATTGTTACTTCGAAGTACTGGTGACAATCGGATGAGCTTGCGGGTATCTATTTGGCGCGCGGTTGGCCGCTTCGAACTTGACCCAACTGAAACCAAGCTTAAGTATATCTGTCGATCTGTTTCGTACCGAAGAGGAAGTTGGTATTTTGCTTGGATATACACCCCCGACGTGAACGCTTTGGATCCTTAAAGCGTATCCCCAGTTTGCTTGAATGTGAGTTGCATAATGTATCTTCTGGTGTGCAGTGGTGATGTCTCGGGTTCAGTGGGTACTGCCAGCGTCAGATGGAAATAAAGGATTTGAAACACAAATAAGCGCCTTGGATGATTGCAACGACGATGAAAACAGCAAGTTGGAAACATGAAATAAGCGCGATCTCAATGCCGCTGCTCTTGTAGATTTTACCGAATTGTTCTTTCTATTTTCCTCATAGGTCAACTGTCCTTGAGCTGAGTCCACCCCCTTGTCGCCAAATCCAAGCCCCCACAACACTCGATGGCGACAATAATGCCGACGGCGCACATGATGGATGAAATCATGATGAAACCTGTGCCATGAGTCTAAATATGGCATCTTGCTTTCTCGCGCTGCTTTACTGGTGGACAGACACTGGGGTAGATGGCCAGCTGGAATTGCCCTTGAATCCCAACTCCTCCCTGACGGATCCTCCCTCATGCACGCCCTCCGCTGTTGAAGATCTGATCAATATGCTCCCGGCTGTTCTTGTGGGTTGTCTCAAGGTATTGGAGCTTCTTGCCAAGGTTTTCGACGTCTGATTTGAGGTCCGATGTTTCTGTCTTCAACCTCTTGTCGACCTCGCTTGTAGGGCTGAAAACGAACCTTGCAGTGCAGCGTTAACATTCGGTCTCGTGACATTTCCAAACGTGATATCGAGCACGCGGTGCTGGCACACAACGCTGGAAAGTTGGGACTGAAATAAATGGCGGCGAGTGCTCACATCTTGCCTACACCTTCGTAGATGTTGGTACTTGAAGGCAAATCTCCCACCTCCTTGGAGGTCAGCTCGAGGATGCGGATTTCTCGTTGCTTGGAGGCTATTTGAGACCGCACGAGGCTGATCTGCTGCTGTGACTGGATTGCTTGTGTCTCGATCTCTTGGACGAGCTTTTCGAGGTAATTCAGCAGTCAGCACTAAGCTTTGTGATATATCTCTGGGGTGGTAGGGCGGTTCAGACAGGATTATTGGAGCTCTAGCATGCTGACCTTCTGCAAAGCCTCGTTGGAGATAGACATCTTCGTCCACCTGATAAGGACTGGTTTAATGTTCAGGAAGGCCCGTTGTCGTTGTGAGATGAGAGACAGTCGCTGTGGACGCGACGTGAAAGCAGCCGTGGAAGTGAAGAGGATCTTTCAAGTCGACGCCGGGTCATGTGAAGATAAGAACCGATAACCTTAAGGCAGCCTAGTGGTAGCGAAAGCCTCCTCGGCACCGCAACGTGTGGGAGAGGCGGGGTGAGGTGTTGAAACTACTGAACAGGACGCTGTTTCCACCGTACAACCCAATTCTAATATAAGTCCGAGCGTATCCCATTGGCTATCGAGGCCTCCGGTGAAGCCTCCGGACCCGAGCTCCGCTTCAGCATGTTGTGTCGTGAATGCTGTTCGAAGTCGAACTGGAAGCTTGAAATTTGGTGATGTCTCTTTGAAAATGAGCCAGATGTACTGGAAGATGCACAACCAAATCCTCCAATCAGTAGCCAGCTGCACCCACGGTCTCTCAGGTTCGTTCCCAGTCAGTTGTCGGTTCCTGACGCTGATAAAGCTTCGGAAGCGTAGACCCATCTTTATTCCTGAGTAGTGCCCGCAGTTGCCGGTGGCTGCATGACGTTGCAGGAAAAGTCGAGCTGTCTTGCCAGCTCTAACCAGCCCTGTTCGAGGGCAGCAGGGATGTTCGGACCTTCCTGGTCACGACCGGCCATTGAGTTCAAGTAGAGCTCTTTCCTCCCAAAAATTCCCATGTGCTGCAACCACGCCACTACCAACCTGTGCGGTGTCGAAGATCTGAGGATCCCCTGACTTGCAGAATCCCCTCGCAGACTTCGATTACCTTGCGCGTTGAGGTATCGTCATATTTATATTACTCCCGGCGGAACGCCCGGTATTCTTACTTTCAAAATGGGGTTCCGCTTACCATCGTTCAAATACCCGCCTGCGAGGCCAGAAGAAGGTTACTGGGCTCCAGTAACGTCGACGATCAACTGGTGTGAAGGTATTTTGCATCTGCCAGATCTCTGGAAGTATTTGCTGACCACACTTTGCAGAGGATTATTATGCTACCGTGTACTCCGCCGAGATTGTGAACACCCTTACGAATCTGCTATTCATAGGGCTCGGAATCAAGGGCATACGGAATTGTCTGAAATATGAACATGACAGTGTTTTCTTGGTTGCCTTCATCGGCTGTAAGGCTACAAATCGCTGGAGTTAAAGAAGACTTGCTAAATTTTATTAGATTTGCTGGTGGGAAGTGGAAGCTTTGCCTTTCACAGCACACTGAAGTGTATGTTGCTCAATGTTTTCAAAAAGTCTTGCACATTGAGTCGCTGATAGAGATACAGATCCGATGCAACTCGTCGATGAGCTGAACATGATCTACACTGCCTGCCTGATGTGCTATGCCACATTCTCCTTCTCTCAGTCCCGGCTCGTTCGGCAAGTCCTTGCTACTGGGTTAATATCTCTTGCAGTTTTCATAACAGTTCGTGCTCCTTTCCTCAAAGCCAAACTACTTACTGATGTCTACAAACTCCAGTTATACTATCACTATCTGCAAGACCCACTGTTTCACCAGAACGCTTTTGCCATCATCACCGCCGTCGTCCTCTTTCGCTCTATGTACGTTATGGAAGTCAACATTCGGCCATCCCTGAAGGCGAAATATGGCACGGCACCAGTGAAAACCGATCCAATGTCATTACCAAAGTGGCTTCGAGTAGCAAATGCGCATAGAGACCAGGCAATACTAAAGGAAATGTGGCTGATGGTTGGTGTTGGCCTCTCTATTTTCTTGGGGGGCTTTGGAATTTGGGCGTTGGACAATCAATATTGCTCAACTATTCGCCGTTGGAGACATGAAGTCGGATTGCCTTGGGGAATACTACTCGAAGGACACGGCTGGTGGTAAGTAGAGCTCCGATCACTCAGTTTAATGATTAATCCCCGCTAGGCATTTGATGACCGGCATTGGATCCTACTTTTATATTGTTTGGGCTATTTGGCTCAGGCATTGTTTGAACGAAAGACAGGACGAGTATGTCCTCAAGTGGCCAAGCCTGCTCTGGTCGATTCCCGAGGTAGTCCCGAGACTTGAGGCAGAAAAAAGTAGCAGTTACCCGGGATCACTGAATGGATACACGACTGGAACGACCAATGGACACACGAACGGAAAGACGAAGGATACGAAGGAAGACAGGAAATCTGTATAGAACGTCTCGTTTTCCATGAACATAGATTAGAGGTTTGGGTTTCTTTCCGTTAACCAGGATACCCATTTCATTTAGTGTTTGGTCGCAAATAAATTGTCAAGCCACAGAGGCAGTATGCAAGCCTCGTTCGCTTCTTAGTTCAAGCTGCATAACAGCTTCGCATAAATGAATTGCCGTTTCAAAAGGGGGTGAACGTTCTAAGATCTTCCCATTATCGACGTCCATCAAAATTCTGATTTCCAACATTAGGATATGAAACGCTGTTATCTGACGTGAGAACACCGAACACAGCCTTGTCAGGCGCTGGTCCCTAGCCTCGTGGGGGTTAGAAACGTTTTTAGCAGGGATCGCCAGCGGTTCGCTGGCCAAAAATGTGCCCCCGGATTGCGCAAGAGCATACGCATCGAATGAAACTTCGTATTCGAGGCAGCAACTCTGGCCTGACTTCCACCCTCTGATCACCCAAGCACCTTGACCGCAAGACGACATCTCCCCACAAAGTATAAACAATCTCGACTCTACCGAACAATTGTGTGCTCTCGGAGCTTCTCTTCGATGCCTGTTCGATAGCTTGGGTGGGATGCTGGACAGGCTCAACTTCGAGCTCCGCGACGCGAAACTTTGGATGAGACTGGGTTGGAATTTTCGCGATGGCAGCTCCTGCGAAGCAAACATCGAGATGGGGGTCGCTACTCCAGCAAGCGGTAGCTGGGGTGGAGTCCAGGCTGGACAATATACTGGCTGAGGGAGCTGGGGAGGGTGGTGTTGGAGAGGAGGGATTACAAGCCAAGAAGGCTCCTGTAGCAACGCCTGCGCCGGTGCCAGCAAAGACCGAAAGCAGTATGATCCCTTTGCTCATTGAATTGTGTATAATGACTGATGAATTGGTATTACAGGCTCTTCGAGGACGTCTTCAATGAACAGAACAAATGACCGATTACAAGAACGCTTGGCAAGAGCAATGGCAGCAAAGAACATTGCGCAAAAGGCAGAAAAGGCGGACTCTCTAGCTCTGTCTTCCGGGGTACCTTCACGAACAGGCAGTCCAGTTGCTATCAATGAGAGCCCAAGGAGGAGTTTGGATGTGGCCTCTACGGAAGGTGGGGAGAAAGAGCCCGCTGAGGGACAAGTCGAACAGATACCCACAACCACAGCTGTGGAGGAGTACATTGTTGCAGCAGAGCCAAAAAGATTGGAGACCATGACGATGGCCCCACCAACAATCAATGGGAATCTGGCCAAGGCAGAAGTTGTAAATACACCTCGACATACACCGCGGCCCTCTACCGACTCCAACACATCCAGCTTACCTCGACTTTCAACTGATTCAATAACGCTGTCGGGATCGGTGCCCCGCTCCTCCACAGATGTGCCACCGGTCGAGGAACCCGACACCACGCTCAAAACGCCGGCAGAGTACGACGCTATTTTGAAACAAATGCAGTCCGATTACGAGACTGCCGAATTACAGAGACAAGAGGAAGTCCATGGGTACATTGAGCGGATAGACGCTTTACAATCGAAACTACAATATTTAGCAAAAGAGAGTGCCGAGACAGCTCGAAAGGCCGGAGCTTCTGCACCTAGCGGAAGTTTAGAGAAGAAGTTAGCAGAAAAGGAAGAGCAGGTTGCTTTGCTTATGGAGGAAGGTCAAAAGCTATCCAAGAAGGAGCTTACTCACCTAAGTACCCTCAAGAAACTGAGAACCAAGATGGCAGAGGATAGCAAAGAACTTGCGGAAGCGAAGAGGAAGCAAGAGAAGGCCGAGAAAGATGCCCTTGTTGCAACAGAGAAGTGGAAGAAAGCCGAAGCGTCAGAAAAGCGGCTTAATGACAAGCTCAAGCTAATCCCGCAACTCCAAAGGGACATTGAGAGCCTGAAATCTGAGAGAGAAGCCAAGGACTCCACTATCATAGAATTGAAAAAGCAGCTCGAGGAAGCAATTGCAGGGAACAAGGAAGCTGAGACCAAGGTTGCTCATGAAGCATTAGAGGTTGAGAAGAAGCGTGTTGCTGAGCTAGAGGATGATCTTGCAAACATCAGGATTGAAAAGAGTCTCGTGAATGACAGAGCTCAAGCACAGATCAAGGAGCTTCGCGAGAAGATGGATAAGATTGCTGAGCAAGCTAGGATGACGGAACTAGAAATGAAGACGGAGCAGCAGATGTTGGAAAGTAAATTGGAAGTGATGCGTGCGAGAGCTGAAGAGGTCTCTTCCGGGGCTACTGGGGATGCACAAGCGAAGCTGCTGAGGCAAATCGAGACTCTTCAAACACAGTACGCGGTGGCAAGCGAAAACTGGCAAGGTATTGAGGCTTCACTGATTGCACGAGCAACCAGTCTCGAAAAAGAAAGAGACGAGGCAACCAGGAGAGAGGCTGATATTCGGCGAAAGGCTCGTGAAGTGGTATGATCACACCGAAGAGGATATGCCCGAGATGCTGATCAAAATATAGACTCTAAAAGCCAAGCGAAATGAAGACGAGCTTGAAGAAACAAGATCCAAGCTACCAACATTTCAACAAGAACTTGCAGAACAGAAATCAAAACTAGATGCTCTGCAACAACGAGCTGAAGAAGCTGAAGCTGCCCTGGTTGATGCTAAGGCTTCATTTGAACAAGAGAAACAGGCTTGGAGTTTACAAACAATCCAACGAGTGGAAGAAGAGAAGCGAAAATGGCAAGAAGAGGCCGGGAGCGCTTATGGTTACAACACCCGAGCAGAGTCTCCTGTAACTTCTACACGGAGAGGCCTTACTACGGAATTCTTGGGGTTGCAAAACCTTCAGATAAGACGAGCTTCTCGGTCCGTAAATAACGACCC
>Ga0302325_10030540_pt1 | contig 11110 bp, 7 predicted proteins | sample Palsa_T0_2_FD_201948 | JGI IMG/M metagenome (GOLD analysis project Ga0302325, IMG submission 201948) | Peat permafrost microbial communities from Stordalen Mire near Abisko, Sweden - Palsa_T0_2 | ecosystem: Environmental > Terrestrial > Soil > Palsa > Peat permafrost | place: Sweden: Abisko...
AAGAGAGATTCCTCGCTTCGCTCGGAATGACAAAATCGCAGGGGGACTTTTTCGACAGCCTGTCGGACCTGTCAATCGCTTTGCCGGGCCTGCCCTGCTTTCCTTGCGCTAAAGAAATAACCGTAATACAGGGCATTGCAGTTCCGGCACGAATAACGGCGCACCAGGACCAAGTGCAGGATGAGCCGCTTCAACGAGAAACGCGATCGATGACGGTACACCTCGAAGCTGCCGCACCGGGGACACTCGCGAATGCGAGACCAAGGCTTCCACATTTTCGACATCTTCGCTCACGCGAAATCGTCCGTCAATTCCACAGAGCTGTGAATTTCTTATCTCAAACCGGCACCTTTTGCAGAGCCTATCCGGTCAGGTGGAGCGGGCGGCGCATGAAACTTAAAGAATGTTACTCAGGAGCCGCTCGCAGCCTGGGCTCCTTGTTGGCTGGCCATTTGTTCCTTCATCTTCCGTTGCATTTCCTTAGGTGTGGGTTGTGCGATGTGGGTAGCGACCATCCAAAGGTAACCATCGGGATCGACAACGGTTCCACTACGGTCGCCCCAAAACATATCCATCACCGGTCCCTTGGACGTGGCCCCAAGCTTAACGGCCTTTGCTACCACCTTGTCTGCATTCTCCGTCAGCAGATACAAACTCGTCGGCGAGGCGCCGACGGTTTTCGCGGCGCGGGAGCCCATCTGCGGCATTTCCGGGCTCAACATGATTGTCGTCCCCCGGAGAGTCAGCTCGGCATGGACCGCTTTGCCGTCTGGGCCATTCATGATTCCCCGTTTGGCAAATCCGAATGCCTTTTGATAAAAGGCTGCCGCGGCTTTCACGTCCGTCACCGTTAGGTTTGCCGTCACGGAACCGTACAGCTTCTTATTGAGCGGATCAACTTTTTTGGGCATAACGCTCCTTTTGTGATGTCAGTATTCGAGCTGTATTTCGGCGGAAGATGTTCATGAAGGGCCGTCGGCATTCTAAACCCATCCGCTGGAAGCGCCAACTCCTTATCGGAAACCTGCCTCAGGCCTCCCAAATGCGAACATTCAGCCGCACAGGCTGAGACGCGCGGAGAAGGTTAACTGTATACTGATTGTGTCAGAGCCAGCTCGACCTAGAATCGAAGCTCGGGATCTTCATGAGTACAGAAACAGTCTGGCGTCGCATCCTCCGTAAGAAAAGAGCTGCCGGAATCGGCGCTGTCGTTCTGCTGCTGGCCTATTTCGGCGCTTCCCTTTTCAAATGGGAGCAGAATAGAACCCCGGTTAGCGCGTCCGTCCAGGTCACCTATCCGAGGGAGATCAGCCGGATCACTTTTGTGGTGGCGGGCGACGTCATTCCTCACCAACCGGTGGTTCAATCCGCCGCGGCGCAAAACAAAAACGCGACGGAAACGCTCGCGGGGACCGCTACGGAATCGAAGGACAATTCCGCAACTCCGGCGCCCACCGCGGACCATGACGGCGGCTGGGATTATCTTTTCGCCAATGTGGCCGACGTGTTTCGCCAGGCCGATTTCGGATTCGTCAATCTGGAAACCCCTGTGGCTCCCAATCATTCCCGCGGATCGAAACCGTTTCAATTCGACGCCCCCGTCAATCTGTTGCAGGCCCTGAAATTCAGCGGGGTCAAGATCGTCTCCTTCGCCAACAATCACGTTTTCGATCAAGGCTACGCCGGTTTCGCGGAGACGCAGGAACACCTCCGCGAGCAAGGCCTCCTATTCGCAGGCGCCGGGAGCACGGCGGAAGCGTCCTGGAAACCAGTGATCCTGGAGAAAAACGGCATCAAGGTGGGCATGCTGGGGATGACGCGCTGGCTGAACGGCGGCCGCAATCCGGAAAAAGAGAGCGACCCTCACGTAGCCTTCTTTCCCTATCCCGGCGAATCGCTCGGCGCGACGGGCCTCGATGAAAATGCGGTTCTGGAAGCGATCAAGGCCGCCCGCGCGCAATGCGATTTGCTGCTGATCTCCATTCACTGGGGAGTGGAGTACGCCACGGCGCCAAGACCCGGCGATATCGACATCGCGCACGACATGCTCGAAGCCGGCGCCAGTGCCGTGATCGGCTCCCATCCCCACGTCCTGCAGCCCATCGAAACTTACGTGACGCACGACGGCCGCAACACGGTGATTTTTTATTCGCTCGGAAATTTTATTTCCAATCAGGCGCGCACCTACGTCTCCGGCCTGACGCCTGACAAAACCGGCGAGCAGCGCGATTCCCTGGTCGCCAAATTCTCCGCGATCAAAAAAGATTACGGCCCCGCGGGAGTGATCGTGGAACTGGGCGACATGGGAATTATCCCCGCCTGGACGGAAAATAATTCCCTGCAAGTCCGCGCCGGCAACGCCAAATCTCTTTTCATCGGACCGGTTTTCATGGACCGCGAAATCCCACGTCTCCAAGCCAGATATGACGAACTGAATCAAGCCGCCGCGCAGCTATCGCCCGATCAAAAACGCGAACTGATCCAGGTCTCCACCCGTCTGCAAATGCTAAAACATCGCCGCGAATTGCTCCTCGGGCGCACGGGCGACGAATACGTGATCGCTCCCCCCAATCCGCCAACTCCTTAATCTGAATTTGAATCTGAGTGGAACAGGCTTCAACCTGTGGGGTTTTCGTTCTTTGTGGCACAGACTTCAGTCTGTGGCTTTTAGGTGTTTCTAGGCCTAACCCCCACAGGCTGAAGCCTGTGCCACTAATTCGCCTTTGCATTGCGGCGCTGGACGGTGCGCACCTGAATGAATTTTCCCTGCCCGGGATCGTAGGTGGTCACGATTCCCTCTCCGATGTCATACACCCACCCGTGCAGCTTCAGAATTCCCTGTTCCAGATGCGCCATGACGGCCGGGTGCGTGCGCAGATTCGACAGCTGCTCGATCACGTTCCGCTCCGTTAGCGCCAGCAGGAACTCCGGGCCGCTCAAGCCCTCCTTGGATTTCTCCAGCGCCTCGCGCGCGGGCTGGGCGTGGCGAAGCCAGGCGCTCACGTTCTCCAGCGGTTTCAACGCTTCCGGATTCAACACGCCTTTCATCACGCCGCAATCCGTATGCCCGCATACGATGACGTCGGGCACGCCCAGCACTCCCACCGCATATTCAATCGTCGCCGAAACCCCGCCAATCGATTCCGGATAGCGCGGCACGATGTTGCCAATCACCCGGCACAGGAAAAGCTCGCCGGGTTGTGTTTGCGTCAGTAGGCAAGGATCGATTCGCGAATCGGCGCACGTAATGAACAGCGCCGTCGGCCTCTGCTGCAGAGCCAGCTTTTGGAACAATTCGCGGTGCTTCGGATAAACCTTCTTTTGAAAGCGTTTGAGCCCGCGAAGGAGGTGATCGAATGGCATGCCGTTTCATTCTGCAACAGTTTGCAGCCCAAGCTCTAGTCAAATTGCGGCGAGCATGCGTCATTTTATTTATGGAGTGCCGAGCTTCAGCTCGGCCGTTCAGGTTGACCTTATCCGCGGGCTTCAGCCCCTGAAACTTCAGGGGTTAAAACCCCTGATCGACAACGTCTTTCGTCGGGACTGAAGTCCCGACCTCCTAAACGTCGTAGCCATCACGACAATTTTAAAATTAGGACAGTATCGGCATTTTAACCGGCGTAGCTTTTGAATTTGTCGATCGCAAATTGGGTATATTGTCTGACCTCGATCAGGTAGCCGTCGGGACCCCGCATGTAGCAACGCCATTCCCAGCCGCGATTGTCCAGCGGCTCGGTCAGAAAGAACGCCCCTTTCTCACGCCGTTGTTTGTAGCAGGCCCAGGCGTCGGCGACGCGCAAATTAAGAAAGCTGCTCACTCGGTTGAGATCCGAAGGGGTTAGGATGCTCCCGCGATCGCCTTGAGTCCAAAAGAATCCATTTGTCCGCGGGCAACCTTGCCTTCATCCGACCTGGACCAAGCTGTTGACGGTCCTTTTTAGGGGCCGTGTTTGCCTCCGAATCCCATTTTCCCGCATTGCTGGAAGCGGACTTCGCGAGACTTGGCCCGCAATCGTCTCTGATAGTTCCTGGGAGTGGCCTCGCGGCTGTATACTCTGGTCCCGCGCGATTGGCGGGACCGCCATGTCGATCCGATCCGGCACCAAACTCGGCTCTTACGAAATCGCCGGGGCGATTGGCGCCGGCGGTATGGGCGAAGTGTATCAAGCGCATGACACCAAGCTGGGCCGCGACGTAGCCATAAAAGTCTTGCCGGAAGCTTTTGCGCACGATGCCGAACGGCTTTCGCGTTTTCAGCGGGAAGCGAAAATGCTGGCGGCGCTCAACCATCCCAACATCGCCACGATCTATGGACTGGAACAATCCGGCGCGACCAGTTATCTGGTCATGGAGTTGGTTCCCGGCGACACACTGGCAGACCGAATTCGGCGCGACGGCGCAGTTCCACTCGACGAAGCGCTGGGGATTGCAAGGCAGATGGCTGAAGCCCTTGAGGCAGCGCACGAAAAAGGAATTATTCACCGTGACCTGAAGCCGGCGAACGTGAAAGTGACTCCGGAAGGAAGAGTCAAAGTCCTCGATTTCGGTTTGGCGAAAGCGTTCGAAGAGGATGCGGCAAGCGTGGACATCAGCAATTCGCCAACGCTGAGCATGGCCGCGACCATGCAAGGAGTGATCCTCGGCACAGCGGGTTACATGTCGCCAGAGCAAGCGCGCGGAAAATCAGTCGACAGGCGCACCGACATTTGGGCCTTTGGCGTCGTAGTCTACGAAATGCTGACGGGCCAGCAACTTTTTGCAGGCGAGACCTTCACGGACACCCTGGCGCAGGTCATTACAAAAGAGCCGGATTGGGAACTGGTTCCTGCCCGTATGCGCCGGCTGCTTCGCTGGTGTCTCGTAAAGGATCCAAAGAAACGGCTGCGCGATATTTCGGATGGCATGGCGCTCGTGGAGGATGAACCGGACCAGAAGGTTCCGTCAGGCGTGCAGAAGGAGTTCTCCGTTTGGCCGTGGGTCATCGCAGCGGCAGCAACGCTGCTTGCCGTAGGCGTAACCTTCATGCATTTCCGCGAGAAACCGCCCGCCTCTCCTGAGGTATACCGCCTCTTGCTACGGCTTCCAGAAAAAGTTACGTTCAGTCCTGACGCCGCATTAGCGCTGTCGCCCGATGGGCATCGTGTGGCCTTTCCGGCGATCGATTCGAACGGTCAGACCTCCATCTGGGTCCAGGACATGGACGGAGGGGAAGCCCGATCCCTGCCTGGCACGGACCCTGTCGCCGACCCGCCACCTGTTTTTTGGTCTCCAGATGGCCGCTACGTTGCTTTTCAAAGCGAAACGAAAATTCGCAAGACCGACGTTTTGGACGGCACAACCCAGGATATTTGCGATAGACCTGGCCTCGCGGTCGGCGGGTCGTGGAATCGCGACGGTGTTATCATTTTTGGAAGCCTCACAACCGGCCTGTGGCGCGTGCCCGCGGAGGGAGGAACGCCGGTCCCTTTAACCGTTCTGGATGCGTCGCGACACGAAATGGAGCACGAGTTGCCATCGTTTCTTCCCGATGGCCGGCACTTCCTCTACTTCATAAATTCAAGTATCCCGGAGAACAGTGGAGTCTATGCGGGTTCCTTGGACGATCCTACGGGCCCTCAAAGCAAGAGGCTCGTTCTAGCCAACCGGTTCGGAGCCACCTACACAGCGCCGGATGGCGGCGCTGGACATCTGCTATTTCTACGGAACGGCGTCGTAATGGCTCAGGCTTTCGACGCGAACAAAATTGAGCTTCTCGGAGAGCCCACTGCGGTTGCCGAACGGGTTGACTCCGCATTTGAAACGGGCCACTTTTCCGCAAGTCCCAATGTCCTGGTCTACAGGGTGCAGAACCCCCCGACGAATTTCCAAATGACGTGGTATGACGCGCAGGGAAAAGCGGGCGAAAAAGTTGGAGATCCGGGAGGCATCGCGACTCCCCGGCTTTCGCCCGACGGAAGCCGTGTGGTGTTCGAGAAATATGAATCGAATATGTTCAACGGAAATATTTGGCTGCTTGATCTCAAAAGGGACACGAGCACGCGCTTCACATTTGGCCCCGGCTCCCTATTTCCTGCGTGGTCTCCCGACGGCACCGAGATCGTATTCTCCTCGAACCGCGACGGCGTCTACAACTTGTATCGAAAGCCCGTCGACGGCTCCCGGGCGGAACAACTCCTGCTCCGGACGAACGACGACAAGCGGGCGCTTAGCTGGTCCCGCGACGGACGCTTCCTGTTGTACTCCGCCAGCCAAAACCTTGGAACCGAGCAGATGTGGGTGCTCCCCATGCGTGGCGACCCCAATCCCATCCCTTTCACCCATAGCCGCTTCAATGAAACCAACGGCGAATTTTCTCCAGACGGCCGGTGGATTGCGTACGAGTCCGACGAAACGGGAAAAAGAGAAATTTATGTGCGCGAATTCACCGGCAAGGCGGATGCCGCCGAAACGGGCGGCAAATGGATGGTATCCAAGGATGGCGGAGCATATCCGATGTGGAAGGCGGACGGGAAGGAACTCGCGTATATCAGTCTCGATAGAACTACAATCATGTCCCTCAACGTGGATTCAGAGCGCGCTTTTCAAGCGGGACCTCCTCGGCAGCTACTCAAGATTCCAGCGGATCGAGGGAACCTAAGCAGGGTGTCTCCTACTCCCGATTTTAAGCGCTTTCTGATGCCTGTCGCTGTAGAAGTAAAAGGGCCTCAGTCGTTTATAGTGATGCTGAACTGGGCCGAAGGGCTAAAGAAATGACGCTCGCCGATAGCACAAGTCGCGGGGGCAAACCCGTTTCGTGCCACTCAAAATAATTGTAGACTCGCTCGTCTCGGTAAGCCCTCCGGATCGAGCGTGACTGAAAACCCCGCCCTTCGATAAGCCAATTTAGTATCCGGGCGAAATTCAGAAGTTAGCCCCCTTTTGGCGCGTTCTGTAAGTCCTGTGAGTTTCAATCCCGAAATGTTACTTGACGTATGTATCAACTAATAAGAATATCCGTACGATTAACAGCCGTCCATCTTCCAGGCAAACTGCAGATTAAGGAGCTTCCTGCGTCCAGGATCTGTCACCGAAATGTGACGGGGAATGATAATGATTCGAGCCGCGAAGTTGTCACTATTGTTGTTGTTTTTCGCCGCCTCATCGAGGGCCCAGCCATTGCCGGCCCAAGCGCGAGAGAACATTTTGCCGGATCACATCCAGCCTGCTCGAAATGTTTTTGCGCGGCCATTCCTGGACGCGCGGGATGCTTTTCTGTTCAAGGACAAGGCCGAATCGATTCTCGCGGCGACGCAGGGACTCTTCCTTATCTCCGATGGGATCATGACTCACGCGATTGCGCGACAAGGCACCGGCGAAGAAATCGACCCGGGAATCCGATTGCTCACGGGGCCTTATCCGACCTGGAGCCGGATGGCCCCGCTGGGAGCGGTTCAAGAGATAGTCGGAATATGGTTGGGAACCGAGATGAAACGAAGCCGAAATCGTTTTTTCCGGAAAGCTTGGTGGATTCCGCAGGTCGCAGGAATAGGAGGAAATCTATCTGGAACAGCCTACGGATTACTATCGAAGTGAGCCGCTAATTTAAGATCGCAACCACGTCCTGGCAGGCCCTATCGGAATGTGGGAATTTGGCCAATGGGGCTCGCGTGCCGCATTGCGATAAGACTTTCCGGGACTTATGCAAATTGAATCGCGCGGTTCGTCCTAATTTCCGCCGGCCAGTTTAATTTCCGCGGTATCGCCTTTCACCTCAACGATCGTTCCGAAAGGCCGCGAGGCGTCTGCCAGCCGCTCGAGGATATAACGTGCTTGGTCGCCCGTCGCTAGCTTTGGCAAGCCGCGCGTCTGGAGGAAGAGATTATTCGTATGCTCGTCATGAGTGTCGGGCTGTCCTTGGCCAATCTTATTCATTGCGATCGGCTGGAACGTAATCGATTGCAGATTTTTCCCTTGGAATTCGACATGCGCGACCACGCTTTCCCAGATAATGGGTTCGTCTAGTTGTATATCTGTCGGCGGCACGTTAAAAATGAAATTGCCCAAGTCATAAAAGATCGGCCGGTTGTGATAGATCTCCACGCCGTGTATCAGAGGCGCACCATGCATCACGATGATATCGGCGCCGGCATCGATTTCTTCGTGCGTCCATTTCTTCAGCCAGTCTGCTGGGGCTAACCGTTCCGGTAACTCTTCGAAGAACAGCGCCCCGAACGGCCTGTTCAGGAAGACGTGATTGTGTTCATACACGACGACGAGGTCGGCGCGTTGGTGGGCCTCCCGGATGCTCTGGAGAATGCGTTGTTTGTCCTCCGGGTTCGGCTCGTTCCCCGGTCCGGCAGGGAGCAGTGTCGTGGATTCGTTCGGCTTGCCCCCGGCTTCGATACGCAGCTCATTCACGCCCGGCCGAGTCGCCGTGGCCGATCCTCCCTCCGCGATCAGGCCTGAGGCCATCGCCACGAGGGCGACCATGCCCTTCGGTGTGCGCAGATAACCTGGCGCGGCGGCTTCCTCCAGCGTGTTCCCGATCCCGGCATGAACCAGCTTGCGGCTCTTCACCTCCCGGAGTGTGTTCTGGATGCCCGGAACCTTCAGATCGAACGAATGATTATCGGAAAGAGCCAAGAGGTTGAAGCCGAGGGCCTGCAGCGCGTCGAGCGCCTGCGGCGGGGAGAGGAACCTGCCATCGCGCGTCGATTGCTCCTTTTCGATCACTGTCGCTTCGAAGTTGGTAAATTTCACGTCGCCCTTCAGCAATGGCGATATCGTCGCGACAGCAGCAGGCGTGTGAACGCGGATATCCGACCGAATCATGGATTGTCCGGCCAACGTGAGGCTGATCGTTGACGACTGCGCCCGTGCGTGCCCTCCAATGAGGAATACAATACCGAGGCAGGTTGCTGCCCGCAGGGGCCAACCACGTCTTAATCTTAATTTTGTTGCCATCTGTGTTCTCCTTCATTCTGGGATACTCGAAAACACCAGGTGATTGCAACGGTAATCATGCCGCGCTCATGAGTGGCACACGATAAGCTTTCCCGGCGGTCTGGCTCATGTTGCAGAATTCTGCCTCATGATGCCTAGAGCCGCAAGAAGTCGCCAATGACTGACAAACGGCCCTATCGGAAACCGGCCCCCCTTCCTTCGGACCGATCTTGCGTGCAAAAATTCGGAATTCATGAGAGAATAGCTTCCGGAGATTTGTGCTTTCCGAACGGTCTGATGGGGGATCAGAGGCTTTGGCAGAGCCTCTGCAGCAAACTTTTTTCGTTCTATTCCGTCGAAAGATGAAGGTCTACGCTGTGAAGGTTCGGAATGGCGATCCCAGGCTCGCCCCGTGCCCTGCCACGCCGTATCGTGCTGAAAATAAAGGCGTTTTCTGAGGCCCATTTATCGGGCGCCGCCTCGTGACTTAGCGCCGCCAATTGACTCTAATACTTAGGGAATCGAATTGGATCGTGTGTGCATCAAACAGCTCCGCCCGAGACCGTGACCGGGATGGTTCGACGACCATAGTGAGCTGATCTGCAAGGGGGGAAACTGCTTGCCTCTGAATAATCAAGAAGCGGGTGAAGAGGTGCGTAGCCTTATCGGCATCGGCAAGGAGCGCAGGTATCTGCTGCCTGACGAGGAAGAAGATACCGTTCTGCCCGTCGTCGAGGCCGCAGCGGAGCCCGAAGAGGGCGAACACCACCTCTCCGGCTTTGAGCAAAGCGGCATCGCGGCTGACGAGGACCCCACTCTGGTTGGCGCCGCTCAGGTCATCCCGGACGCCGCCGACGCTGAGCATGGCGCGGTCACGGAAGAGGGCGAACTCGACCTCACGCCGGGCATGCTCGATAAGAACAACGACCCCGTCCGCCTCTATCTGCGGGAAATGGGCACGGTGCCGCTGCTGAAGCGCGCCGACGAAGTGGCCATCGCCAAGCGCATGGAGCGCGGGCACCTCATGGTGCTCAAGACGATTTCCCGTTCGCCCATCGTCCTGAAGGAATTGATCGCCGCCGGAAAAGATCTTCGCTCCGGCACGCTTTCCATCAAGAAAATCATTCAGTTCGATCAGGAAGAGTTAACCGAAGAGGAAACAGAGAGCAAGACCCAGGAAATTCTTCGGGTCATCGCCAAAATCGAACAGCTCTATGCCCTGGCGCACAAACAGGCCGCGCAGCTGGCCAATACGCCGAAATCGAACAAGCGTCTCTACCTGCGCTACCGCAATCGCCTGGCCCGGACGCGCGTCGAGATGTCCCAGCACGCCCGCTCGATCGACTTCCACTCGCTCGAGCGGAAGCGTCTCATCGACAAAATTCACCACACGGTCGAGCGCCTGCAATCGCTCGAACGCGAAATCGTCAAGCTCGAGCGCCGCGCCGACGCCTCCAAGGGCGAGCACGCCGCGGAGGCTCGCCGCGAACTGCGCGCCCGCCGCAACGAGCTGCACGAAATCGAAGCCGCCAGCGAAACCGGACTGGTGGACCTCAAGCGCATGCTCCAGGTGGTGCTGCGGGGAGAAGCGGAAGCCAGCCAGGCCAAGAAAGAAATGGTCGAGGCCAACCTTCGCCTGGTCGTTTCCATCGCCAAAAAATATACCAACCGCGGATTGCAATTTCTGGACCTGATTCAGGAAGGCAACATCGGCCTGATGAAGGCCGTGGACAAATTCGAGTGGCGCAGGGGCTACAAGTTTTCCACCTATGCGACCTGGTGGATTCGCCAGGCCATCACGCGCGCCATCGCCGATCAGGCCCGCACCATCCGCATCCCGGTGCACATGATCGAGACCATCAACAAGCTGATTCGCACCAGCCGCCAGCTCGTGCAGGAACTCGGCCGCGAGCCCAGCTCCGAGGAAATCGCCAAGCGCATGGAGATTGCCGTAATGAAGGTGCGCAAGATCCTGAAAATTGCGCAGGAACCGATTTCCCTGGAGACTCCCATCGGCGAAGAGGAAGATTCTCACCTGGGCGATTTCATCGAGGACAAAGCCGTCGTCTCGCCTTCCGATGCGGTCATCAACCTCAACCTGAAGGAACAAACCTCGTCGGTCTTGAAAACGCTGACGCCGCGCGAGGAAAAAGTCATCAAGATGCGCTTCGGACTCGACGACGGTTCC
>Ga0302325_10030541_pt1 | contig 11110 bp, 4 predicted proteins | sample Palsa_T0_2_FD_201948 | JGI IMG/M metagenome (GOLD analysis project Ga0302325, IMG submission 201948) | Peat permafrost microbial communities from Stordalen Mire near Abisko, Sweden - Palsa_T0_2 | ecosystem: Environmental > Terrestrial > Soil > Palsa > Peat permafrost | place: Sweden: Abisko...
TTGCCCGCAATCCCCACCGGATACGACTTGTTTGAGTATTGAAAAGCATTTGACGTAACTGGAAAATCAATCGATCCGGCTACGCCCGCAATATAAACGTCGCCGGTCTTTAAAACCGCGATGGCGTTCGCATGATCGGGAGAACCGTCGAGTGTGTAATCACCGTCTATATCGAATGCTCCAATTTGATCTCCGCCAAAATAGGTTGAATAAACAAGCGCACTGCCATCGGTACTCAACTTTGTGATGAATGCTCTGGACCAAATGTCGTCTGGCCTGGTGGTTTGAAAAGCTCCGGCCGTCACAGGAAAGTCAGTGGAGTTAACTTCTCCCGCCACATAGGCGTTTCCAAGAATGTCCACAGCGATGGAGCTTGCGTAATCGCACAGGAGGTCGCCATCGTCAAAATTTCCACCGCTCCCGCCCAGATAAGTGGAGTAAATCAGTGCTGTGCCGGCCGTATTCAGTTTGCTGATGAAGGCGTTTGAACACTGGGAAGTGGCATGGTTGACGGTCTGAAACGCTCCCGGAGTAATCGGAAAGTTGGTTGAATAGGCCGCGCCTGCCACATAGGCCTCTCCGGACGAATCCACCGCGATGGAGTATGCCTCGTCGCCTCCAATAATCGTTGCGCTGCCGCCCAGATAGGTCGAGTAGAGAAGTGCCGTTCCGGTGGCATTCAGCTTTGAGACGAACACGTTTCCAGAGCCATTCGCAGAGCTACCATTCTTCCCTTGAAATGCGCCCCCCGTCAGTGGAAAATCTGTCGAGGTCGTAATTCCCGCAACATAAGCGTTTCCTGAGCCATCCAGTGCAACGGCATTCGCCTGATCAAAGCTGCTTCCGCCCAGATAGGTGGAGTAGAGCAATGCCGTCCCGGCAGCATTTAGCTTTGAGACGAACGCGTTACCAGAGCCATTCGCAGAGCTGCTATTTTTGCCTTGAAATGCGCCCGGCGTCAGCGGAAAATTTGCCGAACTCGTAAAGCCCGCAACATAGGCATTTCCAGCGCTGTCCAGTGCAATGCCATTCCCGCCATCTGTCCCGCTGCCGCCAAGGTAAGTGGAGTAGATCAATGCCGATCCGGTTGCGTTCAACTTCGTGACAAAAGCGTTGCTCTTGCCGCTCAAAGCCGTCTGCAAACCATCCTGCGTCACCGGAAAGTCATTCGAAGATGTCGCGCCTGCGATGTAGGCATTCCCTGAGCCATCGATAGCAATAGCATTTGCTGCATCGGTACCGATCCCACCTAAATAAGTGGAGTAGACGAGTGCGGTGCCAGCTGGGTTCAACTTGGTGATAAATGCGTTTGAAGCCTGGAATGCCTTGGACTTGTTGCCCGTCTGGAATGCTCCCCCCGTAACCGGAAAGTTGGTGGAATACGTTGCGCCCGTTACGTATGCATTACCGGAGCTATCCACTGCGATGCCATACGCAAGGTCGTTTGTGCTGCCGCCCAGGTAAGTGGAGTAGACAAGCACTGGATCGATGGTCAGTGGTTGGGAATGGTCGTAACTGCCCAGCGCGAAGCCGGCGGAGTTGTCGGCCAGCAGAGTGAAATGTCCCTCGACAGGTTGGCGCCGCCCGTTGGACTCCTGGTAGACATCGGGCTTATGGAACGCGATGTGACTCTCTTTCGTGGAGACGAAGAGATCGCCATCTGCGGTCACCGCCATCTTTTGCGCCCCGGCAAAGTGCAGCCGAATTGCTTTTGGTTTGGCTCGGGGCGCGACAACAAAGTCGTACTCCAGTTCTCTCTCGTTGCCGTAGTACACCAGGTCTATGCCCGGATAGACGCCCAGGAACCGAACTTTGGAATAGGTGGGAATTCCAGCTTGCCACTTGGAGCGGTCGCTGCCGACAAAATAGTTAGCCGTTCCCGGCAACAGATCGACCCCCTCGGAGGTCGCCCCTGCATCGGCTCCGCGCAATTGCATTCGGACTATTTCTGTCTTGCTCGCCGGCCGCCGGTGAGCCGATGCAGGCTCGGCTCCAGGGCTGGCCTTCTCGTCCCGGCTGCCTTGTTGCGGCTCGTGAAGCGCCAGCACCGCTTCCTGCTTTGTCAGATACAGTTCATAGCCGCTCCCGTGGGCGATAAACTTCACTTCCCTTTCGGTCTGCCCGCGGTTGGCTTCAAAACTTATCGGCAACTTTCCGTAGTTTTCCTTCAAGCTCTGAGTCTTTCCAGGCGCAGAAGGCGCAGGACTCGATGACTGCGCGCCTCGCGACGGGGCGATAGGCGCTGTGGAAGGTTTGTTTGTTTGTGCGGAACTATGAGCTGTGCTGGTTACGGCAAACGCCAGCCCAATCAGGGCGGCGACAGGAAGGGTGGGAGAGAGAGATCCTAAACGCATGGAATCAAGCTCCTTCAATTTGTCGTGCACAGAATTGGGGTCAAAGGGAAGAGTTCAAAGCAGAAATCCGATCGTGAGTGCGTCGCCGCGCGTCCCAATTATAGCGCCGACCATGCGGAAGACAAGATCCCGCAAGTCTTTGCTGACGCAACGTCTCCCCCGATGGTTGCCCTTCACGAAAGAAATGCATCTCGGGATGGCCGTTCAATCTCCGCCGAGCCACCTGAGACAGCAAGAAAATCCTGCTCACAACTGCTAATCTTGTTAGCAGCCATGCGGACATTTCTGTTTATTCTGCCGGCGCTGGGCTTTGCGGTAGCGACGGGACAAGCTCCGAAGCAGCCTTCCCTTCCCGATGCGGACGGGTTGGTGCGCGCGGGAATAGCCGCGCAGCGGCATGGCGACAATCGATCCGCGGTAGAGGACTTTCAGAAGGCGCTGGCGATCCGGCCAAATATGGTGGAAGCCCACACCGGCCTCGGGGCGGCTCTCGCTGCGACCGGACAATTGGATGCGGCCATCGCAGAGGACACCCGCGCGCTGTCACTGGCTTCCGACAATACCGCGGTACGCATGAACTTGGGGCTTGCTTATTACAAGAAAGGCGATCTGCCCCGCGCTCGGGAGCAATTCGAAGCGGTGCACGCCGCCCTGCCCGCCGATGTGTCCGCCGCTGTCCTGCTCGGCTACGTCTACATCAAGATGGGTAAAGAAGCAGACGTGGTCGATCTACTGACCCCGCTTGAGCCGGATAACAAAAGCAATATGGAGCTGGAATACCTGCTCGCCTTCAGTCTCCTCCAAACAGGGAACGACAAAGAGGGCGTTCCGCGCATGGAGAAGGTGGCGCAGGTCACGCATCGGGCAGATGCCTATGTCATCGCTGGCGCGGCGCTTTTGCACCGGCAGGAGATGAGCCAGGCTCGCGTGGATTTGGACGCCGCGATGCGCCTCAACCCTTCCATTCCCGGGCTTGCCAGCATGGCGGGGAAGGCCTGCTATGCGCTGCGAGATATGCAGACGGCAACGCTCGACTTCCAGGCTGCATTGCGCCAGGACCCCAGAGACTTCGATGCGAATCTCGACCTGGGAGCGATACGTTTGCAAGAGCGGGATTTCGAGGATGCGCGTCCGCTGTTGGAACTCGCGCTGGAGCTTCAACCCCGCAGTCCGATCGCGCGCCTCGAGGTGGCCAAGTTAAATCAGGCTATGGGCAAATCTGCCGAAGCTGCCGCTGTGCTTGAAGACCTGGTAAAAGCCGAGCCCAACTGGATCGACGCGCACTGGGACCTGGCCACGGCCTATTTCGAACTGAATCGCCCTGAAGACGGCAAGCGAGAGCGGCAGATTGCGCAAGAACTGAGAATCCGCCAGCAGAAAGATGTGCCGGAAACCAAATAGAAGAAACCTGTAGAACCTCGTTAACGGGCCAGACCAGCCGATGGAAACTCCAAATCAGAAGAGATTGCCTGCTACCTGTTCGGCAGCCGTATAGATTCTGGCTTTGAGAGTGTCGCGCTTCAGGAGCGGGTCGTTCTTGAGCGAGCTGCCGATAGTGATGGTGAACACCTGATCGCGAACTCGTCCCACCACCAGCTCGCCCATGCCGGCCTTTCGATCGTCCGCGGCGCACACCAGCGCTTCGTTCCCGATAGCCTTTATCGGTGAAGCGTCGGCGCCACAATTCTGTGCGATCACGCCCACGCGCGCATGAGCATCCGTCGAAATTTCCACGGTCAAGCGCAGCGTGCGCTTCACGCCCGCGGACGTTTGAGTAAACGTACAGACTGTTGGCTGCCCCTCTGCTGCGGTCACATCTCCCACCGCATCGCCGCCCAGCAAGCCTGAGGCTGTCGCCTCGTTGATCCAGGCGCAGTTGTTCGCGGCCCGCGCACATGGGGGCGCACCAACCAGACAAATCCCCAAAAGGATGAGTCCGAATCTTCGTGGCAATGTTCTAATCCGATCCGCGCTACTTGCCATTCTGCGGCCCTCCGCCTTGAGTTACGAGATCGGTATGGATGTGCCAGGGCACGCTTTCCGTCGAGATTTCTGGATGCTCTCGCAGGTAGTTCAATCCGTAAGTAGGCGCGCCTGGATCGACCTTCTTATCGACAAACATCGCCTGCTGTTCCGCGGCCGCTTCCTTTTTCCCAACGCGGCGGTAGAGGATGGAGAGATTGTAGTGCGCCGCCAAATCGTCGGGATCGATCTTCTGCAACGCTTCGAACTGCTCAATCGCGGCGGTATTGTTGTTCTGTTGGTAATAGGTGATGCCAAGCTCGCGCCGGGCATCACGCGACTGCGGGAACATCTCAACCACCTTGCTGAAATCGGCAATCTCCGCTTTGGAGTTACCCGCCCTGCGCTGCAGCAGGCCATCGTAGTAATGGGCCCGTGCGTTGTTGGGATCGATTGAGAGTGCCTTGCGGATAGCGGTACGCGCCGAGTCGTACTTCTCCCACACAATCTCGGTCAGGCCAACGTTGGTGTAAGCATCAGGATAATCGGGCCGCAGCTTGACCACTTCGCTAAAGGCCTGAATGGATTCCTGGTACTGGAACTGATCGAGCAGCGCAATGCCGAGATTGTTCCAGCGCATCCAATCCTTGTTATCGTTGGGTTCCGGCGTCTCCGGTGTGTTGTCACCGATCTTCAGAACGCGGGTGCGCGAGGCAATCTCAACAACCGGATAAGCGGGATGATCCTTGCCAAAAATGTTGTTCAGATAACTCTGGCGCAGATGCCGATAGTTCACCTTCGCCATAATTGTCACGGCGCCAGTCGTATCGGCCGGCATGCGGAACTGGTAGCGCACCAGCACCGATCGGCCCGCCTGCACACTGTTGTCGTAAGCAACGGAGTGAATCGTCCACACCTTGTGGTTGTCGACGAAGTCTCCCTCTTCGGTGACCGGGCGGTTCGTGAAGCTGTGCGCGCGCGGGTCGATCATGCCGTCTGGCTTGAGGAACCCGCTGTGATAAATCTCCTTGCCGCTGGCATCTTTCGCCGTGAACTCAACCCACGCTTCGTAGAGGTCGCGCACTTCCGGGATCAGTGAGTGGCCGATGTTTTTGTTCTGGACGACAACGTATGCTTCCACTACGTCGCTCGGTGCGAGTTTGTAAGGAACTGTTCCCAGGGGCGCCATCAACTTTTCACTATTGGCTATCTTCAAACCGAAGATGTCCACGTTGAGATAATTGCCCGTCCGCAGAAACTCGATGGTCTTGTTCAGCTGCTCGTCAAATCCGTAATAGAAGGGCACGGCAGTGTTGCCGGCCAGCCAGCGGTGCGACACCAGGGTTCCGTTCTTCGCGCCGTAGTCGGGCAGTGAAATCGGGTTGCGCTTCATGTGGCAGCCCTGGCAAGTGGTGAAGTCCGCCGTGTAGAAAGTCAGCGGATTACGCTGCGAAAACTTGGACTGCTGCCACTCATCGTAGGCCGTGAAGGCGCGGATGAATTTGTAATCGTTCAACGCCGCCGGCAGGTTGGCTTTGTGGCAGGCCGCGCAAAATTCCGGCTTATGCAGAAAATCATGCATCACCGCCTGGGAATGCCGCTCCGGATGCCGGAGAATCATGTCAAATGGAACCTCGCCGGGAATGCGCTCTCCCTTCTCGTCGACGATTACGGCGGGGACGCCCATCTTGACACTGGCATTGCCGTTCGTTGAGTCCAAACTCAATACCGAGTGGCAGGTGGTGCAGGTCAGTCCATCTGAGTCGAACTTGGCACGATCTACTTTCGAGTCTTCCGTCAGCGCTGCGCCAAGAACCCCGATAGGGTTGTGGCAGCTATCGCAAAAGCGCGCAAAAGCGATTCCACGCGTCTTGTCGCGGATGAGCAGGTTAACGCTGGTGCGATAAAACGGTGTGCGGAATGCATTCGAGTGCAGCGCCTGACGCCACTGGCTATAGGCCTCCTGGTGGCAGGTACCGCAGTACTCCGCGCTCGGATACGCGCCGGGCTGAAGAAAACCCTCGCCCTGGGCCTGAATGTTGCCGGGAACGTACGGGTTCTTCGGACCATAGTGGAAATTGTAGGTGGGAGTCACCTGGGTGTTATATTCCGCGCGGTCAGCTGCTACCCGTTGCTCTGCCCTCGCCTTCCACCTGGCGAGAGCCTCTTTCTGTGCCGGCGTATCTTCAACGGGAGGCGCACCCTTTGCCGGAGCCGTGTAGGCAGGCGGCGGAGTAAGGCTTGCCGCGTCTTGCTGCGGGCTGCCCGCCTGTACTGCGCCCTGTACAGCGCTTTGCTGAGCCCGGACATGGACGGTCCAGTAGCAGGAGACTGTAAGTCCTATGGCTAAAATGCATGCGACCGCGATCTTTCTCATCTTTACTCCAGCCGAAGGTGTGGCCAACGCCGCACATCCTTCGGGTCTATCTTCTGTTGCTCGCTTGCTTACTTTCCGGCATGAGAGCTGGCTGGCTTTGTCCGGTGCGCGGCTATGGAGTCGTAAACGCTTGGCACCAGTCCCTTGCCTTCTTCGATCGCAAAATAGCGGTCTACTGAAGGCAGTGTGTAGGTCTCCTTGGCGCCGTCTGGCCAGCGGATCTCAACCTTGTCCACCGTTGTACTCTCGCCCAGGCCGAAATGCACGCGAAAATCGTTGGACGACTCGAAGCTGCCACCGCTCATCACGTCTCCGCGCTGGCGCGTGCCGCCGGACGTCACATAGACCGTCGACCCCACCGCATCGCGAGGGCTCTTGGAACCACCGACAAGCATCAGCCCAACCCAGTGGTTATGATCGTCATTCACATTGCGCAGCAGCACCGGGGTATGGTCCAGGCAGTTGATCACCACGTCGATCTTGCCGTCGTTGAACAAATCGCCAAAGGCCGCGCCGCGTGCCGGAATCACATCGGCCAAACCGGTACCTTCAACCGCCGGCATTACCTCGAACTTCTTGCCGTGATCCACGTTGTGAAACAGCAGCGGACGCTCGGCGAACGACGTGCCCCATTCGTGCTTATCCACCTCTGGATAGACATGGCCGCTGACGAACATCAGGTCCTTCCAACCGTCGTTGTCATAATCGAAGAACGCCGTGCCCCAGCTCAGAAATGGATAGGTCGCTTCGGCGATGCCCATTTGCGGGGTAATGTCGACAAAGTTTCCGTCACCATCGTTGCGGTAGAGCGTCTTGTAATCATCGGAAAAAGTGGTCGTGTATAAATCGAGCCGGCCGTTATTGGTGTAGTCGCCCACGGCCAGCCCCATTGAAGCTGTTTCCCGTGCATCCTGATTCAGGGCAAAGCCGGAGTAGAAACTTGCATCCTGGAAGGTGCCATCGCCTTTGTTGATATAGAGATAATTTGGAGACGAATCGTCGGTCACCAGCAGGTCAACCTTGCCATCGCCATCGATGTCCACGAAGGTTGACGAGAATCCATAGTAGCGCCGCTTGTCGCTCACGCCCGCTTTCTCGCTTACGTCGGTGAAGGTGCCGTCGCCGTTGTTATGGAACAGATGGTCCGGCTCGCCCTGCAAGCCGCGCGGGCCGCACATGGTTTGCGCGCCGCGGAACTGGCAATTTGCAAAAGCCACAGCCTTCGATCCGGAGGCAGGCAGATGGTTCATATCCCAGTGAACGTAGCCAGGCACAAATAGATCGAGCCGCCCATCGCCGTCGTAGTCTCCAAAGCTGGGCCCGGTCGACCAGTTACCCAGAGTGACTCCCGCAGTCTCGGCGATATCGGTAAATGTGCCGTCGTGGTTGTTATGGTAGAGCCGGTTCTTGCCGTAATTGCCTACATAGATGTCAGGCCAGCCGTCGTTGTCATAATCTCCAACCGCGCAGCCAAATCCCCATCGGTCATTTGTTACGCCCGCGATGTTGGCAACATTTGTAAAAGTTCCGTCGTGATTATTGTGAAACAGAGCGGCGTGGGGCGCCTCGGCCTTTCCGTCCAGCGCATCGTAGGTAGAGCCGTTGACAAGGTAGATGTCCAGCCAGCCGTCGTGGTCGTAGTCAAGCAGGCAGGCGCCGGAGCCGATGGTCTCCAGAATGTACGGCTTCTCCGGAGTGCCCATCTTGTGCGTCCAGGTAGTCAGGCCGGCCTTTTCAGACATGTCGCGAAAAACGATGGGGCCGGTTTTCACGAAGCCGCCTGCCGTGATGGGCCGCTTTTCTGAATCGAGTACGGGAGCAAATACGCCCCCCGTTGCAGACCCGCTTTGTTGCTGAAGGGGAGCGGATGATCCACTGCCGCCATAGAGCGGCGACTGCGAAGGCGCGGTCGCCTGAGAAAACGCCATTCCGCAAAAGATCAGCAACGAGGCGGACACTGCAACTGAATTCCGGCGGCGAAGCGCAGGAGATACATAAGAACCGATCACGGAACGACCTCACAAATAGGGGAAAATCCAACCCACGCAATTCTTGCGCGCTTTATTGAAACTGTCGTCCCCCCATGGGAGGACGACGTCCTCACCCTATTGGACGACTGTCTGACCCCATTGTATGACAAATAACCTTTTTTCACGGTCAGCCGGAAGATGGACTCTTTCGTCTAACCTTCAAGGTCGCCCCCCGCGCGGGTATTCTCATCCGTTAGGTTGACGGAAACGCCCACCTTTAGATCATTGTGTGTGGTGTTGCGGTTAGCGGAATATGTCTGGAGAGTCAGGGCTGCGCCGTTCTCAACCGCAGCCTTCAACTTTGAATGGAAGTCCGGCCATAGTTCGGTCGCGCACCCAGCTGTCTTTCGGGCTTCTCGATGGCTGCCTGCAGGTGGCCGTAACGGGGCAACCGATCTGTCTGAAGGCTCGAATCAACACGGGAGCAGCAAAATGAGCGCAGGATCACGCAGGTTGGCGAAGGCCTGGAATGAGGGGTTTGCGCGAACCGGATTATCCGTCGGGACAGGCTTATTTCTGCTCACGGCCGGACTGTCTCTCCAACTGTCAACCTCCTCATGCGCGCAGGGGTCCCTGCAAACAGGCACTCCCCAATCCCAGATGCAGCGGCATTACGATGCCGCTTTCGATTTTCAGAATGAAGGGAAAACTTCCCAGGCAGATTCCGAGTACAAGCTTTATCTCGGCCTGGTTCTGCGTTCCATTGCCGACGGCCACGCCAATCTGGGGGACTACGCCCACGCCGTGCCGCTCTTCGAGGAGGCGCTCCGGTTAACGCCCGACGATCGCGATCTGGCTGTCGACTATGCCGCGGCGGCTCTCGATGCCGCTGATTGGGGAAAAGCGAAGGCTTTGGCAGCCTCCGTAGTTGATTCGCCCCGCGCGAACGCGCAGGTGCCCGATGCGCACGCTGTCTCCCTGCTGGCGCAGGCTCTGCTGGAACTGGGCGAACATCAGCAAGCCTTGCAGCAATTCAAGCGCGCGGCCGAGCTTCAACCCAGCATCGAGTCGTCTTCTCACCTGGCCGCTGCTTATCTCGTGCTTGGAGATCAATCGAACGCCGCAAAAATTCTGCAGGAAATCCCGGCGAGGTTTGGGAACACGGCAACACTCCACATGCAGTTGGGCAATCTATACGGCGATACCAAATTCTTCGATGCGGCAATTCGGGAGTTCGACACCGCCCTTGCAATGGATGACCGCATCGCTGGCGCGCATTATTCGCTCGGAGCCACCTACATGATGCAGTCCGGTGAGCCCGCATTCGAAAAGGCTGAGGCGGAATTCCGCAAGGAGCTGCTACTCGACCCCAACAATGTCCTCGTCTATTCTCCACTTGGCCGCATCGCCTTGGACCGCCACAGGTATCCCGAGGCAGAAGCGGATTTGAAGCGAGCCGTTGAAGCGGATCCGGCAAATGCTGGAACATATCTGATCCTCGGTCAGCTTTACAAAACAATCGGGAAGGTTCACGAAGCGGAAGCCGCCTTTCGCAAAGCGATCGCGCTGACTCTCGACCCTTCACGGAATGGCTACCAGATTGAGGAAGCTCATTTCTGGCTTGGCAGGCTGCTTATGCAAGGCGGAGATGTAGCGGAAGGCCGCAAGGAACTCGACATAGCGCGAAATCTGCTTTACCTGAAAGAGCAGCAGGTGGAGTCGCGACTCTCCGGGTTCTCGATGCTACAGCCGGCGCTCAAGAAAACTCGCCAGGGCGACCCCGAACAATTGTCCGCGCTGCAGACATTTGAGAAACAAGCCTCACCTGTGATTGCCAGCAGCTATGACAATCTCGGGGTCAATGCAGCAAAGGCGGGCTCATTCGCCAATGCCACCGCATTCTTTACGCAAGCGCAACATTGGAATCCCGCTCTGCCTGGTGTTGACGAGTATTGGAGCCGTGCCGCCTTTGCCGCAAATGAATACGCGAAGGCCGTCGAGCCGCTTAGCCGGATGCTCAAGTTGCATCCGTCCGACACCCGTGTGCGCGCCATGCTCGGCATGAGCCTTTGCACGGTCCATGATTACTCCCGCGCATTGCATGTATTGCAGCCGATGGAAGGCAGCCATGAAGTTGAACTTTTGGTTGCTCTCGCATCCGCTGGATCGATGGCCTCGGCGGGAGATTCAAGCCAGGCTCTGGTTCAATTGAAGTCCCTTGAGCAAACTGGGCCAGACACCGCGCTAGTCCACTACATGCTTGGCGAAGTTTATGCCGGCAGAAAACAATACAGTGAGTCCGCGGACGAATTACATCGTGCCCTGCAACTTGATCCATCGAATGCGGACACAAAGAATGCGTTGGCTCGCGCGGATCTCGCACTCGGCAACAAGTCAGAAGCTCTGCAGCTATTGCAGGAACTGGCACAATCTATGTCAAGCGATGG
>Ga0302325_10030543_pt1 | contig 11109 bp, 8 predicted proteins | sample Palsa_T0_2_FD_201948 | JGI IMG/M metagenome (GOLD analysis project Ga0302325, IMG submission 201948) | Peat permafrost microbial communities from Stordalen Mire near Abisko, Sweden - Palsa_T0_2 | ecosystem: Environmental > Terrestrial > Soil > Palsa > Peat permafrost | place: Sweden: Abisko...
CACTGCTGGAATTGGTGATCCGAAGAAGCATGCACTGGCTTCGCAGCACCATGCGCCTACAAAATTTCTCCACACCCTCAGGGAGCCCAAGTAGCTCCCCCACCTGGGGCGAAGCCTCAGATTCTCAACCTTTCTCCCTCTTCTTCGACGTGGATCCCACATTTGAGGAGCGCATAAAAACGATGGAAGAGTATGATCGCTGGGACGACGCTTTTAAACCCCTGCTGAACCGCTCGAGGAGTCGGTCTGCACCCGAAGAGGACTTTTTACTTGCTTCTACATTGCGGTTACACTGGTTATCTGGGTACCTTTCGATTGCTTCTAACAACAGCTACTCGAGCCTTGTCAACAACGGTCGTTTTACCACCGAGCTGGAAGAGCTGGTGGGAATTTCTAGGATTTTGCTCGGCAGGGGAGAGGAGCTGTGTAGTGAGGAATTTGTCTTTGATATGCAGATTATTGTGCCGCTGATGACGGTCGGCTGGATTTATCGCCATCGAGCATTACGAAGGGAAGCAATTGAGTTGCTGCTGCGTAGTCCGAGGAAAGAAGGGGTTTGGGATGGTATTGTGGTGGGGAAAATTATGGCATGGTTGGCGGGCATTGAAGAGGAGGGTCTGGATGATGATGCCAGTGAAGATGAGGATTATATCCCAGAGTGGGCGGCGGCGCGGTGCATCAAGATGAGCTTCGACACTGAGCGCCGCGAAGCTAGTGTCTCTTGTTTGCAGCCCGTACGTGGTTCGCTGAGGGGCGAAGAGGTTAGAAGGGAGGTGATTATACCATGGTGATTTTGGATTTAGTATCAATGAAAAATTGACGGCTTAGATCCTCCAGATTTGATGGCCTGTTGCAAATACTTGTCAGTCACGTGCTCGACCGCAAAGCTCTGCGCATCCCATGAAGTTTGCTGAAAACCTTGCAGACAGAAATTGCTCTTTTAAAAGACGAAAGTAAGGGCCCGAAATAATCACCGCGTTGGTTTTGGTGTTGGTTGGGACGGCTTTGCAACACCATCCCAGGATTCGCATCTTGAAAATATCATTACCCCACAAATAGCATGACTAAATTAATCGTCTGGGATTTCCCCAGGACGGAGGCCCTGTCGAACTTGTGCTTAAAAAGGAAAGAGCTTAGAGCCTGGGATTACCCCAGCGGCTTTCCACATCAAAAAGGAGGTCCACTTGCCCACGTGGTAAACATTCAGACTCCACGCAGTTTCCAGCTTGTGATTATGTAAGGAAAGGTGCGAACAGCGATTTTCGTCTGTTCCTACCTGATTAGGCCATTTTTGCGAAAGCCACTCCCGCAATTCCTGTTACTTTATTCGTAGACAGCACGGTCGATACAAACGAACATTACTGCTCACATATGGATACCAACACTCCCATATTACCTACACTTCCTCCAAACTCGTATCTTGACCATTCAGAGCACAGCATCGGACTTTCCGAACTCGACTGCTGACTGGTAAGTGCTGGGGTCCCATAATATGGCGCAATCCTGAGTGTTGGTTGGAGTCGTTCGCGTGCGTGTAAGCAGTTCAGTTGGAACTCGCTTATCGGATGCCTACCCCTGAGCCTGCCCTGAACGGTCCCGCCAATTCCAGCAACTTGGGAAGGCTGCCGGGTGATCAGGAGGCGGGCCATTCAGAGCATCAGTGCGGACCCGAGGAATGAGGAAATCCAAAAATAACTGTTTTTCTCCTTTTGGAAGCTTAGCTCTGACAAGAAAGAAACGCAGCCCTGCGGCGTCTGGTGCGGCCTCGAACTACCAACTGCTACTCTGCTACCGACTAGGACATTATTCTTCGTTATTCATGATCTAATCGGCAGTTGACCTTCGTAATCGGGACGTATTCTAGCATCGGGTATCGGGCATCGGGCAAATCATGGAGCATCTGTACTGCACTGCAACAAAGACGGATACCCGTGCTAACCTTGCTCCCCCTTCTCGTTCCCTTTGCCCCAAGTGTATCTGGCACGCATCTCCGGAACGATATAGCCACTCGGAGCGCAGGCAAGGGTGCCACGAGGACAGACCCCTCCTCTTTCACACCGGCAGGCGCAAAAGTACGCGATTAGTCGACCCAAGTTCGAGGTGCATTAACTCACGATGCTGCATGTCATGGGCACAGCATACGCGAGGCATGCATCTGATTATTAATAAACAGACTTTTTCTCGCAACGCGGAACACGATGCGCGCTGGCCTATCAGAACAGGAGCCGTTGCGGCGCCGAATGTTCGGCAACGCCTCCTGGCTTTAAGCAATGGTCATCGGTTCGAGGATGAGGATTGAGGCTTGAGGCTCTTTCTTAGCATCGTACACCTCTTCCGCCTACATGAGCCCGCTGCCCACATTATCGACCCGCTTTTCTGATTACAGTACATCTGCTTATTCTGCAGAAAGGCAAGACCGATTTCCTCAATCAGCAAGCCGCCGAACGCAAAGCGGCCGCTGGTTTGGGGGATTTTGGCGCGGCCGCCTTGTCTTTTGGTCCGAGGTCAGCAACAAGTAGCTCTATGAGGGATCTTTCGAATAAACGAGAAATGCCTGAAACCATGTTTCAGACCACTGGTGAGATCACCATTAGAGAACTGTAGTAATCTGCAAGGTGTGGTGGTGCCGGTACCAGTCGGAGGCATGCCTTCGTATAGCGTATTTGAACCACTCGGTACGGGAAGCTAAGGGAATGGTGGCGATTTATGCAAAGTGCCTGTTATTTTAGGGAAGGATGCGGGTGTCATCTCCCATGCGAGATTCGGATATATCTTGTGTCCGAGGCCGAGGAAACCGAGTAAGTGATGCAGTTTCCTCGAAATACTCGTAATGTTGTAGGTGAGGTTACAGTGAGGATGAATCTTTTAGCCGATGAATTGCTAAGCGACGATTTAGGGGCTGGACTCGCTAAAAAAAAATTAGGGGGCAAACCCCTCAGAGCTCACCTTGCTTACCACTTTTTATACGCATATCGTGAATATATTTATATAAAAGTATAAATAACGGAAACAAACATTTAAAGAAACTGCACGACAAAGTTCAAACAAATAGTCCATCAATTTTTTGAACCATCCATGGAACAGCGGTTCAAAACACATGCACTCACATGGAACTTACCAACATGGCAGCCAAAAAATCTTCAGCTATCACAGGCTCCCCCATCAATCAAGAACAGAAGTATGGGCATCCTTGTATTTTATTCACCCAAACAATAACATGGGACTAAAATTTTGGAAAGTGTCAATTGTATTACCAGACGGGAAAAGAATGGACAGCTGTAGAAAAGTGCGAGTCGCGTGGTAATTACTTCCTAGAGGGCATTCACTTCACTGCATCATCACACAACTCGAGGTCTTATAGACTGCAGAGTGAAATAAAACTTGCGGACAATGGCGAGAGTGTCAGTAGCTTCAGATGAGCACCATAAGTATCACGAGCGAAGGACCTTGAAAAACGCCAGAGAATGCGACATTCCATCTAGCTACGGTATGGTATCATCTATCAGAAGTGCCTCGTGGATATCGTCCCCTCCAATAACGCCAAATCAATCCTCACTATGCAGAGTAATTCGCATCAGAAAAGCAAGCCCTCTGGACATCGTCCGTTCACTCGCTGCAAAAAGCAAGAGATCAAACGGCCGTACCATGCAATTCCTTCGCAGCTTCTTCCTTGGCCACATCTTCCGGACGGCAATCACACTCATACTTCTGTCGAAATTCCTGCAATGGCAGTCCGCTCAACAATTGCTGAGCCTTCTTTGCCGCTGCGACCTTGGCATAACGGGAACTCTCAGCCTGAGCGTCAGCGACAATTTGTCCATGGATCAGAACCATGGCGACAATCGTCGGCTTGCTGCCATCCACGTGCTTGACTTCACGAGTCATGACGCTCCATTCTGAACAACCCATGTTGATTTGCAGGAACTTGGTCAGGAAGGTAGTGGGGTGCTTATTGGCGAATGTGTCGTAGATGCTCATATCCTCAAAGTACCACTTGATATGCATATCAAAAAATTTCTCGACTTCAGAGTAATTGTATTCCGAGTCAACGAAGATAGCTCCGATATAGGCTTCGATGATGTCGGGAAGACATTTGGGAGGCTGACGGACAGAGATCCAGTAGTCAGCGGAACATTCGGAACGCAATTTGCCAACGCGGACCGCGTCATCCTCGGCTTGCTTTCGGGCCTCGATGATATCAGTAACGTAGTCAGTAATCTGCTTCTGGAATGCAGGGTTGAAGAGGAGCAGATGAGAATGGAAGCCAAGAGACACACACAGAGCTCCGAGGAATTGATTGGAGACCATTGCCATCTTGTGCTCAGTCAACCATTGTGGATCCTTATCTGGGAAGCGGTGGAACAGAAAGTTGACGCATGCCATATCAAGCAAAGAATCACCCAAGAACTCCAGTCGCTGGTAGCTAGGTACGTGCTCATACGAGAAGGGATACGAGGGATGCGTGAAGGCTGACCGAGCAAGGCGGGGATAGCGAAAATGGTAAGGGTGCACCATCTCCAGCTGGGCAGCGAGGTTCTTCTGCATCTCTGTAGCAGCTGCAACCTGGTACTTTGGCTTCTTGTAGAGCTTGTAGTAATCAGCAAACGCATTGACCTGATGATTCTCGCTAGAGACCAGCTCTGTGACTGCCCGGCAAGCCCTGTCCATATTTCTAGTCTCATGGCAGGTGAGCAGCGCAGCGCCGATCAGCGCCTCGCAAACATCAGCAATGGATTTATCACCGAGCTTGTGCGAATTGGGTGCTGTCGCAGTCTTGCCCTTCGTCAAAACCAAACCCTCAGGGTACCATGCCCGACGATTGAAGCTTTGGGATCGAATGTACTCATAGAGCTTGAGCTTGATGGCATTGTTCTTCAAGTTCTTGTTGCAGATCAACAGCATGCGGTCAACATGGTAGCTGTATTCGTCGTTTTCTGGGTGGATGCCAAACAGCGATATGGATGTAGCCATCTTCAAGAAGCAGTCGCCGAGAAACTCAAGTCGCTCGTAATTCTTGCCCATGCCTCGTTGGAAATTGACCTGCTCGCTACCATGGTCTTCAGTGTTATCGGAGTCTTTGGTCACGGCTTCCAAGGCCAAGTCAGGACGGATCTCGAGATGAAGAAGGTCGCAAGCCTCTAAGGCGATGAGGTAAGACTCCAAACGGTGAATGATGGCTGGGAAGCAGTATGCCATGGCAACGACCTTAGTTGGGAGCTTGGCGCTTTGTTAGCTGCAAGCAATGCTTGGGAGTGGTCATACTCACGGGAGAGATCTTGAGAGGCTCAAGTATAATGAAGCACTGCTTTGGAGTCTCTTCTTCAGGTCCATCAAAATCATCAAGGAGATTTCGACGGAGTGGGATAAACTCAGCCTGAACCACACGCTGCTCAGGATCAAATGTTCTCCTGGATCTAGCCTTAGCCCACAAGCTGCAACTATACTCCATGATATTGTCATTGTTCTTTCGAGTTCCCTTGCGTGGAGCAGAATTCGGCGGAACTGGATCCAAAGGCTTGTACTCCCGAGTGACGCCAACAGTCCACAGCTTCCGAGAACCATCAAACGGGTCAACAATGTATTTATCCTTGAGAAATTCGTCCGATTCTGTTTGCCATGATTTGTTGTCCCAAGGATTGCCTGACCACTTTGTATGATGATCTTGGACGGAATTCAGAATATCCCAGGCAATAAGGTCAGTTGGATGAGTGCGGAACTCAATGTCGGTCTCGGCGCATGATGCAATCGGAACCAAGAAATAAGGCATCTTGGACGGATCAGACTGGTATCCTTTACTGAATACATCCTCAAAGATGCAAAGAGTAAAGGTGTTGACGAGCTCAAGAAGTTCGGGAGTGACTTCCCACGCCTTCATGATGGGTGTGATCAGAACTTGGGAGTGCCGACCAGCTCCAAAGTGGAGATGAAATGATGGAAGCTGTGGCAAAGGTGCTCTGGTCAATAAAGCCAACGGCTGGCATGGTCGATCCAAAGCATCCGGCGTCTCCAAGGCTAAAACGTTCATGTACAATAATTTGGGTTCCGAACCAGCTGTCCAGACTGCAGGCTTTGTCTTCATATCGTAAGACTCTCGCTTCTTCGAATCCACAGCGAGGAGAGCATTTCTCATGGCCGGAAGTTGCTTCGTAAAGGTCGGCACCAACCAGTCATCCAGATACTTGCCCTCAATAAGCGCCAAGCAGGTCTCGAATGCAGCAGAGCACTTTGCAACTTGCTTCGTACTTGCCGGACGACCAATAGCCCCTCGCAAAGGCGATGACTCTGGAAGGATAGCCTCGCACAGAAATTGCCTATTTTGTACAGTGACAACGTACTCCGGTTGGCTGTTGGTATCTTGATTGTGAGGCAGTGAATCGACGAAGTTTGAAAGAACCGCGAGACTCATCTTATAGGTTAGCTTTGCGCCCGTGTCTGGATTCGTCCAAACACGATGAGTTCTCTCTCTGGCAAGGAAATAATCCATGTCAAAGCTGTTACCCGTAAGAAGTCTGTCTTCCGGGAGAGCATTGCAGAATCTCTTGAGAATACCCTCATTCTGGCGGACCTCACGAATAATTTGATGATGCTCCTGGTTGCCATCCTCACACATGTGGATATATCTCGAGTTAGTATGTCGTGCTCGGCCTCTTGATTGGATATACTGAATCAAGGTTGCATAGAGATCAAATCGAATGACAAGATTGCAGTCCGGGATATCCAGTCCTTCCTCGGCCACAGATGTTGCGAAGAGACAATTGAGCCTGCCCTTGCGGAAGTTCATCATAGTGAGAACCTGCTGGCGGAAAGACACATTCATATCACCAGCATCTCCACTCCTGGTTCCAACCTGCATCTATTAGCATGATTCTGTCACAAACAAGAGGGTGATAGGGCTTACCAAGGCTCCTGCAAACAAATATGGGGTTCCAATTTTCGGATGAGAGAAGAGATTCGCCAGAAGTCGTGCGGTGTATCTCTGTCGCACAAAGACAATACACTTATCATCCGTCGGACGCTCGAAACGCTCCTTCAGGTACATAACAAGGGTGACGACCTTCGAAGACAGGTTAGTAGATGTACGAGTCTGCGGATCCCAATTAGGTGGCTCGAAAGTGTGCGTCTGAATGATCTGACGAGCCTCTCGAAGTTGCTCTTTATGCTTTTCCAAGACTGCAAGTGGCTCTTGAACTTTCTTTGCATGGTACTTGCGCTCCGTCTTTGCCTGCAATTTCTTCGTCTCCTCCTCACTAAGAACAAAGGGCCAAATGTGATCAGAGCACCACGATCCCAGCTCCCTGCTTGCTTCATATGCATAGAGAAGTGGTTTATTAAGGACCGTGTTGGACTTGAATCGGGCATACATCTCCTTGTATAAAGGCGTTTCAAATCTAGGCCCCAGAGCTGCATACTTAGCAAGCTGCTCTTGCTTTGATGTAACCGTGTACTGCAGCAAGCTTGAGTCGGCAGCGGTGGCGATCTGGCAGTGAAGGATGGCCTCCAATTCTGCAGCAGCTTTCTTGACATCAACACGAGCATCCACGGGAGATGCGGTCATGCCGAAGATCTTGGGAAGGACGACATGCTTTTCCTGCTGAGCGTAGAAGTCCTTGATGATGCGTGCGTATGCATGATCCTTCTTAGCATGGTGAGCTTCGTCAAAAATCAGAAGATTGATTTGATCCATCGAGATGAACGAGTGGTGAAGACATTGACGAAGAACTTCAGCAGTGCAGACAATGACCATGTTTTCCGAGAAGTGCTTCTCCCAAAGCTTCTTGCTCCACAGATCACAGCCCATATCTCCACAGAACATGTTCATTGGCTGATCGAGGTTCGCTTTGAGGACAGCATGCTGCTGAAAGACCAGCTGAACGGAATCAACCAAGAAGAACGAGATCCGCTTTGGTTTGCCCATGGCCCTATCTTCCAGCTCTTGCGCAAAGATGTGTCGAAGAAGGAGGACAGCGATCAAAGTCTTGCCGGAGCCTGCTTCTGTTAGCAAAATAAACTAAGAAAGATTGGAAACGCGTACCAGTATCGAGAACAGCAATAATGTTTTTCTCCTTGGCCTTCTCGAACAGTTCCACTTGATACTCGCGAGGACTGGAGATGATCTCGCGATTCTCGGACTGATTGACCAGCCATCGTGCAGACTGCTGTGCTTCCTCTTCAGGACGAAGGTTGTTACATTCCTTGAGTTGCTTCTCTGCGCGCTCTTGCATGTACCTGTCGGCAGCGGCGTTAAGTTGTCGCTTTCGCTCGGTGATCTTGCGAGGCTTTGCGGTTTGCAAAATTTCTTCCTCGTCCGAGTTCTCAATCGAGTTATCTGCTTCATTTGATGCGGCATCATCGGGGTCACTTTGACCGTTCTTCTCTGTGTAGACCAGGGCTTCGGAGAGATCAGAGAGGGTGAAGTCCGACTTGGCGCTGGCGTAAGACGTGAGACGACGCTTGGGAGAGAACATAGACGGGCCAGAAGGAGCAACACGCTTTAGATCAGCCATGACTTGATCAGTATTGCGCGTAGGCAGCGTGGGGCCTTGAGGAGTAGCCGGGGCCAGGGTATCCATCGTGTTGGAGGGAAGCTGCTCTTCAACCTGAGCTGTAGGAGCTGGAACTGCGGTGCATGGCAGTGAGATTACCGATGTCGTAGTCGACTCCATCAGAAGCTCCTCATGAGGAGTCGGCAAAGCAACTGCAGACACGTCTCCGTGTTGCACGATGGCCTGGTCTTCCGCTGGCGACGTCATGGGGAGAGTTGGCGTGTTGAACACGATAGCAGCCAAGTCGTGAAGGGAAGAAGATATCGAGTTGACTTCGGTCCACTCCGAATCGCTGAAGGCGGGGGGAGAATGTGCTGGCACAGCCTTGTCAGCCTCGCTTTCGTTATCCGCAGCCTTGTCCAACTCCAGCAAAGCGGCCAGCGTGCTCGAGCTCAGCTCAATAGGACATGACGCTTTTGCGTCCGGCTCGTGGTCACTGTGGTCAATCAGTGTACTGTCATCAGAAATCGGAATCAAACAGTCCTCAATCAGCTGACTGAGGTCCTGCATGTAGCCGGGCCACGGCATCGTGAAGGGAGAAGGCAGACGCAATGGGGAATGGAAATGTGAAATTGTGTACTTAGGATGGGAAGGTTTCGAAGATGAAAAGATTTCGAAGAGCCTTAAAAGCCATTGATTCTCGCGTAGCTAGTTCATCCGTCTGATGCCGATGCCGATGTGAAGTTGTGAATTGTGAAGATGAGGAAGGAACGAGTGAAGTTCTTCAGACGCGAGGCGAACAAAGAAGGCGCGTTTGCTGCACATCCTCTCTCCCCCACCATCACAACTTCTTCCTCCCACCAACAACCACAATAACTCCATATAAGCCCATGACCATGGCAGAACAAAGCATTAAGTCGCTCTTCAGCTCCGCAGAGAGTCAAAGGAAGGATATTGAGGCTTCGTGGGATAGCAACACCGCCACCTACCAGCAAAACCTCGCCGCTGCCATTGCAACTTATGACGATTGCCTCAAGCTCGCAGACCGCCTGTCACTCTTTAGTCCAAATGAGACCCTGGAGGACTTGACTTCAGGAGACTTGCAGTGCGTATCTACAGCTGTTCCAACTCATCCTGCTAATGTCTGAAGATACCTGACCATCAACTATCGCCTTGCCGATCTCATCTTGCGCCTCAACTCCCAAGACCGCAAGTCCACCCTGCAAAAAGCACGCGAGGCATACGAACGACATTTAACACTGCTTGATCACTACGAGATCCTATCTACAACAGACAAGAAGCTCTACAACGATTACACCGAAGCCCCCACTACTTTCTCTACAATCTTGACAAAGGATCCGAATGCGCGGCGAGATGCAAAGATTGCGAATTTTAAACAAGAAAAAGAGTTGAAGAAGAAATTAGAGGTAAAGCCTGGCCTACAGAGGACTCTTGGGAGTTAAGCTGACGAGTAAAAAGTTCCTGGCGCAAAATCCAGCATACCTACAAAATGACGATGATGCAGTCCGCGAGTTGCAGCTGGCAAATATTGCCCTCTGCACACACAATACTTTCCAATCCCTCGAATCCCTAAACCGCGAACTCGAAGTCCTAGCTATGGCACCACCTACACCACCAACAGGCCCGGAACAACTGGAGAGAGATTACAGGGAACGGATGGGGTTGCGAGGCAAGGATGAATATTCGGAGCGTTTGGATAGTCGAGAGGCTCTATCTAGCATCACAAATAAGGGTCCAATATTAAGTTCAAGCGGGAAACCATTACGACCGTTTACGTTGTTGGATAGCAGAAAGACGTTGCAGGAGGGTGTGTTTAGACCTGGGCATAATTTGCCGACTATGACTATTGATGAATATTTGGAGGAGGAGAGGGCGAGAGGGGGTATTATTGAGGGTGGTGGAGAGGCGAGTGGCTTGAGTCCAGAGCCAGATGAGGATAATCTCGAGAAAGCGGATGCGGAGACGTTGAAGGCTAGGGAGTGGGATGAGTATGTGGAGGCGAATCCAAAGTAAGTTCAGTCCCTTTCATCAGAGAAAGAAGCACTAACTGGTGGCAGGGGCTCTGGCAATACGCTTAATAGAGGATAGAAATTAAAGATCATTTTAAAGCAGCACTTCGTTCATCTTTTCCATCCGTTTTGCTTGCGTCCATCCACCGACGTTTTTGAAACATGACCCTCTACACCTGTTCCCTTGTCTTTTAATCACCAATTAATTTCACGGACTTCTTCATTCCCTCTATTAGCATACCCCCCCATTCTTGTCCAAGAATAGCATCCAAAGCATGTCTCTGTACATTCATCAGCCTTCCACTATTCCCCAACAGCTCCCCAGGCCTTGGCATAATTTCTCATTATCTGGTATCTGTCCCAAATAGCACTCGACCCTCTGTAACCGTCTGTAGGTTAGTTCTAATGAGTGAAGTGCCTGATTCCGACTCTGTCATCGGATACACAAGATGTCAATAGTGTGGAGGATTGGGATATAAGTTGATAGATGAGAGGTGAAAGAGCGTTGAGGAGGAAGGAAAACTTCGCTTGAGAAGAGATTAAGAAGGAGGTGCGGTGGATGTCATCCGGGATATAATGGTATACAACTTGGATTG
>Ga0302325_10030545_pt1 | contig 11109 bp, 4 predicted proteins | sample Palsa_T0_2_FD_201948 | JGI IMG/M metagenome (GOLD analysis project Ga0302325, IMG submission 201948) | Peat permafrost microbial communities from Stordalen Mire near Abisko, Sweden - Palsa_T0_2 | ecosystem: Environmental > Terrestrial > Soil > Palsa > Peat permafrost | place: Sweden: Abisko...
CTGGCTGGGCGGACCTTCGGCCTCGGTGCTGCATTCGCGTCTGGCCGTCGCGCAATTCGATGAAAACTCCTTCTGTTCGGTGGCGGGTCTTTGCCTGCGTCCGGAGTGCGCGACCCAACGGAATGAGTGTTGCGTTGGCGATGCCCTGACCATGATTCCGCCCGTAACGGGCAACGGCATGTCGATGGCTTTCGAATCCGCTGAACTAGCCATCGAACCTCTCGCGAAATTCGGCCGTGGTGAGCTGACTTGGGCAGGAGCGACGCAGGAGATTGCCTTGCGTTGCGACGAGAGATTTGCCGCGCGACTGCGCTGGGCCGCCTGGTTGCAAAGAGCCTTACTCCACGTGCCCGCACGCTCGGTCCTGGTGTTCCTGGCCGCTCGTTCCGAATGGTTATGGCGCGGGATTTTCGACCGGACGCGGTAGCGGTGACGTGGCCATTAGACTGGATAAACAATTGCTAACCAAGCGTTTGAACTGCCCAATCACAGATGAGGGTAACACCCCATATCCTCTTGGCAGACACAAGCGCATATTTATAGGGGGAGAATGTCGTCAACACGGCGACGTCTTTTCGGTAGCCTCAAAGTAAGGGCTCGACGCCGGAATTGGGCATTACATGGGCTATCCCAGGGCCGACGGGCTAGACTGCAGTGGCCAAACAGGATGAATTCCTGCGGCGAGGTTCGTTGCAGGCATCGAGATCAAAAGCGAGAAGGACATGCAGACTTTGCCATTGCGCTTTCAAGGCTGGAAGGCCGGATATGCGCGCTTGCGTCCAAGCGCGAGCGAGCCTCCGTTGCGTGGCGAGTTGTTCAGCGTCGAACAATTGGCGCGCCATGCCAAAGCGCTCGTGGAACATCACCAAATCGTCACCCGGAAGGGTACCAACCGTCTGCTGGCCCAGCTGGACCAAAACGAGGATATCCTTAGGGCTTTCAATCGCGCGAGCCTGGCCGTTAATCCGAGCCGGCGCATCACTCCCGCCGCCGAATGGTTCCTCGACAACTTCTACCTGATCGAGGAGCAGATTCAAATGGCCCGGCGGCACCTGCCCCGGGGTTACAGTCGGGAGCTGCCTCGCCTCGCAAACGGCCCTTCATCCGGACTTCCTCGCGTTTATGACATCGTTCTCGAATTAATCTCGCATGTGGATGCTCAAATTGACGCCGAGCCTCTGAGTGCTTTCGTCGCCGCCTACCAAACGGTAAGTTCCTTGAAATTGGGCGAGTTGTGGGCCATTCCCATCATGCTGCGCCTGGGATTGATCGAAAATCTACAGCGCATCACCACCAAGCTGACAATCGGACGGAAGGATCGCGATCTGGCGGACCTATGGGTGGATCGATTACAGGACATGGTGGAGAAAGCCCCGTCCCAACTCGTGGTAGTGGTGGCGGAGATGGCAAGATCCGATCTTCCCCTCTCCAGTTCCTTTGTGGCGGAATTCTGCCAGCGTTTGTCGCTCCACACTCCGGTCTTGCATCTCGCGCGCAGTTGGCTCGAACAGAAGCTGATTGAACAGGGGTTGTCCATCGAACAACTCGTCCAGTTGGAGAGCCAAAATCAGGCGGCCGACCAGGTTTCCGTCAGCCACAGTATTGCCAGTCTTCGTTTTTTGAGCGCCATGGACTGGAAGGAGTTTGTGGAGAAGTTGAGTCTGGTCGAGGAAATTTTGCGATCCGACCCGGCTGGTGTTTATGTCAAGATGGATTTTTCAACCCGAGATCGCTATCGTCATTCGGTCGAGTTCCTGGCCCGACATAGCCAACTCTCGGAAGAGGATGTCGCGCGACATGCCATCCACCTTGCCGCCGACAGCGCCCGGAGAGAAGGCAGCGAGCACCGGTCAGCCCATGTGGGCTTCTACTTGATCGACAAAGGCCAAACGGCACTTGGGCGCGTCACGCAAGTAAGGCGCCCCTGGCGAACCATTATCGAACGAAGCATCCATCGTTATCCACTAACGTTTTACGCGGGCGGCATCGGCGTCATCACGTTATTGGCCGCGTGCGGGCTGATGCAGGAGACTCGGATACTCGAAGCGCCAGCATGGGAACTCACTCTCTTCATCCCAGTTTTCCTGCTTTGTGCCAGTCAACTGGCCGTGGCGCTGATGAACTGGCTGTCCACGCTGCTGGTTAAACCTTGCCTGCTGCCGCGCCTGGATTTTTCCTCAGGCATCGCGCCTGATTGCAGCACGATGGTGGCGGTTCCCACCATGCTGACGAGTCTGGTTGGGGTTGATCGTCTTATCGAGACATTGGAGATTCATCATCTCGCGAATCGGGACCAGCGGCTTCACTTCGCTCTGCTGACAGATTTCCGGGACGCACCGGCGGAGATTTTGCCGGGAGATCAAGCCTTGCTTCAACGAGCGCGGGCCGGGGTTGAGATGCTGAACCATAAGTATCCTTCCGAGACTTCGACCCTCTTTTTCTTGTTTCATCGACCTCGCCGTTGGAATGTTGGAGAAGGCCTGTGGATGGGATACGAGCGCAAGCGCGGAAAGCTCATGGAATTTAACGCCCTCCTCCGCGGCGGTTCCTGCGCTTGCTTCTCCGAGATCGTGGGGGACACGTCCGTCTTGCCGGCCATCAAATATGTCATCACGCTCGACACGGACACCCAATTGCCGCGGGAGGCTGCCAGGCAGTTGGTCGGCACCATGGCCCACCCGTTGAACCGTCCGGTGTTTGACGCCACGCGTGGGATCGTCGCCGAAGGTTACAGCATTCTGCAACCGCGCGTCGGTGTCAGTCTGCCCAGCGCCAGGAGATCATGGTTTGTCCGGCTTTTTGCCGGCGACGCGGGCATTGATCCCTATACGCGGGAAGTCTCAGACGTGTATCAGGATCTTTTCCAGGAAGGCTCGTTTATTGGCAAAGGCATTTACGATGTGGACGCCTTTCACCGAGCCATGAACGGGCGCTTTCCGGAGAATACTGTTCTCAGCCATGACTTGTTGGAAGCGTGCCATGCCCGCTCCGCCCTCGTGAGTGATGTGGAACTCTACGAAGAATACCCCTCCCGCTACAACGTGGACATTGACCGGCGTCACCGCTGGATTCGCGGCGATTGGCAAATTTCGCATTGGCTCCTGCCGCGTGTGCCCGGTTCTGACGCCCGGCGCATTGCCAACCCGCTTTCCGTCCTGTCCCAGTGGAAGATTCTCGACAACCTGAGGCGCAGTCTGGTCCCCGCTGGCCTGTTGTTTCTCATGCTGGGCGCTTGGCTGCTCCTTCCCGATCGTGACGGTTTGGGAACTCTGGTCGTTCTTGGAATTATCGTTCTCCCAGGATCATTGTCGGCATTGGTCGATGTGTTTCGCAAGCCGACTGATTTGCCGTGGGCGATGCATCTGCGGGCCGTGGGCGGGTCTTACGGCCGACAGCTCGGCCAGATCGTTCTGACCCTGGCTTTTCTACCTTACGACGCCTTCATCAGCCTGGACGCCATCGGAAGGACCCTGCTCCGCTTGCTCTTAACGCACAGACGACTCCTTGAATGGCAGACGTCGAGCGATTCCGAACGAACGGAGCGCGCCGATCTCGCCGGCTTCTATGCCACGATGTGGATCGCGCCGGCAACCGCGCTGGCGACCGGACTTTTCCTGGCCGAAGTGCTGCCGGCCCAACTGTCTTTGGCGCTGCCAGTCCTTGGGTTCTGGCTCGCCGCGCCGTGGATCGCCTGGTGGATCAGCCAGCCGATTGAATCTGCGGAACCGGCGCTGACGCCCGAGCAATTGGCCTTTCTTAAACTCACGGCCCGCAAGACGTGGCATTTTTTCGAAGCGCTGGTGACCGCTCAGGAGAACTGGCTGCCGCCGGACAATCTTCAGGAAGTGCCCGTCCCGACGATCGCTTCGCGGACCTCGCCCACGAATATGGGCTTGGCCCTGCTCGCCAATCTCGCTGCATGGGATTTGGGGCATCTTTCGACAGGCGGCTTGATGCAGCGTACGAAAGACACCCTCGCCACGATGCAACGACTGGAGAGGTATCGCGGGCACTTCTATAATTGGTACGAAACCCGCACACTCCAACCGCTTCGCCCGCTTTATATTTCCAGCGTGGACAGCGGCAATCTGGCGGGACACTTGCTGACCCTTGGCGCAGGACTGAGGGAGCAGGCTCAGGAAAGGATTTTCAGGCCCGAGATTTTTGCAGGTTTGCGCGACACGGTGGGGATTCTCAGGGATTTGGTCCCTGAAAAAGCCGCGCTCACCAGACTCGGCGAATCGCTGAAACAATTTCCTTCCGAACTGCGCGCGGCGATGGCCGTGTTGGAAGAGGCGACGAGCCAGGCGACGGAAATTGCTGCATCAGTGGCAGGCGAATCAGAAGAAATCAAGGGGTGGTCCGCGGCTCTAACGCAAAATTGCGAGGCGCATTTGGCGGACATTCTTTTTCTTGCGCCGTGGCTGGCAATGCCAACCTTGACCCACGGCAGCCGACCTGCGGAGGCTGCGTCAGCGGCGGCAAAATTTGCGGAGAAAATCGCCCTGCTTGATCAAGCGCCGAGCTTGCGAGAGATCGCGAAATATGAACTGACGTTCCGTCCGTTGATCGAAGCGGCCTCGCAAGACGTCCCGGCCGAACCCGCCGCCTCCCGGCAGGAAGAGCAAAGGCAACTTGCTGATCTCTCACGCAGCCTGCGGGAAGCCGGCGCCCATGCCCGCCAACGGCTGTTGGAGTTGGAAGCCTTGGCCGCGCAATGCGACGAACTGGCGGGGATGGATTTTACTTTTCTGTTCGACCCGGCGAGGGATTTATTCTCCATCGGCTTCAATGTTACCGAACGCCGCTGTGACACCAGCTTCTATGATCTGCTGGCCTCGGAGGCGCGTTTATGCAGCTACGTCGCCATCGCTTTAGGGCAAGTTCCGCAGGACCACTGGTTTTCCATGGGCCGCCTGCTCGTCGCGGTGCGAGGCGGACCGATCCTGGTTTCGTGGAGCGGTTCGATGTTCGAGTATCTGATGCCGCTGTTGGTCATGCCCAACTATGAAAACACTTTGCTCGACCGCACCTGCCAAGCGGCGGTGCGGCAACAAATCGCGTACGGCCATTTGCGTGGCGTACCTTGGGGCGTTTCCGAATCGGGCTACAACCGGACCGATGTCCAACTGAACTACCAATATCGCGCCTTCGGCGTGCCGGGCTTGGGCTTGAAAAGAGGGTTGGCCGAGGACTTGGTCATCGCTCCGTACGCCACGGCTCTGGCCCTGATGATCACGCCCCGGGCCGCATGTGAAAACCTGCAACGCATGGCGGGCGAAGGCCAGGAAGGCGCTTACGGCTTCTACGAAGCGGTGGATTATACGCCGTCCCGTCTGCCGCCGGACGAAAAGAGCGCGACCATCCGCTCCTTCATGGCGCACCACCAGGGGATGAGCTTGCTGTCTCTGGTGAATGTGTTGCAGGACTACCCCATGCAACGCCGGTTTATGGCCTGTCCATTGCTCAAGGCGGCGGATTTGCTCTTGCAGGAGCGTGTGCCCAAGTCCTCCCCGAGCGTGCGCACGGAAGATTTGGAATTTGCGGAATCGCGGACGCAGCCCGGCAACAGCGAAGCGGTCATGCGCGTTTTCACCAATCCCACACTCCCGGCGCCGGAGGTTCACCTTTTGTCCAATGGCCGCTACCATGTCGTCATCAGCAGCGCCGGCGGCGGCTACAGTCGCTGGCGCGATCTGGCGGTCACCCGCTGGCGCGAGGACGCCACGCGCGATTGTTGGGGTGCCTTTGTTTATCTGCGCGATCTGGCAACAGGAGAATTTTGGTCCACCGCCTATCAGCCTACCTTGCGCGCCATCAAAGGCTACGAAGCCATCTTTTCGCAGTCACGCGCGGAGTTTCGGCAGCGTCAGGCCGACCTGGAAATCCACACCGAGATCAGCGTGTCGCCGGAAGACGACGTGGAGCTGCGGCGTATCACGATCACCAATCGTTCCCGCGTGACGCGCGTCATTGAATTGACCAGTTATGCCGAAGTGGTGCTCGCCACTCCGGACGCCGACGCGGCGCATCCGGCGTTTAGCAATCTTTTCGTGCAAACAGAATTCGCGCGGGAATCTTCCTCCCTTCTCTGCACTCGCCGCGCGCGTTCCCAGGAAGAAAAGCCGCCGTGGTTGCTCCATCTCATGGTGAGCCAAGGTGGTGAACCGGGGGAGATTTCCTGCGAAACGGATCGCTTCCGGTTTGTCGGGCGCGGCGGCACCTTGGCCAACCCGGCCGCGATGCGGAGCCTTGCGCCATTGGCCAACACCGTCGGTTCCGTGCTGGATCCCATCATCTCGCTGCGGCGGACGGTCACATTGGCGCCCGATGAAACCGCCGTCGTGGTGCTTGTGCTGGGCGTGACCGAAAGCCGGGAAGCCGCGCTGGCGCACGTGGAAAAATATCAAAGCTCCCGCATGGCCGAGCGCGCCTTTGATCTGGCCTGGACCCACAGCCAGGTGACCTTGCGCCAACTCAACGCCACGGAGGCGGAAGCTCAACTCTATGGACGTTTGGCCGGCGCGTTGATTTATGCCGACCAAGCCCACCGGGCCAACTCTGGCGTCCTGCTCAACAACCGGCGAGGCCAAAGCGGTCTTTGGAGCTACGGCATTTCGGGTGACGCCCCGATTGTCTTGCTCCGAATCAGCGACGCGGAGAAAATCGAAATCGTGCGCCAGTTGATCCAGGCGCACTCCTATTGGCGCATGAAGGGGTTGACGGTGGATCTCGTCATCTTGAACGAGGACGTTTCGGTTTACCGCCAGTCCTTGCAAGACCAAATTACCAGCCTGATTTCCTCCGGCATCGAAGCGCCAATGCTGGACAAACCGGGAGGTATCTTCGTCCGGCGCCTCGAACAGATTCCCAATGATGACCGCGTGCTGCTGCAAGCCGCGGCTCGAGTTGTTCTGGACGATGAAAAGGGAACTTTGACCCAACAAATGGAACATCGAAGTGTTTTGGAACCTTTGGTGCCAGGCTTGACGACCACCCGCTTCGGGTCCGAGGATCCGCCTGCGCCACTCCCGCCCCGCGAGTTGATTTTTCCTAATGGCTTGGGCGGCTTTACCCGCGACGGGCACGAATATATCATCACCCTTCAGCCCGGCCAGATGACGCCGGCGCCCTGGGTCAATGTGCTGGCCAATCCCACTTTCGGGACGGTGGTTTCCGAGAGCGGGGCGGCTTACACTTGGGTGGAAAACTCACATGAATTTCGCCTGACGCCCTGGAGCGATGATCCTGTCCAGGACACCACCGGGGAGGCTTTCTATATTCGTGATGAACAAACCGGAAAATTCTGGTCTCCCACTCCGTTGCCCGCGCGCGGCACGACGCCCTATGTCATTCGACATGGCTTTGGCTACACCGTGTTCGAGCACACCGAAAACGGCATCGCCTCGGAGTTGTGGGTCTATGTGGCCATGGACGCCCCGGTCAAATTCACGGTCTTGAAAATACGCAATGTCTCGGGGCGTCCACGCCGCTTGTCGGTCACCGGTTACTGGGAATGGGTGTTGGGCGACTTGAGGCAGAAAAGCCTGCTGCACGTCCAAACCGAAGTGGACCTCAAAACCGGCGCATTATTGGCCCGCAATTATTACAACACCGAATTCCCCGATCGCCTCGTGTTCCTTGACGTCAACGATCCCGTGCGCACCCTCACCGGAGATCGCAAGGAGTTCATTGGCCGAAACGGAAGTTTGTCGCAGCCGGCGGCGATGAAACGCACGCGCCTTTCCGGCAAAGTCGGCGCGGGGCTTGATCCGTGCGGCGCGGTGCAAATCGCTTTCAATTTGGCGGATGGCCAGGAGCGGGAAACGAGTTTTCGTTTCGGGGTCGGCCGCAATGCGGCCGATGTGCAAAATCTAATCCGGCGCTTTCGCCGGGCCGACTCCAGCCGTGTGGCGTTCGAAGGTGTTTGCGATTATTGGAATCGAACCCTCGGCGCGGTGAACGTGGATTCGCCCGATCCCGCCGTCAATGTGATGGCCAATGGCTGGCTGTTGTATCAGACTTTGAGTTGCCGTCTCTGGGGCCGGACCGGGTTTTATCAATCCGGCGGCGCTTACGGATTCCGTGACCAGTTGCAGGACGTGATGGCGTTGGTTCATGCCGAACCCGCGCTGACGCGCGAGCATCTGCTCCGGGCCGCCGCCCGTCAATTCCGCGAAGGCGACGTGCAGCATTGGTGGCATCCCCCGTCCGGGCGCGGTGTGCGGACGCATTTTTCCGACGACTTCCTATGGTTGCCTTACGTGACCTGTCGTTACGTGGCGTGTATCGCGGACACCGGCGTGCTCGACGAAAAGATTCCTTTCCTGGAAGCCCGCCCGGTCAAGCCGGAGGAAGAATCCTATTATGATCTTCCCAATCGCTCTGAAGAATCGGCCACGCTTTACCAACATTGTGTGCGCGCCATCGAGCACGGTCTCAAATTCGGCGAACACGGTTTGCCTCTGATGGGGTGCGGGGACTGGAATGACGGCATGAATCGCGTGGGAAACGAGGGACGCGGTGAAAGCGTGTGGCTGGCCTTTTTTCTTTACGACGTGCTGACCCAGTTTGCCCCGCTGGCCCGCGCGCACCGTGATCCCGCCTTGGCCGAACGCTGCCTGGCCGAGGCGCGCCAATTGCAGCAAAACATCGAGCTGCACGCCTGGGACGGCCAATGGTACCGACGCGCTTACTTCGACAACGGCGAACCGCTCGGCTCGCAAGCCAATCTAGAATGTCAGATTGATTCCTTGCCACAGAGTTGGTCGGTGATCAGCGGTGCAGGCGATCCTGAGCGCTCCAGATTGGCGTTGGAGTCCGTCGATCAGCGTCTGGTGCGACGCGAAGCTGGGCTGATTCAATTATTTGATCCGCCCTTCGACAAATCGGCGCTCAATCCCGGATATATCAAAGGCTATATTCCTGGCGTCCGCGAGAACGGCGGCCAATACACCCACGGCGCGATTTGGGCCGCCATGGCCTTTGCTCTCTTGGGTGAAAGCGAACATGCGTGGGAACTTTTCGCGCTGCTCAATCCCATCCATCACGGGAGCACGCCCCAACAAATCGCCACCTACAAAGTGGAGCCTTATGTCGTCGCCGCAGACGTGTATGCGGTGGCGCCGCACACAGGCCGGGGAGGATGGACCTGGTACACTGGCTCCGCCGGTTGGATGTATCGCCTGCTCATCGAGACGTTGCTCGGCGTGAACCTGGAAGGCGATAAACTGCGCCTGACACCCCGGCTTCCGAAAAACTGGCCCGCCTGCAAAATTCATTACCGCTACCGGCAAACCGTCTATCACATCAGCATCACCCGGCTCCTTGCTGGTTCGGCCGACGCCGACCAGCTCTTTCTCGACGGAAAAGAACTTGCCGCGCCAACAGTCCCCTTGGTGGACGACCGCCGTGAGCACACCGTGGAATTGAAGGTCTGGAATCCGGTGCGCGCCCCTGAAAATCAGAGCGTCTTGGCACTTGCGTAAGGTCGTCACCCGACATGCTGCGGGACCTTGTGCAGGCTGACGGCATCGCCGTCCTCCTTTTTCAATTCGCGGAAAACAATGGCGGAGAGCACGGTCAACCTACCCAGAACGAAAAATGCGTGGTGGATGCCGTGAATCATTTCCGGCGCATTGGTGTGAAAGCGGTCCGGAATGAAGAACGCCGTGGCCAGCGAGGCCGTCGCCACCCCAAAACTGATCGACATCTGCTGCATCGTGCTCGCGATGGTGCTGGCGCGGCTGGCCTGTTCCTCACTGACATCCGCAAAAACAAGGGTATTCATGCTCGTATATTGCAGCGAGGTAAAGAATCCAAAGGCGAAAGCCTGCGACGATGAGCCACACTGGTGTGCCCACGCCGATGGTCGCAAACAGAATAATGAGCAGGCCGGATTGAATGGGTGTAAACCCCGGGCCAACCTGGTAGAGAAGAGGAAAGAGGAACGGGATTCCGCCGATGCCCAAGCGGGTGAAATAGCTGCCGCTGACGGACGCGCGAAAAGTGCGAATGCGAAACAAGGTCAGCCGAAGCTGCGGAAACTCCGCGCGGGTCGCGCGCCATCCATAAGCCGTGAGGGAAATAGCCGAAACCCCCAACAACCCCAACATGGCGCGTCCGCTCAACGTGTGTTCTCCAAACACTTCCAGCACATACGAGAGCAACGCGATCCCAAACCCGAACAAAATGAGACCAATGATATCAAGTGGGCGTCAGTGTTCTTCCCGATAGTCCGGGAGATGCCGATAGACCATATACAAGCCAAGCAGACCAATCGGCAGGTTGATAAAAAGGATCACTCGCCAATGAAAGTACCCAACGATGAGACCAACGGCGATAGGGTCGAGCATGGGGCCGATTAGACCGGGGATGGCCACGAAGCTCATGGCGCGGATGAGTTCCGACTTGGCAAACGTTCGAACCGTGGTGAGCCAGCCCACGGGCACCATCATGGCTCCGCCGCATCCTTGCAGAATGCGGCATGCGACCAGGACGCGAATGTTGCTCGAAATGCCACAGAGAAAAGACCCCAAGGTGAACAGGCCAATGGCGGACGAGAACACCCGGCGAATGCCGAAGCGATCGGCCATTCCAGCCGCTGATCGGTATAAACATCGCCAGGCTCAAGGTGTAGCTCGAAAGCATAGCCTTCATGTTGAGCGCGGCGACATCGAGCGCTTTGGCAATAGTGGGACCAGCCGTGTTCAGAATCGTCGTATCAAGCGATTCCATGAAAAAGGCCACGGCCACCAGTTACGGTAACAATTTCTTCACAGACACGCCTGGTGCCACGGAAGGATCGATCACGCTGGAAGCGGTGTCTATCATTGACAGTTCGCATTGCCAGGCGCGCCGCCCAGTTCGCATGTCGAGGGAATGATAATAAAAGCCCTGATAGCCGGTGGCATCAGGTTCCGGGCCGTGCGGGCTGTTCCAGAAAAATCGCAGCGTCACCAACGTGCGCTCCACTGCGGCGGGACGCGCCATGAATCCGCGCTCAATCCCCACCGGGTATGCCGCCAGGGCCAGGCCGGTGGCCGCAATGCTGGCGGGCCAATCCGGCGATGTCTTGTCGATCACCAGTCCATTGGCGGGATTCGTCTC
>Ga0302325_10030546_pt1 | contig 11108 bp, 10 predicted proteins | sample Palsa_T0_2_FD_201948 | JGI IMG/M metagenome (GOLD analysis project Ga0302325, IMG submission 201948) | Peat permafrost microbial communities from Stordalen Mire near Abisko, Sweden - Palsa_T0_2 | ecosystem: Environmental > Terrestrial > Soil > Palsa > Peat permafrost | place: Sweden: Abisko...
CTCGAGCAGCGGGTCCATGGGAATGCTGCGCAGCACGGTCACCATCTTCACGTCGAGCGGCACACGAAGGCCGAGCGGGTGGAGCAACTCGTTGCCGAAGATACCGGCGGCCAGTACCACGCGTCCGGCGGGAATATGCGCCTTGTCGGTGGTGATGCCGGTGACGCGGCGGCCGTCGCGGTCGATGGACAGCACGCGTTCGCCGAACCTGGTTCTGGCGCCGGCACGGACGGCGCCGTCGACAAACGCCTGGACGGTCGCTTTCGGGTCAGCGTGCCCATCGCTTGGGCAGAAGGACGCGCCAAGGACATCGGGCGAGACCGCAGGGGCGACATCGAGTACCCGGTCCGCGCCGCGCAGCAGGGAGATCGGTAGACCGGCCGCCGACTGGTCGCGGACCATTGCCTCGAGCATGGTCATTTCGCTGTCATCCAGCGCCAGCCGCAGGTTGCCTTGGCGGCGGTAATGGGTCGGCGCGTCCAGCCGCTCCGCCAGCGTTCCCCAGATCTCGACCGCGGCGCGGGCCAGCGGCAATTCCGCCGGGTCGCGGCCTGACTGGCGCACGCCTGCCAGCGTCCAGCCCGAGGCCATCGCCGCCGGCGCATAGCGGTCGAGCAGCACGACATCGAGGCCCGCGATCGCGAGTTCATAGGCGGTCGCTGCCCCGCTGATCCCGGCACCGATGATAGCGACATCAGCCATTCTGTTGCTCCGCAGGCATAGACGACGCCGAGCAAGACACAAGAAGCGTGCCAGAGAGGCGTACCAGCCGCGCGCAGTGTATCGCGGCATCGAACCGGTGGAACACCCGTGTCGCGCCGGGGGTGGCAAATCGCGACGAGATCGCGGAGATGTTTGGTAGAACACTGCCTGAAATGCCGAACCACGGAGCGGGCTACGGGGAATCGGGGGATGCCACCATGGCTGGCCGGGTCCATCGCAGAACCCGACGCAAGGGTGGGTAAGCCCTTGCGTCGCCCACCTGTTTGATCCCCACGCCGCCAGCTTGGAACCGCAAACGGTGGATGGCGCAAGAGCTTATCCAACCTTGACCGAAGCGAAAACCCGTCGGTATTGGCCGGGCAAACGGCGGACATCGCCCGGACACTATCTCCGCGCATCACACGGACATGTATCTTTCGACCTGCGACAGCAATTCGGTCAGCACAACGCTGACCGCAACCAGCACCAACACCGCGGCGTAGGTTCCGGCTGCATCGTACTGGTTCGAATAGGTGATGATAAGGAACCCGATCCCACTGTTCGCGGCAAGCAGCTCGGCAAGCAGGGTATTGGAGAACGCGGTATTCACCGCGATCCGCATGCTGGTGAATATCCAGGGACGGATCGCCGGCAGGAGCACTTTGCGCAGGATCTCGTCCTGCGTGGCGCCCATCAGCCGGAGCGCCTGGACCAGGTCACGATCGATGTTGCGGATGCCATCGACTGTACTGCTGAACAGCATGAAGGACACGACCAGCGTGACCAGCACGAACTTCGATTCGAAGCCAATTCCATAAAGGATGATGAGCAACGGAATGAGTGCGATCTTCGGCAGCGAGTAGGCCGCGAAGACGAATGGCGACAGGACCGTGTCGAGCGGGCGGACCAGACCGAAGAGCAGTCCCAGTCCAATGCCACAAACGCAGCCGACCGCATAGCCGGCGGTCATCACCTCGAGCGTCGCGAGGATGTTGCGCAACAGAGTGCCGTCGGCGATCCAGCCCAGCAGGACCGAGCCGATCGATATTGGATCGCTGATCCAGAATCGCCCCTCGCTGCCGGGCAGGTACTGCCATGCGGCCAAAGCCGCCGCCAGCAGGCCCAAGCGGCCGAGGGCACGCGCCGCACCGCCGGGCACAAGGCGTCCAAGCCGGGTCATGACGCCGGGGCCAGGGTCGTACCCGGGGCCGTCGTGCCCAGGGTCGCTTAGGATCCCTGCGGCCGCCTGCTGCGCGTCGGGCATCACGCGGGGCACCTCTCGGCCGTCAAATATCAGTTCCCTTGACAACCTCGTCCTTGAGCTCGTCCCACAACTCCTCATGCAATCGAGCGAAGCGGGGATCGAACCGAACCCGGAATATGTCCCTCGGGCGCGGGATGGGCACGTCGCGAATGACGCGAATACGCCCCGGGCGCGCGCTGAACACCACGACACGGTCAGCCAGCGAAATCGCCTCACCCAGGTCGTGCGTGACGAACAGCACGGTGATCCGCCGGATCGTCGTCAGCGTCTGCAACTGGTCGAGCATGATGAGCCGCAGTTGCGCGTCCAGCGCGCCGAACGGTTCGTCCAGCAGCAGCGCCTCCGGCTCATAGATCAGCGTTCGCGCCAGTGCGACGCGCTTGCGCATGCCGCCCGAAAGCTCGGCCGGATAATGCCGCTCGAAGCCCTTGAGACCGACGAGGTCGATCATGGCCGCGACCTTCGCGTTCGCCGCCGCGCGCGACGTCGGTCGGCATTTGAGCTCCATCGCGATGCGGATGTTGTCGGCCGCCGTGCGCCAGGGCAGCAGCGTGTCCTTCTGCGACAGATAGCCGATGCGCGTATTGAGGGCGGTCACGGGTTTGCCGTCGTAGTTGACGGTCCCGCGCGTCGGACGTAACAATCCGGCCACGCAATTCAGCACCGTTGTCTTGCCGCACCCGCTCGGGCCGACCAAGGCGACAAACTCCCGCTCTCGCACTGCAAGATCGACCGCGGACAAGGCGTCGGTCACCTTGCCACGCGTCGCAAAGCTGTGGGTAAGGCCGGTGATCTCCACCTTGAACGGCGGATCTGCCGCCGGCCGATCGGCTGCCGGATCTCCCACCTGCCGCAGATTGTCAGCCAGCTGCATGACGCCACCGTAAAAGCCAGGTTTCGAGCCGTGTCGCGCACAGGTTCAGCAGAACGCCAGCAAGCATCAGGACGACGAGCGTGGCGTACATCGATGTCATGTCGAACTGTTGTGCGGCCGCGGTCAGCACGCCGCCCATGCCGTTGCCACCGGCCAGCATCTCGCCCGTGGTCGCCGCGGCGAGGGAATAGGGCAGCGCCACCTTCAGGCCGCTGATGATCCACGCGACGCTCGCCGGGCCGATGACCTTGCGGAATACCTCGATGCGGTTTGCTCCCATGATCTGAAGCGACCGGATCATATCCTCGTCCACCGACTCGGCGCCGGAAAAAGTGTTGAAGAAGACCAGGAAGAAAACGACGACGCCCACCAGAACCGTGGCCGGCATGAAGCCGAGGCCGAACAGCATGATGAACAGTGGCGCGAGCGCGAGCAGCGGCAGGTTGTACAGCGCAACGATCAGCGGGCGAAGCAGCGTGGCGAGCGTCGGCAGCCGCCCCAGCAGCAACCCGAACACCGCGCCGAGCGTGGTGCCCAGGACGACGCCGACCGCGATCTCCTCCATGGTGACGGCGAGATGGACATAAAGGCTGCCGCGCAACCAATCCGCCAGGCGCGCGGCGACAAGGCTCGGGCTGCTCAGCCAGATCGACGCGGTCCAGCGCGCAACAGCCTCCCAGGCCAGCAGGGCCGCGATGGCGACGCCGAAGCGCCAGACCGCCGCGCCGGCGCGGTTGGTGGTCCGCAGGTACGCCGTGAACGGCGTCGCGGATTTCGCCAGACCGGCAACCGCCGCCTGCACGCTAGGTGCTCATGGCTTCACGCGCGAGGTCGGTGACGACCACTTCGTCATAGGTGACCTGCAACGGCGGTTTGGCGGTGAGGTTGAGGGTGTTCAACGTCCGATCGAATTGCGCCTTGGAGATCAGCGGAGACTGCGGAACGCCAACGACATATTCGGTGAACGCAGCTGCGTACTCGGCGTCGGCCATGGTCGGGAACCGGTGGCGAATCAGCTCGCGCGCCTTATCGGGCTGAGCGTGGGTGAACTTCATCGTGGCGGCGTAGGCACGCACGGCGGCCAGCAGCTGCGGTCTCTGCTGGGCGAGCGTGCGTCGGCTGGTGGAGATGGCAAGGTAGGCATAGTTGGTGAATTCCGGCAGCGAGCCCTTCATCGGGTCAACCAGGATCTCGGCCAGTCCCTTGGCCACGGCATCGGTGGTAAACGGGGCCGACCATACGAACCCGTCGACACTGCCGGCCTCCATCGCAGCCAGCATATTCGCGCCAGGCCCGACCGGGAGAAGGTGTACCTCGGTGTCCGGATTGAGGTTCTGCAGCACCAGCAGCGTGCGAATGAATTCGTCCGTACTGGAGCCGGGCCCGGTGATCCCGATGCGCAAGCCTTGCAACCGCTTGACGTTGTCGGCAAGCGGATCCTTCAGATCGATATGATTCTGCGCCATTGCCTTGCGGGTGACGACCAGGGCCATGGGGAATGCGTTGAAACACGCGCAGATGGCCACGAAGGCGCCGCCATGCGCATCCGCGTGCATGTTCTGCTCCAGGCCGATCGTGGAGAGCTGGGCGCTGCCTCCCATGACCGCCGCAAGCTGTTGCGGCCCCGACTGAACGTTCACGAGGTTCATGTCGACACCGTTCTTCTCGAAGAAGCCACCATCCTGGGCGATGTAGTTGGTGAGGTAGTACAGCGCCTCACCGGCGACGGAGTTGTTCATTGGCACGGCAGCAGCCTGCGCGCGAGGCAACGTGCTGCCGCCGGCGACAGCCGCCATGCCGAGCAGTGCCTGTCGGCGCGACCAAGTGTAAGCCATGGTTTCCCCCTCTCTTCCAGTTTATTGCAGCGGCGCGGCTTGCGGCAGCGCAGTCCTAATCACAACGCTGACGCCGTCGCGGATGATCGCGACCGCAACGTGACTCCGGACTGCTTTTCCATCGGACGAACGACCGTGGTGATGTCCTCCTTGTCTGAGCCGTCCTGGATGGCCGTCTGATAGGCCTGCATCACCAGGTGACCGACCGGTGTCGCGACGTCGAAGGCCGCGGCGTGGTCGATGTACACGCTGATGTCCTTGAGCACGACGGCAAGCGAGCCACCGAAGTCGAAGCTGCGGCCCAGGATGTGGCGCGGAACCTTTTGTGACGTCGCGGTGTTCTGGCCGCTGCCGCTGTTGATCACTTCCAGCATCGTTTCGGGGTCGAGCCCGGCCTTCGCCCCCACCACCAACGCCTCGCACGCGGCGACCAGGTTGGTGAGCGACAGCATGTTGTTCACCGACTTCATGACCTGCGCGGCACCCACCGCCGCGCCGAGATAGACGACCTTGTTGCCGTAGCACCGCAAGATCGGCTCGACCGCGTCGAACAGCGCCCGCGGCCCGGAGGCCATCACTGTCAGCGTTCCCAGCTGCGCCCGCTGCCTGCCGCCGGTCATCGGCGCGTCGAGCGTCGCAATGCCGGCCGCGGCGAGGCCGGCTGCGAGTTCCTGCACGACGGCGGAACCGTTGGTGCCCAGATGCACGTATTGCTTTGCGCGATGGCCGGCGACGATGCCATCGTGCCCGAGCACGGCATCGCGGAACGAGTCGGACGACGCGAGGCAGCCGAGCACGGTGTCGACATGATCCGCCATCTCGCGCGGCGAACCCGACAGCTCGGCACGGCCGCGAAACGCCTCCATCGCTTCGGCGCGGATGTCGTAGACATGAAGCCGATGGCCTGCCTGCAGGATGCGCTCGGCCATTGGGGCGCCGATCGACCCAACGCCAATAAATCCGATCGCGCGTGCGGCTTGAGACATATTTTTTCCCTCCCTTGCGGTGCTCGACCGGCGCGGCGCGACGTCGCCGGCGGACGCCACCGCCGACGCCCGCCGCCGACTGTTCAGGTGGTCGCGCGCGGACGGCGCGTGAGGCAGGTCTTCTCCTCGGGGTTGAAGTAGTGGCGGTCGGGCTTGTAGTGCCCGCCGACGACGGTGAGCGAAAACGTGTCCTCGTCCAGCGCGGTGAATCCATGAATTTCCGCAGGCATCGCGACCATTGCGAAATCCGATCGACCTAACACCCGATCGTCCACCATCGTCAGATCGGCATAGCCTGGCTTGGAGCCATCGTCGTTCCGCTGATAGACGGTGTGACTGACACGCCCGCTGTAGATGGCCAGCGCCTCCCACACGCCATGATCGTGCGGAGGGATTTTCTTGCCCTTCGGGAAGTTGTCCAGCGTGATCGACAGTTCACCATCATAGTAGAGGTAGCGCGACCATTCGATGTGGTTGCCATCGCGCTTCACGCCGATCTCCTTAAGGTCAGGGCGGGCAAGCAGCGCCACCATGGGTTTACGGATGCTGTCAGGCAGCTCCGGGCTGTCGGCACCCAAGCGACGGACGGCCTCGATGATGGTCTGGGCACATTGCCGGACTGTGGTGTCGGCGGTTGCTGCACTCATGGTTGTTCTCCTTCTTCTGGTGTTTTGAGTTGGGTTTATGGCGCTGCGCGACTGCGTCGTTCACCGTCGGCATGGCGCCTCTATCGATCGCGCCGGCGGCGGCGAGGCAAACGACAGGACCAGCGGCGCGATGTCCGCCGGCTCGCTCGCGCGCCCGATCGGGACACTCGCCGCCATCGCGGCCTCTGCCGGCTCTGCGCTGATCCGCGGCCAGCTCGGCGAAGCGGGCCGCATGGCGATCGGTTCTCGTCTGCACCACGTTCCTGGTGTTGGCGTCGGGCGCGTCCTGAAACGCCATTCTGGCTGACTTCCTCCATTATGTTCAGATTACAGACACCTGTTTTACCGATAAAGGTTCTGCGCGTGGCGGCTTGTCAAGCAGCGGCAAGCGTCGACGATCGGACGGCCAGCAGCTTGGTCCTCCCAACCAGGGGTGACACGGTGCGAGCCGAGAGATTATCGACGCGGATAGCGCGTGATGTCTTGCGATTGAAATTTGCGTGCGGAACTTCTGGAGCGGCTTATGCTTCGAAGGGTGCCGTACGCATCTTCTGGAAGTGGGCGGCTCTGCAATAGGCAAGGCACCAGATACGGTTGAATTCCATCCATCCCGGCATTGTCGATACGACGATGGTGCGGATGGAACGCGACGCCGCTCGGAGGCTTCGACACGCCCATCGATATTGCCATGGGCTGCCTTTACCCTACGTCCAATCTTGGATGGATTGACCCTCGAACCAAGCGGAGCATAGCGATGCATCTGAATGCGGACTTCACCCAGCGCGCCGTCGTGCATGCGGGGACGTTGGACTGGGTGGCGTCTCCCATGGCCGGTGTGCACCGGCGCATGCTGGACCGCATCGGCGATGAGGTCGCGCGTGCCACGTCGATCGTCCGCTACGCACCCGCCAGCCATTTTTCTCCGCATGTGCATGACGGCGGGGAAGAGTTCCTGGTCCTGGACGGCGTGTTTCAGGATGAATATGGCGACTATCCAGCCGGCAGCTATATCCGCAACCCGCCGACCTCGCGCCATACGCCTGGCTCTTCGGCGGGTTGCACAATCTTCGTTAAGCTCTGGCAGTTCGATCCGGCCGATCGGACGCAACTCCGTATCGGGACGGCGGACCGGTTTTTCGTTCCGGCCGTCGCGCGACCGTCGGTATCCGTCGTGCCGCTGTTTCAGGACTCGATCGAGCAGGTCCGTCTGGAACAGTGGGCGCCTGAGGCAACGGTAGAGATCGCTGTGCCCGGCGGGCTTGAACTGCTGGTGCTGGCCGGATCGTTCACGGAACAAGGCGATCGGTTCGTCGAGCAATCGTGGCTGCGGCTGCCGTCGGGTGCGGTGTTCGCCGGCGTGGCAGGGCCGGCCGGCTGCCGCGTGTGGGTGAAGTCGGGCCATCTGGCGGCGGTGCATGATGGGCCATGGCGAGGTTCCGCTACCGGATAGGCTCTCAGCGGACGAGGAATTTCGGCACGCCGCGCCTGACGGCCCAGCAACGGGGCCATGTTGGCTTCAGTGATATCGTGCACCGTCAGCTGGTATCCACCGTCCACCAGTTTGCCCGAATGGGCTGTCCCATATTGCCGACGCCCAGATTGCCGGCCGGCAAGATGGCGCCTCCCTCTCGCGATGCTCCTCGCGGTCAGGATGGCATCATCCGGCAGCACCCAGCCCAGCGTGGCTCTTGCCGCGAAAGAAGATCAGCGGGTCGCCATCGGCCCGCGAGGCAACCGCGACGACCTTGCCGATGACGATGAAGATGTCGCCCCGTTCCAGTATCTCCTCGACCGCACAGTCGAACGCGCCCAGCGCGTCGCAAAATACCGGAGCGCCGGTCGACAGGACGCGCCATTCGCCGGGGACGAAACGGGCGGCGCCGGAAATGCCGGCCCGTCCGCCAAAGGCATCCGCAACGCTCGCAGCATTGGCCGGCAGGAAATTGATTGCGAAGTGCCGGCGCGAGCGGATGCCGGCCAGCGCGCTGGTCTTGCGATCGACCGAGACCAGCATGGTGGCCGGACTTGCCGTCACGTGGGCCGCCGAAAGCCCGAGAAAGCCGGTTGGCCCATCATCGCCGTCCGCCGTGACAACCGTCATGCCGGTTGCCCGCTGCCCGAGCGTCGTCCAGAACGCCTTGGCGTCGATCGCTTCGCCAGATGTCACCGTCAAGCTGGTCATGTCACTGTCTCCATCCACGTGCAGGGCATATGCGATGACGGATGATACAATTGTTCGGACGTTTGACGACGTGCGGAATAGCAGCAGAAATCGAAAGGTCTGGCTATGAACAAGGATCCGGCCGGCACTGGTGGAGCATGTCTGTGGCTGCGGCTTCGCGGACCTGCCAGCCGCATCTGGAGGATATGGACGACCTCAGCGAGTTGTTGCGCCACTTCATCTGATGCCCATTTCGACTGATACCCACCTCATCTGATACATTGACGCGACCGGCGGTGGTCGGGATTTCCAACCGCGGGTTCCTATGGTGGGATTGACCCGGTCGCGCGGCGCCTGGCGCAATCCCTGCCGCGGCGTCCGCTGCCGGTCTCGGCCTGCTGCCGCGACCGCGGTTTCCACATGCGCACAACCGGCCGCATGAAAGGACCCTGCCTATGCCTAACGACGCCGCGCCCAGCACGACCGATCTGCATTTCCTCACCATCACCGAAGCCGCACGCCTGATCGAACGCCGGCAACTTTCGCCGGTTGCACTGACCCGCGCCTTCCTCGACCGAATCGCCGCGATCGATCCGCAGCTCAACGCATATCTGCTGGTCACCGCGGAGCAAGCGCTGGACCAGGCGCGCATCGCCGAAGCCGAGATCATGGCGGGCAATTATCGCGGTCCGATGCACGGCATACCCTTCGCCTTGAAGGACATCTACTGCACCGCCGGCATCCGCACGACCTGCCACTCGCGCACCCGCGCCAACTTTATTCCGGACTTCGACGCCACCACCGTCGCAAAGCTGCAGCAGGCCGGCGCGATCCTGCTCGGCAAGCTTGCCACGCATGAATTTGCGCACGGCGGACCTTCCTTTGACCTACCCTGGCCGCCGGCGCGCAATCCATGGAATCGCGAGCACGCCACTGGCGGATCGTCCAGCGGTTCGGGGGCCGGCGTTGCGGCGGGGCTGATGATGGGCGCCCTCGGCTCGGATACCGGCGGCTCGATCCGCAACCCGGCCGCGCTGTGTGGCCTTGCCGGACTGAAGCCGACCTACGGTCTGGTCAGCCGGTCCGGCGTCTACACCAATTCGTTCAGCTACGATCACGCTGGCCCAATGACCTGGTCCGTCGAGGACTGCGCCATCATGCTGCAGGCCATCGCCGGCCACGATCCCAAAGACCCGGCGAGCGCGGATCGGCCGGTGCCCGACTATCGCGCGGCGCTGGCCGGCAGCATCAAGGGTCTGCGCATTGGCGTGCTGCGCCATCTGTTCGAGCAGGACGCACCCATACCGCAATTGGCGAAGACGGCGCTGGAAGCGGCGCTCGACGTGCTGCGCGGTCTGGGCGCCGTGCTGGAGGACGCCTGCATCCGGTCAGCGCAGGTCTACCACGACGTCAAGATCACCGGCGCGGAGAGCGAGCTCTACGCCGTGCACGAACCGGTGCTGCGCACGCGGCTCGGCGATTTCGGCGAGGATTTTCTGGGCCGAACCCTGGGCGCTCTGCTGATCTCCGGTGCCGACTACGTGCAGGCATCGCGCTGGCGGCGTGTGTTGATCGCCGAGATGGCCCCGATCTATGCGAAATACGACGTGTTGGTGACCGCCGCACCCGGGCCGGCACCACGCCTGGAGAGTTGGCGTACGATCAACTTCTGGCAGAAGGCATCGCTGACGACACCGTTCAACGTGTTGGGCGGTCCGGCGCTGGCGCAGTGCATTGGCTACACACCGGATGGGTTGCCGCTGTCGATGCAGATCGTCGGCCGCCCGTTCGACGATGCGACGGTGCTGCGTGTCGCGCACGCGTATGAGGGCGCGACACCGTGGCGTGCACGGCGCCCCGTGGTGGAAGCAAACGCCGCGGTCTCTACTGCGCTTCCGCCAATCCCGGACCCTGCACAGCCGGAGATCGATGCAGCAAGGCGCGATGAGATCGCGGCGGCCTGTCGCCGGGCTGGGTTGACGTTGAACGAGCGGCAATTTCAGCAGCTCTGCGCGACGGCACCCTATGTCGAGGCGATGGTGGGGCGATTGCGGCGTGATCCGGAGTTTCATGAGGAGCCCGCCAGCATCGTCTGCTTCAGCAATACGCACAGCTAAAGGATCACCGAAGATGACGACGTTCGTTCTGGTGCACGGGTCCTATCAGGGCGGCTGGATTTGGCAGCGTGTCGCCACACGCCTACGTTCCGCCGGCCACACCGTATATGCACCGACCATGGACGGCTGTGCCGAGCGTCGGCATCACCTGCGTCCGGGCATCGACACATCGACCTATGTCGCAGAAATCGCCGACCTGCTGTTCTACGAAGATCTGCACGATGTCGTTCTGGTCGGCACCAGCTCGGGCGGCATGGTGGTCTGCGGCGCGGCGGAGCGGATGCGGCACCGGGTCGCACACCTCGTGTTGGTGGATGCGCTGGCGCTGTTCAACGGCGAATGCACACGTGACATCGTAAAGCGCACAACCGCCATCCCGCCGGGCCTTGCCTATGCGCCACCGCGCGAGGAGGCTGAGCGCGGATTGTTCGCCGATCTGGACCCGGCGACGCGGGCCTGGGTGCTCGACCGCTATACCCCGCATCCGACCGGCTGTTCGGCGATCCCGGTGAAGCTCACCGA
>Ga0302325_10030547_pt1 | contig 11108 bp, 11 predicted proteins | sample Palsa_T0_2_FD_201948 | JGI IMG/M metagenome (GOLD analysis project Ga0302325, IMG submission 201948) | Peat permafrost microbial communities from Stordalen Mire near Abisko, Sweden - Palsa_T0_2 | ecosystem: Environmental > Terrestrial > Soil > Palsa > Peat permafrost | place: Sweden: Abisko...
GCATCACCCAGAGCTATCTGAACGCGATTGCTCTGCGACTCAATCAACGTCCGCGAAAGACCTTGGGCTTCCAAACGCCAGCCGATAGACTACAAGCGGTGTTGCACTGACCGGTTGAGCGCACAGGCGTATTGGCGACATCGCGAAGCTACACCGAATTGGTCGAAAATGACCCCAAGCGGACAAAGTGTCTTCTATAACAGTGCATGATAGGGTCGCTTGTGGGCTCTATCGTTTTAAATTTGAGCAGGGCGTATGCTGGGATGGTTTCAGGCACTGATGCCGAAGGAAGAGCGGTTTTTCACGCTCTTTGAAAAGCACGCCAAAATCGTAGTGGCCGGCGCCGAGGCGCTGCGCGGCCTATTGCAGAGTGGCAACTCGGTCGAAGCTTATTGTAAACAGGTCTTCCAGCACGAGGCGGAGGCTGACGAAGTTACCAAGCAAGTGCTGATCGCTGTCCGCCGCACCTTCATCACACCGTTCGACCGTACCGACATCCAGGATCTGATTTCGTCGATGGACGATGCCATCGATCAGATGAACAAGACCGCCAAAACCATCGTGCTGTTTGAGGTCAACACGTTTGAGCCGCCGATGCGTGAAATGAGTGAAGCCATCGTGCAGTCGGCCAAGTTAGTGTTGGAAGCCGTGCCGCTCCTGAGCTCGATCGGCAGCAATGCTAGCCAGCTCAATGCGCTCACCACAAAGATCATTCAGATCGAGGACGCGGCCGACAGTGTCTGCGATCGCGGGATCAAAGAGCTTTTTCTCGCCAGTCGCGCGGATGGCAATCAGGGCAACGTCATGAAATTCGTGGTCGGCTCAGAGCTGTACGACCACCTGGAAAAGGTCGTGGACCGCTTCGAGGATGTCGCCAACGAGATCAATTCAATCGTTGTCGATCAACTCTGAAGACGCCGAACTCATCCAGCTATGACCGATGTCCTCGCCCTGCCCCTGCTCATCGGCCTGATTGTCGTGGCCCTGGCGTTTGATTTTCTCAACGGGTTGCACGACACGGCAAACTCGATCGCGACGCTGGTTTCGACGCGCATGCTGCGACCGCGCTATGCTGTAATCTGGGCTGCGTTCTTCAATTTCATTGCCTTCCTGGTTTTCGGTGTTCACGTCGCCCGAACTATCGGCATCGGAATCATCGCGCCGGAGGTCATGGACGCCCACGTCATCTTCGGCGCACTGGTTGGCGCTATCGCCTGGAACGTCATTACCTGGTGGGGCGGCATTCCGTCGAGCAGTTCGCACGCGCTGATCGGCGGACTGGTCGGCGCCGGCGTCATGAAGGCGGGCCTCGCATCGATCGTCTGGCCCGGTTTGCTGACGACAGGCGCCTTTATCGTACTGTCGCCACTGCTCGGATTTTTCCTGGCGCTGCTGCTGATCCTGATTGTCTCGTGGCTCTTCGTGCGCGCCAATCCGCGCACCGTCGAGCCAACCTTTCAGTGGTTGCAATTCGCCGCCGCATCGCTCATCTCGCTCGGTCACGGGGGGAACGATGCACAAAAAACGATGGGCATCATCGCCGTATTGTTATTCTCGCAGGGCCAGCTCAGCGGCGATTTCTATGTGCCTTTCTGGGTCGTCCTAACCTGCCAGGCCGCCATGGGTCTTGGCACGCTGTTTGGCGGCTGGCGTATCGTCCGGACTGTCGGGTCAAAGATCACCAGGATGACGCCGGTGCAGGGGTGTTGCGCTTCCGCCGGCGGCGCAATTATGCTGATTGCCGCAACATTCCTCGGAATTCCTGTGTCCACCACGCATACGGTCACCGGTTCGGTCATTGGCGTTGGCGCAGCGAGAAAGGTTTCTGCCGTGCGCTGGAATATTGCCGGCAATATCGTGATCGCATGGATCATCACACTGCCAGCATCCGCGGCGGTCGCGGCGCTTTGTTACATTTGCTCGAAATGGATCGGTTAGTGCTATGGCCAGCAGCAAAGACAAAGTGAGGATCGAACTCGGCATGAAAGTGTCGGTCCGAAAAAGCCAGCGGGACAGGATCGGCGTTGTAACGCGCATCGAAGGCGATTACGTGATCGTCCGTTGGATCAGCGCAGATCTGCGCGATGACGGACCCGAGTATTATGCTCGCCGTGATGAGGTGACGCCGCTCGCCGGCTGGCTCTAGGAGGTACTATGCGTGGGACTAATTATTTTTCGCTACAGGCCAATATCATCTGCCTCCTGCTGGCCCTGATTGGCAGTACCGCGATTATCAAGCATCCGGATTGGTTTGGTGGAACGCCCGAAGTCCTAACGCATGTAGACTCACTTGCAGCGCGTGTAACGCAAGCGAATCCGTGATGCGAGATGGCACTTATCGTCTATCGTTGGACGGCAGGAGCGAAAGTTACTGTCACCTGACAATATCGGATGACACCTAAATCGGTCGCCGTCGAGGGATTATTCTCACTAAGCACTTCGTTTAGTTCAGCTTTGTTCATGTCAGCACCCCCAATGGTCGAAGTCACCGTCTCTCTTCTTTATTCGGTTTTGGCTTTCACTGCCGTTCTGGTGCTTTTTGCTTCGACAATCGGCCTATTCGCGCTCGCCGCGAGACAGGTAATAAGGAAAATCCGCAGCTTAATAGGCGCGGCCATTATGCCGGATCGCCTGGTACGGAGCCTTACCTCAAGACTTTGAATCCCCTTGGCGTAGCGGTTGAAAAGCGTGCCCGTCAAATTCAAGGCGGGCATAACGTGCGTTTCTGAAGTTCTGCCGACGCGCTTCGTGCGCAACACCTCCCGTTTGACAAGTCCATTTCGGCGACAGGTTATGGCCCGCTGCGTCATTTGGCTGCGATGAACCGATCCGGTCGCTATCAGCGCCATATCGGACATTGCCGGACCAGCCGACGGCTTCGCCTCGGTAGCAAATGACCCATCAACGAAATTGGCTGCTGCTGCTCAGCAATACCGCCGGACTTGGCTCCCGAGCTTATATCGCTCCCGGTAAGGCGATCTGGCGCGATTCAAGTCGAACTCACGCGATGAAAGCGCGGTGGTTACGCTTAATCGGTGGTTAATCGCTGGCAACCGGAAATTTAATAGGTCGCGGGCTAACGATGGGTGGAGTTGTGCCAGAATTTGGCCCGGGAGAATGGCCCAAGAGAAAAGTCGGATTTGAGTACGTCAATGCCGCGTCGTCTGTTGAATCCTGCCGTCCTTCTTGGTGTTGCGATCATCGCTCTCTGCTGGAGCGAGGTCGCCTATCAACTCCATAGCGACTATACCGAAACGATCGATCTCGCCGTCGAACGCGGCGACACCATGGCCAGATTATTCGAGAAAGACACCATACAGCTGCTCAAGGGTATCGACACGACCACGCTGCTGTTGCGCCAAGCCTACGAGAATGATGCGGAGAATTTCGATCTGGTCAAAACCGCTCGTCAGAGCGGACTGGTCGGCGACGTCGCAACAGAATTCGCCCAGATCACAGCGGACGGCTATCTCATCCAAACTACCTCGGGCCAGTTGGCGGCCCCAATCTACGTCGGCGACCGCAAGCACTTTATCGCGCAACTAAACAACCCCAAAGACGAGCTATTCATTGGCGATCCGGTCTTCCTGCGGTCGACAGGAAAATACTCAATCCCCGTAGCTCGCCGCTTACGCGCGCCTGATGGGCGTTTCGCCGGCATCATCACCGGCCAGGTTAATCCGTTATTTGCCGAACAATTCTCGCAAACTCTCAAACTTGGACCCGACAGCAATATCAGCATTCGCGGCCTCGACGGAGTGCTGAGGGCTTCATATGGCTTCGTCAAGCCACCAGAGCAGCAAACCGCCGTCATGAAAGAGGCGATGGCGCATGCCCGTGACGGCCACTTCTGGGGCGGCGGCGCCGCCGACGGCGTGACCCGGCTCGTCTCCTATCGGACGCTCACGGATTTTCCGCTGGTGATCACGATCGGCGAGGGTGAGGAGCACATTTTCGCCGACTTCCGTCATCATTTCTTGATCTACTTTTTGATCGCAGCCGCCTTGACGTTGGTCACAGCGATGTTCGTTGCAATCATTATGCAACGCCAGTTGGCGCTCGAGCGCACCAATAGCCGGCTGGAGACGGTGATTGGGCAGTTCGACACCGCGTTAAGTCAGATTTCGCAAGGTATCACGATGTACGATGGCGACCATAAACTGGTCGTTTGGAATGATCGGTTTGAGAAAATATATGGCTTCCCGCCAGGATTGATAACAGTGGGACGACCGTTTCTCGAGATCCTCGCCTATCAGATAAAGACCGGCAATATCGATCAGGCCCCCGATCGCTATCTGGCGATGCGCATGGAGCGGTTATTGAAGGATCGAAGCTATTCAGCGCAGCATGTGCTTACGAACGGCCGTACGGTCGCCGTCTTCAACCACGCGCTGGAGAACGGTGGATGGGTTTCGACTCACGAGGACATCACGGACCGCAAGAACTCCGAGACTCGGATTGAGCAATTGGCGCATTTCGACACCCTTACGGGATTGGCCAACCGAAACTTGTTCAAGGAGCGGGTCGACGAAACGCTGGCGCGCTATCGGCAGCACAGAGGAGGATTTGCAGTCTTCCTTCTCGATCTCGACAAATTCAAGGGCGTCAACGATACGCTGGGCCATCAGAGCGGAGACTTGTTGCTCAAGGACGTTGCCAACCGAATTAAGACCGCAATCCGCGACGTCGATCTCGCTGCCCGCCTCGGCGGCGACGAGTTCGCGGTGCTCCTGCAGGCGAGCGAGGGCGGACTGCGCGAACGCTCCGAAGTGCTGGCAGCGCGCCTGATCGAAGCGGTCAGCGCCCCTTACGAGATCGACGGCCATCCGGTCGTCGTGGGTTGCAGCATTGGCATTGCCCTCATTCCGGAGCACGGCGAACGCATTGACGAAGTGTTGCGCAATGCTGACCTCGCCCTTTACAAGTCGAAGAACGCAGGACGCAATTGCTTCCATACCTATTCCACCAAGATGAAGGCGGAGGCAGATCAGCGCAGCGCGCTGGAAATCGATCTGCGTGAGGCGATCTGGGGCGACCAGCTCGATGTGCATTATCAGCCGGTCATCGAACTCGATACTGGGCGCGTGGTGTCGGTCGAAGCCCTGGCCCGTTGGAACCACAAGACTAAGGGCCCGATCCCGCCGTCTGAGTTCATCCCGGTCGCCGAAGACGCCGGGTTAATTGTCGAGCTCGGCAACTGGATCATGTTGAAGACTTGCCACGATGCTATGCGAATGCCGAAGGACATCAAAGTCGCCGTCAATCTGTCGCCGGTTCAGTTTGCTAAATCAAATGTCGTCGAAGCGGCGATGTTCGCGACGGCCGAGTCTGGGCTCGCCACGGAGCGCCTGGAGCTCGAGATTACCGAAGGCGTGCTGCTCGAGGAGAGCGAGCAGAACCTCGCTACTCTGCGACAATTGAAGGACATGGGCGTTTCGATAGCGCTCGACGACTTCGGCGTGGGATTTTCGTCATTGGCGTATCTTACGGTGTTCCCGTTCGACAAGGTCAAGATCGATAAGTCCTTCATAAAACGGCTCGATCGTCCGGAGACCAGCGCGGTGATCGCGTCGATCGTCCAGCTCACAACCTCGCTCAATCGATCGACCGTAGCCGAGGGCATCGAAACTCAGGACCAGCTCGACCGGGTTCGGGCGCTCGGCCTCAAGTTTGGCCAAGGGTATCTGTTCTCGAAGCCAGTGCCGGCGAACGAATTGAAGTTCGAGTCTGTGAGCAGAGGCGACGCCAAGAGCAACGCCGCCTGATCCAGAGAGTCATCGCGGCGGCTTTCAATTTGCGCTGCAGCAATCGCTTGGATGATTTCAGCTGACTTGATCAAAATTGTACAGATTTTTTGAAACAAACGTCGGAACTTATGTGTTCATTCGATAGGTGAAAACATATTTTGGCGGTGAAAATGACCGGTTCCGGTTCGATTTCAGTCGTTGGATCTGAGTTTAATGTCTTTCTATTCGCGCACGTCGGCGAGGACAGAAATCACACCCCGCTCAGCGTGCTTTCGACGTTGGCGCGATTGAATCTCGATCCGTGGCAAGAAGCCGCCGAATTGGCACAGTTGCCGCGGGAAAGTGCAACTCAGAGGTTGGCCTCGTCCATTGCAGCCCTGCCCTACGGGCCACCGCCGCATCTAGAGCACGGAATAATTGCTGCTCGCTTGATCGCGCTCTTGCCGCGCCACAGCGACTCCGAGACTCTTGCACGCGGGACTGTGGTGGACGCCAGCAACGTCAGAAAATTTCGCGCCGGCATGTGTATGTACGCCATTTTCTTTATTGTCATGATGACCGCTCAATGGATCGCGCCAAGCCTTCAGGCGCCAACCCAGACCGACAACACTGAAGCATCGGCCTCTAGTTCGGTCTTGCCGAAGCTGCAATCGCCAAACTCCGGCCAATGACCTTGCGCGCGGCCGCTATTTGACAGCAGTCACGCCTAGCAACTTCGTTCGCTCGACACGAGCCTTCGAAAGATTCATCCCCCGCGCTGAATTACGGTCCGTCATCCGGATACTCGCGAGTACGGAACATCACCGTGAACCGCGCTGCGTGGTGGATGTCTGCAATTGGCGCCCTAAGCGGACATTACCCGATTGCTGCTCAATGTCCGCTTTCTGGGCGAAGCAGCCATCGGGCCGCAATTATGAATACACTAGCAGTTGGGACATTGGCCGGTGACAATCTTGCTGACCTGCCATTTGTCCTTACCAGTCGAGATGATGTCGTCGACTTTCCAGGCGCCGTTCTCCTTGACCAGCAGATAGCGGAGCACGATGCGATCTTTCTCGTCGTGCGATTGAAAGTTCGCGACGACGACGGCCTGAGTATCGGTTTGGCTTTCCATCGTGATTTTCAGGTCCAGCACACTCGGATCGTTGCAGGCGCATACCGGATCGAAATCGAGGTCGGGCTCATCGCCCTTGGGCGTGCGCTTTTCCATCGCCTTCAACTCGACCTCGAGATTCTTCGACAGGAAGCGCTTGCGGCTGGCCGGATCAAAGAATATCGAGGCGCCGTCGTCGTACTTGCCGCCTGGGCCGGCCGCAGCTTTGTAAATCGCGGCAACCACGTCGCTGGGGCTACCTGCCGCCGCAACGGCGGCGCGGTTGACACCCACGACTGCGCCAAACACGATGAACAACAATACGCCGCGGCGCGACAAAGCTGAGGTCTCGCGGCGCAATGACTTTCCTCGTTCGTTCATGGTTCAGCCGAAACCTGTTTTGCAAATTTGATAGGCCACCATTTGGTCGCCAGCGGAGCTCGCAAAGTTCAGTCTATGCTGACGCGGAAACTGATTTACTCAGGCTTAGCCGCCGCATTCGCTGTGATCGTGGCCGGTAGCGGCGCACCGCCAGCGGCGAACGCAGCTGATCAGAACACATCAACTGCCTCAGTAGCCACACTGGTCGCCGAAGTCCGCCGCAGCTTCACCATACACGGCCAGCCAATTCCGCCGGAAATATTCCGCGACTTCGGCGATGGCGACCTGGCGGACTCCGGCGCCATCTGGGTCACCATCGATGCCGCAGCCGCGATCGGCAGCAACCTCTATTATGATCCGATCAAGCAGGACGGCTCTCACGTCAGCCAATCCAAACCCACACCGAACGGCGGCTAAACCGAGCAGACCGCGTACACTTTCTTTGGCACCACGCAGAACGGATTGATCGTCGTCATCGCCAGCTATTCCGGCGGTGGCTCCGGCATCTTCTACACATTGCACATCGTCGATGTCACCGCGGCGCATGGCTACGACATCGAGGGTAAGGTTTATCAGCGCATCAATCTGATCAACGTACGCAGCGTGATCCTTGGCGATCGCTGGGAAGGTGAGCTTAAGATCTCGGGCAATGCCATCAAGATCGTAACAACCCGCAATGGGCCGGCCGGCGACAGCGCCCGTCCGCCGGTCACGATTATCGCGCAGCGGCCCTGACGGCTTCGCCTCGCGGTTTAGCGGCGTTTTATGCGGTCGCTTCTATTGAATTGACTAGGCGTCGCCGGGCATACTTGTGGCGCACCAGTTCACCTCACAGTCCGAGTAGCACCGCGCCATGCCCAAACTCTACGAAGCCCTCGCAGAGGCCTTCCTTGCGGAAGGTGTCGACACGCAGTTCGTCCTGATGGGCGACGGCAACATGCACTGGTCCACCGCCTTTGCCAAACTGCCGGGCGTGCATACGGTCCACGTCAGGCATGAGCACGTTAGCGTAGCGGCGGCGACAGCTTACAACGTCGCAACCGGCAAACTTGCCGTTGCCTCGGTCACGTGCGGCCCTGGCGTGACCCAGTTGATGACGGCGCTGCCGGCCGCGGTTCGCGCCCGCCTGCCGATGGTGGTGTTCGCCGGCGAGTCGCCGATCAACGCCAAGTTCTACAACCAGTACATCGACCAGGCGCCGTTGGTGACGGCGACCGGGGCGCATTACATCGCCGCGCATAGCGTACCGCGCATGATGGACTACGTGCGCGAGGCGTTCCACATCGCCAAGTACGAGCGGCAGCCGGTGGTGCTGGGCATTCCCTACGACCTGCAGAAGGTCGAATACATGGCCAACCAGCCCTACGAGACCTCGGCGATGTACCAGCCCAAGGTCGGGCGCATGCAGCCCGATCCCGAGCTCATAGCCGAGGCTGTCGAGCGGCTCGCCGCGGCCAAACGGCCAATCATCTTCGGTGGCCGCGGCGTGCTGTGGTCGGGCGCGCGCGATGCGGCGATCAAGCTCGCCGATCGTTGCGGCGCCCTGCTCTCCAACACACTGCCCGCGCGCGGCCTTTTCCACGACCAAGCGTTCGGGCTCGGCACCACCGGCAGCTACTTCACGTCGTTGGGTCGAGAGATGTACGAGTCCTCGGACGTCGTGGTCGCGGTCGGTACCAGCCTGTCCTACTACGTCGGCGGCGGGCACTATTGGGGAAAGGCCTACAAGATCCAGCTGGACGATGCTCCACGCGGCTTGCGCGACGGGCAGAAGGCCGCCGACCTTTACGTCAGATCGGATGCGCGCGCCGGGGTCGAAGCAATCCTTGCCGGACTCGACAAAAAGCTGGGCTCGGGCAAACCGACCGCGGCCACGATACGCTCGAAAGAGCTCGCCCATCGCATCGCGAACGAACCGGCAGACTCGATGGCATTCGACATAGAGCCCGGCGTACTCGATCCACGCGAAGTGATCCGGACCCTCGACACTGTCATTCCAAAAGATTGGGACTGTGTCGTCGGTGGCGGCCATCAGGCCTATTTCAACACCCAGATGCGAGGCAGGCCGGCGGAACGCTACACGACGGTCCGTGAATTCGGCGCGGTCGGCAACGGTCTGTCGTATGCGCTGGGAGTTGCGGCTGGGCGCCGGCAGGGCCGCGACGGCAAGGTCGTGCTGTTCGAAGGCGACGGCGGACTCTTGTTCCACATCCAGGAACTCGAAACACTCAAGCGTCAGGGATATCGCATATTGATCTGCGCGATGAACGACGGCGGATACGGCTCGGAGTTTCACAAGCTGCGCGCCGACGGCATCGACGACAGCCTGGCTGTGTTCGGCCGGCCACCGCTCGAAAAAATCGCGCAGGGCTTCGGCCTACGCGGCCATGAAATACAGGATGTGTCGTTAATCCCGAAGCTGTTTGCTGACTTCACGGCGCAGGGCGAAAGCGAAATATGGAATATCCAGATTTCAGATAAGGTCACGGCGCCGGTGATCCGCCAGACCATAAAGCGCGGCCACGGCAATATGTGAGCGCGAGGATGGCTATGCCATGACAACCCCGCCATGACAGTTCGCACCGGGCGCGAATTTCTCGCAGTTCCAGGACCGACCACGATCCCGGACGAAGTATTGCAGGCGATGCTACGCCCGGCAGTTGAATTGTATTCGCCGCCGCTGGTCGAACTGACCGACTCTCTGTTGCGAGACCTTAAACGGCTGTTTGGCACCGCAGGGCAGACCTACATCTATATCGCCAACGGTCACGGCGCGTGGGAAGCGGCCCTCACCAACGTCTTGAGCAAAGGTGACAAGATTCTGGTGCTGGCGAGCGGCCGGTTCGGGCTCGACTGGGGAGAAGCCGCAAAGCGGCTTGGCATTAGCGTCGAGGTTCTCGGTGGCGACTGGCGGCGCGCCGTGCGGCCAGCCGACGTCGAACGGCGGCTCCGCGACGATAAGGACGGCGTGATCAAGGCGATCCTTGCGGTCCAGATCGAGACCAGCACCGGAATAGCCAATGATATCGAAGCTATCGGACGCGCGATCAAAGCAGCCGGACATGACGCGCTGTTTATGGTCGATGCGGTAGCTTCGCTTGGCTGCGTGCCGTTTGAGATGGATGCGTGGGGCGTCGATATTGCAGTGTCGGGATCGCAAAAAGGCTTGATGTCGCCACCGGGCCTCAGTTTTGTCGCTGCCAGCGACCTGGCCCGCGCGATACATCGCAACGCCGGCTTGCGCACACCCTATTGGGACTGGACCGCCCGCGAAGCCGATACCCACTACCGCAAATATGCCGGCACACCGCCCGAGCATCTTATTTATGCGCTGCGCAAGGCACTCGACCTGCTGTTCGACGAAGGGCTGGACAACGCTTTTCTGCGGCACCGGCTTCTGGCCGAAGCGGTGCGCCGTGCTGTCGGCTCGTGGCAGACCGGCAAGGTCATCGCGTTCAATGTGCTCGAACCCGCTGAGCGATCCGACACGGTGACGACAATTCTCATGGAGCCACCCTTCGATCCGAGCCGATTGCGCGACTATTGCGAAGCAAAATGCGGGGTTGTGCTCGGCCGTGGTCTCGGCGAGTTGGACGGCAAAGCTTTCCGCATTGCCCATATGGGCTATGTCAACGCACCGATGATGCTCGGTACGCTGGGCGTCGTTGAAATGGGGCTTGAGGCGCTTGGTATTCCGCACGGCGAAGGCGGCGTTCAGGCCGCGATCAATTGGCTGAGTACAAGCGTGAAAGCTTAGGAGTTCGGCGGAAAACTACGGCCTAGGGCAACGCCAGGAGCGCGCTGGCGAACCCCAGCATCACCAGCGCCGACAGCGCCAGCGACCAGTGCACGCCGATCAAGCTGCCGACGAGGCCGACCGACACACC
>Ga0302325_10030548_pt1 | contig 11108 bp, 8 predicted proteins | sample Palsa_T0_2_FD_201948 | JGI IMG/M metagenome (GOLD analysis project Ga0302325, IMG submission 201948) | Peat permafrost microbial communities from Stordalen Mire near Abisko, Sweden - Palsa_T0_2 | ecosystem: Environmental > Terrestrial > Soil > Palsa > Peat permafrost | place: Sweden: Abisko...
TCCCACCGCGCCTGCCACTTCGGTTCAATCTCCGCCGGGCTGTACCGCTGCTGCCCGTCACTCCCGCTTCTTGCCGACTCTGCCATATCCAACGATTGTAAAGAATTCGGCGGACCAGCCGCGGCCGGGACCGCCAGCTATCCGCCGACCGCCTGGACTGCCGGCTCCGGACCCGGGTAGAGCCGCGACGTCGCAATGGCCATGACGAAAAGCAGCACCGCGTAGATCATCACCTCGGGCGCATAGACCCGATTCGGATAGAAGTGGTTGACGATCGACGTCACAAACCAGAAGTGCACCATACACAGCATCACGATCGTGCGGGCCCGCGACTTCGGCGCCATCGCAGCCGCGGCCACCGGCACCACCAGCACCACAAAGTCGTACTGCACATGCTTGAAACAGAGCAGCGTCATCACGATCGCCACGGCAAACCTCATCCGCTCATCCAGCCGCCGGTTGCGCACAATCCAGATCGCCGCGGCGGCCGCGCATGCCAACCCAAGGAGAGCGGGCACCGTGTAGGCCCGCGCCGCCGCAAAGCCGTGATTGCGCATCGCGATCTCGAGCGGCGTCATAATATCGCCGCTGCCCGGTCCCATCGCGATCTTCGAGGTCGCGATCGGCTCAAAGGCCAGCGTCTTCAGGCTGCCGCCCACCATCCGCTGCGCGACCAGCAGCCCGATCAGCGGCGGAGCCAGCGAGATCAGCAACGCGACGAACTGCCTCTCCAGCAACAGCACCATCACCATCAAGGGAGAGAAGCTGTACTTGCCGAAACTGACGCCCAGCGCGAGCCCTTTCACCAGCCGGTTCCCTGCATAAAACACAATGCTCAACAGCAGCAGGATGAAGATGCCGTGCTGTCCATTCGACATCGTGACCCGGAACGGGGTCGAGCTGAGCACCAGAAAAGTCACCAGCAGGGTATGGTCGCGGTCCAGATGAAACATCTTGCGCGCAAGAACCAAGACGCCGGCCAGGAAGAGCAGATTCAGCCCGCACCACCACTTGAGCGCCTCCAGGAAGGGCATCCGCCCCAGCGGCCCGATCAGCAGGAAAAACTCGGCAAGATAGTTCGGCTGTTGCCCGAGGATGAACTGTCTCTGGGGATCGCCCTCGATATAAGTCTTCCAGGGGTCCTGGTGCTGGGCCAGCAGATGGGCGCCGCTCCATTGGAAGTCGATTCCCGCGGTCAGCGCCTCCTTGACCGCCACGAAGGTCGACACCGACGCCATCACCGCCAGCACCGCCAGCACCAGCAGGCGCCACCGGGGCGACTCCGGCAATATGCCTCGCCGCGGCCCTCCGTTCGGGTTCACAACTTCCATCCGGACACTTCCCTCTGGGTAAGCCGCGCAGCAGGCGAGTCAGCGACGATCGCGCCGCCACGTCAGGACCGTATTCACGCCATAGTTCCACACCGAACTGATGCCAGTTCCCGAGGCCCCCGCCAGGTACCACGGGATTCCCTGGCGCATCAGCAGGTTGGCAAATGCCACGTTGATCACCGTCCCCAGCGAGCAGGCGGCGTAGAACTTCAGCAAGCCGGTCGCCAGCCGTCTTCCGCGCAACTTGCGGTCGCGGAAGGTGACCACGTTGTTCAGCAGGAAGTTGAAGGTCATCGCGACAAAGGTTGCGATCGCCTGGGCTTGCGGAAAGTGATGGCGATGGTTGAGATACAGCGGCGTCAGCACCGCCAGATGCACCAGCACGCCCAGCGCGCCCACCATCACAAACAGCACAAAGCGGGTCGGCACCCACTTGCCGATCAGCTTATCGACGACCAGAAACAAATACTCGAGCTCGACATTCACGTCGAGCTTGCTCTCGCCGAGCTGGCGGTTGCGAAACCGGTAGGGAACCTCCCCGGCGCGCGGCGGGGCTGGGCTGGACGCCAGCAGATCGACCAGTATCTTGAATCCCGATCCGGTCAACCGGGGCACCAGCGCGCGCAGAAAACCCGCCTCCACGATGAAGAACCCGCTCATCGCGTCGCTCACCTCGCACCGGCACACCAGCTTGCTCAGCTTGGTGCCCATGTCGCTCAGCTTGACCCGCTCCTTGGCGAATTCTCCCATGCTGCCGCCTGCCACCCGCCGGCTGGCAATCACCACGTCCAGCTTCTCGGTCGAGATCTTGCGCAACATCTCGGGCAGCACCGTCTCGTCGTGTTGCAGGTCCGCATCCATCACCGCAATATACGGAGCGGCCGACGCCATCATCCCCTCGATGCAAGCCGAGGACAACCCGCGCCGCCCGATCCGCTCGATCGACCGCACCCGGCGGTTGGTGCGCGCAATCCCGCGCACCACGTCCGACGTGCCGTCCGGCGAATGGTCGTCGACATAGATCGCCTCCCACTCGATGCCGGTCAGCACCGCCTCCAGCTTCTCCAGCAGAATGGGCACGTTTTGCCGCTCATTGAAAGTCGGGACCACCACCGTCAGCTCGATCGGAAGGACCGAAGCTTCCGAATTCGGTTCGGCAAAAGAGGCCGTAGATCGAGGAACAGTGGCGTCCATTCAGCATCCCCTGGGTTCAGCCAATTGCAGTTCATCCGGCTACAGCTCAGCGCGAGACGCTAACCTGCACCATGACTGGGCTTTGACGCTGATTGTATCGCATATGCTTGCCCCGACCGCCGCAAAGTTCCGCGTTCGTCCTGCCACCTTAGTGCAATTCGTCCTCAGTATCAATATCAACCGACCGAGGCCGTTGGCCAACTGCCAATCCATTCCTTTGCAAATCTGCCAGTCCCGCCAGTATCCAGCCGCCCACCCATCCCTGCTTCGGTGCTCCGATCTGCGGAAGCTGTGTGGTACGCGGAGGTGGAACTTCGCGAATTGCATATACCCGGCGTCGGCAATATCTTGGCAAAATACCCGCCCACGCTCGCTGCCTGCTCCTCGGAATAGTGCGTCACGATAGCAACCCTATCGCGGCTGCTCCATTCAATCTCAAGACGAGCGACCGGATCGTTTACCTCGCCATAGACTGTCTGCGAAGGATCACCATCCTTTTGTTTGTGCTCCATCGTGCGACCGGACGCGTCTCTTGCCAACTGGCCATGCCAGTTGCTGCTCGTTGCGCTTCCGTCGACACGAGTCGAGACTATGGTCTGCGTGAAATCGGCCTGAAATGGGTGTTCGGGCATCGATTGCCCGAGCCAAGTTTGAGCTAGGCAAGTCGAGGAGGTAACGAAAGCCAGCCCGTAAACTAAGCTGAGACGTCGTGGCATCAAAGCCTCCGTCGCCTTAGTATATCCACGAGTTAATCCGTACGATCAGCCCGCGGCCAGCGCCCGTAACACCCCCACATTGCGCGCCTCATCCCCCGGTGCGTCCACCGGCGTCTCCGCGATAAACGCGCAGTGCGCGAACCGCTCATCGTGCAGCAGCCGCCGGAACGCCGCCGCGCCGATCGTGCCCTCGCCGATGTGCTCATGCCGGTCGAGCTTCGAGCCCATCGCCGCCTTCGCATCGTTCGAGTGCCACACCTTCACCGCGGCCGACCCCACCGTCGCCTCCACCAGCTTCATGGTCTCGATGTACCCGTCCTCCGACACGATGTCGTATCCCGCCACATGCACGTGGCAGGTGTCCAGGCACACCGCCACCGGCGCGCAGGCCCGCAGGGTGTCCACCAGCTCCGCCACCTGCTCCAGCTTGCCGCCGAGCGAGAACTCCGCTCCCGCCGTGTTCTCGATCAGAATCCTGAAGCCTTTCCCCGTAAAATCCAACCCGTCGATCGCCCGCTCGATCGACTCGGCGGCCAGGCGCAGCCCCTGCTCGCGAGTCAACCCCTTCCAGCTTCCCGGATGCAGCACCAAATACTCCGCGCCCAGCGCCAGCGCGCGCTCCACCTCCCCGCGAAACGCCGCGACCGAGTTCACCCGCACGCTCTCCGTCTGGCTGCACAGGTTGATCAGATAGCTGGCATGGATCGCCAGCGGGCCAATCCCATGGAGCGCGCGCAGCTCCCGCATCTTGCGCGCGTCTTCCGACTTCACCGCGGCGGCCCGCCACATGCGCGGACTCGACGAGAAGATCTGAAACGTGTTCGCCCCCACCTCGACCGCTCGCTCGACCGCGGTCCAACACCCGCCCGCGGTCCCCAGATGCACCCCGATCCGCCGCGCCGGGCCCGCCGTCCGCGCCGCGGTCTCTCCCATCGCCTCCACCATGCCTTGGAGCCTACCGCACATTAACCCTCCAAGCACCCGCCACGGCAGCGCTTCCGCGTGTATTATTCTCTGATCCCCCACGGACGCCGCTCAGCACCCGCGAATTTCCACGCTCGAAAGGAACGACCCATGGCCGCCCAGTCCTATAAAAGCCACACCCGTTGGGACCCGATCTTCCACTTCTTCATCCTGCCTGTTCTGCTGGTCAATGTTGGCTTTGCCGTGTATTTGACCTACCAGTACTACCCTTACCACCGGCACCTCTATCCCTGGTGGATCGTGCTGTCCATCGTGCTCTTTCTCGCCGTCGTCAAAAGCAGGATCTATTCAGTCAAGGCGCAGGACCGCATCATCCGGGTCGAAGAGCGTCTGCGCATGGCGGCCCTGCTTGCCCCGGCCGATCTGGTGCGCAGCCACGGACTCACCGAGGCGCAGCTCATCGGCCTGCGCTTCGCCTCCGACGCCGAACTCCCCGCGCTGGTGCAGCGCACCCTCGACGAAGGCCTCACCCAGAAGCAGATCAAGGAAGCCATCGTCGACTGGCGCCCCGACTACTTTCGCGTCTAATACACGTCCAACTGATAGCGCTTCTGCTTCTTCATCGTCGCCAGGTACTCGGCCGCCTGGTCGAGCGTCCCGTTCGACCCCTTCGCGATGACTTCCAGCAGCGCCAGCTCCACGTCCTTGGCCATGCGCTTGGCATCGCCGCAAACATAGAAGTACGCCCCGCACTCGAGCCACGCGTACATCTCCGCCGCATGTTCCCGCATGCGGTCCTGCACGTAGATCTTCACGCCTTGGTCGCGCGAGAAGGCGGTGTCCAGCCGGGTCAGCGTGCCGCCCTTGTGCATGGCGGTGAACTGCTCCTCGTAGAGGTAGTCGAGCGCCCTGCGCTGCTCGCCGAAGAACAGCCAGTTGTCGCCGGTCTCGCCCTTCGCCTGGCGGTGCTCGAGGAAGGCGCGGAACGGCGCGACGCCCGTCCCCGGCCCCACCATGATCAGCGGCGCCGAGCTGTCCTCGGGCATGCGGAAGTTCTGGTTGGCGTGGAGGAAGATGGGCAGCGTCGCCCCTACGTCGGCGCGCTCTCCCAGATGCCCGCTGCACAGCCCCTGGCGCACCCGGCCATGCGCGTCGTAGCGCACCACGCGCACCGTCGTCTCCACCGTCCCGGGATGCGCGGCCTGGCTCGACGCGATCGAATACATCCGCGGCGTCAGCCGCTGCAGCACGTTGAACAGCTCCTGGGGCTGCGCCACCGCGCCGGGAAAGTCGGTGATCAGATCGATGAACTCGCGGCCCCAGCAATACTCCTCGGCGCGCGCCTTGTTGTCCGGCCCGCACAGCAGCTTCAGGGCGTCGTGCCCGTTCCCCCCGCAGCGCGCCGCTCCCGGCAGCTTGGCATACTGGCCCAAGCTGCCGCGCATCAGCTTGCCGATGGCCAGCCGCGTGCGCAGCGCCTCCTCGAAGCCGATCTCAACCTCATAGTGGTCGAGCACCCGCTCCTCGCCGGTGAACCCAAGCGCCGCCAGCACCTCGGCCACCGCCTCCGCGCGGTTCTCCGGGATCACCCCGACCGCGTCGCCGGGAGTGTACGTCATCCCCGCGTCGAGTGAGAGCGCGACGTGCCGCGTCTCCTTCTCCGAGCCTTCGCCGGTGAGCAGGTAGTTCTCCATCACCGTTGAATCAAACGGGCTGTTCCGCGTGTACTTCGAATTCTCCGCGGTACTTGGGGCCACCGCTTCGGCGACCGCTATTTGCTCCTGGAGCACAGTCATCGTTCCATAGTAGCGCATTGGCGCAATTTGCTGGGTGCCCTGCGAAGTCCCGGCCGAAAGCTCGCCCAAAGCGACCCCGGCGTCCCGCTTCGGTTGGACGGCCTCCGCACCGTTCGGTGCGGTCTTCCCTCCCCGGAAGACCCCTGGCGATTTCCGCTTGACAATTCGGCCCTTGAAGCTATGCTGGTTGGACAGAATTGAATAAGAGTAGAGGAGCGCGAGAGGCTTCGCCCGGGACACCCATGAATAGGAAGAAACTGTTGCCGCTTTTCGCTTGGTTTGCGCTCCTCTGTCCCGCCCTGCCCCTTCACGCCCAGAGTGGCTGCACCGACTCTCCGGAGAATCCCACGGTCGTTCTGGCCCTGGTCGGATCGGCGGGGGCGCTGTTCTCGACGGTCCGAGCACGGTTGAAGGCCCGCTGCAAGTCATCCATGCGATAATTTCAGTTGAGCCTCAACTCTGGCAAGACCGAAGCCGCAGTTCTTGCAAGCCCTCAGTTCTCCTAGACCCAGGAGCCGGATTCCATGTCCTCCTTTCCGACCTCCGAAATCCATGTGCCTCTGGTGCGCTCAAGAGGACTCGCCCCGGTGCGGTTCGCCGCGCTTGCGACCGGGCTTGCGGCGCTGGGACTATCGACCATCTGGCCCACCATGCTGACCCTTTGGCATCTGTGGACCCGCGACGCGTTGAAGTCGATCGGCATGGTCGTTCCAGTCGTGAGCCTGGTCCTCATCCTGAGGGCGTGGCGCGGCCTCGACTGGGAGGCGAACGGGACCTGGTGGGGTCTGCCGCTCCTGCTGTTCGCGATGACGGCGGCGCGGGCCCAGCAGCAGGCATTTCTGATGCTGGTTGTCTCACCCCACTGGGTGACCGTGTTGCCGCCGCCTTCGCTCGTGCTGTTGGCTTACGGTTCGGGCGCAGTTCTGCTGCTCGGTGGGGTGCGGCTGTACCGGGCCGCCTTGTTCCCCATCCTTCTGCTGTGGTTCGCGAACCCCATTCCAACCGCGTTCAACGCTCTGGTGGACCTGCCGTTGCAGCACGCCTCGTCCCATGTGGCCCGGGGGTTTGCGATGGCCCTGGGTCATTCCTTGACCCCGGACCAGCTTCGCCTGATGTTCACGCCCAACTTCGGCATGTTCATCGCTCCCGGGTGCGATGGCATTCGCGGCGCCGTGACCATGGGTTTCATCGCGCTGATCGCCGGCTACGTCTATCGGTTTCGCTGGTACGCAAACGCTCTGGCGGTCGTGGGAGCGATCTTGCTGGGCTACGTGTTCAACCTGGCGCGACTCTGTATGCTGGTCCTCTATTACGCGGTCGCGCTGCACTTCACCTCGCTCCAGGACAAGGCGGAGAATGCGGACTACGCCATCGGCGCGGTGCTGTTTCTTTGCGCCACGTTGCTCCTGTTTGCGGTCATCCACCGCCTCCGCGATGCCCGGACTCCGAAGCCGCCCGAAGCCGCCTCCCTTCCCGGCCCCGGCGGATTTCAAGACCGCACCTCGCGCATGCAGGTCGCCCGGCTGGCGGCGATGGGAGCGGCCGTGCTGATCGGCTGCGCTGGGCTGGCGCGGGCCAATGCGGCGTTCTATCCATCCCCGGACGCCGACGCGGCGGTCGCGCGCTTTCCTCAGCGTCTGGGCGACTACACCCTGGTGCGCTCCTGGAACGAGACGCTGCTGACCGGGCCGGTGGTCTACGCCTGGGCCCAATACGCGCCGGCCGGCGGAGGCACCCCGATCGTCATCGGAGTGTCGCCGGCGCTGGGCTGGCACGACCCGCTGCTCTGCCACACCGTGCGCGGACAGGCGCCGCTCTGGCAGGGTCAGCTCACGGTGGCGACCGCCGGCGCCGTCCCCATCGACTTCAGCTCGGCCTTTTACAACGATGGCGCGACCCAGTACCTCGAGGCCGCGACTCTGTGCGGCGACCGGACCTGCGGTGAAATCGCCACCCAACGAACCCACTTCGGCTTCATCTACACCCGCCCCAGCCCGAAGTCTCTGCTGACTGAGGACCCTTGGCGGCCGGTCCCGGTCCTGCTGCGGGTTGAGACCATCGACATGGCGGTCTCGGCCGATGCGGCGCGTCAGCAGTTGACCCGCGACCTGCGGGCCTTCCTCGCCTCGGTCACGCTGGACGAGCTGACCAAGCCATACCGCAGCTGAGTCCGCCCTCCCGGCACTGGGCTTCGCCGGATCAGCCCGTCAAAGTGGGTTGGCGAGCGCCGCCTGCTGGGCGGCGAGCAACTCGCGAATGCCCTTTTCGGCGTAATCGAGCATGGCGGTGAGCTGGGCGCGGGTGTAGGGAATACGCTCCGCGGTCGCCTGGGTCTCGACCAATCCGCCGTCCGCCAACATGACCACATTCATGTCTACCTCGGCGCGCGAGTCTTCCTCATAGGCGAGGTCGAGCAGAATGCGTCCGTCGACGATGCCGACCGACGTGGCAGCGAGCATCTGGCGCAGCGGCGAGGCCTTCAGGGTGCCCGCGGCGACCAGTCTTCCCAAGGCGATGGCCAGCGCGACCGAGGCCCCGGTGATGGCGGCGGTGCGCGTGCCGCCGTCGGCCTGGAGGACGTCGCAATCGAGGATGACGGTGCGCTCGCCGAGCGCCTTCATGTCGACCACCGCGCGCAGCGACCGCCCGATCAGGCGCTGGATCTCGTGCGTCCGCCCGCCTACCTTGCCCCGTTCGCTTTCGCGCGGGGTGCGGGTGAGCGTGGCGCGGGGCAACATGCCGTATTCGGCGGTGACCCAACCGCGGCCGGAGTTGCGCATCCACCCAGGTACGCCGGATTCGATGGTGGCATTGCACAGGACGCGGGTGTTGCCGGTCTCGATCAGAACGGAGCCCTCGGCGGTGGCGACGTAGCCGGGAGTGAAGCGGACGGGACGAAGGGCGTCCGCGGCGCGGGCGTCGGGGCGGAAGAGCGGAGTCTCGGCGGGAGTGGAGGGCGAAGCCATGGCGCGATTATAGTTGGGTGTATCGCGGTCGGCTCTTCGGCGAGCAAGAGGCGCTTCTGGCACACCGGGCGCAGATTCTGGGTCTGAGGATTTTTGCCTAGCGGATTTTGCCAGCCGGATTTCGCCTGACGGAGTGGTCGGCGCGCGGCAGATCGGAGCCGGTTCCCAAAAGGGGAATCGGTGCCGATTCGGGAATTGCGAGAGAACGTTTCTGTTGTTGGAGTTACCGGAACCCGGCCAATTTTCCCGGTCCCGTATCGGGAATCGGGTGCCAGAACGGAACTTGGAAGGGGCGCCGGTTACAGCTTTCTATTCAGACATTTGCAACCATCGGACCAGTTTGGCACTCAACCTGATATTAGAGTGTGTACCTGATCTCTCCGAAGCCGGAGAAAAGCAGGCAAACTTGGAGTACTGACGACATGCTGGCAAAGCAGAGTTCCATCGCCTTAGGGATTCATAGCCGTTCTGGACCATTCACCGCACCGCCCCCGACTCCGGCTGTGGCGCTGGTCGTTCCGCTCGCGGTGGCGATACGCGGCGCGGCCCCGCATCGCGGCGGCATGTCGAACCAAAGCGTGACGTCGAATCGAGGCATGACCCCGATGCGCGCTGCAAAGACCCTTCAGGGCGCGGCCCGGGGACCCCGCGACATGCGGGAGGCGATCTTCGGCGGAGGTCACGGCGCCTCCGGAGTCCAGTCCAGCGGCCGCAGCGCGGGTTGGTCTCTGCGCAGTTTCGAGCGGCGTCTCGGTCAGCCTGCCGGGGGCGAGACGCCGCAAACTGGAGTGGCGCTCGACGGCGTTGCGCTCGACGGAGCTGCGGTCGCCCAGGGCGAAGGCCTACTGCACGACACGCGCAACCTGTTGAGCGCGCTTGGACTCTACTCGGACCTGCTGTCGGTGCCGGGCGTGCTCAAGCCGGAGCACCGCCATTATGCCGAGGAGTTGCGCCTGATGGGCAGCCGCAGCGCGGCGCTGATGGGACGCCTAATGGTCTGCTCGTCAGGGATGGCTGGGCGTCCTGCTGGCCTACCGTCTGGCCTCCCATCCGTCCTCCCATTTGGGCAGGAGCGAATGACCCAGGACTGCGGAGCGGCTGGGGCAGAGGCAGCCGGCGGCGCCTTCAGCACAGATCGAAGCGGCGCGGAGTGGGCCGGCGCCGGGCCGGTGAGCGTGCGGTCGATCGTCGAGCGCTGCTCCGGCCTGCTGGGCCAGGTGGCCGAGGGGAGGACGATCGAGGTGATCTACGGGCCCGCGGCCTCGGTGCCGGTGTTGGTGGACGAGGAATCGGTCGAGCGAATTCTGATGAATCTGGTGCACAACTCGGCAGCGGCGCTCGACGGGCGCGGGACGGCGCGGGAAGAGACCCCAGGCGCGATCCGGATCGGGGTCGGCCTGCTGACCGGCCGGGTGGGCGACCCAAGTCCGTGGCCGTTCCGGCGGGTGAGACTGACGGTCGAGGACTCGGGATGCGGGATGGCGCCGGAACAAATCGAACGGCTGCTCGAGAGCGGCCGAACGGGGGGGCGGAGCAGCCGCGGGATCGGCTTCCGCGTGGTGCGGGAGTTGGTCGCGGCCAGCGACGGCAACCTCCGTCTGATGAGCGCCCCTGGGGTGGGCACGCGAGTACAGATCGAATGGCCGGTGGCCGCACGGACCGGCGCGCCGAGTGGACCAGCCGGGGCTTGGGGCAAAGCCCAGGTCGCAGGCCGCGAGGCGCAAGCTTCCGGCCCCCCCGGGGCGCAGGGTCTCGGACCTTCGCCGCGCGCCAGTGAGGCAAGCGGCGCGGGCCTCGGACGCGCCGGCGATGAGAGGTGGACGGCATGACCGCTCCTGGGTCTCATCCTTTCTCGAACTCCGTGGCGCCTGGTGCGGCCCGGACGGGACAGGCGGCGAAGCCCGCGGCCAATCCAGCCGCGAGTCCGGCGACCGGTGCGTCGGCCGCGTACCCGGCCGGATATGCGGCCTCATATCCGGTCGCTTACCGGGCCGTCCAGCCCGACCGACCGGGCCCGTCGTCTGGCGGGTACGGGCCATCGGGCGTGCTGGTCGGGGTGCCGGAACTCGGGGGAACGGCGCGCTTCGAGCGGCTGCCGGAGGGGCTGCCGGCGCTTCCGGAAGGGATCCCGGCGCTGCGCATCCTGGTGGTCGACGACGACGGCCCGGTGCGCAAGGCGTG
>Ga0302325_10030551_pt1 | contig 11107 bp, 9 predicted proteins | sample Palsa_T0_2_FD_201948 | JGI IMG/M metagenome (GOLD analysis project Ga0302325, IMG submission 201948) | Peat permafrost microbial communities from Stordalen Mire near Abisko, Sweden - Palsa_T0_2 | ecosystem: Environmental > Terrestrial > Soil > Palsa > Peat permafrost | place: Sweden: Abisko...
CCGCGGTCGTCCGCCGCCGTCGCGCGTACAGGTAGTCGGCGGCGCTGGCCGGATCCGGCTCGGGCGAGTTTCGCGCGAACGTCTCGGCGTCCGCTACCGTCGCCTGCGCTTCCTGCTCGAGTCGGTCAATCTCCTCGGCGGCCGCGCCAAGCTCAAGCAGTCGTCGGCGCGCCACCGCCAGCGGGTCGCTGTGCGAGGTCTCGGCCAGCTCGTCGCGGGACCGGTAGCGCTGCACGTCGCCCTCGTAGTGCCCCCGCACCCGCACGGTCGACCCTTCGACCAGGTAGGGGCCGTCGCCGGAGCGGACCTTGTCGAGCACATCGGCCATTCCGTCGGCGACCGCCTCGACGTCGTTGCCGGCCAACTCGATGAACGGCACGCCGTAGGCGAGAGCTCGCTGGGCGACCGGAACGGGATGCTGGTCGGCCGCCCGCGAGAACTCCGAGAACCGGTTGTTCTCGCAGAAGAAAACCACCGGCAGGCCGCGCAGAGCCGCCAGGTTGAGCGACTCGTGGAAGGCGCCGGTGGCCACCGCGCCGTCTCCGAAGAACGCGACCACCACGCCGTCCTGGCCGCGAGCGGCGAACGCGTGGGCGGCGCCGACCGCGATCGGCAGGCCGGCTCCGACGATGCCGTTCGCGCCGAAAATGCCGATCGACGGATCGGCGACGTGCATCGACCCACCCCGGCCTCGGCAGGAGCCCGTCTCCTTGCCCATCAGCTCGGCCAGCATCCGACGCGGGTCGAGTCCCTTGGCGAGCACGTGACCGTGCCCGCGATGGGTCGAGGTGATGACGTCATCGGGCCGGGTGTGGAACAACGCGCCGACGGCGCAGGCCTCCTGACCGACCGACGTGTGCACGAAGCCGGGGATCTGCCCGTCTTGGTAGAGCACGGAGATGCGCTCCTCCATCCGGCGGATGACGGCCATCCGGAGGTAGGCGTCGAGCAGTTGCACGCGGTCCATGTTGGCGACTCCCGGTTCAGCGCATACGGCACCGAGGCCCACGTGGGGGCGGGGGCTGCTCGGGTCACGCAAATGTATCGACCGGAATCACTACCGTCCAGTGGCACTTGACAGACGAGTTCCAGAACGACTGTCCAGTGGCACTTGACAAAGCTGTTTCCTGGACCTCACGATGGTGGGCACTTGCACATGCGACAGCGGCCTGATCAGCCGCTGGACCAGTCTCGTCGCTTGCCCGGCACCGCGTAACCGCGACCGGAGCGCCCCTCGACGGGACGGTGCCCGTCGACGGCACACCCCACCCACGTCGCTTCCGAGAGGTAATGATGCGCCGAGAAGACATCGAGTTCGATAGCGAGGGCACGACGGTCAGGGGCTGGCTTTACCGTCCCGAAGGCGCGGGAGACGCGCCGGCCGTCGTCCTCGCCGGCGGCTGGTGCTACGTCCGCGAACTCGTCATGCCCTATTACGCCGAGGCGTTCGCATCGGCCGGGATCGCCGCGCTCATCATCGACTACCGGAACCTCGGGTCGTCCGACGGCGAACCCCGTCAGCACCTCGACCCCTGGGCCCAGATCCGCGACTACCAGAACGCCCTCAGCTTTCTCGAGCGCACCGACGGCATCGACGCCGACCGGCTCGGCGCCTGGGGCATCTCCTACTCCGGCGGGCATGTGCTGATCCTCGCGGCGACCGATCCGCGGGTGAAGGCGATCGTGAGCCAGATTCCCGTCGTCGACGGCTACCGCAACATGCGCCGCATCCACGGGACGCTCGGTTACCGCAGGCTCTGGGAGGCGATTCTGGAAGACCGTCGGCTCCGCGCCGAGGACCGGGGCAAGCGGCTGTACCTGCCGCACGCCAGCGAGCAGCCCGACGAGGAACTGTCCTCATGGCCGTTCCCGGAAACCAAGCGCACGTTCGCGCAGCTCCAGCAGACGGAGGCGCCGCTGTACCAGAACTCGAGCACGATGGAGTCGGTCGACCTGCTGCTGAATTACGACGTCAACCCGTTCGTCACCCGCATCTACGACACCCCGACCCTGATGGTCGTCGCCGAGGGCGACGACCTCACGCTCTGGGACCTCGAGATCGAGTCCTATAACCGCATCCCGACCGCGAAGAAGAAGCTGGTTGTCCTGGCCGACACCTCGCACATGACGCTGTACAGCGACCGCTCGAAGCTGTCGGTCGCCGCCGACGAGGCGTCCCGCTGGTTCGCCGGCCACCTGCTCGGCCACGACACCTCGACCGGTTGATCACATGAACACGGGACGCGTCGAGGGCAAGGTCGCCTTCATCACCGGGGCGGCGCGCGGGCAGGGGCGCAGCCACGCGGTGCGACTGGCCGAGGAAGGCGCGGACATCATCGCCGTCGACCTCTGCGCCGACATGGCGAACGTGCCCTACCCGCTCGCGACCCCCGACGACCTGGCCGAGACGGTGCGGCAGGTCGAGGCGCTGGACCGGCGCATCGTCGCCCGCCAGGCCGACGTCCGCGACTCGGCCGCGCTGACGTCGGCCGTGGCGGACGGGGTGGCCGAGCTCGGCCGCCTCGACATCGTCTGCGCCAATGCCGGGGTGAACCAGCCGGCCCCGGCGCAAGACATGGACGAGGACGTCTGGCTCGATATCGTCGACGTCGATCTCAGCGGGGTCTGGCGCGCCTGCAAGGCGGCGATCCCGCAGCTGATCGCCGGCGGCCGCGGCGGCGCGCTCGTGCTGACGAGCTCGGCCGCCGGGCTGAAGGGATACGCCAACATCGCCCACTACACGGCGGCCAAGCACGGCGTCGTCGGCCTGATGAAGACCCTCGCGCAGGAACTGGCGCCGCACCGCATCCGGGTCAACACCGTCAACCCCACCCAGGTCGACACTCCGATGATCATGAACGAGCCCATGTACCGGCTGTTCTGCCCGGACGTGGCCGAGCCCACGCGCGAGGACTTCGCGCCAACATCGCAGGCCATGCACCTGCTGCCCGTTCCGTGGGTCGATCCCCGCGACGTCAGCAACGTGGTGCTGTTCCTGGCCTCGGACGAGGCCCGCTACATCACCGGCACCGCCGTGCCGGTTGACGCGGGCGTACTGATCAAGTGACAACAACTGGAGGAGCTCGCATGCAAGGACGCGTGGGGGGCAAGGTCGCATTCATCACCGGGGCGGCGCGCGGGCAGGGACGCAGCCACGCCGTGCGCCTCGCCCAGGAGGGCGCCGACATCATCGCGGTCGACCACTGCGCCGACATCGAGACCGTCGGCTACCCGATGGCCACCGCGGACGACCTGGCCGAGACGGTGCGTCAGGTCGAGGCGCTGGACCGGCGCATCGTCGCCCGGCAGGCGGACGTGCGCGACACCGAGTCGCTGCGCGCGGCCGTCGACGCCGGCGTCGCCGAGCTCGGCCGGCTCGACATCGTCTGTGCCAACGCCGGGATCCTGTCGAACGGCCCGTCGCACGAGCTGTCCGAGGACACCTGGGGGCAGATGATCGACATCAACCTCAGCGGCGTCTGGCGCACCTGCAAGGCGGCGATCCCGCACCTGATCGCCGGCGGTAACGGCGGCTCCATCGTGCTGACGAGCTCGGTCGCGGGCCTTCGTTCCTACAGCGGCGTCTCGCACTACGTGTCGGCCAAGCACGGCGTCGTCGGCCTGATGAAGACCCTCGCGCAGGAACTGGCGCCGCACCGCATCCGCGTCAACACCGTCAACCCCACCCAGGTCGACACCGACATGATCCAGAACGAGAGCATGTACCACCTGTTCTGCCCGGACATCGAGAACCCGACCCGGGAGGACTTCGGCGCCGCCTCGGCCGCCACCATCCTGCTTCCGATCGACTGGGTCGAGTCGATCGACGTCAGCAACGCCGTGCTGTTCCTCGCCTCCGACGAAGCCCGCTACATCACCGGTGTGGCCCTGCCGGTCGACGCCGGCGCGCTGATCATCTGACCGGCCGGGGGGAGGGGTGCGGCCGCACCCGACGATCCTCTGGCTGCCGACTCACCTCTCGACGCCGTCCTCCCGCTGGCGTCACTGATCGCCGACACGGCCATCTGGTCTACCCCGGATGGCCGGGCCAGGCGATGGCCAACTCTTCTCGCAGGCAACCCCGTAGTTCGTGCTCAAAGGAGCGAAACCAATGCCAGAGTCATCTGAGGCGCGGATCGTCGCGGCGATCCAGCGCGGCCGTTTCCGCGACCCCATGTCCCGCAGATCCTTCCTCGCCGTGGCTTCCGCGGCCGGCCTGACGGCCGGCCTGGCAGCCTGCAGCTCGTCCTCCTCGACGGCAGCCGGACCGGTCGCCGGGGCCGGCTCCAAGATCGTCAAGGGCACCCAGGCGGTGGACGTGACCACGCTGTCCAACGAGTACTTCGTCCTTTACGCCGATGGCGCCAGGCAGATGGGGAAGGCCCTGGGCCTGTCCATCGACCTGCTCCAGGACCAGGGCAACGCCGCGACCGGGCTCGCCCAGGTGGGGACCGTGCGGGCAGCCAACGGCCGGATGTACACGAGCACCCCGGCGACCGAGGGAGTGGTGCCGGGGACGGTGGCCCAGTGCCAGGCAGGCGGCATCTACTACGCCAACGCCTACACGGCGCCGGCCTGGTACACCCCGCCGGACGGGGGCGACTACTGGGTGATGTTCGTGACGCCCCCGTCCGCCTCCATCGCCTACGCGACGGCCCAGGTCCTGTTCAAGCACATCGGCGGCTCCGGCACGGTGATCCACGTGCCCGGGCAGAAGGGCTCCTCGGCCGACGTCCAGCGCACAGCGGGGTTCAACCAGGCCCTGGCGGAGTTCCCCGGCATCAAGGTGGTCACGACCGGCCCGGGCAACTGGACATCCCAGGACTCGGCGACGGCGTTCTCCAACGTGCTCCCGTCGGTGAAATCCTTCGACGCCGTGTTCGCCCAGAACGACAGCGAGGCGGCGGGCGTCATCCAGGTGCTTGACGCTCAGGGGATCAAGGGCAAGGCCGTTTCCGGTTTCGACGGCAACAGCCAGAACGTGCAGTACATCGCCCAGGGCAAGCAGCTCGTCACCAGCGTCACCCTTGGCGGCCTGACCGGCGGCATCGTCGGCGTGGCGACGTTCGACGCGCTCAACGGCGTGAAGCGGCCGCTGGCGTCGCGGATGCTGTTCCAGGAGGCGCTGATGGTGCAGCAGGACATCGCCCAGGAGGTGTACGACAAGATCTACACCGCGAGCGAGCTCCCGTTCGACTGGGCCAAGATGAGCCAGGCGCTGCACCCGAGCGACTGGGACCCGCAGTGCAGGCTCACCCCGATCAATCCCTCGACGTTCTTCGCCGGCAGTCCGCACAACGGCTACAACCTCAACGCCGCCTACACCGCCAGCACGTTCTCATCCGAGCTCGCCAGCACCGCGGCCGAGTACGTCTCCCACTACAAGACCGGGCCCCTGCTGGCCTGGCAGAGCTCCGCCATCTACTCATGACGGTGACGGACACCGGTCGCGGCGACGGCGACGGCGACGGCGCAGCGGCGGGGCCGGCCGTCGAGTGCGTCGGGCTGAGCAAGCGCTACGGCGCCGTCCAGGCTCTTGACCAGGCTGACCTCCGCATCAACGTCGGTGAGGTGGTCGGCCTGGTCGGCCAGAACGGGGCGGGCAAGTCGACCCTGGTCAACATACTGTGCGGCGTCGTCACGCCCGACGAGGGGACGGTGGCGATCCACGGCAAGCCGGCCGCGACCGGGCACCCGCGGGCGATGGCCGACGCCGGCATCGCGGTCGTCTCCCAAGAGCAGTCGCTGGTCGAGCAGCTGACCGTCTGGGAGAACGTCTACCTCGGCCGGGAGCTGACGGACCCGCACTCGGGCCTGCTCCGGCGCGCCCAGATGAAGGCCGGCGCCGCCGCGCTGTTCGAACGGCTCGACATCGGCATCGACACCGGCGCACTCGTCTCGGACCTGCCGTTCGCCACCCGGCAGCTGGTCGAGATCGGCCGCGCGATCCACCAGAGCGGCGGCAAGGCGGGCGCCATCCTGGTGCTCGACGAGCCGACCAGCGGGCTCAGCCCGCGTGAGACCGAGGTCCTGTTCAGCCTGATCAGGAACGCCAGCAAGGACGCGACCTTCCTGTTCGTCTCGCATGTGCTGCCGGACATCCTCAGCCTCTGCTCCCGGGTCATCGTGTGCACGAACGGGCGCGTGGTCGCCGACCGCGATGTCAGCGACGTGACCGAGCGCGACCTGCACGAGCTCATGATCGGCCGGGCGCGCAGCGCCGATTACTACGCCCTGGACCGTCAGGGAACAGCGATATCCGACGAGCGCGTCCTCGAGCTGGTAGACGGTCAGCGAACCGGGGCCTTCGCCGGCGTGCACCTCACCGTGCGCCACGGGGAGGTGGTGGGCCTGGCCGGGATCATCGGCAGCGGCACCTCGGAGGTCGCCGCCGCCATCGCGGGAGCGCTCCCGCTGGACGCCGGCCACATGACGGTGCAGGGCCGGACCCGGCGCCGGTGGTCGGTGCGCGACGCGATCGCCCTGGGCATCAGGTACCTGCCGCCCGAACGGCGGCGCGACGCGCTCTTCCCGCACGCCAGCGTGTCCAGGAACATCGCCATCTCCTATCTGGGCGACATCCGGATGGCCAAGGGACCGCTGCTGGACGGAGGCCGGGAGTCGAGGCTGGTCGGTCGCCTGATACAGCAGGTCGGCCTGCGGCCGCCGGATCCCAAGCGGATGGTCGGCGAGCTCAGCGGCGGCAACCAGCAGAAGGTCGTTTTCGCCCGCCTGCTCGCCGACGGCTGCGCCGTCGCCATCCTCGACAACCCGACCAGGGGCGTCGACGTCGGGACCCGCGAGGAGATATACGGGATGGTCCGCGAGCTCGCGTCGTCCGGGACCGGCGTGATTCTGACCTCCGAGTCGATCGAGGAGCTGATCGGCCTCAGCGATCGGCTGGTCGTCTTGCGATCAGGCGCGGTGGTCACCGAAATCCCCTCTCCTCCCCAGGCCAAGCCGACGGAGCTGGAGGTACTGGCATGCATGTGAAATGCGAGCCCGCGGGCGCGCGACAGCGGAGAGCGAGTTGCTGGGATGACGATGAAGACTTCTAACCCGAGCGCCGAGGCGCCTGCGGGCACGTCGACGCCGGGCGGCGGCGCGCTGGACAGCGCGCGGAAGGGCGCCCGCTCGTTCCTGCCGGTCCTGGCGCTGGTGGTCCTGTTCGCGTTCTTCAGCATCATGCGGCCCGATTTCCTGTCGGTCGCATCGTTTCAGAACATCATGCGGCAGGGAGCCTTCCTCGCGCTCCTCGCGCTGGCCGGGACGACGGCGATCCTCACCGGGGCGATCGACCTTTCCGTCGCGGCCAACGCCACCCTGGGCGGCATCCTGGTCGCCGACCTGACCGGCTCGATCGGCATCTGGCCCGCGATTCTGGCCGCGCTGGCCGCGTGCAGCGTCGTCGGCCTGATCAACGCCCTGGTCGTGATCTGGCTGCGGGTGCCCTCGTTCCTGGTGACCCTCGGGATGCTGTCGGTGCTGGACGGGATATCCAACCAGATCTCCGGCGGCTCGCCGATTGAGTTCTCCACCGGCGCGCTCAACACCCTGGTCAACGAGCAGAGCATTCCGGGGATCCCGAACGCCGCCCTGATCGCCGTGGTCGTCGTCGTCCTCATGACCGTTCTGGTCTTCCTGACCAGGCTCGGCCGGTACATCATGGCCGTCGGCGGGAACGAGCGGGCGGCGCTGCTGGCCGGCATCCCCATCAACTCGGTCAAGATCTCCAGCTTCGTCCTGGGCGGACTGATCGCGGCGATAGCGGGCGTGGTGTTCACCGGCCAGGCCCTCAACGGGGTGCCCGAGGGAGCCGATCCCAGCCTGCTCGCCTCCATCGCGGCGATCGTGGTCGGCGGCACCGCGCTGTCCGGCGGCGTCGGCGGGCCGCACCGGACGCTGCTCGGCGCGCTGGTGATCATCGTCCTGAGCAGCGGCATGGACATCATGTCGATCAACCCGTACGTGGAGTCGATCGTCTACGGGCTGGTCGTGATCGCGGCGGTGGCCGTCACGATCGACCGCCGCCGATACGGCGCAATCAGGTGACGCAGGTAGCTGATCGTCGCCCGCGCGCCCTGGTAACCGGGGCGTCGCGGGGAATCGGCCGGGCGGTCGCGATGCGTCTGGCCGAGCAGGGGTACTCGGTCACCGTGTCGGCCAGGAGCCCGGAGGTTCTGCAGGACCTGGTGGGCGAGATGAGAGCCCTGGGGCACTCGGCTGACTGGCTCGCGGCCGATATGGGCGCAGCCGACGACCTCGTCCGGCTCGCGTCGTTCCAGACCCAGCTGGACCCGCGCCTTGACCTGCTGGTGCTGTCGGCCGGGGTCGGGACGGCGGCCCGCATGGGCGAGTACGCATCCGGCCGGGTCGAGCGCCAGCTGAGCGTCAACTACCTCGCGCCGTTTCACCTGATCCAGGCGCTGCTGCCGGCGCTGCGGGCGGCCGCCCGGGCCAACGCCCTCGGCTCGGCCAGGATCATCGCGCTCGCCTCGCTCGCCGGGGTGGCAGCCGAGCCCGGGCTAGCCGCCTACGGTGCCAGCAAGGCGGCCCTGATCTCGCTGTGCGAGAGCGTCACCGTCGACGAGGCCGGCAGCGGCGTCACCGCGACCGCTATATCGCCCGGCTACGTAGACACTGACATGTCCGCGTGGACCCGGGACAAGATTCCGCCCGAGGAGATGATCCGGGCCGATGACGTCGCCGAGCTCGTGCTGGCGCTTTCCCGGCTGTCGCGGCACGCGACCATCCCGAACATCGTGCTGACCCGGCCCGGCGCTCAACTGTGGCGTGCGTAGGCAGCGCCGGACGAGGAGATCAAGTGGCGTTCGACTTCACGCTGACCGACCGGGTCCGCGACTGGCAGGGAAGGATCCGTGACTTCGTCGACCGGGTCGTGATCCCGTGCGAGCAGCGGGCCTTCACGGAAGGGCTCACCGACGGCCTTCGGCTGGAACTCCAGGCGCAGGCTCGGTCGGCCGGGATCTGGGCGCCTCAGGCCAAGGCCCGGCTCGGCGGCGGCGGATTCCGGTTCGACGAGGCCGCGGTGCTGCTGGAGGAAGCCGGGCGCTCTCTGCTCGGGCCGCTGGCCATCAACGCGGCCGCCCCGGACGAGGGCAACATCCACCTGCTGGCCGAGGTGGCCACGCCCGCCCAGCAGGAGCGCTTCCTGCGGCCGCTGGCGGCGGGCGAGGTCCGTTCGTGCTTTGCCATGACCGAGCCGCCGCCGGGGGCCGGCTCCGACCCAGCGGCCCTGCGGACGACAGCGACCCGCGTCGGCCGCCGGTGGCTGATCCGCGGCGACAAGCACCTGATTACCGGGGCCGACGGGGCCGCCTTCGCCATCGTCATGGCGGCTAACGCGGATGGCTCTGGCGCCAGCATGTTCCTGCTCGATATGGCCACTCCCGGGGTACACCTGGAGGGGCATGCGGACACCATCGACCGAACGATGGTCGGCGGGCACGGCAGGCTCCGGTTCGAGGACGTTGAGGTCGCCGAGGACGCCGTGCTTGGCGAGGCCGGCCAGGGTTTGCGCTACGCCCAGGTCCGGCTGGCGCCGGCCCGGATGACGCACTGCATGCGCTGGCTCGGTGCCGCCCGCAGAGCTCATGAGATCGCCCTCGACCGCAGCGTGCAGCGCACGCTGTTCGGCGCGCCGCTGACCGAGCACGGGATGGCGCAGCAGCTCATCGCCGACAACGAGATCGAGCTCGCCGCGGCCCGGGCCCTGCTCTGGCAGACCTGCTGGTCCATCGCCGAGGGCGACCGCGGCACCGAGTCCTCCTCGCGCGCGAAGGTCTTCATCAGCGAGGTCGTCGGCCGGGTGGTCGACCGCAGCGTGCAGCTATGCGGGGGAATGGGCACCAGCCAGGAACTGGTCGTCGGCCGCATCTACGCCGACGTCCGGGCGTTCCGCATCTACGACGGCGCCAGCGAGGTGCACCGCATGTCCATCGCCCGCCGGGCCGCCCGCCGCGCCGCGGCCCACGGAACAGGCGAGCGATGACGGCCCCGCCCGACCTGCCGGTCCCGCCCGACCTGCCGGGCCTGCCGGGCGGGCCGGTCACCCGCTGGCTCGAGACCACCCTGGGCGACGCGGGCCCGGGCGATTCCTACGCGGCCGAAGTGATCTCCGGAGGTCTGTCGAACATCACCTACCGACTCCGCTGGGGAGACAGGCGGCTCGTGCTGCGCCGCCCGCCGCTCGGCCACGTGCTGCCCCGCGCGCACGACGTGCAGCGCGAGTACCGGGTGATGAGCGCGCTGGCGGACGAGCCGGTTCCGGTCCCGGCCACCATCGCGTTCTGCGCCGATCACGACGTCCTGGGCGCGCCGTTCTATCTGATGGAGGAGGTGCCCGGCACCGTCCTGCGCACCCCCGCCGACACGGCGGCGCTCACCGCGGGGCAGCGGCGTCAACTGTCAGCCGAGCTGGTCGACGCGCTCGCCGCCCTGCACTCGGTGGACGCCGCGTCGGTCGGGCTGGGCGACTTCGGCCGGCACGGCGGCTACGCACGACGCCAGCTGCGGACGTGGGGGGAGCAGTGGCGGCGATCGGCGACCCGTGACCTGCCGGACATGGAACGATTGCTGTCGCGCCTTGCCGCTGACGTCCCGGCGGCGGAGGAGACCACGATCGTGCACGGTGACTATCGGCTGGACAACACGATCGTCACCCTGACGCCGGAGCCGCGAATCGCCGCCGTGCTCGATTGGGAGCTGGCCACCCTCGGCGAGCCACTGGCCGACCTGGCCACCATGCTGACCTACTGGCACGATGCCGCTGACAGCGAGCGAGCCGGAATCTCGGTCGCGGCCGGGCTCACGACGCTGCCCGGATTCCTCACCACCAGCGAACTCGCGCAGCGGTACGCCGTCATCACCGGGCGCGACCTGGGTTCTCTCACCTTCTACCGGGCCCTGGCGACGATGAAACTCGCGGTGATCCTGGAGGGCGTCCACCATCGTTACCTGGGCGGCCAGGCGGTCGGCGAGGGGTATGACCGCGTTGGGCCGGCCGTGCCACTGCTCGCGAGCCGAGGGCTCCGGCTGCTGGCCGAGGGCCACTAGTCTCCGCGGTTTCCGTTGACCCGGCCAGGGT
>Ga0302325_10030552_pt1 | contig 11107 bp, 12 predicted proteins | sample Palsa_T0_2_FD_201948 | JGI IMG/M metagenome (GOLD analysis project Ga0302325, IMG submission 201948) | Peat permafrost microbial communities from Stordalen Mire near Abisko, Sweden - Palsa_T0_2 | ecosystem: Environmental > Terrestrial > Soil > Palsa > Peat permafrost | place: Sweden: Abisko...
GGAGGTTTTGCTTCATTGTTCGTCGAGAATAAGCCATTACCCATGAACGCAGCATTCTTATCATCCGAGCTCCTCGAGCCATCATCAACCTGCATGGGGTCTTCCTGCAATGTAGATGATGTTGCCGGTTCAAGACTGTTGTCGGGTTCATCTCCCATGAGACTATTTGAGTTAACTAGGCGAGACCGACGCTTGCTCTTGCTTCCAAATGAAGTTCTGAGTCCGCTCTGGACCCCCTGGTTCCATGTAGCGGGTACCGCGTTATTCAGAAATGCAGCAGGCGCTTGAGACACGTCAGATCCGTCTCCAACAGACTCAAGAATGGACTGCTTTGCAGGCTCGGGGGCATTGTCCGTCTCTTCCCTTGAAGTTTCTGAGAACTGCTTCCCATGGTGCAAATCTGGGGCTTCCACCTCTGCTGGTTCTTGTAGCGGAGGAGAAATATACGATGCCGGATTCGGCTCAGAATTTGTATCTCCCGAAGGCAGGTGTGTCTCCTTTACGCGTTTATGATATCTCTCTTCATCAGAGGAGTCGCCATTGCCCGCACCCTCCCGGTACAGCATCGAGTCATGGAGATCCCGCTTTCGACCCACGACAGACGTCCTCGAGTCTGGAGAATCTGCTTGCGTATCTGCCATTGTAAGGGAGTTAATGACTGTCGCGGTCCATTGGCAAGTTTTTCGAGTCGAAGGATAGGGTGGATTCTCGAAGCCTACAACGTTAGCCTAGACTGGAGGAAGTAATGAACTGCCCTGAATAAGTCGAAGCTTATTCTGGGCACCGAAGTCGTAAGAGCCGTACTACTGAAATTGTCACCTCGTTGCTGTTGCAGTTGAGTGGGCGATCGGAGAAGAGGCTTTTTTCGGTGAGATTCATGCCGCTCGTGCGGAATCGCGCTAGTCCCTTGCGAGGCTTGCAATAACGCCAGAATTCAACCTCATACAGGCGACAACCCCAGTCTCTGCTCTCTATTCATCCCAATCCGACGTATCTCGTCCAAGAATTCTTACATCTGTTTAATTCCTCCCCCAGCTTCTTGTCACTCGCTCTGTGGCTGCGTTGAGGCTTCCAAACTCGAGGTGAGCCGCACATTTCCTCAAGCTGACTGGATACCTCTCTTGAACAGGTAGCCACTGTGCAGGTGCCTTTTTCGAGCTTACGAGGTTACGCCGCTTATCACATAGTCCGCAGATGCTGACCATATGAAGCTATCCGATCTAGGAACATTGAGCCTGCCCAGATCCTCTCCTGCTCTGCCGGCATCAGAAGCCCCCATTTATCAAATTCCATCTCCTACCACCGCCAAACTGTCTTCTCCATTACTACTCCCTCGCACCGTATCCTACGACGCGAGTTCGAGAGGCCCTCGTCCGAGTGGTCCGTACACAGCGATGAGCGAGCAAAAGACTGGCCGGCGGCGGCGGTCGAGTAGTCTACTATATCAGGAGCCGCCGGAGACAATAGAGCACATGAGTGACCAGGCAGCATTACCAAATCTGAATGCAAACTGGGTGAACGCGAAGGGTCAGTCATCTCAAATTCTCAAGCCTTGCCAGCTAGGGCATTTTCGTCAATAGCTCGTATTTTTGGCCATCAATGCTAACACATCGTGTTAAAGGTGCCTGGACAATACATCTAGTTCTTATTGCATGCCTCAAAATTCTTTTCGACATTATCCCTGGTGTCTCACAAGAAACCTCGTGGACTTTGACAAACATTTCATACATGTTCGGCTCGTTCCTTATGTTCCACTGGGTCCGCGGAGTTCCTTTTGAGTTTAATGCAGGTGCTTACGACAACCTAAATATGTGGGAGCAAATCGACAATGGCGCCCAATACACGCCCGCGAAAAAGTTCCTGCTCAGCGTGCCAATTGTGCTGTTCCTTCTAAGCACTCACTATACCCACTACGACTTAACGTATTTCACAATCAATTTTTTGGCCGTGCTCGGAGTTGTGATACCAAAGCTACCATACGTATGTCATCAACGGAGTATGTTGTCGAGCATACTAACCATATTATAGAGTCATCGCACGAGGGTGGGTCTCTTTTCAGGAGCGCCAGAAGATAGGTAGAAAGCATATGGGCGGGATCATTACATGGCGTTTGTACGATTTTCAGAGCTGAGGTCTATTCTGGATGATGAAAAGAATACGCCAGGCCAGGAGACGACAAAAGATGTATTTAAGACACGAGAGGAAACATGGTCTTGGCTACATCAATCATAGCGGTTCTTGGAAACGACCTGCTTTCTCCGAAACGTTACAAGAAAGCCATGTTCAGGCAGGGGACGGTGTCAGGGTAAGAGCGGTCACCGAACCTTACTTTAAAGTACAAAATTTGTACGCGGTCGGACGCCAATAGCTTTAACAGCTGTTAGTGAGCTGGCTTTCCCAGGCTTAGCATTATAATCAATGTCTGGGCCCGAGAGCCTCAACGATTGTCATTGATTGAGTTTTACCTTGACGAGTGTCTATTCAGCGGGTATTTCCATTGGTGACGTTGACAGCTATCCATGGATCTATTAAACCATGAACAGTCTCCCTTGGGACCTTCTGTTCTCAGAACTATTTACACATTCAACAAAACATCTCCTTCACACTCGCTCAAGCCCCTGCAAAGTCAATCGCTTACAACCACCGTTCAAGATGCATTTCTCTCAATACCTCGCCGCTGCCATCCTGACAGCTGTTCCAAGCATTGCCGTTCACCTCGCTCCTGGTCCCTGGAACAACATAACAGCCCCTTCGACCACCCAGACCGTCACCTCTTACAAAACGTATATCCCGACCCCGACCAAGTTCACGCAAGGCAACACAACCTACACAGTTACCCAAAAATCCTGGGTCACAGTCACCGACTGCCCCGACAACTGCACCATCTCCTTCGCGCCCGGTCACCAGCAAATTGTTGCTCCCGTCACGTCTTGCACCGCGAGCGAACCTGAGTAAGTACTCTCTGTTGTTATCATGATGTATTTGTGATTAACCGTTCTCAGGGCCGCATCATCTACGGGCTTAAGTGGCTCGCCCAGCTCTTCCGGCTCCACTGGCTCATCCAACACTGGTGCCGGTTATTCCATCGGGTCTTCTTCCTCGAACTCTACTGGATCTAGTGCAACTGGCTCTACGAATGTTAGCTCAAATGCTTCTGGCTTTAATGGTACAGGTTCGACTGGTAGTGGCTCCAACGGCACTGGCTCAACTGGTACTGGCTCTAATGGCACTGGCTCAGCTGGTACTGGCTTTAATAGCACTGGCTCAACTGGTACTGGCTCTAATGGCTCTGGCTCAACTGGTTCTGGTTTCAATGGCTCTGGTTCTACTGGAAACCAAAATAACACCCCAGCCCAGACTACCAGCTCAGGTGCCAGGCTTTCCACCAGGCTTTCAGGCCTCGCCATCGCTGCCATCTGCTTCATCGCATTGTAAGCAAGTTGATCGAATGTTCGGTATGAAGAAGTCTCGTCTGAGGGAATGGCTGTATTGAATAACGAGCAACGAGCATGTTGGGGTCATGATTCGAAAGTTTTTGTATTTTATGGTTACTGTCGCTGTTGTTGATCTTGATGAATGCAAGTCATGACGGTGGTGCTAGAGCTATGTAGTGGTGTAGAACTTAAGGGGAGCTTCGTTACTTACATAATAATTAATAGTAATGCTCTGGATTTTCTTCGTTCCTGTTGACTTTGTGTTGTCTCCTGTGTGGATTTTATGTACTCAATCTTCTGTGCGGGCTAGATAACGATATTGACGGCAAGTGTACCATGGTTCTCGGGAAAGGATTCGCTTGGGAAGATGGTCACGTGGTTCTCCTATTCGATTGTTACAGGTACTCCCTTTGCGGCCTAGGAGCCCTCAAGGGGTGCTGAAGGGCCTCACCCACAGCAAACAGAGAAGGCGGCACTCACTATCCAAAAAGAAAGTCAATGCTTTAAATATCCATTTTTGCTAAGGAGCGTTGAAGCCTTCTTCCCTCAATATCTTAAATCTTCACGCGCAGCTGAAATGCTCTTGCTCCTAGTCTCGGTAATGGTATAAAGCCCAACTTCGCGTGTGAATTACAGACGAAGAGCTGAATAGCGACCTGAAGCAGTGTAGAATGAGGATTGGCAAGATGGAGCTCGTGGAGATGGGGATCGACGGACAGAGGTATGACGAAGAGATCATCGAGCTGACGAAGGCGTTCATCGAGATGGGTGATGAGGAGAAAGGCTTTGAGGACGATAAGAAGCTTCAAGCTACGCTTCAGGTCAGCTTTAAGCGAAGATGATGTAAAGTACGAGTACTTTGCTGTGAATGTCATTATCGTGCTGAGATGTCGATCTTCGGCGTATATCTGACACGTTCAGCCTCCATCGGAAGTGTCATTGACTAAGATATCTTGACCACGGTGTGCAAGCTCGCCCGTATGTCACTTAGAGATAATGAAAAGATCTTGAACTTTTTGTAATCCCCATTGAATTGCGACCCATGATCAAAAATCTTTGAAACGAGGTGAATACTGCAAGTACTTTCGTACCAAGGTATTAAGTCCCTTTTGACGAAGACCAAGTGATAGCTTTCCGGCAGGCTGACTTCCACTGCATATTGCGCGCTGAAACCTGATAGAACAAGGTTAAAGGATTGTGTGATGACGGTCGCATTGGCGTCGACAATCCCAAGATCTGTGAAGATGATGCACTCGCCATGCAGTCTGCAAGTCCGCTTAGAACGGGGATTAGGATAGAACTGCAGAAGCGTTTGCTGATCCCAAGAAGGCAATCTCCTCTACATAAAATAATTTGCAGACAATTCTCGCAAGTAGTACTCCACGTCACTAAACGTGATGATGAGGACTCAACTCATTCTGATAGACGTCGGTTGTAAAATTTTGGAAGTCCCTGATAAGCGATCCCGAGGACGATTTTCGTGCAGCAACTCCGATGCTTGAAGGGATTAACACAACAGCTCTTATGTATGGAGAATGCAGTGCGATGTGACCAGGAGACCTCACTCGACAGGACTCTGCATGCATCAAAAACTATCCATGGCTTGGGGACTCGTCCAAAACTCAAATACTAAGGAGTTAGGTCGGCGATCGAGGAGTGCACGTCCCATTTCAGCACTTGTTGATGCGATTCGCAGAAGATGGGCAGCGGGATTTGCCCTCGTTAGCTCAGAGAGGAGGTCCGAGGGTTGGAGTTCGAGAATCTCGAATGCGGAGAAGGCCTTCTATGGCGGCTTCTGCGAACCATCAGCGATTCAGCGGGTCTTGGGGCTGGAGATTTGCCAAGGTGGGAAAATCAACCGGGCTGGCACGGGCTTCTGGGCGTCGCTGAAAATGCTGTTGAGGATGTCAAAATCTCTCCGTCGTCACCTGAGGCAAATCTCCAGTCTGCAAGAGCCTTGGTGCAACCACTGGCAGGCCAGAATGCACGCTTGGTGCTCTCGGCGAGGCCTTCACACGGTTGACACGCTGCCTGGCGCGGGCGTGGGCGTCGGTGAGGAAGTCGTTAGGAGGCGTTGTGCATGTCACTGAGTCGTGAGCTGACTTTACAAGCCACGCACAATGATGCGACTGTATTTCGTACGCTGCGCCAAATGTTCGCGAAGCTTCAACTGCAGCCGATTTCACGACTACCGTGGGCCGTTGGCCTCTGCGCTCCAATCTCGCCAGTCTCGAACATAATGTTTACCTCTTGCTTCTGGCAGATTTTGGTGTGGCCGCGCTGAAGAAGGCAAAGCTCGTGCTGCTGGGATGACCCCTTTTCCATTCACGTAGTGAATGCAATGATTCATGCAGCAGCATGGCAGCAAAGCTCTGAAACATGCAGCCGGCTCAATTTGTTTGTACTGCCGTTTGGCGTGGGATGGCTCATGGCTGGGGCTGCAGGTACGGAGGACGACTCGCCAATTCTGAGGTTACCGTTACCCGGATGTACAGTATCACTGGCCACTCTGGTCGGCCGTACTCCGTACCACAGTACACCTTTTCATCCCGTCTTTGCCGACGACCTACTTCTTCTGGACCACAGTACTGTATCGCTCTGCATGTCGCTATTCAGGTGCTTCGGCATGGAGGCGTTGTTGACCTGGGCAATATCTTCCTACCACAGATTGCTACTTTGCATCATCAATAGAGTTCATTCTCAGTGGGAAGCCGTGGTCTGACTGTATCTACTTGACCCAAAGAGTTGAGCTCTTGACAGGAGGACCCTTAACCTCTTACAACACCCCCCCTTCCCCCCCCCGTACATGCCTTTGCACCTCTTTATCGGCGACGGGAAGCACTTCACCCAGGCTCGGCATATCTTACAGTACTGTACTTATGGAGAGTCATGATCTCGACGTGTGGAGCACTGCAGAGGCCTGTTCCTGCTCACTTCTCACACCCTGCAGACCAAACCCCCCGGCACCTTAACTGAAAGCAGCAATTGAGGCTCGAAGCCACCAGGTTGTTGCCCATGATCCCCGATCTGCATCAGATCTGTCGCCTTTTCTGCCGTTCTTTACCAGATGCTGCGTGTGAGGTGCTGCACTTCATTACATATATCCATCCCGCACCTCGACAACTCATCCATTTTGCCTTCTTCCCATTTCCCCTCTGCGCATCCCCTCCCTCACAATTTGCTCTATTGGACGACGTGGGGCCGTCAGCCTTTTGATCAGGCCACCGCCCGCCTGATGCGCCCCAAGACTTTCTCCGGAACTAACCCCTCGTGAGGATCAATCCAATAATTCGGATGCACGACCCCTGAGTTTGGCAGCCCACAACTTCTTCCACGCCTCCTCGGCGTCAGCAGCACCTTCTCATCGTCCGCTCTTTCTCTCCCAAGGACGAGTTTTGCGTAGCCTCTGAGGCTTCTGGAAGTTCGTCTACTCGACTTCTGCTGCGATTGTTGCGTACCCGTTATCAGCGCCATTCGGGCGATTTTGGTTGCGATTGAACTTTCTTAGGTACGTCAACACAAGGTCTCAGCATTCAGGGGTAGCCCCCGAAGGGAATTGGCAAAGATACGAGCTAGATGCATCTACAACCTCAATTCTACGAACTCTTTACATGGAAGCCTTGCACCGCGCCTCAAGTGGCACAAGTTTGACAGATGCACAGCATTCATGTATCTCGGTAAACCGAGTCTTCTCTGATTCCATGCATTGACGAGTCTGGCGATCCTACAAGAACCCATACATCTCGTCTGTTCCTGTTTCAACAACCCACAATTTCCCGATGCTTGAAGGCTAACTAGATCAATTCTCAGAGCTACAGATCTAACGTCTCTCGATCTTAATTTTCCGACTTATTCTTCAACGCCATTCCGAGAATTAGGTGGATAAAAGGTGCTGGTGGCAGATCAATCGAACACACGAAGGAACTCTGAAGGGTTTCGAGGTTGTGAAGTCGGCGCTGTTATATTTACCGGTTAAGCCAAGATGGCACCTCCAGACTTCGCCGGACACGTTGGTCGATCATCAAGATCACACAGCATCTCGAGCGATAGAACGTCTCTGACCGGATTCGGGAGCTTGCTGTCTCCCCCAAAAGAAGTTACACCAGATCCCGCTTTTATCGCCGCGTCTGCTGCTTCGCAGATTGTTACGAACGATCATGATAGTCTAGCCGATACGTGGTTCGACCAGCATGGAATTGAGCCCTCTGGAGAGACGGCACTGGTCGCCCCGCCTGCGTTAAAGTTGGTTAATCGCTTTCTGGATCAGCTCTTGTTCAATTTTCTTTCGACATCGAAATCTACGTCTCTTGGAGCTCTTCGACCCGCTGTTAGTGAAGTGTTGAAACCGAAACTCGCCAAAGGTGCGATCAATGGTGCGGAGCAGGAGTTGCATGAGTATCTGGGAGGTGGCGAGGATGAAGATTTGTTGGCATTTCACAGCGGGCTGGAACCGAGCCATGACTGGGATCTGGAGTTGGTCTGGAAGCGCACACGATTGCGATGCATGGTGTACTCATCCCTTGGAGATATGGAAGAGGAAGATGAAGATTATTATACCGAACAGGAGCAGCTCGATGGACCATCAGGCTCAAACAGTAACCGATTCTCCAACACTCCAGGCGTGGTTTCTCCAGCGGTCGCTATTTTCCTCACCTCAATCTTGGAATATATGGGGGAGCAGGTTTTGATAGTGGCGGGCCAAGCTGCATATCACAGATTACGCTCGAAGCACGAACGGGCTGAAAGGGAAGGCACAAACACACCGTCTGAAATCGCGGATCGTGTTGTTGTAGAGGAAGCAGATATGGAGCGTGTTGCTTTGGACCGGACTTTGGGCCGGTTATGGAGAGGGTGGAAGAAGAGAATACGGTCGCCTACGAATTCGATATCAATGACTCGTTCGTTCTCGAGGGAGTCGTTGACTTCTCCACCACAGGGTAGCCGAGCAACAAGCATGACTCCTGAAGAGATCATTTCGGAAGATATCACGTCCCTGGCGACTGTTTTGGCCGAATATGAGCAAGCCTCCTTTATTCCTTTGCCAATGACGGATGATGATGTGAGGGAAATTGAGATACCAGGCCTTGCAAAGCAGATCGATGATGAGGAGGAGAAAGATGCCAGCGCGGATGAGCAGATTCCTATGAAGCTACGTCCAATGAGTATGCTTGCTCCAAAATCAACTGAGTCATCTGAAGCGGCAAGCACACAACCTCCCAACTCAAGGATGCGCAGAAACTCGTTGCCTCATCCCGAAAAGGCACCTTATTCGTCTCCACCGATAGCTGAACTTCCGAGTGGAGAGGATGGAGAAGCTGAGGATGTGGAAGAGAAGGAGCCGGTCGAGTCTATAGCAAACGAGAATGGTTTTAATGAGCCGGAGGTTATCAAAGAAGAAAAGGCGACCTCTGATGACCACAAGGGCCTTGTTGCTGGTGTCATTGCTACAGCTGCTGCTGTCAGCGCCGCAGCTGTCGCAGGCGTTGTGGCGGTTGCGAAGGGAGAAGCCCCACAAACTGCTCTTGAGAGCTCGAAGGAGGAAACTGATACGGAAGAGGATTTCACGGAAGAGGCTCAAATCATGACCTCCTCTCGTGTCTCGATTGGCGGTATGACTCCAGACGAACTAAAGGGCCTCTCTCGACAGTCTAGCGTGCGATCCCCGAGTGTGCATTCTCTGCGCCTCATTGATGTTTCTTCGGCCAAGAATTCAACAGGCCGATCGCGAAACGATTCCGTGGATGCAGGTGATTATATATCTAACGGACGACCTAGAGTGTCTTCTCGGCCCAGTAGCATCAATTCCCCTGTCCTGGACACGCAGAGCCCTCGAGTTGTTAGTCCAGTAGCAAGAGGTGCCAATTCCAGTCCCGTCATTCGAAACGGATCTTCCCTCAGCGCTAGGCAGTCAGCCAGAGATTCTATCATTGAGCTCGAGGAGAAGGAGGCCCATGAAGTCGAATCTGAACCAAAGACGGCAGTTCCAGCGGATATTGCAAGATCGTTGCGAGGGTCTGATATGGACCCTGGCCCAACCTCATCTCATTTCACGGCCGACAGCAAAGCTGCCACACCGCAAAACTCGACTTTTATTCTTTCTGCTCCTCCTGCAGCTCGAAGCCTACGTGATGCTCCAACATCACACCCGAGCGAACATATCATTCAACAGAGCTCGACTCCAACAACCGCTCGAACTCCTGGAGTAGATAGTGGTGTTCCTCCGCTCACTCCGTTGCGTGAAATGATGGAAGGAGCAGCAGATACTTCAGATGAAGCTAGTAGTGTTGCCCCAAGTAATGATGCTCAAAGCATGTCGGAGTATGGTGTCCGTGGTCATGCCTCGTCAGACTCCACTTCTACAATACCAAAGTCCCGACGTGTTCCGGAACAAGAGCGCTCAATCCAGCCACAAATCATCAACTCACTTCGAAGCTCGCCACCTCGGCCGTCTAGAGATGAGGGAGCACGGAAGATCGCAACAGAACCAAAAAGCCAAAGATCTCTTCATACATCTGGCTCTGGGTCGTCTTCCAACTCTCACAAGATCAAGCCAGTTCGAACCTCCCAGGAGAGCACGTCAACTGTTGCCGAAGATAAAGGACGAAGCTTTGAGCAGCTTATCCGCAGTGATCAAACCATTCAATACACATTAACTCCACAGAACATGCGCAACATCGAGGTTTGTACCCACCCTGAGACGACTCTACCCAAGCTGATCTCCTTTTAGGGTCCAGAGTCCGATCGTTACGCTAATCCTGCTGCTACCACAAATGTCAACGAGGTCCAGAGACCAAAGACGAGTCGATCACATTCGTCTTCCGTAAGTAAACTTACCGGGTCGCAGTCGCAATCGGGGGTGGAAACCCCCAAGGCTGCGCAGCCATTCAAAGCGATTCCCCGACCTACTTCCAACGCGGGATCGAGATTGCGAGCAAACGCTCCCCAACCGAGGGATGCCCGCGTCGACCGTGATTCCATTGGAGACTTTGCTGATTTCATCAGGAGCACCGGTAAGTGGTAATCCTCTGGTTTAACATATATATCCTCCGGCTGACTTTATCCTCTAGGTCCTGTTGAATCGTATGAGCGAGTACCACCTCGGTCTGCCCCAGGTCACCGAGGAGCAAATGGTGTAGCTCGCAATGGTAGCGCATCATCACCGCGTTCTGCCGCCACATCATCGTCCACTCTACGGCGGACAGAATCTGCGGCAGGCAGGAGCAAACTGCAAGCTCGTGATGCCGTCGTTACCCGTGGGGACAGCATCAGTGATCTGATCGATTTCGTTCGATCCGGGCCTCAGCTTAGCAAGGAAGACCATCGAATTCCTCGTACTGTTGCCCCATTCCGAACTACTATGGATTCGGACCAGATGTCAGGGGCTATCGGTGGTAGAGCGATTGATGCTTCGTTACCTGATCCACGATTCAGTCAGGCGTCCACGTCGGCCCACAACTCTGTTAATTCGCAAAGTGCTTTGTTGACCAATGCATCAAAGAACAAACCTCTACCAGTTCAGAGCCAAAACAACTTTGAAGGCGAGGAGGATATGATGCCGAAACGGAAAACTCGAAGAGTCCGCGATCCGTACGCTATTGACTTCTCAGATGATGAAGAGGAGTACGAAGCAGCGCCAAAACCACGAGCTACGCAAGAGGAGAGCTTGGCGGACT
>Ga0302325_10030553_pt1 | contig 11106 bp, 4 predicted proteins | sample Palsa_T0_2_FD_201948 | JGI IMG/M metagenome (GOLD analysis project Ga0302325, IMG submission 201948) | Peat permafrost microbial communities from Stordalen Mire near Abisko, Sweden - Palsa_T0_2 | ecosystem: Environmental > Terrestrial > Soil > Palsa > Peat permafrost | place: Sweden: Abisko...
TCGTACAGCGGTATCACCGCCGGGACGCACGTCGCTGGGGTAGGTAGTGAGCCCGAGGAGGACGTCCTCGACGACGAGGCCGTTGTCGGCACCGGCTTTGTCACCGAAGTCGGCAGCGATGAAGGCGAGGAGAGGCTGCGTGACGTCCCGCTGCCGCTGGCCGACCTGCCCGGTGGGGTGCACGTCGGCACATTCATCCACCGGGTGCTCGAAACCACGGACTTCGCTGCAGTGTCGCCGGAGGAAGAGCTCCGGACCCGGATCGCATCCGAATTGGCCTGGCGTTCGATCGACCTGGGTGACCCTGACGCCTGGGTCGCCGGGCTGGCGACCATGATCGAGACCCCCCTCGGTCCACTGGTCGACGACATGGCGCTCAGAGAGTTCGGCCCAGGGGACCGCCTGGACGAGATCAACTTCGAACTGCCGCTCGTCGGTGGCGACAGGCCGACGGGCCACCTGTCCGTGCTCGACATCGCCGATGTGCTCCGGGCCCATCTGGGTGCCGACGACGTCATGGCGCCCTACGCCGACCGTCTCGCCGACCCCTCGCTGGACAAGACACTACGGGGCTACCTCACGGGCAGCCTCGACCTCGTGCTGCGCCTCCCCGGTGATCGCTTCGCCGTTGTCGACTACAAGACCAACTGGCTCGGCGACTCGTCGGGCATGGGGTCCAATGCTTGGCACTACCGCCAGTCTGCGTTGACCGCAGAAATGTACCGGTCTCACTACCCACTGCAGGCCCTGCTGTACTCGGTCGCACTTCACCGTTACCTGCGGTGGCGGCTCCCGGCGTATGACGCGACACACCAGTTCGCCGGAGTCCTCTACCTGTTCGTGCGGGGGATGAGCAGCCCCCACTTTCCGAAGGTAGGAAACCAGCCGTGCGGGGTCTGGGGATGGCGACCGCCGGCAATTCTGGTCGAATCGCTCAGTGACCTTTTCGAGCAGGGAGGAGGCGGATGAGCCTTCTCCCTGTAGTCGATCCCTACGATGCCGGGCTGGCCCATCGTGCGGGCGGTGTGCTGCGCACGTTCAATGACGCTGGTGTGCTCCGCGCGGCGGACGTGCATGTGGCGCTTCGGCTCGGAGCCCTCGTGGCCACGGACGACGACGCGGTGCTTCTCGCCGCCGCCCTGGCGGTGCGCTGTCCACGGCTGGGGCATGTGTGCGTGGACCTCACCACCATCCGCTCTACCGCCAGCACCGAGACCGAAGATCAGATGGACCTCGACGCCCTGCCATGGCCCGACGCTGAGGAGTGGCTCGACCGGCTGCGCATCAGTCCGTTGGTGGGCGAGGATCGTCCGTTACGGCTTGAGGGGACCCGGCTGTACCTTGACCGCTATTGGTCCGCCGAGTGCGAGGTGGCGGCCGATTTGCTGGCCCGGGCCCAACAAACGGTCGAAGGCGTGGAGACAGCCGTCTTGCGGCGCGGGCTCGACACCCTGTTCTCGGGGGACGAGGACCCGGATCTCCAGCGCCTGGCGGCGGCTTCTGCCGTCCTGCGCGGAATATCGGTCATCGCCGGTGGCCCGGGAACCGGCAAGACGACGACCGTGGCCCGCGTCCTGGTGCTCTTGGATGAGCAGGCCTCCGCCGCCGGTCGGCGCCCACCCCTGATCGCCCTGGCCGCGCCTACCGGGAAGGCGGCGGCGCGCCTAGAGGAGGCGGTCAAAGAAGAGGGGGCACGCCTCTCGATCTCAGAGGCTCAACGGGCGCGGCTTTTCGAGCTCCGCGGGCAGACGCTGCACCGGTTGCTGGGCTGGAGCCCGAATCACACCCGGTTCCGCCACCACCGGCTCAATCGGCTCGCACATGACGTGGTCATTGTCGATGAGACCTCCATGGTGTCGCTGTCGCTCATGGCCAGGCTCGTTGAGGCCGTGCGCCCGGACGGCCGTCTGATCCTCGTGGGAGATCCCGAACAGCTGGCCTCCGTGGAGGCCGGTGCGGTGCTCGGCGACCTCGTTGGGCCGGCCACCCAGGGCCTGCACATGCGGGCATCGGCGCAGCGGTCGCTTGCGGACGTAAGCGGCCAGACGGTCCCTGCCACCGTGCCTCCGGGCGAGACGCCGATCGGAGACGGGATCGTCGTCCTGCGGCGAGTCCATCGCTTTGGCGGCGCGATCGCCTTGTTGGCCGAGGCGATCCGCCGGGGCGACGCCGACGGCACCGTGCGGCTGCTCGAAGAAGGTCGGACCGATGTGACGTGGCTCCCGGTCGACATAGCGGCCACTCCGGACTCTCTCGGCGAGGTGCGCACAACCGCGGTGGCGGCGGCCCGCCGAGTGCTGGAGGCAGGGCGCGCGGGCAAAGCGAGCGAGGCCCTCGCAGCGCTGTCGTCCTTTCGGGTGTTGTGTGCCCATCGCCGGGGTCCCGAAGGTGCGATGACCTGGATGGCGAACGTTGAAGGTTGGCTGAAGTCGGAGATCGAGGGCTTTGGCGCCGAGGGGAACTGGTACGTCGGCCGACCGCTTCTCGTCACGGCCAATGACTACAGCCTACGGCTCTACAACGGCGACACCGGAGTGGTGGTCACCGGTCCTGATCTCCGTACGGTTGCCGCATTCGAGCGCGACGGCGAAGTCGTCGAAATCAGCCCCTCTCGCCTGGCCGCCATCGACACCGTCTACGCCATGACCATCCACAAGGCTCAAGGCTCCCAGTTCGACACGGTCGCCGTTCTCCTCCCGGGTCCGGATTCCCGAGTTCTCACAAGGGAACTCCTCTACACCGCCGTCTCGCGTGGCCAAAAGCGAGTGATCCTGGCCGGCACCGAGGCAGCGGTCCGGACGGCGGTCACCAGACCGATTTCCCGCTCCTCGGGTCTACGTCAACGTTTGTGGGGTGTGGAGTGAGCCAGGTGACGGCGGACGGAGTAGTCGTCCCAAGCGGTGACAGACGAGGAGGCGCTCCCGCTGCGCGGCGCTCAGTGACATCGTTGGTTGACCCTATGTAATGGAACCGGCGCAACGATTCCATCCGACACAGGTGCGACAGCCTTGCTCGCGGGCTCAGTCCTCGCTGTCCGGGTCTTCGTTGCCGTCGCTCTCCTCTAAGAGTTTTCCGGCCTTCTCGTCAATACCTGCATCGTCCGCAAACGGCTCGTCAAAGGGTTCGAACGAATCGCCTGGCATAAGCCGAGCATATGCGCCTGGGTCGAGATCTGCGGCCCGATCTGTCGCAACGAGGTTCGTTAGTCGGTGACCATCTCCGCCCCGGTGCGCATGAGTCGCCGCACCTCGTCCACACTGGCTTGAAGGTCAGAGAGGTGTCGCTCGACGGCGCCGTCGGGGGTGAGAAAAAGGAATGTGACGCGTGTCACGGGTTCGGCGGTGGATGAGCCGATGGTCAGGGCATAGGAGGCCCCCTGCAGCCGGTAACCCTCCACGCGCTGATCGAGCACGTCCGGATCAGACGTTGCCGCGGTCTTGTAGTCCACCACGACCAGGCCGTCTGCACCTCTGTACAGCAGGTCGATGTACCCCTCGAGCAGGCGCCCTTCGTGCGGCGTGCACGAGTAGATCTCCCGCCAGTGCGGTGCGGCCGCAGCCTCCAGCACCGATGGAGACCCGAGCGCCTGCAGAACGAGCGCGCGCACCTCGTTGAGTCGGTCTGGAACGGCCTCCGCCTCGCACTGCGCCACCAACGCCTCGCCGAGACCGGCCCCGGTCGAAAGGTCGATCGTCTGCAGGACACCGTGGACCGCCCGCCCGACGGCGGTCCCGTAGCGGCCCTTGAGCCAGGGAGGAAGATCGAGGTCCCGGGGACGCTTCAGTAGCCCGGGGTCAGGTTCCCCCTCACTGTCGGGCTCGCCCTCGTCCGTCAACGCACTCGCCGCCACCGTCGTCGGCCGCTCAGCGCGCGTGAGCGCGGCAGATCGTTCGGCCTCCCAGTCCGCAAACGGCAGCGGAGCCTGCGGCGCATCGATGGGAACCGGCGTGAGGGACCCCACGATGAGGGCCGCGTCCGGTAGGGCATCCGCCAACTCCTGCCCCATGCCGGCGAGGAGCAGCTCGGCGTTGGTGCGGGCCCCGGGCTTTCCGTCAGCGGCTCGGACCTTGCGGTGCAGGGAGAGGATCAGGTGATCGCAGGCCCTGGTGCAGGCCACGTAGAGGAGGCGGATGCGCTCGTGGAGTCCCATCTGCTCGTCAATGGGCGCCCAGGCGACGTACTCGTCGGTGCTGACGTTGCCGCCGAATCTGTAGCCGACCCCGCCGTCGCCGGGAAAGACGACTTCGGCCGGTGCCCTCTTGTGTGACGGAGCGGTCGACATGCCCGACACGATGGTGATCGGGAACTCCAGGCCCTTTGCACCGTGGATGGTCAGAATGCGCACGGCGTCGTCGTCGCTTTCGGGCAGGACCGACTCGGCCACCCGCGCCCCTTCGGCCGTCTGCGCTCGTACCCAGTGCAGGTACTGGCGAAGGTTCCCACCGGTGGCCTCGCTCCATGCCCGCGCCTGATCGGTCACGAAGCGCAGCCGTCGCCACACGTCGCGAGGCCTGCCCTCGGCGAAACCGAGTTCGAGGGCGCGCCGGTCGCGGGTGATCAGACCCAACAACTCCGACGGGGTCAACCAGGTGCGCTGGTCATAGAGCGCGCGGAGGTAGACGAGTCCCGCCTTTACGGGGTCTTCATCGGGCACGGTGTCGGGCTGGTCAGCGAGATAGCTCCAGTGCCCCTTCCGCTCCGACTTGAACCGGAAGAGGTCGTCGTCGCCACAGGCGAGCAGCGGAGTGCGTAGGGCGGAGACGATGTGGAGATGGTTGGTGGGATCATCGATAGCCCGTAGCACCATGAGCACGTCGCGCACGGCGCGACTGGCATAGACCAGTGAACTGGTCTCGGCCCGGAAGGCGATGCCGGCGTCGTCGAAGGCCTCCTCCAAGAAGGGAAGCGAGGTCCGGGCTGGAACCACCACGGTGATGTCGCCGAGCCGGGCCGGGCGCCAGCCGCCCCTCTTGTCGCTGACCTCCCAGCCCTCGTCCATCACCCGGGCCACCGCGGCGGCCGCGTCGGCGGCTTCGGCGCTCCGCATCTCGTCGGCCTTGGTGCCCTTGGGGTGCTCGTGGCGCCCGAGGAGAGAGACCGCCGGACCAACGCCGGCCGCTGATCGTGTTGCCACAAGGGGCAGGTAGTCGGGCTGCGAGTGCAGGTGAACGGGAACGTCATCGGGTTCGCTCATGAGGACGGCGAACGTGTGGTTCACCCAGTTGATGATCGGCTGCACGGAACGGAAGTTGGCCGTGAGTTCGACCACCCCGTCCTCTTCCGCGCCGAACCGGTCCGCCGCGGTCAAGAACGTGCGGATGTCGGCGCGGCGGAAGCGGTAGATGGACTGCTTGGGGTCGCCCACCACGAAGAGTTGGCCAGGCGCCACGTCGACCTTCTCCCACGGGTCCTGGCCGGCGGCCGAGCTGTGCGGATCGGCAGCGGCAATGCGGACGGCTAGCTCGATCTGTATGGGATCGGTATCCTGGAACTCATCGAGCAGCAGCCGGTCGTATAGCTCGTGCAACGTGGTCCGCACTGCTGCTCCGTGCACGGGATCACGGAGCAGCGCCCGGGCCAGGACCAGAAGGTCGTGGAACTCCAACCGGCCCTCTTGCTGGCGGCTCTGGGCACTATCCAGAGTGAAGGCACGGATGGCGCTGCCGAGTCGGTGGGCGCACGCCGCGGCGACGTCCCCACATACCGCCGCGAGACCCTCGCCTGCCTCCCGGACGCGGGACTGGAGCTCCGCCAGGTCGCAATCCCAGGCACCCTGCTTCCCCTTGCCGCCTACCTTGAAGCTGGGCAATTTGATAGTGGCCTTCCGCCCGATGCCCTCCAACAGATCCAACTCGTCGGGAATGGCCCGCAGTTCGGCCATCCGGCCCGCAATCTCGTCGAGCCGCTGGCGCAGTTTGTCGTCCACAACGCGGCAGGGCTCGGCACAGACGGCGTCGACGGTCGCCGCGGCCGCCTCGAAGAGTCGGTGGACCGGCGGCGGGTCGGCCGAGTGCGGGGGGACCCGTTCTTGCACCAGGTCCCAGTTGTCGTCGAAGGCCTGGGCCAACGATTGCAGCGCGCTGGGTTTGACACCGGAGGCGATGAGGAGGAGCACCGATCGCTCGAGCGCCGGGTCGGCCAGGAGCTGATCGCGGAACGACGACCAGCGGGTGTCGAAGGCGACTGCCGAGCTCACCTCGTCAAGGACCTCCAACCGGGGCGGGAGGCCGGCCTCGATCGGGTGCTCGGAGAGCAGTCTCTGAGCGAAGGCGTGCAAAGTGCCGATGGCCGCTCCGTCGAGCTGTTCGAGGGCTTGACGACAGCGCTGTCCCACTTCACTATCGGGATCTAACTCCGCCCTCTGTTCGAGGGCGCCGCGGATGCGGTCGCGCAGCTCCGCCCCCGCCTTCTCGGTAAAGGTGATGGCGGCGATCCGGCGGAGCTCGGCGTGCCCCCCCGTCACCAGCGCCAGGACCCGATTCACCAGGGCTGACGTCTTGCCGGAGCCCGCGCCGGCCACGACGAAGAGGGTGGTCGTGAGCTCCGTCGTGATCCGCTGGCGCGCCGCTTGGTCGGGCGGGTCGGGACGTGCGGCAGCAGTGGGTGCCGTGAGCTGTTCAGTCATCGAGAAGCTGCTCGGTTTCGGTCTCGAGGGAGACGTCCTCCAGCGGATCGGCGAAGTGGACGAAGGCGTCCATGGCCGGGTCGTTCCGCTTGTGCTCGTACAGGCGGCGCAATTCCGTGACGCCCATGTTGTCCGGGTCGCAGTAGGGGCACTCGGTCCACGGGCTCGTGCTTAATGCGGTCGGGAAGGAAGGAAAGACTCCGGCCTCGATGCCGTCGACCATGGTCTGCACGGTCTGTCCGACACGGCCCAGCACCTCCGGCGTGACCGGATAGCCGCGACGCTCGAAGGTGCCCCCGGCGGAGACGAACCAGTAGTCCGCCCGCACCGGTGTGTCAGCGGTTCCGTACAGGAGTCGTGCGGCCTGGCCGTAGATGGCGAGCTGCAGGCGCCGGCCTTGGCTATCGGGGTTTTCCTCGCTCAGGTTCCTGTAATCGTCGGGCTTTCCCGTCTTGTAGTCCAAGACGTGCAGGGTGCCGTCGTCGGCCCTGTCGATCCGGTCGGCGAATCCCCGGAAGCGGACGCTGCGCCCGTCCGGCAGTGCGAGGAAGACGGTATCCGCCCCGTCGTCTGCGAAGCCGAAGGCGAGCTCGGCCGAGAGGGGTCGGGCGCCGTGTTCCACGCGATAGTTGGAGTCCGCTTCGAGAAAGCGGAGCAGGTCGGCGATGATCCGCCGGCGGTCCTGGTGCCAGAAGATGGGGCGGCCGGTGAGGCCCTTGCCCTCGTACTCGGCGCAGACCCTGTCACCTATCGCCGCGATGAGGTCTACGTCCTGCGCCGTCCACGGGTCGTCGGGTCCCGGTCTGTTGGTCTCGGGCCGAGCCAGGACGTCTTTGATGAACTCCTCGAGGACCTGGTGGATGAGCAGCCCCTTGTCGCGCGGGGTTATCTGCATCTCGTCCTCGGGGTTCTCGATCTCCCGCACGCTCAGCACGTTCTGCATGAAGTAGGCGAAGGGACAGGTGGCCCATTTCTCCAACCGGGTCGCCGAGTTGACCCGTTCGGTCGGCGAAGGCAACGCCGACCCGACCAGGTTGCCGTCGAAGCGGGTGAAACGGTCGCTGCGGCGATCGGCCACCAGCTCGGCGCCAGCACCCAGAGCGGGATCTCCCGCGGCCGAAAGGACCGGGAGCGGGAGCCGGGTCGAACCGTGCACCATGAGAGAGCGCAGCCGGTGCTCCTGCTCCGTGGACGGGAACGCCACGTGCCTGATCCCGGCATCGAACGACGCCACGTGGCTCACCCAGTCCTGCTTGGCGCCGAAAAGCTCGCTGGACCACCACCGCTCCCCGGCCAGGGCACTGGCTATGTCGAGGACCCAGCGGGACGGGACGCGGTCGATGTTGCGGCGCAGGTCGCCGCGCGGAACGCACAACACCTGGTGCGTTGCGCCGGCCAAAGCGGCCAGGAGCTGGCGGTGCTGGCGCTCGACACTCTGCGCGCGCAAGGGCAACTCGTCGCCGGTGGCGGTGCGCTCGTGATCGGGCAGCAAGGAGTCGTCGTGGGCGGGCGAGGGGAACAGGCCCTCCGCCAGGCCGAGCACGACTACGAGGTCGAGGTCCAGCCCCACCCCCATGGCCACCGAGCCGACCAGCACGCCCTCGCCCATGCGACCCACCCGGCCCAGATCAGCCTCGAGCTCGAGTTCGAGGGTGCGAGTGAAGGCGCCCAGGTCGACGGACTGCTCAATCGCATCGAGGCAGGCCAGCCGGGCGAGAGCCTGCTCCACCCGTTCGGCCGCCTTTCTCTCCGCCGCCGGCCACCGGGAGAGATGGCGCTCGTCGCCGAACAAAGAACGGAGATGGCGCCGTGACCATCCAACCCGCTCGCTCCAGCGCCGGGGCTGTTCTGCCGCTTCAGCCAGGTCATCGATCAGCCCGACGACGAAGTCGCGCAGGGCACGTGCCTGCGCAGCCTCCTTTTGTGCGTTTTCGCCCAGCCAGGGCGGGGCGTCGGGATCGCTCTCTGCGCGCGCCGCCTTGTTGTCACGACTGACCGCGAGAGCGGCCAACCGCTGATCCCAGTCGTTGCGGCCCGCCACGACGCCGGCCTCCCGCGAGAGACGCTCCCAGGCAGTGACCGGGAGCGACCGACCGTCCTGGCGCAACCGTCCCCCGGACAGCCAGGCGAAGACCTCCTCGCGCCTGAATCCACTGTCGGGAAGAGCCAGAAGGCCCAGCAAGGTCCGACCCGTCACCCGCGCCGTAAGCGGCATGACGGCGGCGCCGTTGAGGGTGATGCCCGCCGCGGCCAGCTGCTCGTGGGCCAATCGGGCATAGGGAACCGGGCTGGCGTGGAGAATCGCCATGCGATCCAGCGGCGTTCCAGCCCGCGCGGCATCGACGATGCCGCGCACCGCGGCGCGGACTTCCTCGTCGCAGTCGGACACGGTGATGATCTGCGTCCGATCAGCCGTCACGACATCGAGCGGACGAGCTCCGCCCGGGATGCCACGCTCGCCCGATGAGATCCCGGTCCCGGCCTCAGCGTCAATGCGACGGACCGACCGCTCGACCTCGGCATCGGCCCGCCCATCACCGGTGGTCCCCGCTAGCACGACCACCTCGCTGCGACTACCAACCGCATCGAGCAGCGCCCCTCCGTGGCGAGACAGCCGCTCCGGGAGGTAGACGATGACAGTGCCCAGCCGCCTGACAGCGGACGCGTCGCTGCGCAGGGCGTCAGCGGCGGAATCGAGAAGGTCTTCCTCGTCGTAGAACTCGTGCTGGAGGCTGGCGCGTGCCGCTTTGTGCAGGCGGACCACATCGGCCGCCCGATCACTGCGCCGGGCCAAGGCCTCGAGAGCACCCTCGGACAAATCGCGCAGCTCCCTGTAGGCGGCGACGAGCGCTGTCTCTGTGGCGGCGTGGCCGGCGACAGGGGCGAAGATCCCAGGCTCGCGGCTCAGCGCCCCCCGCATCGCTGCCGCGAGCACCGGCGTCGAGACCGGCCGACGCCCCTGGGCGGCCAGCTGGGTTGACCCCAGGAGCTCGGCCAATCTGTATACGGTGACGAAAGAGACGGCGGCGATGCCGGTACCGCGGTCACAGATCGCCCCCAGCGTGCCCGAGGCCAGCAACCGTCGGCTGGCCACGCCGACGTAGTTGGAGGGCACCACGATGGTTACGGGAGCGAGAGGCTCATCACCCTTGGCGGCGCTGATGGTCGCGCGCAGTTCCTCAGCGGCCTCCCGCCCGTACCGCACCCACTGCACCGTGCTGCCCATAGGCGGGATGGTAGGCGAGGGGTGTTCGCAACGGTCCTTTGCTATGAATTTCTAAAGCCATTATTAGAATCAGTGGGAGAGCCGCCAGCTGCTCACGGCTCCCTGGGGTGCACATACGGCGCCCGGGAGCGGCGCCCGGCGGAGACGGAGCAGCCGGCGAATCGATAGCCCTTGCCGGGGTGACGCTGCCTCCAGGGCAAGAGCACGCTGCCGGGCGTTTGACTGGTCCGCTGCTTGCCGCTGCGCCGCCATGGTCATCGCGCTGTGGGTGTTCATTTCGGTTCCTCCGCTATGCGATCGAGCGATGACTCCAGCGTGCGCCTCGAAAACGAGAGGGGCATCCGGGGCCGGTACGGATCCGCCACGGACTGACCACGGAATCACCACGGACTGTGTAGAGACCCAGGGCGAAACGCGGGAGAATGGACACCGTGGTGGATCTGGATACGACGACGATCTCGGTGCGCGAGGCCGAGGTGCTCAATGCCCTGGGCGAACATCTGACGAACGCGCAGATTGCCCAGAAGCTGCACATTTCGGTGCGCACGGTGGAGAGCCACGTGTCGTCCCTGCTCCGCAAGCTCGGTGCAGCGGACCGCCGGGAGCTGGCGTCGAGGTCCGGCATGCCGCCCGTCGGGCCGATACCTGTGTCGGAGCTGTCGCCGGACGCGCCAGAGGTGGTCGGCTTACCGGCCACCTGGACGACGTTCGTCGGACGGGGGGCAGAACTGGCGGAGCTCTCTCAGGCCCTTTCGTCGAACCGGCTGGTCACGCTGGTCGGACCGGGCGGGGTGGGGAAGACCCGTTTGGCCGTCATGGCCGCGTCGAACGACGCCGGGCTCTTCGTTGGCGGGGGCGCCTTCGTCGACCTGGTACCGGTGAGCCCCGACTTCGTCCTCCATGCCGTGGCCGCGGCGCTGGGAGTGGTCGAGCGGCCCCAGGACATTCTCCAGCAGGTCGTCCACGATCGGTTGCGCACCGGACGCATCCTCCTGGTGCTCGACAACTGCGAGCACGTTCTAGGAGCGGCGGCCGACCTGGTGCGCGCGGTGCTCGGGTCGTGTCCCGATGTCGTGGTCCTGGCCACCAGCCGGGAACGCCTGGGCATCGCAGGCGAACGTGTGGTGGCGCTGACCCCTCTGAGTTTGACCGCGTTGACGGACGACGGCGATGCATCCGAGGCGGCGCAGCTCTTCACCGACCGTGCCGGTCGTGCCGATGCGGACTCGGTCGTGGTGGCGGAGATCTGCCGCCG
>Ga0302325_10030555_pt1 | contig 11106 bp, 12 predicted proteins | sample Palsa_T0_2_FD_201948 | JGI IMG/M metagenome (GOLD analysis project Ga0302325, IMG submission 201948) | Peat permafrost microbial communities from Stordalen Mire near Abisko, Sweden - Palsa_T0_2 | ecosystem: Environmental > Terrestrial > Soil > Palsa > Peat permafrost | place: Sweden: Abisko...
CGCCGAGGCGGCGCGGGCCAAGGCCTATGCGACCCCGCTAGAAGACTTCCAGGTGCACGACATCGAGCACTTCACTTCCGACACGCTGTGGCCCTGGTTCGAGCGGCTGCGCGCCGAGGACCCGGTGCACTACACCGCCGACAGCGAGTACGGCCCTTACTGGTCGCTGACCCGCTACACCGACATCGTCGCCGCCGACGGCGACAACCACCGCCTCTCGTCGTCGTCCGTGCACGGCGGCATCACCCTCTTCCTGCCGCCGGAAACGGCGACGGCGGCCGACTTCGCCGAGGAGCGGACCAGCTTCATCTCGATGGACCCGCCGCGCCACGACGACCAGCGCCGTGCGGTCTCGCCGATCTTCTCCACCCCCGCCCTGGCCGAACTTGAGCCGCTGATCCGTTCGCGCGCCGCCCAGATCCTCGACCAACTCCCCATCGGCGAGACCTTCGACTTCGTCGACAAGGTGGCGATCGAGCTGACCAGCCAGATGCTGGCGACGCTGTTCGACTTCCCGTTCGAGGAGCGGCGCGTGCTGCCGCGCTTCTCCGACATGCTGCTCTCCGGCCCCGTCTCCGACCCGCAGGAGACGATGGCCCGCCAGGCCGAAATGTATGCGATCCTCGGCAAGTTCGTGCCGCTGTGGAACGACCGCTCCGGCAACCAGACGGGGCGCGACCTGATCTCGCTCCTGGCCAACAATCCGGCCACCAACGGCGACAACGATCCGCAGCGCTACTTCAACAACATCATCCTCCTGATCGTCGCCGGCAGCGACACCACCCGCCATTCGATCACCGGCGGCCTGCTGGCGCTCAACCAGCATCCGGCCGAATACGAAAAGCTGCGCCAGGACCCCGGGCTGCTCGAGAGCGCGGTGCCCGAGTTCATCCGCTGGCAGAGCCCGGTCGCCTACATGCGCCGCACCGCGCTGGAAGACGTCGAGTTCGGCGGCAAGACCATCAAGCAGGGCGAGAAAGTCGCCATGTGGTATGTTTCCGGCAACCGCGACGAGACCGCGATCGAGCGGGCGGGTGAGTTCATCGTCGACCGAGACCGTCCGCGCCACCACGCCGGCTTCGGCTTCGGCATCCACCGCTGCCTCGGCCAGCGCCTGGCCGAGATGCAGCTGCGCGTGGTCTGGGAGGAGATGCTGGCCCGCTTCCCGCTGATCGAGGTGGTCGGCGAGCCGCGCCGCCTGCGCTCCAACTTCGTCAAGGGCTACGAATATCTGCCGGTGCGGATCCCCGGATGACAAATTCGTATGGTCCTGGCGGCGTCGTCGGCGAATAGCTACGTTTAGGCCATCGCCAGTTGCGAGTCGGAGGGGGGCGGTGCGCCGCGCCACAAGAAAGGCCAGGGACACCTTCGTGCTCTGGACCACCGTCAAGATCGTCGCCGCGCTGATCGTGCTGTTCGTCCTGGTCGGGATCGCCATCCCGGACCTGGTCGACGCGCACAACACGGCGCTTCTGGTCGTGGCCATCGTCGTCGGCTTCGCCGCGCTCGGGATCGCCGGGTTCACGATCATCTCGATCCGGCGTGGCTATCGGCGCCTGCGACGCGGCGTCATCCATCTCATCGAGGCAAACAAATGAAGCGCGCGCTGATCGTGCTATTCGCCCTGACGTTGGCCGCCTGCGGCCAGGTGCGGCCAGGCCACGTCGGCATCAAGGTCAACCAGTACGGTTCCGGCGCGGGGGTGGAAAACCAGTCCCTGGGCGTCGGCACCTACTTCACCCCGTTCGGCACCACCATCATCGAGTACCCGGTCTACACGCAGACCTACACCTACACTCAGAGCTCCACCGAGGGCGCCGCTAACAACGAGGAGTTCACCTTCCAGGACAAGAACGGGCTCAACATCGAAAGCGACATCGCCGTCAGCTACTCGGTGAACCCGGACCTGGCGCCCAGGCTCTACTCCAAGTTCCGCGTCGACGCCGCCGGCTTGGTCAGCGGCCAGATCCGCAACTCGATTCGCGACTCGCTCAACAACCGTGCCTCCAGCCTTGGCGTCGAGGAAATCTACGGGCCGAAGAAACAGGAGCTGCTGCAGTCGGTGCAGAACGACGTCGCCACCTACTTCAAGCCCTACGGCCTCAACATAGAGAAGCTGTTCTACGCCGGCACTATCCGCATGCCCGAGCAGGTCCGCGACCAGATCAACCAGCGCATCGCCAACGAGCAAGCCGCGCTCGCCGCGCAGGCCAACGTCGCCACCGCCACGGCCAACGCCCAGGCCAAGATCGAAAGCGCCAAGGGCGATGCCGCCGCCAACCTGCTGATCGCTCAATCCATCGCCGCCAATCCGCAGATCGTTCAGTTGCGCGCGATCGAAAAGTGGAACGGCGTGCTGCCGGTCTACACCGGCGGCGGCGGGCCGATGCCGTTCATCGGCGTGCAGAAGTAGGCGCGCGCCGGTGTGCTGGATTTGAAGTTCGCCTGCTCTCAGGGTCGGCCATAGAGCGAACTTCAAATCCAAGAAGCGCACTAGAAAACGTGAACTTGCTAGTGTCCCAATCGATTCTGAAGTTCGTCGGAGCCTGCCACATGCGTTTGCGAACTTCGGAATCGGGACACTAGATGGCCGTCACCATCTTCCACAACCCAAACTGCACCACGTCGCGCAATGTGCTGGCGGCGCTGCGTGAGGCCGGCCAGGACCCGCAGGTGGTCGAGTACCTCAAGACCGGCTGGACCGAGCCGCAGCTCGCCGACCTGTTCGACCGGATGGGGGTGACGCCCCGGCAGATGTTGCGGACCAAGGAGCGCCTCGCCGCCGAGCTCGGCCTCACCGATCCCACCGTCGGCGACACGGTGATCCTGAAAGCCATGGTCGCCCACCCGGTGCTGGTCGAACGCCCGATCGTGGTCACGCCCAAAGGCGTCTTCCTCTGCCGCCCCGCCTACCGGCTGGCGGAGGCGCTCTGAGGGCGACGCCGCGACCGTCAATGTTTCACGTGAACCCGTAAACGGCCGCAGATAACGGTGGGCTTCCCCGCGGCCCCTCCACCCACTGGGCTGCGCTTTTCTTGCTCCTGCCCCGCGCAACGGAGAAGGTGGCGCGGCGCACTAGCGCGGTGACGGAGGGGGCGTCTCGCCGCGCGCACCCTACGACCGACGCCTTTCAAGCCAACGATGTCAAAGACCGCCGCCGCAACAACTAGCTTATTGAGTCGTCGTCGAGCCCCCAACGCAACCCGCAGGACCGCGTTCACCCGCCCGAAACACTGCTCCGGCGTCCTAGTCGATATTCTCTGGGATCAGGCGTTCGACAATCACGCAGTCCTTCCACGCGCCGTCGAGTTTGCCGTGGTTGCGGTGGACGCCGATTCCCTCGAAGCCCATCCGCGCCATCAGGGCGAGGCTGGCGCGGTTTTCCGGGAAGATGCGCGACGTCAGCTTCCACAGGCCGCCGGCGTGCGCGGCCTCGATCAGCGCCGCCATCGCCACCTGGCCGACGCCCCGGCCCCGGTGCGAGCGGCGCACATAGACCGAGAACTCGCCGATCCCGCGGTAGCAGCAGCGGTCGGTATAGGGGTGCGCGACGGCGTAGCCCACCACCTCACCCCCAGGTTCGACCACCGAGACGAAGGCGTGGGCGTGGTCGAACCAGGGCTCTACGTCGGCCACTGACCTGGGCTCGGTCTCGAACGTCGCGATGCGGTCCTCGATGCCCTGGTTGTAGATCTCGGTGATCGCCGCCGCATCCTCGCGCCTGGCCGGCCGCACCGTCCGCCGCCCAAAATCGCCCGCCACGCTTTTCCTCGCTTGACTATTCTATATTTCCAGAAATATAGAGGAGATTGCAAACCGGGAGTCAACCATGAAGCGGATGCACCTGCACGTGAGCGTGCCCGACCTCGCGGAGTCGATCCAGTTCTATGCGACGCTGTTCGGTTCGCCGCCGTCGGTGGCGAAGGACGACTACGCCAGGTGGCTGCTGGAGGACCCGCGGGTCAACTTCGCCATCTCGCAGCGCGGCGGCGCGCTCGGCGTCGACCACGTCGGCCTCCAGGTGGAGAGCGACGCGGAGCTGGGCGAGCTGGCCGACCGGCTGAAGGCGGCGGGCGAGCGCACCCTCGATCAGCAAGCAACCACCTGCTGCTACGCCAAATCCGATAAGAGCTGGGTCACCGACCCGGCCGGCGTGCGCTGGGAGACCTTCTTTACTTTCGACGATGCGGCGACCTACGGCGAAGACATCGCGATCGCGCCGGCCGAAACGGCCGCGGCGGCCTCGTCCTGCTGCGGCGTGGCGGCGAAACCGGCCGCCGCGGCCTGCTGCTGACGATGGACGCCGCCAGCGCCGTCGGCGCGCTATCCGCCCTCGCCCATCCCGCCCGGCTTGAGGTGTTCCGCCTGCTGGTGCGGGCCGGACCCGCGGGCATGGCCGCCGGGGACATCGCCCGCGCTACCGGGAGCCTGGCCAACACGCTCTCTACCAATTTGAACCTGCTGGCGGGGGCCGGCCTAGTCGCCTCGCGCCGGGACGGTCGCTCGATCATCTACGCCGCCGGCTACGAGCGGATGCGCGAGCTGCTGGCCTTCCTGATGGAGGACTGCTGCGGCGGCAACGCCGAGATCTGCGCGCCGCTCGCCGCCATCGCCGCGACCTGCTGCTAGGCGAGAAAATGCGATGACCGATCCGCTGAACCTGCTGTTTCTCTGCACCGGCAATTCGGCTCGATCGATCCTGGCCGAGGCGATCGTCAACCGCGATGGCCGGGGCCGATTCCGCGCATGGTCGGCCGGCTCGATGCCCAAGGGCGAGGTGCATCCGCAGGCGCTGAACCTGCTGCGCAGCCTGCACTATCCGACCGACGGCCTGCGCTCGAAGTCGTGGGGAGAGTTCTCCGGGCCGGAGGCGCCGAAGCTCGATTTCGTGTTCACCGTCTGTGACAACGCCGCCGCCGAGGTCTGTCCGATCTGGCCGGGGCAGCCGATGACCGCGCACTGGGGCGTGCCGGACCCGGCCGCGGCGCAGGGCTCGCCGGCCGAAATCGGCGCGGCGTTCGCGGACACGTACCGCATGCTGAATAGCCGCATCAGCCTGTTCATGAACCTGCCGCTGGCGTCGCTTGACCGACTCTCGTTGCAGCGCCGGCTCGACGACATCGGCCATCGCCGCGACACATCGCAGAAGGCATGACCGAGACTCCGACGGACGCCAGCCTTGAGCCGCCGTTGGCGCCGTTCGGCCTTGGCCATCGCCTGGCCGCCGAGGCGCTTGGCACGGCCTTCCTGCTGATGATCGTGGTCGGCTCCGGTATCATGGGCCAGCGGCTGGCGGGCGGGAACGACGCCGTCGCGCTACTAGGCAACACGCTAGCGACTGGCGCCGGCCTGGTGGTGCTGATCGTGATGCTGGGCCCGATCTCGGGCGCGCACTTCAATCCCGCAGTGACGCTCGCCTTCGCCATCCGAAGCGAGATCGACTGGCGTCTGGCCGCGGCCTACGTCGCCGTGCAGATCATCGCCGCCATCGCCGGCGTCTGGATCGCCCACGCGATGTTCGGCGAGGCGGTGTGGCAGGTCTCGCTGAAGTCGCGCGACGGGGCCGGGCAGGCGCTGGCGGAGTTCGTCGCCACGTTCGGCCTGATCGGCGCGATTCTCGCCTCGCTGCGCTTCCGCCCCGACGCCACGCCCTGGGTGGTGGGGCTCTACATCACCTCGGCCTACTGGTTCACCGCCTCCACCTCGTTCGCCAACCCGGCGGTGACCATCGCGCGCAGCCTCTCCGACACCTTCGCCGGCATCGCGCCGCACTCGGCGCCGCTGTTTATCGGCGCAGAGTTCGCCGGCGCAGTCGCCGCGGTCGTGACCTTTGGACGCTTGTTGCGCGGCGCGGGGTCCTAAGCCGTAAGGCGGGCAATCTTGGTGCGACGTCCTGGGCCGCTGAGGCGATATCCGCCGGCGCCTGTGCATTTCCTTACATCTGGACCCGTACCCAGAAACGCTGCTCCTACCGAGTTGGTGGGTATTCCCGCCAGAGGGGCAGATGGTTATCCTGGGCGTCTTCGGCTTCGCACTGGCCGCCTTCAGCGCCCATCTTCGCAGGGCTATTCAGGACGCTTTGGCGCACGCAAGGCATTGACGAGCCGGACAGCTTCCCGGCGACAACCGGGCTCGTCATGGTTGACCGGCTGCTGTCGGCCGCCCTTGGCATGGCGGTGATCACCTTCGCCCTGACGAGCCGGATCTCAGGCTGAGAGCCCTCCCCACGCGCCGCCGCTCTTGCCCAATCGCCGTTCCAGGCCCAATCATGACGGCGCCGTCAACTTGGGCGACGGATTCGGGCGGCGATTGGAGCGACGCGCATGGACGACGCAGGCTTGGATATCCGGCGCGCGGCGCGTGAGCGGGCCTATTCGATCCCCCTCGACGAGATCGAGGTGGCGGACGACGAGCTGTTCCGCACCGACACCTTCTGGCCCTACTTCGAGCGGCTGCGGAAGGAAGATCCGGTGCACCGTTCGGTGCACCCCGAGCACGGGCCCTACTGGTCGATCACCAAGTACAACGACATCGTCGCGGTGGATTCCAACCACCAGCAGTTCTCGTCCGAGGGATCGATCACCATCCAGGACCCGGAAGACGACTTCCAGACCCCGATGTTCATCGCCATGGACCCACCCAAGCACGACGCTCAGCGCAAGGCGGTGAGCCCAGCCGTCTCGCCGACCAACATCCACAACATGGAGCCGCTGATCCGCGAGCGGGCCGGGATGATCCTGGATTCGCTGCCGATCGGCGAGACCTTCGACTGGGTCGACAAGGTGTCGATCGAGCTGACCACCATGACGCTGGCCACCCTGTTCGACTTCCCGTTCGAGGAGCGTCGCAAGCTGACCCGCTGGAGCGACCTGATCACCGCCGCCGAGGGCGCACCCGGATTCGGCGACCGCGATGAGCGCCGGGCGGAGATGATGGAGTGCCTCGCCTACTTCGTGAACCTCTGGAACGAGCGGGTGAACGCCGAGCCGAAGGGCGACCTGATCTCGATGATGGCGCACGCGGAATCGACCCGGAACATGGAGCCGATGGAGTATCTCGGGAATCTGATCCTGCTGATCGTCGGCGGCAACGACACCACCCGCAACACCATCTCCGGCTCGATCCTGGCGCTGAACCAGAACCCCGACCAATACCGCAAGCTGAAGGCCAACCCGGGCCTGATCCCGTCGATGGTCTCCGAGACGATCCGCTGGCAGACCCCGCTGGCGCACATGCGTCGCACTGCGAGTTGCGACGTCGAGTTCGGCGGCAAGCAGATCAAGGCCGGCGACAAGGTGGTGATGTGGTACGTTTCGGGCAATCGCGACGAGGAAGTGATCGAGCGGCCGAACGACTACATCATCGACCGCGAGCGGCCGCGCCAGCACGTCTCGTTTGGCTTCGGCATCCACCGCTGCGTCGGCAACCGCCTGGCCGAACTGCAGCTGCGGGTCATCTGGGAAGAGATCATGCGGCGCTTCCCAGACATCCAGGTGATGGCCGAACCGACCCGCGTCGCCTCCAGCTTCATCAAGGGCTACGAGCGCCTGCCGGTGATGATCCCGGCGCGGAATTAGGGCTCGGCGCCCAGGCTAACCCCAACCTTGTCATCCCGACCGCAGCGAAGCGGAGAGCCGGGATCTTGTCGCAGAGATCCCGGATGAGTCCGCAGCGCGGCTCTCCGGGATGACAATGGAATTAGGTCGATGTCCGCCCTCGACGCCGCCCGCCCCAACCCGCTAATCAGCGCCGATGACCGCCCTTTCCGGCGCGCGCGCCGATATCCGCCGCATCCCGCTTGAGAACATCGCCGGCCTGGCCCGTGGCGCGTTCGGCGATCCCAGCATCATCCCGCTCTGGTTCGGCGAGGGCGATGTGCCGGCGCCGGCGTTCATCGGCGAGGCGATGAGCCGGGCGATCGCCGCCGGCCAGGTGTTCTACACCCACCAGAACGGCATCCCCGAGCTGCGCCAGACGCTCGCCGACTACCTGACGGGGCTTGGCCGGCAGCCGATCGGGCCTGAGCGGATCACAGTCACCTTCAGCGGCATGAACGCGATCATGCTGGCGATCCAGCTGGCCTGCGAGAGCGGCGACAACATCATCGCCGTCGATCCGGTCTGGCCCAACACCGGCGGCATGGCGCGGCTGGTCGGGGCCGAGGTCCGCTCGGCGCGGATGGACCACGGGCAAGGCGGCTGGATTCTGGATCCGCAGAAGGTCGCCGACCAGATCGACGAGCGCACCCGCGCGGTCTTCTTCGCCTCGCCGGGCAATCCCACCGGCGCGATGATCCCGCTGGAGACTCAAGGAGAGCTGCTGGCGATCTGCCGCGCCCGCGGTGTCTGGCTGATCGCCGACGAGGTCTACAACCGCCTGGCGTTCGGGCGAAACAGCGCCCCGACCATCCTCGACATCGCCGATCCGGAGGACCGGCTGATCGTGATCAACAGCTTCTCCAAGTCGTGGGCGATGACCGGCTGGCGGCTGGGCTGGATGGTGCACCCGCCCTCGATCGGCCCGACCGTGGCGATGATGACGCAGTACACCACCAGCGGCGTCACCACCTTCCTGCAGCACGCCGGCGTCGCGGCGATCCGCGAGGGCGAGCCGTTCGTGGCCTGGATGCGCGGCTACTGCGAGGCCGGCATGGGCATCGTCTGCGACGCTCTGGAGCGGCTGGCGCGGGTGCGGATGGGGCCACGGCCGCAGGCCGGTATGTACGCCTATTTCGAAGTCGACGGCATGCCGGACAGCCGCCAGGCCTGCCTCGAAATCCTCGCTAAGACCAGCGTCGGCCTAGCGCCCGGCATCTTCTTCGGGCCGGGCTCGGAGACCTTCCTGCGCGCCTGCGTCTGCCGCAAACCCGAGGTGCTGACGACGGCGATGGAGCGACTGTCGACAGCGCTGGCCTGATCACTTCTCCCAGAGCTCCGGGAGAGGCGTTCCTAATCACGGGAAGTTCGGCTTGTCGGCCAACCGCCGCTGAAACAAATTCGCGGCGTCTGAGCCGGGAGGATTTCATGGCGACCATCCGCGACCTGGGTCAGCTGGCCGCCGCGGTCTACGACGAGGCGCCCGCGGTGCAGAACTGGGCCTGTCCCGCCCACCTGGCGGCGTCGAGTTCGTGGAACGGCTTCCAGGCGGCGACCTTCACCAAGGACGGCGTCACGGTGATCGTGTTCCGCGGGACGTCGCAGGCGATGGACGTCGGCGCCGACCTGCGGCTCGGCACCGGGATGAACACCTCCTACTTCTCCGAAGGCGAGGACTATGCGGCCAGCGCGGCGGCGCCCGGCGACAACGTCTATGTCTGCGGCCATTCGCTGGGCGGGGCGATCGCCCAGGTGGTCGCCAACCGCGGCGGCTACAAGATGGTCACCTTCAACGCCCCCGGCGTCGCTGTCTTCGCCTCCCGCAACGTCCGCGACATCGCCGTCGCCGCCGTCCTGCCCGGGATGCAGGCGCTGCGGGTCGGCGGCGCGCTGGTCAGCGCCATCACCAACCCGATGCAGACGTTTCGCGACGTGCGCTCGACGTTCCACAAGGTGCGCGGCCTCAACATCCGCCTCAGCTACGACGCGGTGAGCTCGATCGGCATCCACTACGGCGAGTTGGTTACACTCGAGGGTCCGTCAATGAACCCGGCGACCGCGCACCGGATGGTGACGGTGAACGAGGTGCTGGCGACCAACCCGCTCGGCGGACGTGCTCTCAGCAGCCTGTAGAGGGCCCCCTTCGTCGCCTGTTAACCCTACCCGAGCGATGGTCGGGGGCTATGCCCTATGTGACTCGCCGCCCGCCGGTCAGCCCTCGCCGCCACCTGTCTCGCCTCGCGATCGCCGCGGCGGGCTTCGTGGCGCTCGCGGTCGGCTGGCGGCTGACCAGCGCCGAGCCGGCCAATGCCCACGCCGCCGCGATGGACGTGGTCCCGGCCGACTATGTGCCGGAGGACAGCACCGCGGCGCTGCCGCCGCCGATCGATCCCTTGTCCGCCGCCGACGCGCCGCTCACGGTGGCGCCGGCCGGTCCCAGCGCCCCGCTCGACTTCCTGCGCGTGACCTCCAGCTTCGGCATGCGCCGCCACCCGATCCTCGGCTTCAGCCGCATGCACCAGGGCGTCGACTTCGCCGCCCGCGACGGCGCGCCGGTGCTGGCCGCCGAGGATGGCGTGGTGACCGAGGCCGGCGTCGAGGGCGGCTATGGCAACTTGATCCGCCTGCGCCACGCCGGCGGCTGGGGCACCGGCTACGCCCACCTCTCCGGCTATGCCCCCGGCATCGCCGTCGGCGCCCCGGTCAGCCGCGGCCAGGTGATCGGCTTTGTCGGTCACACTGGGCTCGCCACCGGCCCGCACCTGCACTTCGAGGTCAGCTTCGCCGGGGTGAAGCTGGACCCGATGACCACCGCGTTCGGCGGCGCGCCGACCAGCGATCCGCACGCCAACGCCTACGCCCGGCTGCGCCCGGCCCTGACTACCGACCTGCCGCCGGCCTGAGGCTGGACTCGCTTCTGCCTTCCCCTCAATGGGGAAGGGTCGGGGATGGGGTGGAAGCGCTGAACCTTCCGGGCGACGCGCGTTAGGCGGCGGCGCCCACTTGAGCTTCTCCCCCAGCATCGAGCTTCCACCCCGCCCCAGCCCTGCCCCATCGAGCGGCGGGGTTGCCAACCACCGAAATCCGACTTGCGCCGCGACGCCACTTGGTGGCGGGATGGTGCTCGCATTGAGTTCAGATATTTCGAGCCGCCCGAAGAAGGCGGCCGCCTGATGATTGGGAGATCAGACTATGACCGACGCCCTCGACGTGGTGCGCGATGCCGAACGCACCGATGTGGTTTCCACCAGCAACGGCCCCGTGCGCGGCTATCGCGCTGGCGGCCTCAGCATCTTCAAGGGCCTGCGCTACGCCGCCCCACCGCTGGGCAAGCTGCGCTTCGTCCCGCCGCAGCCGCCCGCGCCTTGGACGGCGCCGGCCGAGGCGCTGACATTGGGCGCGCCGGCGATCCAGGTCGGGGTCGAGCCGGGCGGGACCACCGGCGGCAAGAGCGCCGGCGATCCGCCCGCGCCCGGCCAGCCCGGCACCGACGAGGACTGCCTGTTCCTAA
>Ga0302325_10030559_pt1 | contig 11105 bp, 13 predicted proteins | sample Palsa_T0_2_FD_201948 | JGI IMG/M metagenome (GOLD analysis project Ga0302325, IMG submission 201948) | Peat permafrost microbial communities from Stordalen Mire near Abisko, Sweden - Palsa_T0_2 | ecosystem: Environmental > Terrestrial > Soil > Palsa > Peat permafrost | place: Sweden: Abisko...
TTTGCCGCAATTTTGAATGTAAAATAAAGCCCAAGTACTAATCACTTAAAATGTCTGCTGATAGAACACCAGCAGAAGTCATTATCATGTACTTTTAACTATTTATTGCAAGTTTGTCAAGAAGAATTTCTTGCACTGAACGCGCTGACCCTTGACAGGTACCCGTCCATAGGTCCTATATTAACAATAATGACTACCAGGGTCAGAGGCAACAAAAAGATATAGTGAAAAGATGCCATCAAAATCAACAACCCCCCCCACAACATTATTGCACCTAAATCCTACCAGCGGATTATTCCTCCTATTAGATACTCACGCCAACTCTCAAGTCTCTCATCTCAAGGTTGTAGATCATCAGCAACGGATAGACCATGTCGGCCTGTTCGAGTTCTTCCCCTTTCGGTTTCCTAGCCATCGCCTCATTGGCCCTAAATCATGAGCCATTTTGATTCACCTTCGCTCTTTGCTTCGCTAGGTGAGCTCCCTGAAATGTCATTCTCTGGGGTGATATGTTCTTGCTCGAGAAAGCGGGTTTGCTAATTTAGGCTTTTGGGGTTCCCGGGTTCTGAAATCGCAGTGTGTATATCAGTCGTGGTCTGGGCTCATTTGTTAGGTTAACTCTCAAATGACCTAAAGTCCAGCCGCGCCCGTTTCGTGTCACTGAGCTTGTTCGTCATTAGATCCACTCTTCGGCAAAGTACCGCAGCGTTCTCGATAGGCGAGGGTGTAACATGACTTACGCCAAATGGTGGCCAAGACTCTTAGTTCTCTAATGTGGCGGAAGTGAGTAAAGAGATATAAATGCACTAGATACGGGCTCCATGCTCTTGTTCACGTGACCAGCTTTGCATTTCACATTGCTACTCTACTTTAACGCCAACTCGAACGCCAAACCCCCTCAGACCACGCTCCGACTCAAAATATCTCATCACGTTCATTGTTTGACCCTGCAAAACTATGACGTAGTTGCCAAGTCTAGGCGGTTGTATTCAGGTTCTCTCCACGAAACTAGATACTCAACCAATTTCATTGTCTTCGCTCCTCGCTCCTCTGCTTTGTGCCGCCCCGATACATCCTGGTTGAAGTACACTCTAGCTCTCTCTGTGACTATCGCCTTATTGAAATGACGCTCGTGTGTTTTGTTAGATTGACTTTGTCGAGATGTTTCTCGTCTATCACGTCAAGATTACCCATCTGTGGTTCGTCCACTTTGAAGAAGATAGGGTTGTTCCTGGGCACGAGACCAGCAACATTCTTGAGAGCCGTGGACATGGAGTATTTGAGGTCGACTTCGGCTTGGATGTTCAGAGTGGCTATGAAGTCGTCGTTGCTGCGGCGTTTCAGCAGCACGGCCGTCTGGAGGACTGTTGGGATGCCGCTCATAGTCGAGTGATTCTCCCGAAGGAGCCATGTTGCGATATTCTTCCCACCATATTCCTCCCCGATCCGGGTGAGTCCTGTCAGGGTAGCATGCTCTCGGCTGTCCTGGGTTTGGCGCAAGTCCCAGTGGAAACGAGAAGCGTGTTTTATCGTCGCCATAGAGTCAATACTATCGCGTCGAGCCACGCGCGGCTGCGGGAGCCCCGGCGACGGAGGAGATTCGACTGAAGTTACAGTGGTCGAGGCCAACGTTTCCGGCGTGTCCAGAGGATCTATTGACCACGCACCAGAGGGCGCGATGTTGTATATTTCGAGTCCAAGCTCGTCGGAGGTTTCATCTTCAGACAGAAAGACGTACTCTATAGTAGCCGACTTGAAGCGCCGTGCCGCATCCCCCGATTCGAAGCGGAACTCAGTGACGATCAAAGAGGCCGGATCTCCTGTTGAGGCCGGATCTCCTGTTGACAGGGTGCCGTGGACGACGCCAACCAACGACGCTCGAAACCTTAGAGCCTGCGACTTCTTGTAATTGGTGATTAAGGGTCGGGAAATTTGTGATGATGGATTGGCGGTTTTGTAGCTGTCGAAGCCATCGCCCTCGGTTGGGAGGAGATAAATCGCTTTTTTAAGCTCGTTGGACATATCTAATTGATATTGAGTCTCTGGAGGTTGAGTAGTGGCGGAGAGACGTGTGCGTCTTTTGATAGTCTTATAAGGTCACTCCATGCGCAGCAGAAGCACAGCACGGATCTATTCTTTCGTTGCTAAGGAAGAAGGAGCATCGGTTAATGGTGGAGGTGAGGTGTTGACGTGGTGAGTTGAATGACGACCGCCTTTGTCATTGCAGTCGTGATGATGGAACATGACGCATATTGCGCCCGACGTCCTCGTGTACGGACGGAGCGCCACTAGAAGGGTTCACTAGGCACACCAGTCAAACCGCCCAAGCAAAAAACACAATTTTTTCAAAGTCTCTAGAAAATTCTCAAAATGTATTTAGTGGCTAACCTGAGGGCGTAGATCACGAATATATACTCCTTTTCTTCATTTTGTGGTGTTTTGGTGGTTAAATTTAAATTTTTAGTAATTTTGGGCGGTTGAGTGGTGTGGGCGGTTGGCCGGTGAACCCTTCTAACACCGCGACCGGCCAAAAGTAAGACTTCAGGTTGTGTGTTGTGGTTGACATAAGGCAGCAGCAAAAACAGCGGGTTCTTTCCACCCCCAACCAGGGCTGGCGATGATACCTGAGGTACCGATACTGGATGGGATGGATGGGTTATGGTATCGGCAAGTATCGGGAGGTATCGGATGGATCGCCATCCACGCCATACTGGATGGGATATCGGCAAGTATCGGGAGGTATCGGATAGATCCGCAATCCACGCCATACTGGATGGGGTATCGCGCCATCCGCCCGTCCAGGATCATCGCCAGCCCTGCCCCCAGCCCCACCACTTCATCACACCGAATTCTGGTTAGTCCACGTGTCCACCAAGACTACCAAGTTCGGACCGTGTGCAGATTCGGGCCAGCCGTGTTTCTTATTTCATCCAATAAAACCTGGGAAGCTGGGAGCGGCTGGGAGTGATATTCCCTCCCGCTCCCCATGCATTCTAGTTTGGTTACACAAAAACACTCCGTTCGGTACATGGAGCATCTACGCCTATTTTGTCGCTCACCGACTCACAAGTTCACATGGCCTAGCACCCCAATATCAGTAAATGATATTCAATTCGAAGTATATCTTTATGGGGTATACCATAAGTAGGACCATAACAGAGAGATGGTCGATTCTAATGTCGAGTCAAGTGCTCCATTGCAGTGCATAATGCACAGTGTGTGGCGCACCTGTGGAACCATCATTTCAACCCTGCAATCAAGCCGGCTTTCAGCTTGCCATTTAGAACCATGCCATAGGCGCCTCTTTATTTATCGGAAGGCACGGATCTCCCGAAGAAATTCGATCCCTCTATTCAAGTACCTGACTTCCGTCCTGGGCGGATTTTAACCGTACTAACTCGCAAGGGATCCCAGAAACAAAGACTGAATCTCGATAGAGCTAAACTGCTCATCGCAGAAGTTGATTGCGGACAAAATCTAAATTCGAACAAGACTACCGCGTGCGAACCATATCTTACTCTATTCGTCCCATGGAAGTCTGCTTACCTTCCTTACCTACTTTCGCGGGGCCAACCGGCAGACTCGACTCCACAAAACTTTGGCAAGGACAGATCGAGACATGAGTGCAATTCCCGAGCTAGACAAAGAAGCACCGAGTTGGGGAGAACTAGAGAATAGCTCAATAGGTAGGCTATTGGCACTGACTGCAGTACTTTATACCTCAAGTAAGAAGCTAAATCGAGATAGGAGCTGAATCTCCCGAGTTATATCCGTCGCCGTCTGTCGTTGCGGGTGATGGACTATTTGCAATTCTGGGTCACGATCTCAGCCTGTTGAGGCTGTATAAGGTTGGGTTTGAATCTGCTCAGTGTATCCAAGGATATCACTCTAGTCTGGACCCAAACCCAAACTCGCCAGAGAGAATGCGGCAAATGTTCTGGCAAGGCCAAAGCAATTCGACCAGGACGTTCGATTTGGGACTCCGACTCAAACTTAGCGACAAAATTGTTGGCCCGGGGCTCATCACTAAACAGGGATTCGTCGATTGTAAATGGCCTTCGCAAAAAGTCCGGACGGACAGTCCTGCTGGCCATGATTCACGAATGTACCAAAAGGCAACAACTTACATCCAAAACGGAAGGTTGATCCAGGCGGTTGCCATTGTTTGTGCTGATGAGTCCGATATTTCATGGCAGATAGGCGGCAACGTCCAGATGTGGAATGACCCCTCCATGCCGCACTCCACACCCTCGGACATAGAATATACTGTCCAAGTGTCACCAATTGGCGACAAAAGATCAGCTGTACTGACTGTCGCAGGGAAGGACCCCTTGATGATTGAGCAAGATGGGAATGCCGAGGAGATTATGTGCATGGACGTGGCAGTCTTCTTGAACAGAGAGCCACAAGATCTTGTCCATGTCGCCACCAGTCCAACTCCGAAGTCGGTCAATTTTACCCATGGATGTAGACACCCTATCACGCTCGCATCAAGAAAAGGACAATGCTTGGTGGCGGTCTTTTCTTTCCGCAACACTAGTCAGAAGCTCGAAGCCGAAAGCATGAGTTGCCCATCCTGGTCAGAGCTGAGAGATCGACTTGGCATCAAGAAATCGGGCGAGCAGAACATTCAGCCCGCAGCTTCATCACTACTCAACCTCAACGCTGCTCTGGTGAAGAAAACCGGTATATCCCAACTTGATGCTATGCCGGACATTATCACGCGCACGGTTAAGCAACTCTGCTCCATAGCAATTCGTTTCGAGCTCGACGCTGATGAGTCGATTTACGATGACTGGAACAGCCTTTCCTCAGCTGGAGCAGCTGAAATAGAGGATGGCTCTGACCAGGTAGCTGGCGTGCATAGCTATGAAACCGAAAGCCAATTTGTGGTATCCATTGTCAACAATCTTGCAGCTGGGGCTATTACAGGTCAGCTTATTCACGAACCATATTTGTAGGTTCCCATGACGATTTCGGTCTCATCGACGAGAAAAGCGTAAGCTCCGACAACTGACTGTTCTACGTATAATAGTTGGCACATACGGCTCCTCGCTCAGATCCTGACTGTACTCAAGCCTGAAAGCCCTGTAAATGGGCAAAGGCAAAAGCCGGGCGAGGGTTCCAGAAACGTGAAAGATCTCAAGGAGATTATCTCTGGAAGTATTTCCAGGTATCTATCTCTCATAATTCAGAAGGAAAACCTAGTCGGATCCAATTTCAGTCTCCTGAAGGAGGTAGTCGAAATTCAAGCGTTTTTGGCCATGTCTCTGCTCTCAGCCCATTCCTCCGTTAATTTAGAGTCCCTTCCGCAAGATGAAATGGTAGGATGGATTCTACCTATCCAGATAGAGACGGTGCCAGGTGAAGAATCATTTGACGCTGTTTTTCGATTATTGCAGTGGTGCCATCGCAAGATCCTTAGGGATAAAAGGTTCACGAACTTATTCTCGAAGAAACCCTGGCTCCAAAAATACCTTGACACCAAGAAGGATAGGCTAGACCTGGAGCTGGAACGTTATCGTGATGGCGCGCTCAGACCCTTGCCGATGCCATCTGAGATAGATATTCTCAGTGGAAGCGGCGATGCTGCCGACGTTTTTTCTCAACTTGCCCGCGAGGAGCAGTGGCTGCGATTAGCGCTTTTGCAAGTCGAGCTATTCGCTGACGACGACAGAGTACGGCCGTTTCTTTCGAAGCTGGTGGATCAAGTCGGCAAGCGACTGAAGAGGAGAGCTACTGCACCTATTGGGTACCTGCCGCCATGGGGTTATCGATGTCTCGATCACTTGCTGGAAATGGATTGCGCGGTGGCAAAAAAGAAACTTGGATATTCCTGGGAAGATCTTCAGAACAAGATTCAGAGCTCTTACGAGAACTGTCGTTACTTCCTAAAATCAGATCTCTCGTTCTTCGCATCCAGAGACTCAGCAGATCCATCTTGGATACAAGGGCACTGGGATATGGACTTGTCGAGCAGCGTATGCTCGTCTTTCTTGCAAGCTGCAAACCTGCTTCAAAAGGATCCTGACAACTCTCACAACCCTGCAAACACGCTAGGTAGCTTAGGTGCGTATTCATGAACACAATAATTTATCTTTTCAAAAACGCAGGAAGACTGATATATCAGAGCATCTAGATCTTGGGACTATCTCTCTCATGATGTCCAGCCTCGAAGCAGCCCATGACGTTCTTCATCCTCTACAAAGAGATTCAGGCTTCCCGTGGAAAGAGAACCTTGCAGATCGTGCCCATCACCCTCAATTTATGTCTACGTCTTTAGCCATCCGTGATGGCAAATTGGATCAAACGAGACTCCAAGAACGGATAAGCGCGCTCAAGAATCAAGATAAGACGAACCCTCTAGTTTCTAGTAAAGTTGATACTTTCAAGGGTCTCGCTACCAGCGTTCCAATTGTTTGGAATGAAAAAGATTTGGACATTACAGAGGGTGAGGTTCGGATTGTTGATTTCCCGTCTAAGACGGTGTCTCACTCGAAAGCCGATGTTATTGAGCTGCTCAAAGAGAATGTGAGGACACATATTCTGATATGCCAATTACTTTCTTACGTATCCTGCTAACATAAAATTCCTCCAATCAAGCGTGTTGATCGGGGTGCTGCTTATAGAATCATGTACGTCACATTCGCCAACTTCCAACTGCCAATCAGATTCAGACAGAGAAAAGTACTGACGAGCCCCAAGCGCAGTTGACGTGCTAGGGAGAACGAAATTATTGAATGCCTACCTCCATTTTGCACACGAGGATGCTTGGGACGCAGTAGTTGATTATTTCGGGTCAGCCTCGCTTTTTCGTGGATTCACCGATATACTCCACGACGATACCAAAGAACTCTCTTGGAGGATGTCCATTAACATAGCGCATATCATTCTTGAGCCTGGCACAGAGAGGGATACCACCGAGCCTCGAGACCGCTGGAAGCCACCAAAAGATGTGGTCTCTGATAAAGATGAACGAGCCTTTCGAAATGTTTGCTCGACCATTTGCACTACCGGGGATAGGCTCGGAGAATTCTGGACTTGTTCATTCTTAGGCCCCTTTTGTAAGCCTAAAGAGGGTCAAAAGAAGAGTAGTCAGTCACCTACGCAAAAGGGCAGTGAACGCCAGAGGAGCAGTCAATCGCAATTAACAATCAAGGACATGTCTACAGGCAAGGACACAGGACACCAGTCGTTGCTGGTCTTTGATATTGATAAGGTCACAAAGATTAATGAGAGATATAAATTCGACAAATACAGCGCTAGAAACCTGGTATTTATTGTTCAACTCACCCGCCTTATCTGGATCTTATCGGGATTGTATGAAAATGTTGCTCAATATCTTGAAGACACAATGAAGCTAGAGGTTCAAAATTTCCTCCAAAGCAGTATCTCGTCCTCATCTAATACGCTTCTAGGCCAGCGAAAAACTGTACGAAGAGATAGCCTCTCCTGAGTTTGCTAAATCTGGCGCAGAGAAAGCTGCTGGCGTAACCGACATACTTCGCAAGGTTCTCTGGGGTATCGAGTGGCTGGAAAAACTTGAATGGAGCATCAAGTCTGCCGAGATTGCCATAAACGAGGCAATAAACTACGTAGAAAGGAATGTGTCTAAGGTAAATGTTCATCAATCCCATAAATCTGTAAATCAAGGGGTCACATCATTCGCAACTCACCCGACTAAATGAGTATAGAGACGGCAGTACTGGCATCCCAAACTGGAAGAATTTGAGCAAGAGCAAGTCTGGGGCGAAAACAGAAGGGCGCAGTCTAGAATGAAGGCATTGCGAAACCGAGTCGAAACGATTGATCGCAGAGCTACGGGCATCAAGGACAATGTGAGCATATGCCCTTGGCTAGCCCAACTCCAACGCGAAAGCTGGACGCTGATTGCATTAAATAGCTGATATCTCTCACCAACATGTCTTCCACGAAAGCAATTCTAATGACTACGGCAGACACCTCGAGGATGAAGATAATTTCCATTCTGACAGCTGTCTTTTTACCCTTCACCGTCGTTGCAGTATGTTCGGCGCTCTCTGCCCGATCCTCAAAAAGAGCGACGTCTAATTGTGTCTCTTAGGTTGTGTTAACAATCCCAATGTTTGAATGGCCGAAGGCTAAGGAAGGAGATATTCTCGTACCCTTACCATTCAAGATATTTTGGGCGACAAGTCTTCCTCTTGCTGCCATAATTGGATTACTTATGTGGTTAATTTCTGAAGGCGAAAAGCGCGACTGGAAGTTACATCCGAAAGCATCGGAAAGTCAGCCTGGAGACAAGGCGTCAAGGTCCACTTCTTCCCAATTAGCGAGCCGCCTCAAGGTCACTTCCAGCAACGTCCAAGGGAACGCTGCTGTGAGTTCGCGAGCAGGAACACAGGCCAATGAATCGGCGGGTAAGAACAGAACCATCGCCAACGACAAGAGTAGAATCATACCCAGATGGTTCCGGCGAGGTCCAAAAAGCGCAACTGATATCGAAAGCGTTCATAGCGAACCACAGGGAGACCTGGTAGTAGAAACGGTCCTAGGGAAACAAGATTGACCTCAAGAACTTCCCTTTTGGGTGGGTCTGTTGGAAAATGGACGAGTATCAGAGCCATGCGCGCGCATCCATAAAGGATGCAGGATGAGGAGGGGCTTTTTGGGAGGGTTAAAAGGGGAGAATGCGTTCTGGCTATTTTCAAGGCGACGAATGGCGATAAATGATTGCTGTGTTGGTATTTGTATTGCATCTAAGAGATGATAAGAATCTTGGGTTTCATATAAAGTTATGGTATTTTCGTCTCAAAATCAGCTAGCAGAAGAATAGATGCGTGGGTAATGGCAAGTATATTTTACTGTATTAGCAACGGATTGAGAATAGAATACTGTGTAAAGGTCCGGGAGCAGACAATAATGAGCAGAAGAGCTCAGTTAACCTTCAAATCCCAACTGAAGCTAGCCTAGAAGAGGATATCAGTGAAAATCCTTGAATTGTTACTCTATGTGGCTTAGAACGTATTTATTTCGAAGATTCAAATGAAATGAAACTTTTCCCGTAGTTGAGGCAATGCTCTTGCTGAGCCGTGGGTCTCAAGAGGTTGAGATTCCTAACGTGATACAGCCTGATTGTGGTATGATTCCGACATCCAATTGTAGAAATTTGGGGATAGCCACTTGATAGGAGCGTCTCAAGTAAGGAACTCGATTCACTTACCGGTGAGACAACACCAGCTGATACTCAGCTATATTTGCTATGTCTTATATTAGAATGGTCTGTCAATCAAGAGAGTGGCAAATAGTCAGATCACATTGACTTATAGCATGTAACGTCCACAGCCTTCATATTTCAGCCGTTGTACTTCTTAGCGATTTCCTTTCCTCCCTCACATTTGCCCAAATTATATTTTTGGACAGTGTCTACTTGGGGTTCCTTGGGAACTTGTTTGGGATCCTTGAGCATCGTCATCAAAACTTGATAAAAGTGGTGTGAGAGAATAGAGGTTAGATTAAGTATGGTTGGTTTAAAAAGCGAGAAAGTCAAAACACGTGACGATGTGGTAATCTTGCTCAGGGTGCTCAGGGTGCTGCAACTCACCCGCCCGAGCAAGAGCGGCAAGCTTACTAACCGAAAACGAAGTGCAAGAGAGAGAAAATTAATCGACAATACCCAGCTATCGATAAACTCGTCATTCTCACCATGACTTTCACACTCCACTTTTGAACTCGGTCCGGCACATCATGGCTCAGACCGATATCCCGAACGCACTTGCAAAGATCCAGGAACAATCAAAAGACGTTCCCTGGTATAACCCGGACGTTGGGAAGCAGCTGGGAGACTCAGCACGAGACCTTTTGGAGAAATATAGCAAGATTCCAGCCGCCGAGGTGGAGGACCATGTGTACAAGATTGTATGTTGCCTGTACGGGTATCGAAAGAGCTAAGGCTAAGAAACAACCGCAGCGTGATGAAGCCTGGAACGTCTTCCCATATCCATGCATCGGTGGATTCCGATTTCTTGACCTGTACGTCCCAAAGACTGTCATCCTCAGCCTACTCACTCTTAGGCTTTGCTTTCTCTGAATCTTTCTATCCTTACCATCCCTAACTATTCGATCATACGTATTTTATTTGTAAAGTTATGATTAATGCCCACGCAGAGCCATTTCCCAGTCCCCAGATTACCCTACCATTCTCAAGCGCCTCAAAACCGGGCACGAGAAATTCCTCGATCTCGGCTGCTGTTTCGGGCAAGAAATTCGCCGTCTTGTCCATGATGGAGTGCCCCAGTCTAGTATCTATGGCGCAGATCTACGCCCCGAGTTCTTCGAGCTCGGATATAAACTCTTCCGTGACGTAGATACCTTAAAGGTCAAATTCCTCGCAGCGGACATCTTTGACACCGAATCACCACTCAAAGATCTGCAAGGAACGATCGATATCATCTATGCCGGCTCGTTCCTTCATTTATTCAACTACGAGCAACAAGTTGAGGTTTGCAAACGTATTGTGAAGTTACTACGGGAAAAGGAAGGATCTGTCCTCTTGGGAAGACAGATTGGAAACCTCGAGGCTGGAGAGAAAGTTCATAAATCCAATGAAGCGCAGAGCATGTTTAGACATAATGTGAAAAGCTTCAAGAAGATGTGGGAAGAGGTCGGGGTTATGACAGGGACGAAGTGGAAGGCTGAGGCTGAGATGTTAGATAACGTCGATCGGGTGTGGATGCAAGGAAATCATGGGAAAGATGGCAGACTAATCAGGTTTTCTGTTTGGAGAGAATAAACAGCGAAGTTACTCTCTGATTGATGGAATCCCGGTGACTGGTAGTGTATGGCACAAATTACAAAGTATTCTCGAAAATCGGAAACGTTTGATTTTCGGAAAGAGAATAATAAAACAGATATTATGCCTTCCTCCGAGCATCTCTTCAGCCGAGTGAGAAAATATCAGGGAAGCATTACTTGTCTGATAATGAGCCGGTTCAGGTTTTTTAAGTTATTCCATACTAAAATGTCAACAAAAGAACAGAGAGAACACAAATAAGAAAAATAGCACAGCTAGCCATGCATATGCCCTACTGGTTAGAAGCGAAGCCTTCGAGGTCAAGGTCCTCGCT
>Ga0302325_10030560_pt1 | contig 11105 bp, 13 predicted proteins | sample Palsa_T0_2_FD_201948 | JGI IMG/M metagenome (GOLD analysis project Ga0302325, IMG submission 201948) | Peat permafrost microbial communities from Stordalen Mire near Abisko, Sweden - Palsa_T0_2 | ecosystem: Environmental > Terrestrial > Soil > Palsa > Peat permafrost | place: Sweden: Abisko...
GAATCTACCAGTCCAATTGCTCGAAGGAGGGGATGTAGAACAGCATCGAAGAATTCTGGAGCCAATCCAGTACCAGATAACGTCGAAATAAGCACATGGAAATGATCTGTCAGTAGATACGCTGGCAGGGCTTTGAAGAGATATCTGTCGAGAAAGGCTTGAGGAAGGAGAGTTGCGCGTGTGGTTCGGAGCTCGAAGGGGCTGTCTCCGGCCTCTGAAGCCAGACTGAAGATTGTATGGCCGATGCTGCCCTCCACTTTCGCGACAACTATTACTTCCTCGTCCCTCAGCTCGGAAGATCCCCATGCAAGTGCGCCGCCGCGATAGGACAAGTGGACAGGCTCATCGTCAATATGTCCGTAGTTGGTGGTACTGCTCTCGGTGTCGCTGTCGCTGGAGGGGTACGTACCGTCGGAGCTGGACGGGAATGAAGCCATTCGGAAGCGCAGATACAGGGAAAGATGGTGATGCCATGGCTAGAGAGAAGGGGAGGGAAGTGAGTCAGATCGGGGTGTTTGTATGAGGCAGGGAGGCAGTATGCAGTGAGAGTGGAGACGAGTAGTGGGGTAGTACAGTAAATGACGCCCTCGGCAGTCCAGGGGATTGGTGCCGTTAACCTTACAGACTTGCTCCAGTTTCAAGACTTCGCACATTCCAACATTCCGAGGGCGCCTCAGCTGCAATGCTATGCACGACATACAGCAACAGGCTGCAGCCCAAAGTATGCGGTGTGCTAATTTGCAGAACCAGTGAAAAATTCTCAGCAGGCTTGTCAAGGAGGAAAGGCTCAAGGCTTGCAAGCCCTCTTCAACAAGACGGGGATGACCTTCCTGTCTTTGAGTAACGCTTCTTTACATCCCTTGTCAACCTCGAAGCAGCTCCTGGGTAGAATAATTGCCTGTGCAAGCAGAGGCAGTGCGTTAGCACCCAAGGCAGAGGGGATCACGAGGCTCTAAGGTTACATTCAGCAAACGACGCAGCTGCTACTCCAATGGCAGCAGTGTCTTTCCCCTTCGACGGAACCGCGGTTATTTTGGTTATTTCATCGATCCAGATGATGAATGTGAGGTAGACGCAGATGCTGACCTCTGAGCGGTAAGACCAAGGACTGTACTGTCCTGTTCCATAGAGACGTTCTCAATCAGAGGCATCGTATCCAGCACAAACTCGGCTGGGGAAGGCTTCTCCACAGTATGGTTAGCCCACGGGATCTAAAGAAACGAGGCCGTGGCCCCTAGGGTGATAATATCTGAGCAGCAGCAGGGAGAACACGAGCGCGCTATGCAAACCGAGAATATGCAGATTGTGGAATATATCCAGCCAGGATACGTATGAAGCTACTTTCTGCCTTCCTCGTCGCGAAGGGAATCTTCATCTCGCACTTGTATTTCCAGTACGAGACCCGAGTCGTGTCACACTCTGCTTTAGTCTTTCGCATACATTTCGGTTTCCCGCCGCAAAGGATTTGCAGTCAGGCCTCAAAAGTCTACATGATGCTGAAATTGTTCATCCAGTTAAGTTAAGTCGAGACCACTCCCCTGATACACGGAAGCTAAGTATTCCTGTAGACCTGAATAGCAGAGCAGTACTGTGGAACATTGACCCTATTGACCACTGGACAACTGCGGGAAATTACCGGCGCCTTGGCCGACCACGAAAGGTTCCCGTGACAGAAGCAGAGGGGAAACATGGAGAGCTGGTAGAATGAATGCAGTTTCTTCCACAGAAGATGATTAGACATCCTGTTTTGCTCTGTGACTTTGGACTTGCGATTAGCGATGGGACTCTGGTAGAGCATACATCTCACTATCCGTTTATGCTCTGCACTTCAAAGAGGTACCACTAGATGACCCGGAGCTGCGCAATGTGGACCTTACATGCCCTATTGCGAAGCTCTACCTGGGTCTCAGACATCTATGGTACTGGCCTTGGCATGGTTTCCTGCATGGTGGGTATCCTAGGACCCCTTTTAGAGCATTGGTAAGGCGTTTATAGAAAACGTGATGAGGAGGACATAGCACACGACTTGTGGTGTGATCAAAGTAGCTAGATGCCTCGATCTTTGATTTTAATTGGACATGAAACCCTCGTACACAAAATCGACCGCCTTCGGCCTGACATCACCGAGATGAGCGCGAGAACGCTCTTTGTACTATGCAGAGAGGATTTTCTTAGAGACAGTTGCTGGAGGACCCTTCATACAATTGTATCATGTATTATTATATACATTACACTCCACAGTTTGAAGTGGCTCTGCATGTTAGCCTCGGCCGCAGCTTGGTTCAGCCTCGTCCGATCTCTTGGCAATTCTCTATTACTGGGTCTTGTACCTTTCTGGCACAACTTCTATCTCGTGCCAACTTGATAATAGCTAGCAATCTATGTTTAGAGTCCTCGGCACTGCCCATCCCCCTTCTTCTTGCTACCCCGAAACAGCCAACCCGCTAATGACAACGCTCCGGTATTTCTTGTCGGCCAATTGGTGATCTACCACCGTAATACGGAATTGCACTGACCGGGACCGGCTCTTCGTCTCCAACTTTCCACATGCCGTGGCACCTTCACCTTCACTCCACCAGTGGGTGTCCGAATTCGCGACGCACGGGCCAAAATCGCCAAAATCACACCCAAAACCATCCACTTTATGCACTTATTGCAGAGCAGCCCTCTTATGAAATTCTAGGAAATGAGAAATGTAGAAAGAAATAAGTAAAGTAATTAATCTGTATAGTATATAGTTTTAATTAGCTAATTTATTTAACTATAAATTTCAAATTTAGATTTTCGCACTAAATTAAACTATACATTTGTTAGCGAAATCTGGTCTTTAATATAACTTCTTGAAAACTACGTTCTGAAGAAAACTTTCTGAGTATAATCTAGTCTCTAGACTATGCTTAATCTGCGCATATAGCTTTAGATACCCTTACAATATAATTTTGTTGAGCTGGGAAGCTGTAAAGAGGACTACTTTTGGTATGATTTTGGCGATTTTGGCCCGTGCGTCACGAATTCGGACACCCACTGGTGCTCTTTCGAAATTCGACCACGTAATCACAAAATATATAAGATAGTAAACCTTCTCTTGCTGTTTCTTTAAGACCTTGACCTTTGGCCGTTCATCAACTTCTAAATCAGTTGTCCAAACTTTGTAACTCAAAAACTAATCATGCAAGTTGTAGTATTAGCAGACATACGATTTCACGGCTATTAACTGGTTTCTGTAGTCACTGCCATTACCCCTTTCTGTCTTTTGAAATCTTCCACATATATATCGACACATGAATATTTTTTGAGTCATACATGTATGGTAACCCATTGATTTGTAGTGCAAATTTAGCTGCAATTAGCTATCTCGTCTTACAATCACCTTCTGAGCACAATTTACTCTACACAAGGCATGGCACTTCCAGACACTGCTCTTGGTCTCCTGCATGAGATCCATACCTATCTCGAGCATAGTAAATTCAAGAATTGGAAGACATCTCTGAAGATTGCGTGCTGGTACGCATGCAGTCCGCAGATACGGATTGCTAATAAAAGGTGGTGAAAGGCGAGGGCTTTCGGGGAAGCGGCGTGAACGCCCAGAGACTGCCCCACTAAGATGGTAGAACCTAATAAAGGACATGGGCGTGATTCCTCTGAATGTAGAGCCGTTACAATAAGACTTCGACTTCTTTCCTTGCTCTGCTCGAACGGTAAATATCGAATACGAGGATGTGAATAGTACAAGAGGAGGGAAAATAGGCAGTGTCCACTCCTCAGTGCCATGCAACTTCTGCCTGCCAAGTTAACCGCTCCGATTGCCTCCTGTAAATCTTCGTTCCATTCACAGTTGTCATTTCCGTGCACTTCTCATGACCCATTCTCAAGCAAAAAAGCAAGGACTTGTTCTAATGTCGTGGGGATGAGGATGCAATGCGAAAGTTGGGACGTGGCAATCGACAAGATTACCCGACATTGACTTGATCTCTCACGTGATGCGCCGGCTAAACTTCCCTGTGCTGCTCTTCAGCCCCAAATTGAATATCCCTCCTGCCTTGGATATCAGCTGGTTGTCAGCAACCATCAAAAACGACAACACCTTCACCTCTGAAAGCGATTCATCACCGGCATAGTCGCAAAATCTCCACAATGGCGCATATTGGCAAATGGGGTGCGTTTTTTATCATTGTCGTATTCCTGCTCGTTGCCGGACTCGCGGGATGGATCATCTACACACACCTTCGGGCGCGGAGACTCGGTCTCCCTCAACCCACCCTCTCCTCCTACAATCCTTTCGCGGGCTCCGCTCGATATGGTGCCCCGGGTCCAGCTCCAGGAGGAATCGTTGGATGGGTCAACGACAAGGTTCGGGCATTCAAAAATCGGAACAATCGATCCGCGGGAGGAGCATACGAAGAGCCACTGACCAGCAATGTGCGTGGAAGAGCCAACAACAGAGGTTTTGGACCTCTGGACCCTGACGAGGCATGGGATACGAGAGTAGGGACTGAGGCAGATGCATATGGTCCTGGCGGATACTACGAGGAACAAGAGCTTGGCTTACACCGACCTGAGGGCCTTGGACTTGCAGCGACGCCTGGCATGGCGCCACCTGGATACGGAGATGGAGCGCGAGGAAGGAGCTTGAGTCGAGAGCCGGAACCATACATTGGAGGAAGTCAAGCTGGGCTAGATAGGAGATATGATGAGGAGATGGGCAAGGGAAAGAAACCAGCGAACCCTTTCGATGATTCGGCAGAACCGAGCAACGTTAGCTTAAGAGGAGTCAGTCCGCACCCGATTGAGACTTCAAATACAACACTGGGGCACAAGTCGCAGGATAGCGCCGACAGTCCCACGGAGAGGAGGTCGATGTTCAGAGAGAATATGTAGAGAATATGTGGTTGGTATGGAGGTTTTGGCGTTGGGCGATGGGTTCTTTCTACGATTGATGATATTCAAGCTTTGAAAATCAAAATGGATTTCTTTGAATTAAAAACTATCCAGTTTTCTGCGAACACATGGTCAGTGCCTGATTATCCGGTTTATGCTCTTCTACTTTGTTGCTTTTCTGATTGCACTATTCAATGCACGTGTCGATAAGAAAAACGGGGACGCTAAGCTATCAGCAAAGATGGGTCCGTTTTGAACCCCACCACCCCTCTCCAATTTCTCCCCTCTTTCGCCATTAATTCTCCACGACACTCTGATTCCTTCACGATGGCAGAACTCAATCTGCAAGAGATTCATGACCTTCTCATCACCGTCGCTCACGAGGCAGGGCGTATGATGATGGCCGCAACGCCTTCGTACCTCTCCTCCGGCACCAAAAAAAATTGTTCGTCCTACCTTAACACTACCCACAACACAGCTAACTCTCCCAGCCGCCGATCTCGTCACCGAGACCGACCAAGCAGTTGAGAAAATGGTCTCAACTCGCCTCCTCACCGCACATCCGAATTTCAAATTCATCGGCGAAGAAACCTACTATCCGGGCCAACAGCTTACTGAAGAACCCACCTTCATCGTTGACCCGTGGGTTACTCTCTTCTTTAAGCACCGCTTGGTGAAATTCTTCACCTTTATCTAAAATGACTGCTAGTATCGACGGCACAACGAACTTCGTACACGCGTTCCCTACATTCTGCATATCTCTTGGACTTGCTGTCAACAAGTCACCTGTCGTGGGAGTTATATACAACCCTTTCTTAGACGAACTATACACGGGCATCAAAGGGAAGGGTTCATTTGTTACGCGCAATGGGACGAAGTTGCGTCTGCCGCTTAAGCAAGAACCAGAGCCATTAAAGGATCTGAGCACATGTCTCATTGGAGCAGAATGGGGTTCCGATCGGACGGGAAACAACTTTGCGGTCAAGACCAAGGTGTTCGCGAAGCTTGCTGCCAGTAAAGATGATGGTGGAGCAATGGTCCACAGCATCCGCGCTGTAGGATCTGCAGCATTGAATCTTGTGCTCGTCGCATCTGGGCAACAGGATGTCTTCTGGGAAGGAGGATGCTGGGCTTGGGATGTTTGTGCTGGGTGGTGTATTCTGGCGGAGGCAGGGGGCATTATGGTTGGTGGGAATCCGGGTGATTGGGATGCCACGATTGAGGGGAGAAAATACCTTGCTATCAGGGGAGCTCCGAGTGGACAGAAGGAGATTGTCGAGGAGATGTGGGCAGTGATTGGAGATGGCAAGATGGATTATGAGAGTTGATATCTCGAACATAGGTCTTTATAGGTAAGGGAGTTTAATGCCTTAGCTTGTTTGCATTAAGATAAAATAGATCTTAGATATAGAGAGCTTAGTCCTTAATACATAAGTTTCAGCGTGGCCTGCAAGTCCAGCTTTATTAAAGAATTCTTTGTATACCATCTCGAATCACATAATAAAACCTTAAAAGTTTATCGATTATTATTAAAGTCCTGTATGCCTAAGCCACTGCCAGCAGTATCACGTGTAAGCCAAGTCAGCTCTGTTCCCGGACTCCATATTGCTTTTCCTCTCTAATTGCGCTGAGACTACTGTCCGATGCATGCCAGATTCTGGACACGTGGCACCTCTCACAATGCGGAATAGTATTATTGTGTTTTTCTTAATATTCTATACTATCATTGACCCAGAACGTAGGAAGACTTTTTCGGCAAGTCAACGCTTATGAAGATCGAAGTGGTAATTACTGATTTGCGATGACTAGCGCGCTCGCAGATTGCAGGCATGCCTGTAATAAATAGCTATCGACAGTTCGCTGCAATCGGAGACTGAGCTGAACGCCACGACTATCAAGACTTTCTTTGCAATGATGCTTTGCCAGATCTGCGAAAAATTGCAATTCCCAATAGTTTCAAGTGGTCAGTCGTCTGAAGGTGTTCGATTGTTTGCATCTCTCCAAGCGCTGAAGAATTCGGCGAAAACCTGCAGTCTGTGCAGCCTATTCCTATCCGCACTCGCCACTGTTCGAATTAAGGGTATTAAGAATGGCACTATACACCTTCATACCTGGGCATCCGACGCGCAAGGGGACCCTATTGGAATGTCACGCGTGTTCGTCAAGGTGGGGGAATCTGTTGGGCGTTACGTCGATGTATTTGCAGAGGAAGGTAAACTGCTCACTTGTTACAAATTCCGCTGCTAGATCATTTCAATGCCATAGATATTGACGATCAAAAGGAAGTCCCGCTGCTGAAGCCGGAATCGCAGCTGGGAATAACCTAACTTCAGCTTTCGCCACAGATTTGAACGCAAGATTTGGTGTTTACCGTGGTTGGCTTTCTAATTGCCTCGAAAACCATCCAAGTTGCCTTTACAATTGTCTAATGTACTTGCCACATAGGGTTCTGGAAATAACATCCTCAGCTGGCTTACCGATTTTGAAGTTAACTCAAACCACGGGGATAACGGGCCAATATTCTGCACTTAGTCACTGCTGGGGTGGTCACGGTGGCCTTAGAACCTACAAATTTTCGCTTCAAGGCCACATGAACGCCATTGACCCGAGTTCGCTCTCGAAGACCGTGTTTGATGCCGTTGCAATCACTCGTGGACTCGGACTCAGATACCTTTGGGTTGACACATTGTGTATCGTCCAAGACGATCCTGAAGACTGGAACACCGAATCTCTTACCATGGATGTGGTATACCGAAATGCAATTGTCACAATCGCCGCCTCCAGCGCGAGAGACGGGCGAGAAGGGTGTTTTCTGCAATCGCCAATCAGTCCTGAAGCTATTCGAGTCCCACTCACGCTTACAACCTCCTTACAAACAACCTCAGTTATGTTTAGAACACATTTGGGTTCTATAGCAGAAGGCTTCGACAATAGCGCTTTGAGTGAGAGAGGATGGTGTCTTCAAGAATCTATTCTTTCCCGACGAATTCTTCACTTTAGGAAGGACCGAGTGGTATGGCAATGCAAAGAGTCCCTTACAGCAGAGGACTACCTCCATCTCCGATGGAATGCTCCAAACAACTTCGACAGGAGCCGCATGCTTTCTGGGCTACCCGTTACACCCAGCCTGAACGATTGGCTCAGCATCGTAGAAGATTACTCACGGCGGAAATTGACAGTCCATACGGACAAATTATGTGCCATGAGAGGCCTTTCGAATTTCTTCAAGTCGGCTCTCGGAACTATTTACCTTGATGGCATATGGCTTAATGGTATTCACAGCTGTCTTCCCTGGATATCGGCAACAGGAGAAATGCAGAATCCCCCCTCAAGAAGAGCGCCAAGCTGGTCCTGGGCTGCATTGGATGGGCCTATCTATCATTTTCAAACCCTTCGATCGTTGAAAGTATTCCATCATCCGATCTTACAGATCCTGCAGTTCGCGAATTTCAAGCTGTCTTCTGCAGCAGAGCAGATTGGGAGCTCAGGTACTGCAGATGAAGACTTCGTTGTCCGCGCTCCCATCCATCGAATCTATCGATCTGACTATACGATTCCCGCGTCGGAATTCAATATCGTTGCGTCCGGCACCTTCCAGGATTTGATGTATGACAGACGCGAGATGAAGTGCCACAAGCTGCTCGATTCTCAGGGCCAGTCTTGCGGATGGGCTTCACTTGACCAAGAAAGCTTTGTGCTAGAAGACATGCATTGTCTCCTCGTGTCTACTGTGACCACCAGGAGGAAATTCTCAGCGCACGATGTGGTAATCTTAGGAGTTGTTAGTGAGGAGAATAACATTAGCTTTAGACGAATGGGTGCGGGTGAAATTACACGGGAGAATTTCTTCGATGGGATTCCAGCCAACTTAGTCGCACTCGTATAGTATACAAGAAGCCCGAGGGTGCAAGTTGGTTTCAGTTAACGTCGAAGGCCGAAGGGTGGTGAAAATAAAGCAGTGAAGGACGTAAGGACATACTGGGAAAGAGGCACAGTGAGAGACAAAGTGTTTAAAACAGCTAAGAGGTCGGAAGGGTAATTTGAGCATGAAAGCAGGCCTTCGATTTTTCTTCTATCGTTCTCAGTGGCTCTCAAATTTCAACTCACAGCTGTAATGTCCTAATCAATTTTTTGTACGTAGCGTCACGACTTGTAAGTTTCTCTTCACCCTAAATCACTAATACTTCTTGTCCGTCCTACAAATACGCAAAATAAGTAGAGCCCTTAGGACAAATTCAAGTCCAATAAATTATAGTTAGTGCTCCTTATCACCATGTGTCAAGGAAGGCCTTCGTACTGCTGACTTCAGGTTTGGCCCTAACTGATTAATTGGTTTCGCTAAAGCAAAGGGGAAAAGGGGAGCACCCTAAGCCTCCTTCTCGTAAGCCACCCCCTTGAAGATCGTATCCAGGATAATCATACTTGGCAATCGTAGCATGCGGCACAATAAGCATCAGCCTCCAGGCAACAGAATAAGAACTGACATCATTCGTTCATATTTTGTCAACTTCAATATTGCATGTACTACGACGTGCCTTTCGTTCTCTCTGCTGCCTCCCTCGAATCGAATTAGGTTGCCTGATTGGCGACGCTTCCCTCCAATATCTCACATACAATGTAGCCATGCCCTACGATTCATTCGAGGACCTGTACACTGCAGAACCAAAACTATTATCAATTGACTGCTTTCCAACCTTCTTTCCTAAGTAGATGAATGCAAAATGTTAGCCTGCAAATCTAGCGTGCCCTATCGATTTATTACAGGCAGGGACACATGTTCTACATGGTTTTTTTAAACAGAAACACAGTCCACTTTCTCTGTATCGGGATATGGAACTGCTTGATGCTTCAATCTGCAAGAGAATGAATACCTTGCATTTACTTCGAGTCCTAGCCAGGCGACATTTGATCATAAGGGGAATTATCCTCTTCTTCGTGTTCTCCAAACCCATCCAAAAGACTCTTGACATAGTCGCAATCGTTCGGATCCTTGTATAATGTCGCTCCGTTCTGCTTCAGCGCTTCACATCTCTCATCCATTGTAGACGCCAGCTTTGTCAAATTCGATCCCTCCCAAGGCACTGTACGATTATCCAACCTTACAACCCATACACCAGTACTCGGCCACCCCAGGAGCAACACTTCTCGGTTGCTGACATGTACCGCATCTGCATCTCTGTTGCCCAGACATACTCGAAGTAACTGACCCACCACTTTCCACCGATTCTGCGCAGCTGCCGACACAACTCGTCCTCCTTATCCTGCTCCGGGTATCTCTCCAAGCCCTGAACTCCTGGATTGAAGCCAATGTAGTCAAGCTCGACATTCGAGAAGTCTTGCACCACGATTATACCTCCAACGCTAGGCCAGCATACAATATTGGAGCCTCCCCACTGCCCGGGAGTGATGCGCTCCACCGGACCTGGGACCTCTGCTGGCATGTCTTCATTATGGTGTGCCTCCCACTCTTCTTGGGTGGACGGTGGATACTCTTCGAGAGATCTGGGACGGTGGTTGTAGATGTCGAAAAGTTCAATTGCAATCGCTAAGACTAAAATAAACCCACAGTATTTCAGGATCCGTCGGCTGAAGGCGAATGGCATTTGGATTGCTTGTCAAAAAAGCAGTGAAGGAAAGCTCTATACAAAGCAGGTTAGAACTTCAGGCAACGAGAGAGGCGATGTCTTTGCCCTGGAAGGTCATGTTGGAATGATGGTGTGTCGGCGGTTATAGGCAAGGAGAAGGCTGTTAGGCTGAGCTTGCGCCTGATACGATTTTCCATGGTGGGCCACACTCCTGCAACCTGTCCTCGGGCCCTAGAATATGGTAAAACGAAGCCCTATTGTCTAGCGACGAATATCATGCAACCCAAATGGAGCCAATTGTTCAATTCTGACTGGTTAGATTTGGACCTCCACTCCAAACATGCGAAGAGTTCAACCTGATATACGCTCGCATAAACGTCCAAAACGTTCTATCCTGTTCCTTTCACATGACTTCTAGAACTCTGAAGGTATAATTATTACAAAGAGCTCATGCCGTTATAGTAGCTTTCAATCTCTAGTACATTTAAAGAACATTTGGGGGTGTATGAGAATCCAGCAAAGAGGAGAGATTGGCCATTTCATAGCTAATGGAAACAAGCACAGTGCAGTGACCTGGGCGTTATGTCTCCGACACGTCGCTTTACAGGGCCTTTATTACAGGACTCAGGTGCTGTTTTAAGG
>Ga0302325_10030563_pt1 | contig 11104 bp, 11 predicted proteins | sample Palsa_T0_2_FD_201948 | JGI IMG/M metagenome (GOLD analysis project Ga0302325, IMG submission 201948) | Peat permafrost microbial communities from Stordalen Mire near Abisko, Sweden - Palsa_T0_2 | ecosystem: Environmental > Terrestrial > Soil > Palsa > Peat permafrost | place: Sweden: Abisko...
AGATGCGATCGTTATCGTTAAGCTGGTTACTTGCACATTTGGTGCACTTTCAACGCAGACCACGAGGCCAAGGAGTACGAAACACAGAGGAACGGGCTTCATTGTAAGGAACAGTTGATGAATGCTACCGCTGCCAGCTAAGTCAAGTTGATCGTCAAGGATAGCGTAGTCAAGTCTCAAATTTCCAGAATTGCATTTGACAGTGGAAATGCGATCGCTTGTGTTGCCGGCAGATGTAATCTGTGTAACGACTTGACGACATGGCTGTGAGACGCACCTTCCTTCATTTCTGATACTCTGCCTTCTAGTCTTTCTGGAACAATGACTCAATTACAACCTCACTGCTTCCTATGCTTCACGACATAAACAGAAGCACCAGCTTGGGGAATGGTTTTGTTGGATTGATCGTGTGTATAAACAACCTCTCTCAATTCTATATTCAAGCAAGTGAGCAATGTCTGCTCTTCTTTCATCCTTCCTTCCCTCTCGGGCTTTCCCTCGCAAAGGTTCAGCACGTACGCACGCAATCTAAAAATCAACATGCCGAGGCTCCGACCAGCTCAGCCAGCAAAAGCAATTAAACCGGATCCAGCCCCCAAAGACCTATCCTTCATTCTTTCTTTCCATCAATCGTCAAGTATACAAAACTTCACCCTCTTGAACCAGATCCCACCTCTTTCCCCCCACAACCCATGAAGAGGTATAGACATTAAATATATCGCCCGGACAAGCCCTCAACCTGCCGAGACGATCATGCGGTGCATCTCGCACCGCAGAAGTAAAAGCTACAGACGGCCAGCGCTCAGTTTAAACGCAAGTGCATTATGCAAGCATGAGAACGTAGAGTCCAAGCCGCCGAAACCCTTATTATGTACAGCGCGCGGCAAAATACACACTCCTGCCTCGTGTGAATAGTCTAGAAAATCTCTTGCATCATGCAAAAGAATAGAAACGTTCCTTGTATGCAGATGTGAACGCCGGTGAATGAAGTCTGACGAAATGGCTGAGCCAGTAATGGAAATCTAGCTTGTATTAGAAGGTAATGCTGCATCGAATCGTTCAATCGTATATCTGTGGATGCTATAGGATGGGATGAGGTGTTTAAGGTGTCTTCCCTCGTTTCCGTATGTCGGCGCTCTCTCCTTCGAACATTGTGCTGAGGCCAGACAGTGTCCAAGAGGAAGTTGAGGAGTGGATTGCCACCAGCCAAGCTGCAACGAAGTTGACCAGGTAATGGAGCATGTAGGCGTACGTAACTCCATAGACGGCAGCATAGATGGCGATGCAGAAGAAAAAGACACTTGTGAAGTGGCGAAGGCGAGATGTGACCCGAGGTACCATCTTACCACTAGTCAAAGTCTCGACTAAGAGGATAAAGGGCATGATCGAGAGAACATTGTGGTGAGACGAGAACGGGGTAAGCCAGTGAACGGCCAAGTTGTGCACCCAGACCACCAGAATGGGGAGATTAATCGGAAGAATCCATAGCATGAGAATAAGAATCGAATGGACGTAGTTATAAAAGTTGTAATTTGTATTCGAACGCGTCTCCCTAGCAAATCGAAGAGCACGTGTACAGGTGGCAACTTGCACAAGACATGCAACCAGGTAGGCGAATTGATAAGGGATGACGGTCGAAACGAGGAACAAAAGTATCGCAGTAGTAAAGATACGCCGCCGGGGTGTTGATGGTGCAAAGGCGGGTGACATCGCTCTTCTCTTGTCCTCATTTCGAAGCCATGCAGGTTTGACGCTCAGCCACGAGTACAGAATACTGAACAAGTGCGTGATTGCAAGTGCCGCATAATTTACCATCACACAAGCTCCGACGCAAACTAGTCCAATTAGCGGAACCATGAACCAGAAAAACGGGTCTTGTGAGCCGACTAGGAGATCGTTCTTCGTAAATTCAACCTGTGTTTCTGTCGCGTTACCGCCCCAGCCCCAAAATCCAGGCGATGAGGATTGAGGGGGTGCTGAGCTTGCCTGAGCTAGCGACACTGACAAGCAAGTCAGAGCCCCAAGAACAAGAGGTAAAGATTGTCGTAGGCACAAATCCAAGCTTTCAGAAAAGGACATGAAAATTCCCATCTCGTCGTAAATCCGGAACTGCTTTCTAAGGACGAGAGCAACCACCAGAAGAGGAAATGCAGCGAAAACTGTTCTGTATCGCATGTATAGTTTCCCTAAGCTACCAGGGACATCGACCTTCAAGGATATCTTAATGCTGGAATTGCAGGTAGGATCGGTCCAGAATTGAAGACTTAACCCGTCTTGAACACTCTTGTACTTGAGCGCGGGAGGCATGAAGGGTGAAACGCCGTGAAGATTAATATTTGCTTGCTTGACGTTCACAAAGTACTTCGACTCGTACGGTTCAGAGATATATTGCCGTAAGAGGGGCGTGAACAGTTCTGCTTCGTCCCCACAGGTTTGGCTCCCCATCTCGAGATTATAGGCTAGCAAGCTTGAGTGCAGGGAGGGAATCTTGACTTCTGCAACCATGGGCCTATTCGGCGGGAGTTTGATCTTCATTCCAAAAGCGAGGAGTCGTCGAAGACTCAAGGACCGAACCCGGTGAGACTGTACGTTATCACTGAATTCTGCAATGACCCATCCGGGAGTAGGATCAACTGCTTTATCGACAATGGCAACAAATTGATGGTCAAGGATATCTTCCAGATCGTATTGAAGATAAGAAAATGGCACAAGTTCTTCTTCTTCGTCAAGATAGAACGGTTTCTTCGTGGTTCTTGTTGAAGCTGGTAGTAATATCACATCCGAGGCTGCGTTCTTGCATGCTAACCTGGTGGAGCCCAGACTGTCTCCGGAGAAATCCATGTTCATGGAAAACAGTGTTGCTGATTGTCCTGGGTGCAGAGGGAAGACACTGCAAAACAGGACCTCCAACTTTCCGGAATCGCCTGGTCTGTCGAGTTTTTGATCCGTCAAAAGGGTGAACTTTTTACCACCGGGAGTTCCTTGGGGTGGAATCGGGAGAAGATGTGCGCGAGGCTTGTGATTCTGTCCGAACTTGCGCAGTGTCAATCTCTCTCCCTGCGCGATGATCGAGTTTGAATTTTCTTCGAGGGTGAGAAGAGTTGTCGGCTCTTTCTGGGAAAGAGTCTTTTCTGCAATACTTTCCATCCCTGTTAAGTACCACTTCTTGAGTATTCTCATCCGATCTGCTCTCGGTTTCGTCTGAGCTGGCCTATTGACATCGATCACATCGTAGAGTGACCGGACCACAACTTTCCTAAATTGGTCACACCAGAGAATTGCTTGGTGGTCCATACCAGTCCAGACATTTGGTACTGACGAAGTGAAGACTGTAAAGCCATGTGTATCGGGGACCAAGGATTCCAGACTCGCGTAGTCAGAGGGGACTACAGTATCGAGACCACCTCCAGCTATGGATATCAACGTAACATGCCATAGTGGGTTGTTATTCGCCCATTTTTGTGAATATGCTTGCCTCCAATAGTCGTTGATTTGCTTGTATGTTCTGACAATCTCGGCATCGAAAGAAACCGGTGGTCGTGCATGCGGAGCCGACATGGTGATGATCGTGTTAATCGAATTCGACTGGTAATTGGGCATTACCAGCATCGTCCTTGCCACTATTCCTCCCATCGAATGCCCCAATATTATGACTGAAGTAGGATCCGGAAGATCGGGATCTCGTTCAGATCTTCGCGGGTCATGATACAATGACAATATGTATGCGATTGCTTCGTTCAAATATTCTGCCTGGTCTAGCAATGTTTGTCCGTGAAAGGCTGTGATATCCTCATTGAAGTCGACAGTGAAAAAATCTAGATTTCGAGCTCCAGCGCTGATTGCAGCGGCGTCATGCCGCAAAACGTCGTGGAAATAGGTTGCCCCCTCGGCCGCGATAGGACGAACCTGCTTATAACTGCCGGCATTTCCAGGGATGAAAAGAACAGGAACACCTTTGACCTATACGTCTCGGTCAGTATCGATATCTCGAACAGTTGCAATTCCATACCTTTGTATCCTCGTCCACCATCCCTTCCCTGTACAAATATACCGAATACTTGCTGGCAAAACGTGTGTGCTCCGTATCAAAGTCGGAGAGTTTCGCAAATGAAGGCCTCATATATGACATGCGACATCCCTTCGTATCCAGCTGTCGACTGACAAACGAGTGTATTATGGAGGCCAATGTGAGCATGGCCAGCAACGTTGTAACGAGCGTGAGGAGCGAACAGGACCACGGACTCCGCAGTCTTGATCGACGAGCATTTTGTCGAGAATCAGGCATCTTATCAGCTGCAATGGCCTCTTTCGAGGGCACACTGATGATTTCCAGGTCCGCAGGTCGGTTCTTTTCTAGGTGGCCATTTCGCGAATCGGACAGTTTCCAGTTTGTATTGCTTGGACGTCGACTTATGGCGGTCGAGGCCCTATTGTCGGTCCTCTTCCGCCGGTCGAGCTCGTGGGATGTCGGCTGGGTATTTGACGGCTGTGCGGTCGTCTGAAGATTGCTAGAATCTTTCGTCGACGTCGACTCGTCGGAATTGGAGCTACCCCCTGGGTCTTTCGAGGATGAGATCACGTCGGCAGTCGACTTTGAATCAACGCCTCCTTCCTCTGCGGCGGATCCAGACGACCGCCTCCGCATCTAAATGGCTTCCACGACTCTCCAGCTCCGCCGCGACGATGCAATCGCAGTGCGGGAGTTGTTGCGTGGGGAGGGCAAAATTCACGAAGAGAGAATGTCGCGAGGCAGCTTCGAGTTAGCCGACGAGAGTCCCAAGGAAATCTCCCCTTGGCTAAGGCTACTTGGCTGACGCTGTTCTAGCGTCCGCGCGGGAGAACCAACGAACGAACCACCAACAGGAACACTAGACGGGCTCGTTTTTTCTCGCAGGTTTTAACGAATGACAAAGCAAAGGAATAGCGGCGAGGGCTGTCACCGGATTACGAACCCTTCCAGGAAATTTCTCGTCAGTGCAATGTTTCAAGCATGCGCAGACGCAGACGCAGACGCAGGAGGAGTCGGGGCGAGGAGGGTCAACCAAACATATGGCTATTACGGATTACCTCACCAAAGGAAATGCAACACGCAAGCGAGCGACAGTGGGTTTGGGCTGGGCGGACAGAGAAAAAGAGAGAAAGAGAGAAAGAAAGAAGAAAGAGAAGGAAGATTCCCAGCTTGACGAGGTCTATGTATGGTATGGCAAGAGCCTCGGAGCTTCTGTACGAAGTACTGTAGAGCAGCATGCAGGGGAGAGGCCGATATGTCACAGCTACCGATCTTTGACGAAGTACCGGTTGCAGGCGGGAACAGGAGGCCAAGTTGATACAGTACAGTATCTGAGTATTGCTTGTAATTCGCCGGCAAGATCTCCTTTGCTGGGTACAGTGGAGTCGCCCCAAAAACGACAGAGTGACAGAGCGACCTGTCCATACTTCGTAGCATGACCGAAGATTTCGAGGCTTCGAACTTCGAAGCCTGCTGCTGCATGTGCAGGGAGTCTCCCGTAGCGTGGTGCTGTGAACAGGGAGTCGAAAGCCTGCGGCGCACAGCGACCAAGCATAAAGTCCACAAAGTCCACAAAATCCTTTTTCATACAGTACATCGAGCATCAGAGTTGCATGCGGGAAACGTTTCGATTCGATCGAATCAACGTCATGTTTCGATGCCTTCCGCTCCACTCATAACCTTATCGTTTCAAGCCGCCGCCCAGATGCTTCACGTTACTCCTTTCGAGAATCAGGATCCACAAGAGTAATAAAAAAGAGGTGGCCAGGCGACGCCTTGTGGTCCCGATTTGCTTCCAATATTTGACACTTTCCATAGCCCTGGTCATTCTCCACCCCACCAAGAAAGCTTGTCAGCGAGGAGGTTGGGCATCAGGGTGCCATAGAATAATGCCATTCGGCTCGCTGGCCGCGTGAGGCTGGGATATAAAATTGCATCATCTAAACGACCTTACTGAAAAATGGTAGGACCAAATGCAGAAGATAAGAGGATTTGTTTATTCTCTGTTTCTGCCAATCTATCGTTTGTGCTCGTGCATGAACGCAGGCGCAAGGCACCTGCAGGTCAAGAGGGCGCCGATGTCTTGGTTTATTCTCCCCGAATCGGCCGAAGCCAGACATCCTTGAAGACGCGCACCTGGCGCCAGCCAGTGGTGAAGAAATGAGGGCTTTCAAACTTGATACAGCAAAACCTCGACCTAACGATACAACTTTTTAGCCTCTTTTCGTAACAATAGTCCGACGTGTCGTTACGGGGTATATTAGGCGTCACGTGTGAGCTCTATTAAGTAGACTTCTCTATCTAAAGGTACTTATTTAAGATTAAAGCAAGGTGCTAAAGATAAATCTAAGCCGAAAAGAGCTCCTTTTTTCAAGTCCCGTTTAAAATGCCTGTCTCGCGGCAAAATCCCGGCTAAAACTTACGGTTTTCCTACTGCTTCTTATAAAACCAAGGGTTTATTTTAATAATATGTTATCTAAATTATTAGTGTGGGACTAGAAATAATTACGATATTCGTTATTAACAGGATATCGTTAAATCACAGCTAAAATCGCAATAGACTGACGATGGTATCGTTAAGACCGCGGATATCGTTATATCGGGTATCGTTTTGTCGAGTTTTCGCCATACTTGCTAAATACCACTTCGCTGATCCATACAGCTGCAGTAAATTTTGTTCATGTCGCTGTTTTCCAAGTCTACCACCATAGAGCCGTGGATTGCTCGAGTCAGGCCACCCACCTGAACATTTATCCGTCGCGGGGTTTTTGCCCCTTGTCACAGTGGATGGCTTTGCCTTGGCAATCCCCACGCCAATTCGTCATCTCACGATCGTGGAAAAGTGGCGTTCGACCTGCATGAGTACGAACACCGCGCATGACGTTGCATTGGCCACTATCAGCAACTGCACCTAGACTGCTTCACGCGCTGAAAACCGTGATAATTTCCTCGACCTCATGGATTTTCAGAGCAACATACAAGCCCTACCTCGATGGCTTTCTCCCCCACTTCTAGGCTTGACAAACTCTTCCGGCTGGAAAGTGGCAGGCTCAAAACACGCAGACAGGGGTCAGATAACATCTGATCAGAATTCTTGCCTACGAAATACTTAAAATATCCATGTGATTGCAAGGTTCGGTCCAGAGATAGCCTTCACAAGTTCACCCACTGCAAAATGCCAGCTCTTCCACTTAATTTTCACGGTCATCCGGATTTGATACCTAAAGTCTTTCTCTCCCCGAGTCCTCGGACTTCTGCAACACAAGTTTGAACGAATACAAAACATGGAGCCGCGTCAGTCGAAACTTGAAGTGCGCTTGTGGCGCGATGTTGTCGCGTTCCCGCATCTGTAAAACTCTTGGCAGAGAATCTGGGGAGATACGATGTAACCTTCCTACAACGTAACCAACAGATCCTACCTACCTATCTTTAAAAGAATCGAGCACGTGGAAAGCCTAGCTCCTGACTCGAAACGCCATTGGTCGAAGATCGTCCTGTTCTGAGTGGCTGAAAACGGAGGTGGATTGCGCAGATCTGGGGAAGTCCCGATAAGATAAGATCTTCAAGATCCATTTCTCCAGATTCGTGATAAAGCTGAGCCCGAAGAAGCTTGAACCGCCCTGCTGGTCAGAACTGACAGAATGCATAAAAGAATCGTTCCAGCTGAGAATTCACCTAAAAAATTGGTAAATTTGGATATAAGACGATTTTGGAACTTTCTACTCCTCTCGGGACCTGCCTCGCTCACGTGTTACCCCTCATTCCATTCCACTCCACCTCCCCACTGCTGATCGTATTATTTATTTCCGAGCAGACTCCTGCTTCAATTCGCATTCGCCCCAAGGTAGAATCGTCGTTCACGCATCAGTTTTAAAACTCTTCTGACCTCATAACCGTGTTCCTAGAGCCTTTCCTACAACCACTTCAATCATTCGAGTTTCGGAGCAGGATCAGCTGATCTCCCTTTCCCTTTTACGTCCCCTTGCTCCTTCCTCTTCTCAATATTCCCGACCGGGTACGGCCAACTGATATCAATCGTCGAAACTCCTAAGTACAAGCAAAACTAACGATATGGCGACCGAACCCAAAGTCCTCGGCAATCGCCTCCAAGGCAAGGTTGCCATCGTCACAGGTGGTGGCTCTGGCTTCGGACAAGCAATTTGCAAGCGCTTCGCAGAAGAAGGATGCAAGGTGATTGTTGCAGATATGGAGTACGTTTTCCTTCTCTCCCGATGCGTTTCTGTCCTCATTTCAAATGTCATTTCTTTCCGACACAATCTCAGTAGATGTGTCATAACCTTCCCCCTTCGTGGTCTTCCCGCTTCTGACCCGAATGCATTGGGAAACTTCAAGATATTGATTCTGATTCTCTTGATAGTCCCGTTGGTGGGGAGAGAGTCGCCAACACCACCCATCCACATTCCATGCATTTCGTTAAGACAAATGTAGCCAATGAGCAAGACTGGGAGCAGTTGATCGAAAACACTCTCGCGAAATGGGGACGTATGGATATTCTAGTTAACAACGCTGGAACGAGCTATAAGAACAAGGTAAAGCCCGTCAACCCACCCTCAGTTTCAGAGAGCACGACAGAGCAAGTCGGACAACAAAACTAACAAACCGTAGCCAACAGTGGAAGTCACCGAAGACGAATTCGACAAAGTCTTTGCTGTCAACGTGAAATCCATCTTCCACTCCGCCCGCCACTTTATCCCCAACCTCATTAATCAAGGAGAGGGTGGCTCAATCATCAACATCGCTTCCATTGGTGCTACGAGACCAAGACCTGGACTGGTCTGGTACAATGCTAGCAAGGCTGCCGTTGCGAACGTATGTTTTCGCTCCCCCTTAAACCCTCCGAATCGAGAGTCGAGCGAGTAACTAACTTAGAAGATAGGCAACTAAAGGACTAGCAGCAGAATACGGCGACAAGCAAATTCGTGTCAACTCTGTTTGTCCTCTCTTGAGCGGTACTGGCTTGTAACGCTCCCTGTTAAACAATTATCCATCCAGCAGCTAATCTGGGTGCAGATTCGAAACATTCGTAGGCGTCCCACCAACGGAAGAGAATTTTAAGAAATTCCTCTTTAACGTCCCACTTGGACGCTTGGCAGATCCAGCTGATGTAGCGAACTACTGTTTGTTTCTGGCAAGCGAAGAGGCGAAGTTCATAACGGGTACCTGTTTGGAGGTTGACGGCGGAAGAGGCATTTGACTCTTTCAACCTTCCGAGCTAGGGGGAACGAGAGTAATGAAAATACTAAAATAAAGTCTGGCGCAATTGGTAAGAACTTTCGCTGTGCTCTCTTACTTAAATATAAAATCCGTTCCCATTTTCTTTTCCTTGTTCCCCCCCTACCGTTCCCCAACTCGTTTCACAACCATGCAGCAAGACGCAGATCACACCAACAAACCCATCTCATCCAAATCTCGACACATTATTCCGCTAAATATGTGGATCACCCAACCCTAAAATCCCACATAGGCTCTAGATCCGGATCTACCAATAAGCGTTAGGTTCTGAAACCATATGCACAATACAAGCCCTATAGCATTGCCGAGTGAGCTGAAAAGGGGAGAACACCCCGGCTCCTGCTGGACTGAGCTCATTTCTGGCGATAATGCAAGACATAGTTGTGCTATTTCAATGCATCTGTTTCTTTGTCTTACTTTTGTATTTTGTATTTTGTGAAGAGTGAAGGGTGAATTAATTGAGGGCTGAGAAATTGGCTGGTGTGAGGAGTTGTCGATTCACTCCGCTTCCCTGAGCGATGTTTGTCTTTCCGGAAGAGAATTTTAGACCAAGTGGTTCACACCTTTAGAAATTTTCGTGCACACTTCTTCACGCTCATCTTGCCATCATCGCAATCAAAATCCCTTCTTTGCTAGCGCGCACAGGCTTCACGTCTTCAAGCAACTATTGCGATGGCAGCACCACGTCGTCCTGAAGCCTCCCTCTCACCACCTCAAAAGCTCTTCATCACATTCCCCTCCCCCAAGGCATCAAAGACAGAAGTCAAATCCTACATTCGCACTCTGCTCGCCATCTACCCAGACCCAAACCAACACTCCTTTGACAGCTCCGCCTTCTCCTCGTCACGCAAGACAACTGGCGGTTTGCCCACCTTACCATCCTTCAGGTCCATCCGCTCTCTGTCAAGGATGACTCCAGTCGACGTGGCAATCTGCAATATCTGGTTCGACGGCGCGTACTTGCGGTTGTTGCTTCATGTAGGAAGCTTGAGGAGGGAATTGAGGCTGTTGGGTTTTGAGGAGAGTGCGGCGCGCTGGTTGGATGGGGAGATTGCAGCACGTTACAAGGGACTGGGATTGAAGGGGAAGGTGAGTGTGCTGAGAGATGTAGATGAAGGGGATTTGCTAATTGGTGCAGGGGAAGTATTGGGAGAGGAAGATGGATCAGGAGAGTGAGAGTGAGAGTGGGAGGGAGGGTGGATGTTTGAGGTGGCTTTTCATGATGTGTTGAGGGAGCGTTTGGAAGGCATGAAAGCAACGGGGGATATTTTCAGGGCTTTTTACGCTCACCTGGAGATTCTGATGTCTCGGGAGTAAAGAGCACATGTGTTTGAGTACTAATCGAGACTTTGAGATGGAATTGGGGGTAATCATTGTTCGAGGGTGGAAGTGGAGGAACGAAATTATTGCAACTCTTTTAAGCATGGAGTGGAATGGAGGGCCTGCTGTATTATAGGCTTCATATTCGACTAGAGGAATTGAGAAAAGACTCTAATAAACGAAAGGTACTTTGTCGCGTGATTTGGATTCCCGTGATAGCCTTGAACTTCCTGCAGCGCCTCGGCGAGGTGATTTGGTAGCTTATAAGCTACAGTGTTCAGAAATTGTGGTAGCCTCCAAGAGATCAAATCCTCAGAGCTCGAAGAAAACACAGAAAGGCCATCGATGATCGTTGTCTTCAATCTACTAAGATGCCCTTCACCGCTGGCGAGGCTCATAACAATATGCACGATAAAAGACAACGTTGATGAAGATTTCAATGAGAATGTAGAAGAATTAATGAAAGGCTCTCAAAACAATTCTTCTGTAGCCAAAATTGGGTGTTTCTTGCTCTTGGAGACA
>Ga0302325_10030568_pt1 | contig 11103 bp, 8 predicted proteins | sample Palsa_T0_2_FD_201948 | JGI IMG/M metagenome (GOLD analysis project Ga0302325, IMG submission 201948) | Peat permafrost microbial communities from Stordalen Mire near Abisko, Sweden - Palsa_T0_2 | ecosystem: Environmental > Terrestrial > Soil > Palsa > Peat permafrost | place: Sweden: Abisko...
CCTCTTTATGCGGCCTTCTCTGCGGTGAAACCTAGTCTTTAACCAGAAGATAAACCAGGGCGGTGATCGCGGCCGTGAGAAACACCCAGGCAAACTGGTACCAGTAGAAGAAGGGAAAGCCGAAGAGGATCGGCGTGCTGCGCGCGTAGAGCGCGGGGAAGAGCAGGCCGATCGCGGGAAGCAGGAGCAGCCAGTTCCAACGAGCGTTGCGCTTGTTGCCGCCAGTTTCCGCCATAACAGGCATTATAAAGCCGTTTCCGGCCCCTTCCGGCCAGACGGTAAACTGGAAGCATGAAGCGCCGACTCATCGAGCAGTACGAAGTGGTTCGTAAGCTGGGCGCTGGGGGCAGTGGTGTGGTGTATCTGGCCAACGACACCCTGCTCATGCGGCCGGTAGTGCTGAAGATATTGAAACGGGGCGCGTTGTCGATCGAACAGATGCGGAAAACAGTGCTCCGCGAGGCCAGGCTTGCCTCCGCCATTGAGCACCCGAACGTCTGCGCCATCTATGAAGTGGGCGACTCAGAAGACGAGGCCTACATTGTGATGCAATATGTGCCCGGAGATTCGCTGGACAAGATCATCGCCAACGGCGCAGCCAGCGTGCAACTTGGGCTCTCCGTGGGTATCCAGATCGCGGATGGGCTCAGCGCCGCTCACCGCCTGGGCATTTTCCATCGCGACCTGAAGCCGGCCAACGTCATGCTGACCGATGGGGGAGTGGTCAAGATATTAGACTTTGGCCTGGCCCGCAGACTCTCCGCCGCCGAAGCCGAGTTCGACCCGGCAAAGCCGCGCCAGGACCCAGCGAAACGCCCGTTGCGTACCACTTACACGGCGCGCGGAGGCACCATCGCCTATATGGCGCCAGAGCAGTTCGTGACTGGGCAGACTAGCGTGCAAAGCGATATCTTCGCTGTCGGTGTAACCCTTTATGAGCTGTTGAGCGGGCGTCACCCCTTCGTGCGCCCGGAGGCGGAAGAATTGCAGAGCGTGCGCGCGATCCAGTTCGCCGACCCGCTCCCGCTGACCGAATCCAATCCCGAGATGCCTCCGGAACTCGCCAGCGTCATCAATACATGTCTGCAGAAGACGCCCAGCGGACGCTATTCTTCCGCCGCCGACCTGCGCGAAGCGCTCCGGACCATCATGAAGACGGTACAGTTCGAGACCGGGATTCTCCCCGGCGACGCCGCGACCAACCTACAGGTGCCCGCGGCCGAGCGCGAAAAGCGGACCACAGGCTTTCTTTCCATGCTGGCTGAGCGGTTTCGCGAGTCGGCCGATCTGCAGCAGCGGCAGAATACGATTCTCGTCCTGCCTTTCCAGAACTTCGGCCAGACGGGGGAATCTCCGCTCTATGGCTATGCGCTTGCCGATGCCATCGCTGCGCGCCTGGCGCGCATGTCGTCGCTGGTTGTGCGCCCCTCGAGCTCGCTGATGCAGTTGCCCGTCCCTATGCAGCAAATGGATCCGCTCTCGGTGGGCAAGAAGCTGCTGGTGCAATGGGTGTTGGCCGGCAACTTCATGCGTTCCGAAAAGGGTTTCGACCTCAACTGGCAATTGCTCGATGTGCCCGGGCAGAGTGTGCGGGCAGGCGGAACGATCAGCGTGGCTTCCTTCGATTTGATCGCCGTGCAGACGGAGATTTGCAATGAAGTCTTTGCCACCCTGCAAGGCCTGGGAAAGCTACAACAAAACGGCGAGGCAACCCGCCAGGCGCCCATGGCGGAGGCCTTGTCGGAAGAATACCTGCAGGCCCGTGCGCTGCTCTCCTCGTTCATGTCGCGCTCCGGCGCACGCGGCGATCTGGACAAGGCGCGCGACATGTTTGAAAGCGTCGTCGCCCGCGATGCGGAATTTGCACCCGGCTGGAGTGGGCTGGGCATTACTCAACTGCAGTATGTGCGCCACGGGTTGGGCGGCCAATTGCACTTGCTGGCCGCGCGCCGCAGCTTTGACCGCGCGCTTGAAATCGATCCCGGGTCGATCGAGGCCAACCTTTATCGCGTTTATATGCTGCTTTCCCGCGGAGAGAAAGAGAGTGCGCGTCATGGCATCGAGCACCTGCTGCTGACCGCTGACAACAATTACGACGTCCACCTGGTGGCGGGGCAGACGCTGCGCCTGGATGGAATGTATGAAGAAGCGCTGCAGCAATTCAACCGTTCCCTGCAACTCAATCCTTCCAACGCCCCCGTTGTGTATAACCACCGGGCGCGCGTCTATCAATACCAGAACCAACTCGAGCTGGCGGAAGAAGAATTGCAGAAAGGGTTGACGCTGGAACCCAGGCATCCATTGCTGCGAACTTCGGTCGCGTATCAAAGAATGAGGCAGGGAGATATGCAGCAGGCCATTGGGATTCTCGAAGCAGTGATTCGCGACGACGATAGCATGCGCATTGCCTTTCCTACTCTGGCCTTGTGCTATGTGCAGGTGGGGGAGCGGGAGCGTGCGACATCGCTGATCGAAGAAGATTCGCTATCGGCTGCCGAGGCCGATAGCGAGATGGCCTATCGCCTGGCGACCTACTTCGCTGTTGAAGGAGATGAGAGCGAGGCGCTGCACTGGTTGCGGAGAGCGATTTACCTGGGCAACGAGAACTATCCCTGGTTCTCGAAGAACCCGGCATGGAATCGGCTCCACGGACACGCGGACTTCGAACGCATCCTGGAAGATCTAAAGAAAAGCCACAGGATCAACCAGAAAACCTGGAAGAGGCTACTGGAGCGGGTTCCAACGGATAAGCTAGCGTGAGCAAGCCAGCGTAGGTAAGAGACCACCGCTAACCAAACTTGGTGGAAGCACAACTCTCCTTGAGTTGTCATCCCGTGGCTGACTTGCCTGTCGGCGAGTCAAGGATGGAATGAACGGAGCGAAGCGTTTTGCAGTTTTCTCTGTCCCGGCAATTGTCGTCGGGACAGAGAAGAGGGGGTTGAGCTCCTAAATCCTTTTCACGCCATTTGTTCATGTAGGACCGAAGCGAAGGGACCCTGCGGTGCGCCCTTCCCTCAAACAACTCTAAATTGCCACCCCTGTGTCATCGGGGGAGCGAACCACCAAAGGAAAAGCCCCACCCAAAACGCGGATGGGGCACCCAGACAGCTCTTGCGGGTTAGAACGTTTGCGGCAGTAATTCAGTCTTCTGGTCTTGAACGGGAGTAAGAAACATAGGATCAGTAAGGCTGAACACAACAGTGGACTCAGCGGAAACATCCGCTGACCAGTTCGTCAGCAACCAGTGCGCGGTGACCACACCCGCGCCAACCGCGGTGCCGACCACTGCTCCCACTCCGCCCCCGACGGCTGCCCCTACGATGGCTCCGCTGCCGGCGCCCATGCCCAACTCGGCAACGGTCCGCTTGCCATGCTCGTTCGCAACGATGTCGCCTTCGCCCTTGGCCTTGGTATTGGAGCCGAACGTGTCAATGACCTGCGCGTGCACATGATACCGAGTGCCGTCAGGCAGGACGAATTCATCAGGACGGAGGTGAATGACAGATCCGCCGTTGAGGCGACGGCCGGCAGTAGCAAACACCACCCTGCCGTGCAACTCCGAACCCACCGGCACTACGACTCTCCCGTTGCGCAGGATGTCTTCGCTGAGCTGCGCACGGAAGGGAGTACCGGGCGTGGTGGAGCCGGCATCGATATCCTGTAGCATGCGGACCTTGAAGACTGTTCCTTCCGGCAACGCATTGGCCGGTCCCGGAACATAGGTGACGATGTCTTTATCGCGGCTGTCTGTGGACCCATCGAAAGTCGCGTCCGCGGAGCGGGCGCGTAGCGCCGCCGCGGCGTGCGGCGTATATTCTCCCGCCGACGGCGGCAGGGGTGTTTCGATGATGCCTGCATCGGGATTATCGGAAGCGGCGGCAGCCGGAGGTGGCGCCGGGGAAGCAGCGGGCACCGGGGCCGGCTGGGTTGCGGCTGCGGGTGGCGGAGGGGCCTGCTCGGTGGTGTTGATCACATCGCTGGCGGGTGGCTCGGAAACACCCTGGTAAGGGCTCGGCTTCGCCGCCTGCGTCGCATCGGCGGGCGCAGCCTGCGCCAGGACCATCGTGCTGCTTAGAACCAGTGTGGCCGCTGCGGCCAGGGAAAAACTTACCTTCGTCATAGATATTCCTAACCCCACTGCACCGTGAATGGCACTGCACGTACAGATTTCTTTCAAGCTTACTCCCGTGAAGCTGACAACAGAAGGAAAGAACCACGGGGGTAACATGCAAGGTTGTCATTTTCGTAAACAGCGACGGGAAACCTGGATGACCGTCCCAACTCCCTACATCTCGCGAAAAACGCGGGGGATAGGAGGCGCCTCCCCTCCTTGGCCGGCTCTCTTTTTCGGATAGAATCGGTTCAGACGCAAAGATGGGGAGTTTCATTAGCACGATCGGCGGGTTGGATGGACAAGCGATTGCCGTCGATCGCCGCGCCCGCCTGAACGACCGTTTACAACACCGCATTGCAAGGAGCGATATGACCGAAATTGTTGCCATTCACGCGCGCGAGATTCTCGATTCCCGAGGCAACCCGACGGTAGAGGCCGATGTGCTTCTGGCCGGCGGAACCATGGGGCGCGCGGCTGTCCCTAGCGGGGCCTCCACCGGCGAGCACGAGGCCGTGGAGCTGCGCGACGGCGACAAAGCGCATTACCTGGGCAAGGGAGTGCTGCAGGCTGTGGAGAATGTCGAGAGCGTGCTGGCCCCGGAACTGGCCGGCATGGACGCCGCCAACCAGCGCTTGATCGATGCCACGATGATTGCCCTCGATGGCACCGAGAACAAGGGCAAGCTGGGCGCCAACGCGATCCTGGCGGTTTCGATGGCCTGCGCCCGGGCTGCCGCGAATGCGTTGCAGATCCCGCTCTATCGCTACCTCGGCGGGGTCAATGCCTCGGTGCTGCCGGTGCCGATGATGAACATCATCAACGGCGGAGCCCACGCTGACAACAATGTGGACTTTCAGGAGTTCATGGTGATGCCGGTCGGCGCGGAGCGCTTCGGCGATGCGTTGCGTTGGGGGGTCGAAGTCTTCCATACCCTGAAGGGCGTGTTGAAGAAACGGGGATACAGCACCGCGGTGGGCGACGAGGGCGGCTTTGCCCCTTCGTTGAAGTCGAATGTAGAAGCCATCGAAGTGATCCTGGAAGCGATTGACCTCGCAGGATACAAAGCGGGGGAAGACATCGCCATCGCGCTCGACCCGGCAGCCAGCGAGTTCTTCGATAAGGAAAAGGGGCGCTACGTTTTCAAGAAGAGCGACCGCAGCGAGAGAACCAGCGAAGAGATGACGCAGTTCTGGGAGAGCTGGGCCCGGCAATACCCGATCATCTCGCTCGAAGATGGGCTGGCGGAAGACGATTGGGCCGGCTGGCAGCATCTGACCGCCGAACTGGGCGAAAAAGTGCAGCTGGTGGGCGACGATCTATTCGTAACCAACACCGAGCGTTTACAAAAGGGAATTGAACAGCACGTGGGCAACTCGATCCTGATCAAGGTGAACCAGATCGGCACCATCAGCGAGACCTTCGAGGCGATCTCGCTCGCGCGCCGCTATGGTTACACTTCGGTCATATCGCACCGCAGCGGCGAGACAGAAGATACCTTCATCGCCGACCTCGCAGTGGCCACGGGCGCCGGCCAGATCAAGACCGGGTCCGCCTCGCGCACCGACCGCATCGCGAAATACAACCAGCTGCTGCGCATTGAGGAGGAGCTGGGGCAGGGAGCCGAGTTCCTCGGCCGTGCCGCCGTGAATGCCGGGGAGTAAGCGTGTCCTTGAGAAAGCCCGTAGTTCTTACAATTCTGGATGGCTGGGGTTACCGGCCGGAACAATTTGCCAATGCGGTCGCGCTGGCGCGCAAGCCCACGTATGACAGGCTGTTGGCAGAGTATCCCAACAGCTTGCTGCATGCCTCCGATCATTTCGTAGGTTTGCCCGATGGGCAAATGGGCAACAGTGAAGTGGGCCATCTGAACATCGGCTCGGGCCGCGTGGTCCACATGGATATTACGCGCATCGATGAGCTCATTCGCAGCGGCGAATTCTTTCGTCATCCGGTCATCGTCGATGCCCTCAGGCATGCCGGGGAAAAGGGACGCGCCCTGCATCTCCTGGGGTTGGTTTCCGATGGAGGTGTCCACTCCCAGCAGGCGCATTTGTATGCCCTGTTGCTGGCGGCGAAGGAGCACGGAGTTGAGCGCGTCTTCGTGCACGCCTTTCTCGATGGCCGCGACACGCTGCCCACCAGTGGGGTGGGCTACCTCGAGCATTTACAGCGGAAGATCAACGAAATCGGCGTGGGCAGAATCGCCAGCGTCGGCGGCCGCTATTTTGCCATGGACCGCGACCGGCGATGGGAGCGGGAGAAGAAAGCTTTCGATGCCATGATGGGCGCGACCGAGGGCGGCGCCTATGCCGATCCCGTTGCGCGGGTCAAAGAGTGTTACCACAACGGCGTGACCGACGAGTTCGTAGAGCCGTTCGTCGTATTAGATGCCGCCGGACAACCAGTGGGCCGGTTGAGCGATGGAGACGCCTGCATTTGTTTCAACTATCGTGCCGATCGGGTACGCCAGATCACGCGCGTGATCGCGCGCAACAGCGGCATCACCAAGGACGATGGCAAGTCGCTGCCCGGGGCCGAGGACCAGGACCGCACCATTCCTCCAGCGGAGATACCGAAGCAGTTGCACTACGTCTGCATGACCCAGTATGACAAGCAGTTTTCTCTGCCCATGGTGATACTGCCGGAGGCGATGGAAAATCTGCTCGCGGATATGTTGGCGCAGGCTAATCTGCGCAACCTGCGCATCGCCGAGACAGAGAAGTATGCGCACGTGACCTACTTCTTCAACGGCGGCATCGAAAAGCCGTTCGGCGGTGAGGACCGTGTATTGGTCCCTTCGCAGAAAGTCGCGACCTACGATCTGGCGCCGGAGATGAGCGCATCCGGGATCGCGGACGCGGTGATCAAGGCGGTTGGCGATCCGGCGTTCGACCTGGTGGTGGTGAATTTTGCCAATGCCGACATGGTCGCGCACTCCGGTAAGTTGGAGCCGACCATTCGCGGCGTCGAGACGGTCGATCTTTGCCTGGGCCGCATTTACCAGACCATCAAGCAGCGTGGCGGCTCGATGCTGATTACAGCCGATCACGGCAACGCCGAGTTGATGGTCGATCCTGGCTCGGGCGGTCCGCACACCTCGCACACCACCAACCCGGTGCCAGTGATCCTGGTGAGTGAAGATGCGCAAGAGTATCGGCTCCGCGAGGGCGGGTCCCTACGGGATATCTCGCCTACACTGCTGGGCATGCTTGGGCTCGAACAGCCGGGCAGAATGACCGGTGGCGATTTGCGCGTAGCGCTCTAAAAATCTTTCCCCGAAAACAACACGGGTGCCCCATATCTCACCACGTTTTTTGTGGGGAGATGTGGGAAATTCACTGCACTCGCCCGGCGACTTTACAGGTTGCGAAGAATCTCTGTTTTCAGGGCACGACTTTGTCGGACGATAAATGCCAGAGAATAAACATTGTAAAAAGTAGACTCAGTCCGTGCAATGCCAGCGCCTGGATTTGCAGCCTGCTGACTGGAGCAGAATTCGAATCGACTATGCTGGGTGGCGCATCCCCTAAGAGCCTGTGTATTGAAAGCCACAAGCCGTTGCCGAGCTCCGTACCCGACCCCGACTGTTTAAGGATGGAATGAGCGCCGCTACAAGCACGTTGACGCAGGCAGATCACGACTGGAAGCCGAAAGCGAACCCTTGGCTGATTGCCGTGGTGGTCTCCCTGGCGGCATTCATGGAGGTGCTGGATACCAGCATCGCCAATGTTGCGCTGCCGCATATCGCAGGGAACCTCGGCGCTAGCCAGGATCAGAGCACGTGGGTACTCACCTCCTACCTGGTTTCGAATGCGATCGTGCTGCCGATCAGCGGCTGGCTGGTAAGCGTATTCGGGCGCAAGCGGTTCTTCATGACGTGCATCGTCATTTTCACCATCAGCTCGCTTGCCTGCGGCATCGCGCCCAGCCTGGCGATTCTGTTGGTCGCCCGCGTGATCCAGGGCGGCGGCGGAGGGGGACTGCAGCCGATGGCGCAGGCCATCCTGGCGGATACCTTTCCTCCCAGACTGCGTGGTCTTGCCTTTTCCCTCTATGGCATCACCGCCATCTTCGCGCCCTCAATCGGTCCCACGCTCGGCGGCTGGATTACTGACAACTACACCTGGCGCTGGATTTTTCTAATGAACCTCCCGGTCGGGATTCTGGCTCTTATCCTGGTCTATCAGCTGGTCGAGGATCCGCCGTATATGGCAAGAGCGCGTGTGCTCGGCGGACGTCCCAAGCTCGACTACGTCGGCTTCTCACTTCTGGCCTTGGGTGTTGGCGCGCTGCAGATCCTGCTCGACAAGGGACAGGAAGATGATTGGTTCGGCTCGAATTTTATTGTCACCCTGATTGTGATTGCCAGCGTGTGCCTAGGGATTCTGGTGGTGTGGGAGCTCTACCAGAAAAGTCCCATCGTCGACGTGCGGCTGTTTGGCAACTTCAATTTCGCTACGTCGAGCATAATGATGTTTGTCGTTGGCGGCATGTCGTTTGCGACCACGGTGCTGGTGCCTCAGTTTCTGCAAGCCAACATGGGGTACACCGCCGAGTCGGCGGGCATGGTTCTTTCCGCCGCCGGCTTTGTGCTGCTGGCAGCGTTGCCCTTTATCGGCATGCTGGCGGGGCGCTTTCAGGGCCGCTATCTCATCGCCACTGGATGGCTGCTGCTTACCTGCAGCATGTACCTGTCGACCAAGCGCATCGATCTGCTCATCAGTTTTAATTCCGCTACCCTATTGCGCATCGCCCAATACGCGCCGTTGGGGCTGGTCTTCATTCCCACCACCGCGGCCGCGTATTTCGGCGTGCCCAAGGAGAAGAACAACGCGGTCGCGGGGTTGGTGAATTTCATGCGCAACATCGGAGCCAGTGTGGGGACTTCCGTGGTAACCACTGTGCTTGCCCGGCGCAACCAGTTTCACCAGGAGAGAATCGGGAGCCATCTTACCGGGGATAACGCAACCTTTCGCAGCACCATCAATGGCCTGACCCATCAAATGCAGCAGAGTGGCATGAGCGCACACGACGCCATGAACGGAGCCTATGGACGCGTGTATCAAAGTTTGCAGTTACAGGCGTCGACTTTGTCCTATATCGATACTTTCTGGCTACTAACGTTGGCCGCGGGCGCTATGTTCTGCATGACCTTTGTCTTGAAGAAAAATGATCCACGCGGCGGGGAGAAGGTCATCGCTCACTAGAACAAGGACCTGGGTGCTTCCTATCTCACAGTGTTTCTTGACATGGGGGATGCCAGGAAAGTCTATTCGACTTGTCCAAATTAGCTCTTGCCGATCAAGGATTCGGCCAACGCTTGCTAAGAACAAACCGGCCCTCAGCATGAATCGGTACCAGTCCCGAAGGGACGCCTGAAAGTAGCCCAGGACGAAGTCCTGGGTATAGGTCCCCAACCAGGCAAGTCCCGAAGGGACGACTGAGAATTACCCGGGACGGCAGTCCAGCACCGACGTCCTGGGTCAACCTGGACCGCACACAAAGCCGCATGAAGGGAGTTGCCCAACCCCGCTTCACAGGAAATCCGGGGATATGGGGTACCAAGAATTTGTGCAGGAGACCGAGTTTTCGGGCGTGGTCAGGAGACAAGGTTCACGGTTGAGTCAGGCGGATTGCGGGTGATAGGCTCCGGGGATGGATGCGCATGGCATGTTGGCGGTCGCGCTGGAACAAGCGCGCATGGGGTTTGCGGAAGGCGGCGTGCCCGTGGGTGGTGCTATTTTTCATACCGACGGTACGTTGCTGGGCGCGGGTCGCAATCGTTTGGTGCAGGAAGGTAATGGTTCACTGCACGGAGAAACCGATGCGTTTCGAGCCGCCGGCCGGCGCCCGACCTGGCACGATACGATCCTGGTGACGACGCTGGCTCCGTGCTGGTACTGCAGCGGCCTGATCTACCAGTTTCGTTTTGCCCAGGTGATCGTGGGCGATTCCGTCAACGCCCAGGGCGGCACGCAGTGGCTGCGCGCTCATGGTGTCGATATCCTCGACCTGCACTCAGAGGAGTGTATCGACCTGATCGCCAGGTTTCAGCGGCTTCGCCCCGATCTGTGGAAAGAGTGCATCGGAGAGTCCTGAATTCTTCGAAGACCAGGCAAGGATGGATAGAATGACTTCACCCGCATCAGAAACAGCAGGTTTGGAACAGCTCAAACAGCGAATGCGCGCGGTTTGGATGGCCGGCGACTTCGGCAAGATAGCGGAATACTCCGTGAAAGAGGCCGAGGAATTTGTCGCGTCCCTCGATATTAGCCAGGGGATAAAGGTGTTGGACGTTGCCTGCGGCACCGGTAACCTGGCGATCCCTGCTGCTCGCAAAGGGGCGCAGGTCACGGGTGTCGATATCGCAACCAACCTTCTTAGCCAGGCGCGCCACCGGGCAACGGCAGAAGGCCTGAAAATAACTTTTGAGGAAGGGGATGCCGAGGACCTGCCTTTTCCTGATGCGGAATTTGATTTGGTTATGAGTATGTTTGGAGCGATGTTTGCGCCCCGGCCGGACCGCGTTGCGTCCGAACTCGCGCGCGTTTGCCGCCGCGGCGGAAAAATCGCCATGGCCAACTGGACGCCGGAGGGTTTCACAGGGAAGATGTTCCGTCTTTCCCACGCGCATCTTTCACCTCCCGCAGGACTCGCCGAGCCTGTGCTTTGGGGGGACGAGGCCACGGTTCGAGAAAGGTTAAGCGCTCACGGAGTGAAGGTCGAAACAAAACGCCAGTCTATGGTTTTTGACTATCCGTTTCCACCGCGCGAAGTCGTGCAGTTCTTCCGCGAATATTTCGGACCTACCAAAATGGCGTTTGCTCGCATGGACGCGGCTGCCCAGGCCGCTTACACCAAAGATCTGGAAAAGCTTTGGGCGGAATATAACCAATCCAGGAGCGGAACCGTGATTCACAATGAGTACCTGGTCGTAATCGGTACCCGCGAGTAAGCCGATTTATTGGCCGCACTCCGCCAGAGGGGCA
>Ga0302325_10030570_pt1 | contig 11102 bp, 6 predicted proteins | sample Palsa_T0_2_FD_201948 | JGI IMG/M metagenome (GOLD analysis project Ga0302325, IMG submission 201948) | Peat permafrost microbial communities from Stordalen Mire near Abisko, Sweden - Palsa_T0_2 | ecosystem: Environmental > Terrestrial > Soil > Palsa > Peat permafrost | place: Sweden: Abisko...
GATTTGTTGTGGGTCTATGTATATGATGCGAAACGGCTTACCTAATCATGATGGATTACGGATTTCTGACCAAACTGGCTCATCTGGGCTCATCTGGGATCAACTGGCAGCCGAAAGCCGGCCAGGTCCCTTTGGTCCGCTCATAAGCCCGGAGTTGCAGCCTTCGATCCTCGTCGAGAATCAGTGCGCCCGCCAAAGAACACAACTCGATCAAGCGGTGCCAGTCGGCGGGATGGCACTATCGACGAAAGTCGAGCAGGGAATCTCCGGCTCCAGCTTAACCCCGATAATGCTTTTTGTCGAGTTAGGAGTCAAGCGGTGTCAAGCGGTGGCAAGCGTGTTCAAGCGCCTTTCATTTTGCCGGAGACTTCTTCGACGGTGCCGCCCGTCTACTGATACCGTAAGACTATAATCCGGTTGGCTGCCGTCCACGCCGTTCGCGCGTTGACAGCCTGCCTGCCAGCGCATGGGCCGTTTATCCTCAATTACCGCCGTAATGTACAATCAAACGAAGTGTTGGTCAGGAACCCGTATCCGTTCGCTTGGCTTGCGCCCGAACTTGTCGGCGACGAGGCCTGGCATAGGGAATACGCGGAACCTGTGATTCGAAGTCTAAAGCGTTATTTCGCGGGCAAAGACCTTGCGAAGGGACGGAGATGCGCCGCCATCCAATCAAGGCAAGTGCTTTGACGACAATCATTTCGCCAGGTGGCCACGACGTTGCGATAGCCCCTGAACATTTCTTGGCACAAATTGTCGGGGACTGCGCAGATACAGAAGACCGGGGGCGATGCCGGGCATGAGAGCATGCATAAGCGTCTTTTCAAAGCCGAACCGTCAGAGCCTTTTCTGCTTCCCTGCGGCGGCCTCCGTACTCGCGGCCGTCAGGCAAATGATGCCCGCCCGACGCAATCAGCCTATGAAATTGAGTGACGGCCGCGAAAACGCGCGGGGAGCCAATTCACGATTCAATGGGCCTTACCCGTCATCCGGGATGAAGATGGCCGTGGCGCCCGTCGCTAAGCCATCCGAAAATCTTCGCGCCGGCTGTCACACTTCGGATCAAATTCACAATACCTTATTGAACGAGTTTTGCCGAGCGTGCTTCTGGCATGATCTGGCACTAGGAGGCAACGACAAAAATGTACGAAAAAGAAGTCCAAACATCCCTCGGCTACCCAAGCGGTGCCCGCGATTCGTGCGCGAGCCTTTCGTTGTTCGCCCGCAGCGTAAGGATCGCGCTTATCCTCGTTCTTTGGCTTTTGTGCTCTCAGGCTCCTGGGCCAGCACAAACGCTGCCTAACCTTACTGGCTCCTGGACCGGCCAGCGCATCCAGACAGAGGGCCCTTCCCCTCCGAATTCCAATCAGGTATTGATTCTTTATCAGATCACCGCCGGTGGCCCGGTGGTCGGAATTCTCTCGACCTTTTGGCCGGGGACTTCCTACCAGTGGGCAGCTTACGCTTCCGGCACGATCTCTGGAAACACGCTGAATCTTACCTGGACCGTCATACCGGACACCGTTGTCCTGCCTCCTGGAAGCAGTGCCTGCAGTTTGACGAACGCCAATCTCGCCCTTTCCACCAGCGGCGGAGTCACGACAGCCACGGTTCCCAGCTATCATCCGTGCGGGGGCAGCAACACTGTTGAGCAATACACTCTAACGCTCGTCGGATGGCAGGACATGCTCGGGCTGGACAATTCCGGCGGCACGGGCTGTTCATGGCTTTGTGGTGACCCCATCGACCCGGCAACCGGCAACGTCTACGAGACCGTGAAGGATTACGAGACGGCGGGATCGAACAAACTATCCTTCATCCGTTATAACAACAGCTTCGCGCCCCTTACAACCTACGCGGTGTCGATGGGCCAAAATTGGCGCACGCACTATGATCGCTACCTGAACCTTACCTCCTCCACGCAGCTCATTGCCGAACGACCGGACGGCGAACAGATCCCATTCAATCTCGTAGGCACGACGTGGACGCCGGCACCCGACGTGGATATGACACTCACGAACTCCGGCGCAACATGGACGCTGACCTTGCATGACGACACCGTCGAAACCTACACGGCCTCGGCCACGGAGGCGCTGCTTCATTCGATCCGCGCGCGCGACGGCTATAAGCAGACAATGTCCTACAATGCCGCCAAGCAGCTCACCGCCGTTACGGACTCGTATGGCCGCCAACTCACTTTTTCCTATACCGGCGGATTGCTCACGCAAGTGACGACACCGGACAGTTTGATCCTTACCTACGGCTACAACTCGGGATCGCCGACGCTGCTCACTTCGGTCTCGTACAACACTTCCCCGGCGACTAGCCAGACCTACGGTTACGCAAACACTTCCTTTCCCACCGCGCTCACCTCGATCACCGACGAGGACGGCAACACTTACGCGACATTCACGTACGACAGCTATGGCAGGGGCTTGACCAGCCAGCATCCGGACAGCGCGGGGCTCACGACTGTCGCCTACAACGACACAACCGGAACGCGCACCGTGACAAATGCCCTGGGCGAACAGGAAACCTATACCTTCATATCGCTCCAGAGTTCCAACAAGCCCGTTCAGATCAGCCGCGCACTGGACGGCCCGGTTGCAGCCGCGACCCGATTGTTCACATATGACAGCAACGGCAACGTAGCGAGCGCAACCGACTGGAATGGCAATCTTACGACTTATGTTAACGATGTTCACGGCGATCCCCTGACCATCATCGAGGCCAAGGGATCTCCGGTCGCGCGCACAATGACCATCGCCTACGATTCAACATGCGTCCATTTGCCCGACACTGTCACCACGACGGATCTCACAACGAGCTTTACCTACGACTCGAGTTGCGACGTGCTGACCCGTACGAATAAGGACACTACGACGCAGACAATCCCCTACTCCACGAACGGACAGACGCGGACATGGACATACACCTGGGCGGATTTTCTGATGGCTTCGTCGCAAAGCCCCAATGGCAACACAACGCAGTACGCCTACAGTTCCAGCGGTGCGCTCATCCGCGTCACCAATCCGTTGAGCCAGGCAACCCGAATCACTGCGCATACCGGCGGCGGCTATCCACTCACCATTGTCGATCCGAACGATGTGACGACCACACTCACCTACAATCCGCGGCTTTGGCGCCTGAGCAGCACGATAAGCGCCACGAACCAGCCCTCATACACCACGAGTTGGGCGTATGACCCAGCGGGCAACCTTACCCAAGTGACGCTGCCAGACGATTCCTTTCTGGCGTACTCGTATGACGCAGCCCATCGCATCATTCAAGTCACCGACGCCCTCGGCAACTACGTCACCTACACGCTTGATGCCCTTGGCGACAAGACACAGATAAACACCTTTGCCGCCGGTGGCGCCAGTCCCTCGCGCCAGCATTCGGCGACGTTCGATGCGCTGGGGCGGATGCTGACCGATGTGGGCGGCGAAGGCCAGACGACAAGCTACAGCTACGATTCGAACGGCAATACGCTGACGATAATTGACCCGCTTAATCACAAGACGACGCGCACTTTCGACGCGCTCAACCGGCTGTCCACCAGCACCGACCCGAATTCCGGCGTAACGAAATTCACGTACGATCCCCATGACCGAACGCTGACAGTCACCGATCCCAACAACAATGTCACGTCCTTCGTCTATGACGGTTTCGGCGACACCATTCAGCAGGCAAGCCCCGATTCCGGCACGACCATCTACCACTTCGATTCTGACGGAAACCTCACGAGCAAGACCGATGCCCTCCCCGTCGTCACCAATAACAGTTACGATGCTCTCGACCGCCTTCTCACCACGACGTATCCGGCAGATCCGGCGGAGAACGTCGCCTACACCTATGACCAGACAAGTGCGGGATTCGGCTTTGGCATTGGCCGTCTCACCAGCCTCACCGACGCGGCAGGTTCACTCACGCGCTCCTGGGATGAGCGCGGTAACATGCTGACCGAGGTGCGCACCGGCGGCGGCACGGTACTTCCCACCAGGTACTCGTATGACCCGGCGAGCCGCATCGCTTCCATCACCTATCCCGACACGGCGCTGATGACGAACCAGTATAACAGCGCGGGTTATTTGCAGCGCGTACTGGTTCGGCCTCGCGGCGCCTCCGCGGCGTCGACGGTTGCGAACCTTACCCATCTTCCGTTCGGGCCTATAAGCAGCGCGGACTACGACAATGGCGTCGCGGAAGCCTGGACGTTCGACCTCGATTACCGTGCGACGAACATCGCCGACACCTTGCCGCACAAAGCCGTCCAAAGCCTCGCTTACGTTTATGACAACGACAACAACGTCAGCGGCATCACGGATGCGGTCAACGCCGCCAACAGCCAGACCTTCGGCTATGACGTGCTCAATCGCCTGACCAGCGCCGCAAGCGGCACCGGTGGCTATGGCAGCTACGGCTGGACCTACGACAAGCTCGGAAACCGGCTGACCCAAACCGTCGGCTCGGGGACGACGACTTACACGTACACGCCCGGCAACCGGCTGGCGACGATCACCGTGGGCGGTGTCAAGACGACCGTCGTCACCAACGCCAACGGCAACATCACCAGCATCCCTCCGGCAAACAGCAGCGCGGCTGCGACGTTTGCCTACAACAATGCCAATCGTCTCTCGTCCGTGACCGGTACCGCACTGGGGGCAACGTACGTATACGACGCGTTCGGACGACGGTTCAGCAAAACAAACCCCGGCTCTCCGTCCATTCTCTACACCTACGCCCAGAACGGCAGCCTGCTCGAAGAGAACAACAATGGCGCGATAACCGATTATCTATATGCAGACGGTCGGCCCATATCGGTGTTGCAGCCCGGTGTCAGCCCCACGGCCAATCAACTGAACTATGTCCTTGCCGACCGTTTGGGGACGCCACAGCTTGCCGCGAACAGTAGCGCCGCGACGGTCTGGAGCACGACGTACCAGCCATTCGGCACGACACCCACCCCTACCGGCAGCATCACGCAGAATCTTCGGTTTCCAGGGCAGTATTTTGATGGGGAGACCGGCTTCAGTTACAACCTCAACCGCGACTACATGCCGAATCTGGGGCGGTATTTGGAGAGTGATCCAATAGGACTGGTGGGAGGGATAAATACCTACGGCTACGCAAGTGCGAATCCGATTGCAAGGGTTGATCTCCAAGGGACTATATGTCTACCACCGTTACCTCCAGGGTTTCCTCAACAGCCGGTAGACGTGCCTGTTGGGCCAGTAACCCCTTTGCCGACACCCAACACACCCAGTGACGGAGGTGGCGGCAAGCCCGGCCCTTCCCTCCCTCCACTTTGAAACAAGAAGCCAGCACTGGCGTCCCTACCGCGACCTGACAATCAGAACTTAGTCAGTCCAATTCAGTCGAAGGCGACCAGATGTACTTTGTTGGGGTCGAGCGAGCCTGCACGGCGACATATGCACCAGCTGGAAGCAGTTCGGGGTGCTTGGCCCAAATGTAGACAAGGCCTTCTCCGGGAGGTGTGACCGTGAGGTCCGTAAATGTGTTCCCTCGCTGCAATTCACCTCCGCGGAGATTTGCAACCTTCACAGAATCAATTTCAGGTCGAGTTTGTGGGCTTCAGCGACGAACCGGAAGCCAACTTGCGTTACACCTACCAGCTGGAGGGCGGGGAGTCCGGCTGGCAGGGGCCGGGCAGGGAGCATGAGGCGAATTATCCCGGCCTCACGCCGGGGGGCTACCGGTTCCTGGTGAAGGCGGTGAATTCGGAAGGCCAGGAAAGCCCGGCGCCCGCGGAGATCGATTTTGTTATTCTGCCGCCGGTCTGGGCGCGCTGGTGGTTCCGGCTGTTGGGCGTGCTCGCATTCGGATCCCTGCTGTACGGCGCGTACCGTTACAATTTGAATCGCCTGCTGGAACTGGAGCGCGTGCGCACGCGCATCGCCGCCGACCTGCACGACGACATTGGGAGCAGTTTGTCGGGGATGGCCTTCCTCAGCGAAGCGGTGAAACAGCGGGTTGGAACCGCGCGCCCGGAAGCATTCGAAATGGCAAGTGAAGTTGCGGTAATGGCGCGCGGCCTGGCGCGTGCGTTGAGCGACGTGGTGTGGTCCATCGATCCCCGGCGAGACGATCTGCGAAATGTGCTGACGCGCGTCCGGCAGGCGGCGGCGCCGCTCGAAGCCCAAGGAATCGCCTGGTCGTTACAAGGGCCGCCCCAGCCAGAAAGGGTGAAACTCACTCCGCAGCAACGCCACCACTTGTATCTGATCTTCAAAGAAGCCTTGAATAACATCGCGCGGCATGCGCACTGCGCTTCGGCCGGACTGACCATCACGGTGGAGGGCCGTCAACTGCGGGCCGAAATCGTGGACGATGGATGCGGATTCAGCCCGGCAGGCGAGCCAGGGTCCGACCCGGAAGAGCATGGGGGAAACGGCCTTCGCAATATGCAGCTGCGAGCGTCGCAAATGGGTGGCCGCATGCGCGTGGATGCCGCTGCCGGCGGTGGCGTGCGCCTGGAACTGACCGTGCCGCTCAGGTGAGGGAAGGTTCCGGAGGGCGGCCAATCCCTTGTGTCAGCCACCTGCGGTTACCGCATGTTCATGCGGTTGTGTGGGCGAAAGCGGAGTGGTAGCGTGAGACTGCATGCCCGCGCCCGACTCGATTACCGTTGCACTGATCGATGACGAGCACGCCATCCGCAAGGGCTTAGGACTACTGATCGATGGCACCCCCGGTTACCGTTGTACGGGCGCCTACGGTTCCGTGGAAGAAGCGCTGCGCTCTCTTGCCGGCTTGGCGCCCGACGTTCTGCTGTTGGACATCAACCTGCCCGGTATTCAAGGTTCCGAGGGCGCCCGCCTGCTTAGCGAAAAATACCCTACCATGCAGATCCTGATGCTCACCGTGCATGACGAAGACGAGCACATTCTGGAATCCTTATGCAACGGCGCCTCCGGTTATCTGCTGAAGAGGATGCCGCCAGGGGATCTCCTCGGCGCCATCCGGGATGTCCATCAGGGTGGCGCCCCGATGTCCCCGGAGGTAGCTCGCAAAGTGGTACGGCTGTTTCGCAAGACGGGTCCCATCGAGAAGCTCGACCACGACCTCACCCCGCACGAGGTCCGGCTGTTGGGATTGCTGGCGGAGGGCCACAGCTACCAGGCAGCGGCCGACCTCCTGCAGGTAAGCATCAACACGATCCGGGATTACATCCGGGGAATCTACGATAAGCTGCACGTCCACTCCAAGACCGAAGCAGTCCGCAAGGCTCTGAAGGGCCGCATTATCTTCTGATCTCTCTCCCATCGATGTGTTCTAGCGGTCCTAACTAATCCAAACAAAACCGCATGATCATGCTATGGCGGGTCCAGGAGGCCAACCGTAGGATTGAGTGGTTGACGAGTGGTTTCGTTCACGCGCTCCCGCCGATTCCGAACTAATGTTCGCGGGGAGACCCGGGGCCGGTGCGAGCAGGGAATGTCGGACAAAGAACTAGGATTGCAAAATTGACAGGAACGGAGAATAACATGCACACGACGAGTATCAATCGAACCTTAAAGCTGACAGGATTCGCACCCGCCGGCAAACCTCGAAACTCCATGCGGAGGGCGTGCGCTGTTGTTGTGCTGTGCGCAGCAACTGCGATCGCCCTACGCGCACAGACTTTGACCACGCTTGCTAGCTTCGGCGGCAGGGATGGCGGCGCCCCAGACGCGGTGCTAGTCCAGGCGACCAATGGGCAGTTCTACGGTGCAACCTTCAACAACACCATCTTCACCATAACCCCGACTGGCACGCTGACGTTGCTGTTCACGTTCGATGGCACGGACGGCGACTTCCCCGATGCCGGGCTGGTCCAGGCCGCCAATGGGTACCTCTACGGGACAACGTATACAGGCGGGGCCAATAATGACTGCCAGATTGGCGGTTGTGGCACGATCTTCAAAATCACCCCGCGCGGCACGCTGACAACGGTATACAACTTTTGCTCCCAAAACGGGTGCACGGATGGTGCCAACCCCACCGCGGGGCTGATCCAGGCAAACAATGGTGACCTCTATGGGACAACGCAAGGTGACGGGGCCAACGGCACCGGTGGTACAGTCTTCAAAATCACACCCGGCGGCACGCTGACGACGCTATACAGCTTCTGCGCCCTCCCCTACCCGTGCGCGGACGGCGCGAACCCTAGCGGACTGGTGCAGGCCATTGATGGGAACTTCTACGGGACAACTGGCAATGGCGGGGCCAACAACGCGGGCACGATTTTCAAAATCACCCCCGGTGGCACACTGACGACGCTATACAGCTTCTGCGCCCAAAGCGGGTGCCCGGACGGCGAAAACCCTCAGGCGGCGCTGATCCAGGCGAACAATGGGAACTTCTACGGGACAACTGGCAATGGCGGGACGAACGGCAGTTATGGGACCGTTTTCGAAATCACCCCTAGCGGCGCGCTGACGACGATCTACAGCTTCTGCGCCCAAAGCGGGTGCACGGACGGCACGGACCCCCTGGCGGCGCTCGTCCAAGGCACCGATGGGAGACTCTATGGGACGACCGCCAAGGGCGGGGCCAACGGTGATGGGACGGTCTTCAAGATTACCCCTAGTGGGGCGCTGACGACGTTGCACAGCTTCGGTGGCGCAGATGGTTTCGACCCCATGGCGGGCCTCATGCAGGCCACCAACGGGGAATTTTACGGGACAACTGCTGACGGCGGGGCCAACGGTTTTGGAACGGTCTTCAGCCTGTCTGTAGGTCTCGGGCCGTTTGTAGAAACACAGACTACCGTCGGCAAGGTGGGAGCGGCCGTCAAGATTCTGGGGACCGACCTCACCGGCGCGACCAGCGTCACCTTTAACGGCACGGCGGCCGTCTTCAACGTCGTCGCGCCTTCGCTAATTACGGCCACCGTGCCCGCCGGCGCGACCACCGGCACGGTCGAGGTAGTGACACCCGGCGGCACGCTTTCGAGCAACGTGCCGTATCGGGTGAAGCCGTAGAATTCGCGCGAACGTTGGCCTCGGCAGGACTCGTACCTGCCGGCAAATCAGGTCATGCAACCGCTAGCAGCAATTTGGCTACAGAGAAAAGGAGAGCATCAATGAGACGAATCGTTAACGCGTTTTTCAGCAAACTGGACGGGGGGAAGAGGGGGTGCGCCGTGTTTGTGCTGTGCGCTGCAACGGCGATTTCCCTGCCCGCGCAGACCTTCACCACCCTGTTCAGCTTCGATGGCACGGACGGCGCAAGCCCGTTTGCTGGGCTAGTCCAGGCCACTGATGGGAACTTGTATGGAACAACGACGACTGGCGGGGCCTACATCGGGGTCTTCGGCACTCTCTCCGGCACGGCCTTCAAAATCACCCCGAGCGGCACGCTGACGACCCTATATAACTTCTGCGCTATAGGCTACTGCATTGACGGGGACTTCCCTGCCGCAGGGCTGGTACAGTCCACCAATGGGAACCTTTACGGGACAACCGAGTTCGGCGGCGCGGGCTTCGAAGGCCAATTTGGAATGATCTTCAAAATCAGCCTGACTGGAACGCTGACGACGCTATACAGCTTCGGCGCGCAAACCGATGGTACAGATGGCGTCGCGCCCATCGCGGGGCTGGTCCAGGCCCCCAACGGGTACTTGTACGGGACAACCTCGGGCTTCGGGACCGGTGGCACTGTCTTCAAAATCACCCCGAGCGGCACGCTGACGACGATATACAACTTCTGCGCGCAGAGCGGTTGCGCGGACGGCGAAAACCCCCAGGCGGCGCTGGTCCATGCCGCCAATGGGGACTTCTACGGGACAACTTTGAATGGCGGCGCCAACTGCGCCCCCTACGGCTGTGGCACCGTCTTCAAAATCACCCCGAGTGGCACGCTAACGACGCTGTACAGCTTCTGCTCCCAAAGTGGGTGCCCGGACGGCGAAAATCCCCAGGCGGCGCTAGTCCAGGCCACCAATGGGGACTTCTACGGGACAACCCCCGGCGGCGGGAACTGTGCAAGCTGTGGAACGGTCTTCAAAATCACCCCGAGTGGCACGCTGACGACGCTACACAGCTTCGATGGCGCGAACGGTCTCAGCCCGTATGGGGCGCTAGTCCAGGCTACCGATGGCAACCTTTATGGGACAACCGCGTACGGCGGGGCCTACGGAACGGGCGAGACCGGCGGGACGCTGTTCAAAATCACCCCTGGCGGTGCGCTGACGACGCTATACAGCTTCTGCGCCAAAACCGGGTGCACGGACGGCGAAACCCCCTACACCGAGGCGCTCGTTCAGGACACTAATGGGAACCTCTACGGCACAACCGCATACGGCGGGGCCAGCGGTCTTGGCACGGTCTTTACCCTGTCCGTGGGCCTCGGCCCGTTCGTGAAAACACAGACCACCTTGGGCACGGTGGGAGCGGCCGTCAAGATTTTGGGGACCGCCCTCACCGGCGCGACCAGCGTCACCTTTAACGGCACGGCGGCCGTCTTCAACGTCGTCGCGCCTTCGCTAATTACGGCCACCGTGCCCGCCGGCGCGACCACCGGCACGGTCGAGGTAGTGACCCCCGGCGGCACACTTTCGAGCAACGTGCCCTACCGGGTGGCGCCGTAAGGCTCGCGCTTCCGGCGAACTAGAAGGTGTTACACCGTTTCGATTCGCGTCGGATGCCGGCGAATCGCGGAGTGCGGCGGGAGTGTTGAAGCATTGAAAACAACGGAGAATAACATGCACAAAAGGAATATCACTCAAACGTTAACGCTGGCAGGAATTGCTCCTGCCGGCAAACTCAGCCATGCGTATTGCGGCCCGTCGATGGCCGCGCTGGCGGCAGGCGCTGTGCTTCTCACGGCGGTTACGGGGGCCTGGTCACAGGAGCAGATAGCGTCGCAGCCGCCGGCCTACAGTCCGCAATGATTGCCTGTAAAACAGGGAGGAAACAGGGAGCCTACGGTGGCAAATACTGGCCAAGTTACACATTTCAGGACGCTTGTACTCTGCAGAGCGCCCGAGAAGAACAGGAAATAACAGGGCGTGATCAGGGAATTATCAGGCCGCCTGATACGCCCCTGTTACGGCCCTGTAATTTCTTGTTATTATTTGGTGATTTTTGGTAAGGCAA
>Ga0302325_10030571_pt1 | contig 11102 bp, 8 predicted proteins | sample Palsa_T0_2_FD_201948 | JGI IMG/M metagenome (GOLD analysis project Ga0302325, IMG submission 201948) | Peat permafrost microbial communities from Stordalen Mire near Abisko, Sweden - Palsa_T0_2 | ecosystem: Environmental > Terrestrial > Soil > Palsa > Peat permafrost | place: Sweden: Abisko...
GGGCATCGGCGTGTAGACATCGTGGATCTTATACCCCGCCGTACGCACCTTCTTGATCGCAGGAAAGAGAACTTCCTCGTCCGTGAAAATGCCAACAACAAATTTTTTAACTGCCATACTTATTTATCTTTTAGCTCTCTAAAAAATTCTTTTTCCCACCCGCCGGACCGTAAGCGCGCCTCTGACTTGCGCGCTTGTCCGACTGTGATCAATGTGCATGCGCATATTCGTGCGCGAACTCATCGATGGATTCCTTCTCGATATGGTCTACTTTCGGCGTCTCTTTATACACCTTACCGGCCCTCTTCAGGATATGCTTGATCTCGGCAATAGCGATCACCGGTGCAAATTTGCTGAACACGAAATAACAGGTAAAGAACAATCCCAGCGTGCCCACGAAAAAGCCGACTTCCCAGATACTCGGTGCATAGTAAGTGGCCCAGCTGCTGGGAAGGTAGTCGCGGTAGATGGAAGTCACGATGATCACAAACCGTTCGAACCACATCCCCACATTCACCAGGATGGACATGAAGAAGGTGACGGTCAGGTTCCGGCGCATCTTCCGGAACCAGAAGATCTGCGGAGACAACACGTTACAACCCATCATAATATAGTAGGCCCAGCCATAGGGGCTGAAGATATTGACGCGATTCTGCGCGAAGGCCCAGCCTTCGAACTTGTTCTGGCCATACCAGGAGATGAACAACTCCGTCAGGTAGGCGACGCCCACGATCGAACCCGTCAGGACGATGATCTTATTCATGACGTCGATATGCTCGACGGTGATATATTGTTCCAGCCCCAACACCTTCCGGCTGACGACAAGCAGTGTGTTCACCATCGCGAATCCGCTGAAGACGGCGCCCGCCACGAAGTAAGGGGGAAAGATGGTGGTATGCCAGCCCGGGATAACGGAGGTGGCGAAGTCAAAGGACACGATCGTGTGTACCGAAAGCACCAGCGGGGTGCTCAGACCGGCCAGCACCAGGGACAGGGCCTCATGCCGTTGCCAGTGTTTGGTCGAGCCCGTCCAGCCAAAGGCGAGGACGCCGTACAAATACTTGCGCCATTTCAGCTTGGCGCGGTCCCTTACCGTAGCCATATCGGGGATAAGACCGGAATACCAGAAGAGCAGTGAAACGGTAAAGTAAGTCGAGATGGCGAATACGTCCCAAAGCAGCGGGGAGTTGAAGTTCGGCCATACGGGACCCCGGGAATTGGGGTAGGGCATGATAAAGAAGCACAGCCAGACACGACCCATGTGCCAGATCGGGAACTGTCCCGCGCACATTACCGCAAAGATCGTCATGGCTTCAGCCGCCCTGTTAACCCCGGTACGCCAGCCCTGGCGGAAGAGCAAGAGGATCGCGGAGATCAGGGTTCCGGCGTGACCAATACCCACCCACCACACGAAGTTGGTGATGTCCCAGCCCCAGCCAATGGTCCGGTTCAGGTTCCACTGACCTACCCCATAGATCACCTGTTCGGAGACTGACCAGATGCCAAAGCAAAGACAGCAGACGCTGATCAAAAAGCCGGTCCACCAGAGTTTGCTGGGAGCGGCCTCTATGGGACGTACAATGTCTTCGGTTACCTGGTGATAATCTTTCTGGCCTTGTACAAGCGGCGCTCTCGTCTGTGATTCGTACTGTAATGGTGCTGCCATGATATATTGAGCTTTTTGCTATTGATTTGTGTTGTGACGACTACGAATGCTTTTCTGTACCTGTTTCTTCTTTGCCTTCTTCCGTCACGCTGAAAGCCACATCCGAATGCCGGACCTTTGCCAGGTAGCTGATGTTCGGCAGCGTATGGACTTCTTCGATGACATGGAACAACCGCAGGGCCTGTTCCGCCCTCGTCGTGGTTATCTTGCTGGCCTTGTCGTTGGCATTCCCGAACACGATAGCGTTCGTCGGGCAGGCCTGCTGACAGGCAGTCTGGATATCGACATTATCTTCCAGTCCACGGTTTTCCTTCTTGGCCTTTAACTTACCTTCCTGCAGGCGCTGTACGCAGAAGCTGCATTTTTCCATGACGCCACGGCTGCGGACGACCACATCCGGGTTCAGCACCATGCGGGTAAGATCGTCGTTCATCTGGAAGACGGCCGGATCGAGTTTACCCACGATCTTCTGATCCTGGTTGTTGGGGAAGCTGTCGGCGCCGGTGTAATCGGCCCAGTTGAAACGTCTTACTTTATAAGGACAGTTGTTGGCGCAATAGCGTGTTCCGATACAGCGGTTGTAGGCCATCTGGTTGAGGCCTTCCTGGCTGTGGTTGGTGGCATTGACAGGACAAACGTTCTCGCAGGGGGCGTTGTCGCAATGCTGACAAAGCATCGGCTGGAAAACGACCTGCACGTCTTCGGGACTATCCAGGTCACGGCCTGGCGTGGAATAATACCGGTCGATGCGAAGCCAGTGCATATCGTGGTAACGCAGCATTTCGCTCTTCCCGACTACCGGCACGTTGTTTTCGGCGTGGCAGGCTACTACGCAGGCTGCGCAACCGATACATGAGTTGAGGTCGATGTTCATGCCCCACTTGATGCCGGGCTTATCATAAATGGGATACAGCGTACCCTGAGATTCGAAATTGTCTACGCCGCCGAATGGCTTTAGTTCTTTTTCGCGCTCGTCGCGAATGAAGGACGGATCAACCTTGAATTTGTCCAGGGTGAGCTCCTTGACTACTTCGGTGCGACCCTCGGTGGTGCCGTGCGTCTGCATCTGGGCGAGCGGGAATTTCTCTTTCGTGGCTGAAAAATCGGCGCCGACAGCATACCAGTCGACCGTCGTGCCATTGTAGCCCAGCAGCGGGAAGGCGCTGAAACCTGCTCCAGCCGCGGCACGGCCAATATTGTCCGGGGTCATCTTAGCATCGGCGCTCTGACGGCCAAAGCCTACGGCGATACCGATGACCTCGTTATGGGTGCCGGGGATCACGATGGCCGGAACGGTCATTTCCTTGCCGTTGATCGTCAATTTGATGAGCTGCTTTTCAGGAACGACCTCATAGGCATCGGCCTGACGGCGATCGGCGAGGTCGATATTGAATTTCTCCTTCGCGACCTTTGGCGAGAGGATGGCATAGTTATCCCAGGAGATCTTCGTCACCGGATCGGGCAGTTCGAGCAGCCAGGGGTTATTCGCCTGCGCGCCGATACCCATCCCGACCTTTTGATAAAAGACCACTTCAAAAGGACCGCCACCCTTGATGGCGCTCAATGCCGTAGCGGCATCGGCGACTTTTGAATTGCTGAAAGCGGGCGCGGAGGCGGTTGATGCGGCCGGCTCGATGACGCCGTCCTGCAGGGCCTTCTCGTAGGCTTCTATCCCGCCCAATTTCCCGGTCCAGTATTGTTTGAAATAAGCTTCGTAGGTAGTGGCGTTGCCGCTCCATTTGAGCAGGGAATCTTCGAAAGGCCTGGTCTTGAACAAGGGCGCGATCGTAGGCTGAAGGAAGGAATAATATCCGGGCCTGGGTTCGGCATCACCCCAGCTTTCCAGGAAATGAGGCGCCGGCAGCACCAATTTCGTCAACTCGGTGGTTTCATCCATCCTCTCGTTGAACGAGATAGAGGATTTTACCTTCTTTAAACCGGCTTTGAATTTCTCCGCGTCATAATAGTCATAGGCCGGGTTGACGCCGTAGATAAGCAGGGCGCCTACCTTTCCGTCGTTCAGATCGGCAACCAGCGCATTCATCTCGCTGTCGATCCCCTGGCGGACCTGAACAGGCGCAGACCAGTCGACCGTAGCACCTCCGGCACCGATGGCCTCGTTGATCGCGTTGACGATGATCTGGATATTCACATTGTTGCTGCCGCTGACAACCAGGCCCTTGCCCTTGTTGTCCATCAATTCTTTGGCGGCCTTTTTTACACCGGCTTTTACCTTTTCAGGCAGGGCCGGAGCAGTTACGCTGCCGCCGACGGCGGCCAGCAGGGCCAGAGCGACTGCGCCCGATTCGCTTGGTTTATGCGTATACCGGTCGTCGGCATTGCTGCCCGTCAGGGACAGCAGACTTTCGAACTGGTAGTGCTTGTTCATCGTGGGATTCTTCTCATCGACTTTGCGGCCCTGTGCGTACTGGCGGGCGAATTCGACGGGTGTCAGCCAGGTACCGAGGAAGTCGGCGCCAAGGCTTACGATCACCTGTGCCTTGTCAAAGCGGTAGGAGGGAATGGCCTTTTTGCCATAGGTGGCTTCGGCCGCCAGCAATATGCCGCTGTATGAATCGGCGTCGTATTGTACGTGTTTGCTCCCGGCGTATTTGGCCAGGAACGCTGTAATTATTTGGTTGGTAGTGGGTGAGGTCAGCGTGCCGGTCAGCAACACCAGCGGCGCTCCTGCGGCGGCGGCCAGCGCATCGGAAGCCAACTTGTCAAAGGCTTCAAATGTGCTCACTTCCTGGGGTTTGCCGTCGGCAATCTGTGCCGGATAACGCAGCCGGGCCGTGTCATAGAGGTCGAGCACGGAAGCCTGGATCCTGGCGGAAGTGCCTCCCTTGGTGAGAGAAGACAGCGTATTGCCCTCCAGTTTGATGGGGCGGCCATCCCTGACCTTAGCGACGAGGGGGACTATATCACCTCCCAGGGTATAGGTAGTAGCATAGTAATCGGCTACGCCCGGAATAGTGTTTTCCGGTTTGTTCAGGTAGGGGACAACATGCCGTACGGGCATCTCGCAGCTGGCGGCCAGTGTGGCGGCCGCGGTGCTAAAGCCCAGATACTTCAAAAAATCCCTACGGGGGTGTTTGGCATCGAGCAATCCCTTTCCATCCAGGCCTTCCAACGGTAGGCTTTCATTGAATTCGTCTTCCGTTGATTTCTGAAACGCTTCACTATCGTTGCGCTCTCCGAAACTTTGCCAGTATTTTTTGTCGCTCATAGCTGAGAAGTTAAACTTTATATGTGCTCCGCCGGGCGGAGGGGGGGTAGAAGATTAGTAATGGCATTTCTGGCAGTCGGTACCGCCGATGTTCTCGACCGTAACGCTGTCCATGGCACCGGTCTTCAGGTCCTTATGGAAGCGTTCGTAAATGTTATAGAACTTGTTGCCATTGTTGCCCGTGCTGTCGGGGAAATTGACCTTGGTCGTACGGTGACAGCCGATACACCAGCCCATGCTCAGGGGTGCGAACTGTTTGACCTCGTTCATCTCCTGGATCGGTCCATGACAGGTCTGGCACTGCACCTTGCCGGCCTTGGTATGCTGTGCGTGGCTGAAGAAAACATGGTCGGGCAGATTGTGTATTTTGATCCACTCTACCGGCTTGGCCTCGGCGGTATTGTATTTGCCGCTCTTGGGGTCATAACCGGTGTAGCTATAGAGCTTCTGGATCTCGGCCGTACCGTCCACTTCGGCGCCGTCTTCGCGGTAAAGTTTCGGACCATGGGTGTAATCGTTGATCGCCGCGTGACAGTTCATACAGACGTTGAGCGGTGGTACGGTAGCATGTTTGCTGTCGAGTGCATTGCTGTGGCAGTAGAGACAGGCGATCTGGTTGATGCCGGCATGCACCTTATGCGAATAGAAGATGGGTTGTACCGGTTGATAATTCTGCTGACGGCCCAGCCCAATCGCGCCTTGCGTTATCCAATAGCCGCCGAGCACGAATAAACCGAGGACGATAAGCGTGATATAGACCTTATTCCGCCAGAAGGGAATAGGTTCGGAAGCAGGAACGCCTTCTTTGTCGTCGGCCATCTTCTTCAGGCTGCTATTCACCTGCAGCAGGACAAACATGATAACCGCGAGGATCAGGGTGAGAATACCGTAGAGCAGGGTGCTGTCACTTTCGGGTGTCTGGTTGGGAGCGCCCTGGGTCTCGGGTGTACCACCGCCGGGGGTTGGCGGCTGCACGGTTTCCACGTACTTCAGGATCGCATCGATATCGGCATCGCTTAAGCTGTTGCCGAACACCGTCATCGACGTCCTGTTGTACTTGGCGAATAGGTCGTTAAAGTATTTGTTGCCCGATGCCAGCACTGCGGCATTGTTGTGGATCCACTGGTGCAGCAGCTTGGTGTCCGGAACCCGTTCCGTTACCCCTTTCAGTGCGGGGCCAGTCAAATCTTTGAAGGGGTTGTGACACGAGGCGCAGTTCGATTGGAAAAGCGCCTTACCGTCTTGTGCAAAAAGTGTATTTCCTAGTAAAACCAGAGAAAAGAGGAGGATACTGAACAATAACTTTCTGACTATTGGTCTATGGTTGGTCATATATACAATATGTTGTATAAATGTGAAAAATCTCCTTAACAGGTGGCAAAAATAAGTCAGGATTTTAACATTCTATCAACATGCCTAAACTTTTTTTTCCCGCATTGGGCGTGGGTTTCAGCGAATTACGTCAAATCGCGCTGACCTTCTGTCATAGTATTGTCAACCGGCTCACCAAACAAAATATCGCTTGTAATTGCCTTGGCCACCGTAGTTTTGCACATGACACAGCTCGCGATCTTCGCTTCTGGAACGGGTACGAACGCCAAAAATATCATCGATCGCTTCCGCAATCATCCTATTATAAAAGTCAGTCTTATCGTCTGCAACAAACCGGGTGCAGGGGTGTTGAGCATTGCTGCCGAGGAGGGGATACCTGCAATGCTGATCGAAAAGGAACCCTTTTTCCGGGGTTCGGCCTATGTTCCGCAATTGCGGGAAAAAGAGATCGATTATATCATCCTGGCGGGGTTCCTTTGGAAGATACCTGAGGCGTTGATCAAAGCCTATCCCCGACGGATCATCAATATCCATCCGGCCCTGCTGCCAAAACACGGTGGCAAGGGCATGTACGGCCGGTTTGTGCACGAAGCGGTCATCGCCGGATCGGATAGGGAGACGGGGATCACGATCCATTATGTAGACGAGCAGTATGACCACGGTGAGCCCATTTTCCAGGCGCGCGTCGAGGTCGAACCCGGCGATGGTCCCGATACCCTGGCCCGAAAAGTGCAGGTCCTGGAATATGAACATTTCCCGGCCGTCATCGAGCGCATCGTCGAGTTGCAAAATCATCGTTAAATTATCGGCCGGCCCGGTTCGAATATCCTATTTTGGTAGTAATATCACCGTCTAATATAAAATTATAGCGCTTGGCTTTTTCTACCCATAAGTTCTTACTGCTGCTTGTCTTCTCTTTTGTCGTTTTCCTTGCCGGCAGCAGGGCCTTTGGACAGGAAGTCACCATCCATGGGACCGTTTATAATATGTATCGGACAAAACCGCTGGATGGGGTGAGCGTCCTATGCACCTCGGGCAGGGGCACCGCAACGGACTCCAACGGCAACTATGTGCTCGTGGTTGATCTCAGGGATTCAATCTCCTTTTCCTACCTCGGTAAGGCCACTATGAAATACCCCATCAAAGACATTAATTATTACTCCGGCTTTGATATCTCCCTCCACGTCGACCCGGTGGAGTTAAAGGAGATAAGAGTGATGCCGCACAACTATCGCGACGACTCCATCCAAAACCGGAAGGACTACGAGAAGATATTCAATTACAAGAAGCCGGGCTTCAAACTCACCGATGGCAGCGGCGGCCTCGGCGCCGGTGTCGACCTGAATTCCCTGATCGAGATGTTCGAGCGCAACAAGATCGAACGGACCAAGGCCTTCCAGCGACGACTGGTAGACGAAGAACAGGATAAATATGTGGACCACCGCTTCGCCCGTTCGGTCGTACTCAAGATCACGCATCTCGAGGGTGACGAGCTGGATAGCTTTATGGTAAAATACAGGCCCTCCTATTCCTTTTGTAAAAAGGCCACGGACTACGACCTTTATGATTATGTCAAACTGGCTTTCCAGGAATACCAAAAAGACCGGAAAGACAGACCCTAACTCCTTCTTACCGGCATCCTTCGTCTTCCTCCTTTTACTGACAGGCGGCAGGGTAAGCGGGCAGGACGTCACGGTCCATGGCGTCGTATATAACGTATATGGGACAATACCGCTGGAAGCAGCCACTGTATTGAGCACCTCGGGGAGAATCACCATGACGGACTCCAACGGCAACTATGTTATCGTGGTCCGGCCAACGGATTCCATTTGGTTTTCCTATCTGGGCCGTTCGACACACCATTTCCCTGTCAAAGAAATTAACCTGAACGACGGCTTCTATGTTTCGTTGAAGGTGGATCCGGTAGTATTAAAAGAGGCTAAGGTGACTCCACGCGACTATCGCGCCGATTCGTTGCAAAACAGAAAGGACTACTACAAGTATTTCAACTACAAAAAACCGACCCCCCATGTCACCCCGGGCGTCAGCGGCGGCGGTCTGGGCGTCAGCATCAATATCGATACGCTGATCTATATGTTCCAATTCAATAAAATCAGGCGTGCGAAGAGTTTCCAAAAAAGATTGATCAATGACGAGCACGAAAAATATGTCGATCATCGATTTGCCCGGTCGGTGGTACTCAAGATTACACATCTCGAAGGCGACGAACTGGACAGCCTGATGGTCCAATACCGGCCGTCCTATGACTTCTGTGTGCGGGCCACGGACTATGACTTGTACGAATATATTAAGCTGGCTTTCGGGCAATACCAGAAAGATCGTAAAGAAAATCCCTAATCGTCAAGAGGATAACAACTGCGCTTATCTTTGAGTCCAGCCAAAGGAAATTCCGATCGATGTCTTCTTTCACAAGATCGTGATGGCCCGCGACCGGCTGAGAGTGCTGGAACGACAAATTAACGGACACAAGAGCCTTAGCGACGAAGAAAAAGTAAACCTTCAGCAGTATATCACCCGCATCTACGGTTCCTTTACCACCTTTAATGTGCTGTTCAAAAACAAGGAGCAGTACTTTGTCGGGGACAAAGGAAGCGCCGAGTAGGCCGCCCGGCCGCTACAACCGGCCCGCTAAAAAAAGGAAAAACCTCCCTTTTACGGGAGGCCGCCCTAATCAGTTCCACAACCATTAAACCTTATCCTATTTGTTCTAAAGTTAAGTGATCCGGGTATTCAACCCAATATTTGTGCATTATCGGTGTAAAACTCGACTGCTATCCACAGCCATTCCCGAAAGGCGTCCGGCCTAGTATTCCAGTAATTTTTTCACGTACTCATCCAGCCGGGAACTGGCCAGGAAGTTCTTCTCCAGCTCGAGGTTGAATGGCACCGGCGTATCCAGCGAAGCGCACCGGACTACCGGCGCGTCCAGGTCCCGGAAACAGTTTTCGCCGATCCACGCAGCCACTTCCGCCCCTATGCCTCCGGTAAGCGTATCCTCATGTAGAACCAGGATCTTCCCCGTTCTCGAGACCGCTCCCCGGATGGCTACATAGTCCAGGGGCAAAAGCGTTCGCAGGTCAAGGATATCTATTGAAAGCTCAGGGTGAGCCGCCGCATAGTCGAGGGCCCAGTGGACACCCGCACCGTAGGTGATGATCGACAGGTCCTCACCCTCTTCCACAAGTTTGGCCTTTCCGATCTCCACCGCAAAATATTCCTCGGGCACGGGACCGCTGATACTGCGATAAAGCGCCTTATGCTCAAAATAGAGAACGGGATTGGGGTCATTGATGGCGGCGATCAGCAGACCTTTTGCATCTGCCGGTGTGGAGGGATAGACGATCTTTAGCCCCGGCACGTGCATGAACCATGCTTCGTTACTCTGGGAGTGGAAGGGGCCCGCGCCTACCCCCGCGCCGGTCGGCATACGAATGACGACATCCGCTTTCTGGCCCCAGCGGTAATGAATTTTCGCCAGGTTGTTCACGACCTGGTTAAAGCCCGCCGTTATAAAATCCGCGAATTGCATCTCCACGACACTCTTATAGCCTTCCAGGCTCAATCCCAGGGCGCAACCGACGATCGCGCTTTCGCAAAGCGGGGTATTCCGCACCCGGCTCTTGCCAAATGTCTCTACCAACCCCTCCGTGATCTTAAAAGCGCCGCCATATTCGGCGATGTCCTGCCCCATGAGGACAAGCCGCTCATGCTGGCGCATCGACTGCTCCAACCCCTCGCTGATCGCATCGACAAACCGTTTCTCCGGTCCATGAAACGGCTCTTCGCCCCCCGACAAGGAATAGGCGGCTGCTTCTTCTTCCGGCAAGGGTGCATATACCTCGGCCAACTCCTTTTCTGTGTCCAAAGTGATGCTCACCGGCCCCGAGACCTCGCTGAGTTCCGATTCGATATATTCGCGGATGTCTTCCCGGGTCCGTTCCACCCCTCCCTGGTCCAACACCCCCTGGCTGCGGAGCCAATCCTCGAAATTATTCACCGGGTCTCTTTTTGCCCAGTCCTCCAACAACTCCGGCGGGACATATTTGACCCCGCTGGCTTCCTCATGGCCCCGCATGCGAAAGGTCATGCATTCCACCAGGTAGGGCCGCTGATATTTGATGCAGTAATCCCTGATACCGCGCAGGGTGTCATAGACCGTGAGGATATTGTTCCCGTCGACGCGAACACCTTCTATGCCGTAGCCCTCGGCTTTGTACACGAGGCTCTCGCAACGGTATTGTTCCGACACGGGCGTAGATAAGGCATAGCCGTTATTCTCGATCAAAAAAATGACCGGCAGATCCCATACAGACGCCACGTTCAGCGCCTCATGAAAATCGCCTTCGCTGGTGCCGCCTTCGCCGGTGAATACCAGGGCCGCTTTGTTCTGCTTCCCCAGCTTATAGGCCAGCGCGATCCCGTCCGCGACACCCAATTGCGGACCCAGGTGCGAGATCATCCCGCAAATCGCGTGCCCCCGGCTCCCGAAATGAAAGCTCCGTTCCCGGCCTTTGCTGTATCCGAATTCACTACCCTGCCATTGAAGGAATAATTTCGACAAGGGCATGCCCCGGGAAGTAAATACACCGAGGTTTCTATGTAACGGCAATATCCACTCATCCGGCTGCATCGCCAGCGTGGCACCCGCCGCTATGGCTTCCTGCCCGATACCGCTAAACCATTTGCTGATCCTACCCTGGCGCAACAAAACAAGCATCTTCTCTTCGATCATCCGGGGCACCAACATGCTTTTGTAGAGACGGATCAATTCCTCGTTGCTCCAGTTTTTTCTTTCAAAGTGCATACATTCATCTTGTTATTAGGCGTCCTCTTTATCTCTTTCCTTATATAGCA
>Ga0302325_10030573_pt1 | contig 11102 bp, 10 predicted proteins | sample Palsa_T0_2_FD_201948 | JGI IMG/M metagenome (GOLD analysis project Ga0302325, IMG submission 201948) | Peat permafrost microbial communities from Stordalen Mire near Abisko, Sweden - Palsa_T0_2 | ecosystem: Environmental > Terrestrial > Soil > Palsa > Peat permafrost | place: Sweden: Abisko...
CACGAACAGATCGCGCCGCCGGTCTCAGCGGGAAGCTGGCCGGAAGGGCGTGCTCATTGATCGATTCGGCCGTGTTTACGACGTGTCAAGAGAGGGCACGCTGGCCGAGTCCGAGGTTGGTGCCCCCCCCTACCCTGGCCTCGATGCGCAAGTTTCGCCCGGCCAAAGCCTCGAAACAAGACTGGTTTTCGAACTGCCCACGGATGTGGATTACCCAGGTTTCGCGCTGGGTAGCGACTTGGCTTTGAATCCGGCACGAATCGTGATCGGCGACGAAGATCATTTTCTCCACTGGCCTACCGTGGTCCCTCTCGACTGACCGAGTGACGCTCAATTCTGGCCTCTTGTGCCCCATTGACATCCATTCCCAGGATGTCCCGCGTGGCGACTCACCAAAGCTATTCACGTCATCTGATTATCGGGTTAGAATAGAAAGAGCGTCATGGTTCTCCACCAGCCCATCCCGGCACTCCTCTAGCGGCGCCCGCCGCCAATACTGTTTTGCGCCCATTTTCCACCACAAAAGCTAAACCAGGATTCTGCCGCACGCGGTACAGGCAAAGAGGACTTCGATGATCGATCGTTTGCAACAGATGGAACAGCGTTACGATGACCTTTCCGCCCAGCTCGGGCTTCCTGAGGTCATTACCGACCACGAAAAGTATCAGAAGGCAGGCCGCGCGCTGCGCGAACTGGAAGCGCCTGTACTGAAGTTTCGCGAGTTGAAGCAGGTGCGCCAGGGTCTGGCCGAGGCGCGCGTCATGCTGGCGGAGAGCGATGCCGATATGCGCGCCATGGCCGCAGAAGAAATAGCCGCGCTGGCGCCGCGCGAGACGGAACTCGAAGAAGAGATCAAGGTGCTCTTGCTGCCCAAGGATCCCAACGACGAGAAGAACGTGATTCTGGAAATCCGCGCCGGCACGGGCGGCGATGAGGCATCGCTGTTTGCAGCCGAGATTTTCCGCATGTATACGCGCTTCGCCGAGCAGCACAAGTGGAAGGTTGAAGTCATGTCGCTGTCGGAGTCCGGCGTGGGCGGCTACAAGGAAGTGATCGCGATTATCGAAGGCGAGCGCGTCTACTCGCAGATGAAGTGGGAGAGCGGCGTGCACCGCGTGCAGCGCGTTCCGGCAACGGAGACGCAGGGTCGCGTGCATACATCGGCGGTTACGGTGGCAGTATTGCCAGAAGCCGAAGATGTGGACATCAAGATCGAGGCCAAAGACATTCGCATCGACACCTTCTGTTCCTCCGGCCCCGGCGGGCAGTCGGTGAACACCACCTACTCGGCAGTGCGCATCACGCACATTCCAACGAACACCGTGGTGAGCTGCCAGGATGAAAAGTCGCAGATCAAGAATCGCGACAAGGGCATGCGCGTGCTGCGTTCGCGCTTGTACGAAATGGAGATGGAAAAACAGAACGCGGAGCTTGCCAAGGAACGCAAGCAGATGGTGGGTACGGGCGACCGTAGCGAAAAGATTCGCACCTATAACTTCCCCCAGAACCGCATGACCGACCACCGTATCGGCCTCACGCTGCATCAGCTTGACCTGGTGATGGAAGGCCGCCTGCAGCCCATTGTGGATGCGCTGATCGCTCACTACCAGGCGGAGCAATTGAAAGCCGATGCAACCGCGGCCGCCTGATCGATTGAAGATCCGCGCTCTGATTGCGAAGGCCGAGCATTTGCTCGCCGAGGGTCCCCATCCCCAGCGCGCGCGCCTCGATGCTGAGGCTCTTCTGCTTCACATCCTTAGAAGAAAAGATCCCGATAGAAATCGCGCATGGCTGATTGCGCATGCGAATTCGCCGACTATGCCGAATGTCGACTCTGTGTTGATAGCGCTGGTAGAGCGCCGCTACAAGGGCGAGCCCATCCAATACATCACCGGCGAGCAAGAGTTCTACGGTTTGCCTTTCCACGTCACGCCGGACGTGCTGATTCCGCGACCGGAAACTGAGCACCTGGTCGAGAAAGCTCTCGAACTCGCCGCGCCGCTGAAAGACAATGGAACAGGGCACGACTTCAGTCGTGCCGAAAGCCACGAAAAACAAGACCGGGCTTTAGTCCCTACGCGATTTCCGCGCATCATCGATATCGGCACCGGCTCCGGGGCCATCGCCGTGGCCCTCGCGCACCACCTGCCCCGCGCCCGCATTACGGCCCTTGATATCTCCTCCGCGGCTCTGGCGATTGCAAGCGAAAACGCAGCTCGCAATGCCGTCTCCCACCACATCCGATTTCTTGAAAGCGATCTTCTCGCCGCTGTCCTAAACGAGCATTTCGACATGGTTGTCTCCAATCCGCCGTATGTGCCCAGGCGCGATCGTGAGTCTCTCTCCGTCGAAGTCCGCGAGCACGAGCCGGCTCTGGCGCTGTTCGCCGGCGACGACGGCCTCGATGCGATTCGACGCCTCATTCCCGCCGCCTTTGCCGTCCTCGAACCGGGTGGGTTTCTGCTGATGGAGATCGGCTACGGCCAATCGGAATCGGTTGATGAACTGCTGCGCAACGCCGGCTTCGGGCGCGTCGGGTTTGTCCCCGACCTGCAAGGCATTCCCCGCGTGACATGCGCCCAGCGGCCCTGATTCCGCGCGCTTCTCGATGCTCGAGTTGGAAGTGCGTTTTATGATTGCGTTCATGAATCCTTCGATCGGGGATCGTCGCGTGCCGCTGTTCGCCCTGCTCGCGCAGGCCCTGGTCGCGTTCACCATCGAATTCGACAACGAATTCGAAATTCGGACTCCGCATCGCACATCCGATTACGGCGTCACGCCGGGCGAACCCCATGCGCCCTGGCTGGTGTCAATGGTGATGTGGACGAAGTTCCTGCGGTTTGTTCCCGACGAAGGAACCTCAGTAAAAGAACTGCTGCACCGCTCCGGAAGCAGCGCGAAAGAATTGAAGTTGTGGCTCGCGCGTCTGTCCCGGTGGTGGGGTTATGTTAAGGTGCATCCGGCCGAAGCAGGCGCAGAGCCGGCCGGGACGCATCTGCTGGTGCGCCCAACTCGCGGCGGACGCAAGGCGCTTGCTGTGTGGCGGCCCTTGACGCAGACGATCGAGAGCCGCTGGCAGGAACGCTTTGGGCGAGAGACAATCGAATCGTTGCGCGAAAGTCTCATCACCGTCGCATCCAAGCTTGACCCTCGCGTGCCGGATTCTCTTCCCATCCTCGGCTACGGCCTCTTCAGCATGGAGCAACAAACAGCAAAAGGCTCGGAAACCCCACTTGCAGAGCCGGACCCTTCTTTGCCAGGCCTGCTCTCGAAGGTGCTGTTCGCCTTCGCCCAGGAATTCGAGCGGCAATCTGAAGTGTCGCTGGCCATTGCGGCCAACGTCTTGCGCTTGGCCGGCGACGCTGGCGTTGCAGTGCGCGATCTGCCCCGGCTTTCCGGCGTTTCCAAAGAGGCAATCGTCATGGCAGTGAGCTGGCTTGAGAAGCGCAGCCTGGCGCGCGTGGTGCCGGAGTCGCCGGGCGGCCGCCTGGGGGTCCTCGTGCTCACTGCCGGCGGCCGCCATGCAAAGCAGGCCTGCGAAGGGTTGTTCGGGGAGATCGAAGAGCGATGGCGCGCTTGCTTTGGCGGCGACAACATCCTCGCGCTTCGCATCGCGCTTGAGAAGCTGATCGGCAAACCCGGCGCGCAGCCTTCGCCCTTGATGGCTGGCTTGCAGCCCCATCCCGCCTGCTGGCGCGCGCGTTTGCCTGCGCCGCAAACGCTGCCTTACTACCCCATGATTCTCCATCGGGGCGGATTTCCGGACGGAAGCTGAAGCACGGTGCGGGCCTCAGTCCGCCCGGCCGGTCTTCGTCAGCTCCCGATAGAATCCCAGATCGCGCCCACTCAGGCTTTTCGCAATGTAGGCGATCTGTCCGTAGTGCAGTCCGAAGTGCTCCACCACCTGGTAGACGGCTTCCAGGCCAGTGACGTGATAGCCCTGAATCTCGAAGGGCGCGATGAGATCGGCTTCGGTGAGTCGGTCGAGGACCGCGGCCGCTTCGGCCATGGTTGCGCCCAGGCGGTCGAGCAGTTGGGATGCGATCAGTCCGCTCTCTGTCGCGAACTCGGTAGGACGGTCGCGCAGGTCGTCTTGCCGATTGAACGACGCAACCAGCCACTGGCGCACATTGCCGTTGAGATGCAGGATGAGATTGCCGATGCTGTTCGAGGCTTCGTTGGGCCGCCACCACACTTGCTCCGCGGTGAGCGGTTCGACGCAGGCGCGCAGGCGCGTCCAGTAGTGATCGAGCAGCTTGTGGCGGGAGAACTCGAGAAAGAGGTGCGTAACGTCTAAATGGGAGGCGGTCATTGGGGGCGGGGTCTCCTGGGAGAACAATCTCTTGAGTAGACTATCCGAGAACTCTTGGAACCTGTCTAAAACCCGGATTTGCCCACCTCGAACCCGGCTCACACGCACCGTGCCCATCCATTCGCGTTTTTTGCGAATCGGTGGGAGGCCCACCGGCTGCGCGACCTCAACCGGCCCCCTCGAACTCGGTATCTAGACAGGTTCTTGGATTTGGCTTGCCCGCAGAATTCGAATCGCGCAGAAGTCAGCAAGCGGCAAACCCCGCAATTGCGGAAAGCCTGTCCGGGGGCATAAGATTCCGTCTGAAATCGTTTACCAAAAAGGAATAAATCATGCGCATCTTTGCCTCTCTCTCGCTTGCCGCTCTCGCATTGGCCTGTTTCTCCGCAGATGCACAACACAAGTCCGCCACACAACATAGGGCGCCGAAGGCGCGGTCGGCCGCACCGCAGGTGCTGGTGGCGCAGACGCCGCCGATGGGATGGAACAGTTGGAACTTCTTTGCCGAGCGGGTCACGGACAAGGACATTCGCGACTCAGCCGACCAGATCGTCGCTACCGGCATGAAGGACGCCGGCTACATCTACGTGAACATCGACGACACCTGGGAGGGCGAACGCGATGGCATGGGCGGACTGCACACTAATTCAAAATTTCCTGACATGAAGGCGCTGGCCGACTATGTGCACTCCAAAGGCCTCAAGATCGGCATCTACTCGGGACCTGGGAACAAGACCTGCGGCGGCTATGCGGGCTCGCTCGGGCACGAGGAACAGGACGCAAAGCTCTACGCTTCGTGGGGCATCGACTACCTGAAGTACGACCTGTGCAGCTTCATTCCCGACGTGATGGAAAAGCAGGCGCCCAACGACAAGGCAGCGCAGATGAAGCTGATGATTGCCGCCTACGACAAGATGAGCAAGGCGCTCAAGGCGACCGGCAGGCCGATTGCCCTCTCGCTCTGCCAGTACGGCTGGGACGCGGTGTGGGAGTGGGCGCCCGCAATGGGCGGCAACCTGTGGCGTACCACCGGCGACATTACCCCGCACTGGGACCGCATCTACGACCTCCTCTCGCAACAGGACGGGCTTGCCAAATACGCCGGCCCCGGCCATTGGAACGACCCCGACATGCTTGAGGTGGGCAACGGCAAGCTCTCGCTGGCAGAGAACCGCTCGCACTTTTCCATGTGGGCCATGCTGGCCGCGCCACTGCTGGCCGGGAACGATCTACCCAACATGAAGCCGGAGATCAAGTCCATCCTTACCAACGCGGACGTTATCGCCATCGACCAGGACAAACTGGGCAGGCAGGGGACGCGCGCCTATTCCGATGGAGAGGTGGAAGTGTGGACGCGCCACCTGGCCGGCGGAGCGCTGGCGGTTGCGGTGCTGGATGCGGGCGACAGCCGCTACTCCACGCATCCGTTCCACTTGAACCTGGCCAAGCTCGGTTTGCATGGGCCGCAGGAGGGCAAGAATCTGTGGACGGGCGAGCCGATCACGCTGACTGACCACATGCCGATCGAGATCGCCAGCCACGACATTCTGCTGGTGCGGATTGGGAAGCCGAAATAGGGAGTCGGCTTCTTCACATTCGCAGGAAATCCCTGCCCTATCCTTGTGACTTTTTCCGTCGCAAGCGTGGCAGACCACGATCCCCAAGCGGCTCTGCTTTCCCACCATTTCAGCGGAAGTGCGAAAAGCATGAGGCACGGAGCCTTTGAGACCGACGACGCTACTTCGCCCGGCCCAAACACACTGCAAACCAGCCGCGCTCGTCGGTCCAGGTGAACTCTGGGTGAAATCCGGCCGCCGACAGCATCGATTCCGCTTGCCCGGGGGCGTATTTGTAGCTGTTCTCGGTGTGGATTCGCTCGCCTGCTCCAAAATCGACTTCAAGGTCGAGCGCGGGCAGCTTCACGCGCTGGTCGGTTGAGCTTTCGAGATGCATCTCGATGCGCGACTCGGCAGGATTCCACACGGCGCGGTGGGAAAAGTTTTCCAGGTCGAAGTCCGCGCCAAGCTCGCGATTGAGGCGAGCGAGTAGGTTCAAGTTGAAGCGGGCAGTGACGCCGGCGGCATCGTCATACGCTGCCAGCAGCGTGGCCTCGTCCTTGCGTAGGTCGACCCCCAGCAGCAGCGCGTCACCGGGCTCCAGTCCAGCGCGAATGATCTCGAGGACGGTGTGGGCCTGGTACGGCTCGAAGTTGCCGATGCTGGAGCCAATGTAGAGCACCAGGCGGCGCTCGCCTTGGGCTGCGGGGTAGAGGTCGAGGCCCCGCGTGTAGTCCATCACCCGAGGCAGCACGTGGACACCGGGAATCTCGCCCTCGATGCGCGCGCGCGCTGACTGCAATGCGCTGGAGGAGACATCGACCGGCTCGTAGAGGAGCGTTCCCTGGCGCCCGGCGGCGGCTTTGAGCAGCAGGCGTGTCTTGTCGGCCGAACCAGCGCCCAGTTCGGCAATGCGCAGGCGCAACGGCTCATTCCCGTCGCATTGGGCGGCTTGGGCTACGATGTCGCCGGCATGGGCGGAGAAAATCCCGCGCTCGGTCCGCGTCAGGTAGTACTCCGGCAGTTCCGTGATCTTGTCGAAGAGGAGCGAGCCGTCGGCGTCGTAAAACAGCCACGCGGGAAGCCGCTTGGGGCGAGCGGCAAGGCCCTGACGCACTGCGGATGCGACGGGCGTTTCCGTTTGAACCGCGATTCGTACTGGGATCCGGGGAAGGGCGATCGTAGTCATTGGGTCTTTTTGATGCGCGAGCCATAGCTCCGGTTACGCAAGTCCCTCAAAATTCAAAACATATTTTTGCTGCATGCCTTCTTGACAGGAACGATTCAACCGGCCAGACGGATTGCGGAGAATTGCCAGCGGGTTTCCGGCGGGAAGAAATTACGGTAGCTGGCGCGGATATGCGCAGCGGGCGTGACGCAGGAGCCGCCGCGCAGCACCATTTGTCCGCTCATGAATTTGCCGTTGTACTCGCCGAGAGAGCCATTGAGCGGCCGGAAGCCGGGATAGGCCAGGTAGGCGCTCGAAGTCCACTCCCAGCAATCGCCGAACATCTGGCTGGGCTTTTCCGCGGAATCTGCGTCGTCTTGGCCGTGAAGCGTTTCCGGCGCCGGTGCGGGCAACAGACGGCCGGAATCGAGCAAGTTGCCGTTTACGGACTGAGTTGCCGCGGCGGTCTCCCACTCGAATTCGGTGGGCAAGCGATAGCCCAGCCAGCGGGCATAGGCGTCGGCTTCGAAGTAGCTGACGTGGCTGACGGGCAAATTCTCCACACTGGCCAGCGGCAGCTCGCCGCGCAAGGTGAACAGGTTCCAGGCCCCGCCGGTTTCAGTCCAGTAAAGGGGCGCGCGCCAGTGGTTGGCCTGCACCGCATCCCAGCCGGCGGAGAGCCAAAGCTCCGGCCGGCGGTAGCCGCCATCGGCCATGAAGGCAGCGAACTCTGTGCCCGTGACGAGCCGGGTGGCGACGCGGTAAGGATCGAGCCAGACGCGGTGGCGCGCCCGCTCGTTGTCGAAGCAGAACGCGGATCCGCTTTGGCCGGCCTCGCAAAGTCCGCCGGGATAAGCGTGGAACCGCAGCGCCGGGATTTTTCCGAAGCTGGAGGCAGGGCAGGGATCGGCCTTTTCAGCGCCTGTTTCCTGCCAGGTTTCAAACTCGAGACTCTTAGCCAGGCCCAGGGAAGGCTCCCCAGCGATTTTGGCGGCCGAGGACTTGTACGCCGGGCGGAGGGGGTTGGTGAAGAAGGCGTGGAGAATGTCGGTGAGCAGCAGCTCCTGGTGTTGCTCCTCGTGATTCACGCCGAGCTCGAGGCGCGTGAGCGCTTCGGACGCGGGATTTCCCGCGAGTTGGCCCTCTGCAATGCGTTCCAGAAGCTGGTCAATCCCCCGGTCCACGTGTTCGCGATAGCGCAGCACCGCGTCCAGCGCAGGGCGCGAGAACGATGCCCGCAGACGTTTCTCCGGGATGGCCGTAAAGCTCTGGTAGTAGCTGTTGAAGAGCCAGGGAAAGTCCTCGTTGAAGAGCCGGTAGCCGGGCAGGAACTCGCGCAGAATGAAAGACTCAAAGAACCACGCGGTGTGGGCCAGGTGCCACTTGGCAGGGGAAGCCTCGGGGCACGACTGCACCATCATGTCTTCAGCGGTTAACGGTTCGCATATCGCCAGGGTTCGGCGGCGCGTGGCCCGGAACCGGGTCGCCAGATCGGTCTGCGTACTGCATTCGCCTGTTGCACTCATTGGCATTCTCCAACTGGAAACGAGTCTAACCCGAAACAGACCACTTTTCGCCATTTTGCACGACCACCCTAAATTGAGCGAAATTAGACAACGCATTTCGTCCGTTCGGTGGTCTAATATGTGATGTCCGAATGCTGGTGAGCGATGGCTTCATTTCGCTCCGCTCCTTCTTGAAGGAGGAAATATGGGTTTGACCTATCAGCACCGTTGGCTGCCGGCGCTCGCAGTTCTTGCCGCGATTGCCCTCCCCGTTCGCACTGCTTTGTGCGAGACGCGCGCACAGGCCGCCCCGCAGCCCCCTGCGCTGGCTTCCAGTCAGAACGCTGCGCCGGTGCCCGACGCCGATCCCGCCCGGACGCAGGCCGCGACTCAGGCCCCAGCTCTGGCCCAGACCCCGGAGGTTGCCAAACCGCCTCAGCCGGCTGAACCCGTTGCGGTGACTGCAGCTACGCCTGAGGATTTGGGCGATGCGCTGATGGCGCAGCAGCGCTACCAGGCAGCGCTTGAGGCGTATCAAAAAAATCTCAACCGCTCCGCCGAGCTCTGGAACAAAATGGGCATCGCCTACCAGCTCATGTTCAACCAGGAGGCGGCCATGCATTGTTACCAGTCGTCGCTCCGGATTGATCCCAAAAACGCCCGCGTGATGAACAACCTGGGAACCATCTACGACGCGGAAAAGGAATATGGCAACGCGGAACGGATGTATCGCAAGGCGCTGAAGGCGGATCCGAAGGCGGCCCTGATCTACAAGAACCTGGGCACCAACCTGCTGGCTCAGCACCGGTACAGCAAGGGCTGGGAAGTCTACAAGACCGCGCTGCAACTGGACCCGAATATCTTCAGGACCAGCGCGAGTCCGCGCATCCAGAACCCGGCGTCGGTGGAAGAGCGCGGAGCCATGAACTTTTATATGGCCAAGGGGTGCGTGCGCGCGGGCATGAACGACTGCGCCATCGAGTACCTGCGCATGGCGCTCAATGAGGGGTTCACCAGCCCCAAGAAGATTGCCGCGGACAGCGAGTTCGCCGTGCTCAAAGGCCTTCCGGCCTTTCAGCAGCTTCTGGCTTCGCAACGCCGTCCGTAAGGTCCCGCAGCACCGCGCCAATGCACTCTCCCTCGTGGGGCGCGCCCCGCGGCTTCGCACGCCTTGGCCGGTCTAGAATGAGCGCGCTCCGCAAAATCCTGCCATTACAAAACCTCTGATGATCCCTCCCAGCCGCCGCGGCGGACATGCGCAGCCCCGCTCCGGTTTGCCCCTGGTCGTGATCCTCCCTCTCAGCATCGCCAAGGCATATTTCGAAACCGGCGTCCCTTTCATTTGTTCTCTATCGAACAGTTTGTGGAAATCTGCGCTTGCCTCTTGACGAACATCGCGTTAAAGGAGCATTAATATACGGTTAAATTTTCCGGGAAGTTGGCCCGGAGGACGACCTCGTCGACTCGCCCTCCATCGTTTAGAGAGGACCATCAATGCGATGTTCCAATGAATTCCGCGCACTGGCTGCTCTTGGAATGATGGCTGCCTTCGCGGCAGTTTCTTGCGGCGCGTCGGCGCAGAGTTCCGTGCTCCCGGCATCGCGCACGGCCAGCCAGACTGTTGCCGTCAAGGAGGTGTCCCAAGCTGCCCATCTGGAGCTGGAATCCGCCTTGCCTCCCGAGGCTGTAGGCGATGCCCTGATGCTGCACCAGCGCTACCAGGCGGCCATCGAAGCGTACCGTCAGGCCTCTCAGGACTCGCCCGCGGTGTGGAACAAGATGGGCATCGCCAACCAGATGATGTTCAACCTGGTGGAGGCGGTTCGCTGCTACCAGGCATCCCTCAAGCTGAACCCCGACAACCCGCATGTGCTCAACAACCTGGGAACAGTTTACCAGTCGCAGAAGCGCTACGAAGACGCGGAGCGCATGTACCGGAGGACGATCCGGTTGGAGCCGGGTTCGGCGCTGGCCTACAAAAATCTCGGCACCGCCTTGCTGGTCCAGCACAACTTCAAGAAGGGTTGGGAGGCCTATCGGACTGCGCTCTCCCTGGACCCGCAAATCTTTTTGGAGCGCACCAGCCCGAAGGTCTCTGACCCCGGTTCGGCGCAGGATCGTGGCGCCATGAATTACTACATGGCCCGGGGATGCGTACGGGCCGGCATGAACGACTGTGCCATCGACCACTTGCGCAGGGCGCTGAACGAGGGGTTTACCGACGAGAAGAAGATTCAGGCAGACAGCGAGTTCGCCGGCTTGCGGGGCGATCCGGCGTTTGACCACCTGCTGTTGGAGCAGAAGCAGCAGTAGCCGAGACGATTGTTTTCCGAGAGCCCGTCTAAAAGCTCGAATTTGCCAACCTCGAACCCGGCAAAAACGTACCGTGCCCCATCCATTCGCGTTTTTTGCGCATGGGTGGGAGGGGCCCACCGGTTGCGGCCCCTCAACCGGCCCTCTTTGAACTCGGTTTTTAGACAGGTTCTGAGAAGCCCCTGCGAACGGATTAGTGCGAATGCCCGTGGTGGTGCCCGTGTTCCTGCGCGGCGCCGGCCAGCTCT
>Ga0302325_10030575_pt1 | contig 11102 bp, 8 predicted proteins | sample Palsa_T0_2_FD_201948 | JGI IMG/M metagenome (GOLD analysis project Ga0302325, IMG submission 201948) | Peat permafrost microbial communities from Stordalen Mire near Abisko, Sweden - Palsa_T0_2 | ecosystem: Environmental > Terrestrial > Soil > Palsa > Peat permafrost | place: Sweden: Abisko...
GCCAACTGGGCCGAGGTGGTGCAACTCTACGACGCACTTTTCGCGCTCGCCGGCTCACCAGTCGTGGCCATCAATCGTGCCGTCGCAATCGCCGAATTGCGTGGCCCCCGCTATGGCCTCGACGCCATGCCGGATGTAGCTGCCGACGTGCGGCTCGCGGAATACCAGCCTTACTGGGCGGCGCGCGCAGCGCTACTGGCCAAAACGGGCTCGCACGCCGAAGCCCGCCAAGCGTACGAAATCGCGATCGGCCTCGAGCGCGACCCTGCCGTCCGCCGCTTCTTGCAGCACCGCCAGTTGGCGCTGGCGCCTTGATCCCGATTCCGAATTCCTATTGAGTTTGGCCGCGTTTTCGCTATTCTTGCCAAGAAATAAATGCCCGCGGTACCGGTGAGGTGGAAGCGCGCATTCCAGAGAGGAACGTTCCATGCACAACTTATTCCAGGACCTCCGATTCGCCCTGCGCCAGCTGCGCAAGTTTCCTGGCTAGGAATCGGCACCACCACCGCGATGTTCAGTCTGGTCTACTCCGTCCTGATCCATCCTTATCCATATCGCGACGCGGACCGCCTCGCCAATCCTTTTTACGTCACCAACTCGGGTGGCCCCTACTGGTTCACGCTCACTGGATCGCAGTACAGGCAGTTCCGCGGTGCCCACTCGCTGGACGACTCGATCGGCTGGGATGACCAAAAGGCAATCATGACGGGCGAGGGCGTCGCCGAGGACCTCCAGGTAAATTACCTAACGCCTAATGCCACGAACTTCTTCGGCGTGCCCCCTTTAATCGGGCGCGCGATCATGCCTTTCGACGCACCGGATGGTAAACCTGTGCAGCCGGTCGCCGTCCTGGCCTACAAATTCTGGCAGCGCCATTTCAATGGTGCGCTTGACGTTCTCGGCCGGACCATCCAACTCGATCACAAACGCTACACCATCGTCGGCGTGATGCCTCCGCGGTTCACCTTCGGCAACTGCGACCTCTACGCCCCGCTCGACCTGTCGAGCGTCGATCACCAGATCATGCTGTACCTCAAGCTGAAGCCCGGCGTGAGCTACGCCGCCGCCAACGCTGAGTTTCAGTCCCTCCTCGAACCATTCGCAAAGGAAACTCCCCTGTATTTCCCGCCGCACTTTCGTGTGCAGATCGGTTCGCTCATCGATCCGGTGGTGAAAGGGGTCGGCCCCACGCTCTTTTCGCTGTTTGCCGCAGTGGTGCTCTTGCTGCTGATCGGCTGTGTCAACTGCTCCATTCTTTTGCTGGCGCGCGGCAAAATGCGCCAACACGAATTGAGTGTTCGCGCCGCTTTGGGCGCCAGCCGGTCTCGGATCGTTCTGCAGCTATTGACCGAATCACTGATTTTGTCTTTGTCCGGCGCCGTCATCGGAATCGCACTTGCGTATCGCTTGGCCAAGACCATCCTGCAATGGACGCCTGACGCGTTTCCCGGTGAATCCGTCATCGAAATCAATCTGCCGGTGCTGGCATTTTGTGTAGGACTCGCGTTGTTTGCTGGAATTCTTTTCGGGCTGTGGCCTGCGCTACAGGCTTCGCGATCGGACCTCGCTCCGGCCATGCAATCCCGTACGCGCGGAGCGACCAGTGGCACCGGACTAAAGCGCATCCATAATTTTCTCGTTGCCGGGCAGATTGCTCTCACGCTGCTCTTGCTCGCCGCCGCCGGCGCGGCTTCCGCGGATTTCCTGCAACTCGCGCACGCCAATCTGGGATACGATCCGCACGGCGCCATGGCGGTGGGAATTCCGCTCCACGAGAGTAGCTTGCCATCTCGCGAAGCCCGCGCCGCTTACTTCACTCGCCTCGAGCAAAGGATCGCAAACCTCCCGGGCGTCACGTCCACCGCGATTGCGACCAACGCAGTTCCGCCCATCAGCGGCTGGAACATGGGCGTCGAAGTCCTGGGATCCTCAACACACACACGACAGCCAATTCGGCTCAATCTGATCGACCCGGCCTACTTCTCGGTTCTGCACATTCCTCTCCGTGAGGGCAGGTTGTGGGACCAGGCAGAAAACATGAATAGCGCTCCGGTTGTGGCGGTGAATCAGGCTATGGCCCACCGCTATTGGCCAAATGGCGACGCTCTTGGTCAGCAAATTCGTTTCCCTGCGGAGATGAGGTCTCCGCCACCGTCATGGCCGGCGGTCGCAGATGTGGCTGGATGGATGCAGGTTATCGGCGTGGTCGGCGACGCGCTCAACGACGGTCTGCGCCATCCCGTTCAGCCTGCCGTTTATATGCCTTTCACCAGATTGATGCAGCCGTTCACCCAGATTCTCGTTCGCACCAACGTGCCACCCCTCTCCGAGCTACAGGCGGTGCGGGCGGCGGTTCAATCCGAAAATTCCGAGCAGCAGGTAGGTCGGGAGTCCCGCGACCTCGAGCAATTTCTAACCAGCCTGCCGGAGTGGAAGCAGACCAGCTTGATCTCCGCACTCTTCGCTGCTTTCTCGTTCATGGCGTTAGTGCTAGCCGTGATTGGTCTCTACAGCGTGGTTTCCTTCTCCGTCGCGCAACGAACCAACGAATTCGGGGTCCGCATGGCGCTCGGCGCGCAACCCAATAACGTCGTGTGGTTAGCCGTAGCCTCCACCGGCGTCGCGGTAGGCAGCGGCTTTGTCGCAGGCGGGCTGTTGGTCTTTGGGCTGGGCAAAGTAGCCACCCGCTGGATTCCCGCCACCGCCCACAGCTTCCCTGCTCTGGCCGCCGCCACTGCCGTGCTTCTAACGCTTTCGTTCCTGGCCAGCTATTTACCCGCTCGTCGCGCTGCGAAGATCGATCCAATGGTCGCGCTTCGGTACCAGTAGACGTCATGGCCATCAGGTGTTTGGGATCGAGAGCTGGCAGCTCTTTGGGTCAGTCTCCAGTTCCGCTGAATCGAGGTTTCCAGCGGATAGTTGTGTTGTAGAATCTCCCATTCGTCGTGTTTCCACGTCAAACGTGGCCGGACCATTGGCATGGTTGAATGCGATGCACCTTTCTCATGCCCCAATCAAGGACGCACTCGTCTCACCATCGGACATTCTTGTCCACGGTGCCGCGCATTATCTAATGGTAAGCCTTTAAAAATGAATCGGTTAGTTGCTAATTGACGAGGAAGCGGATTTGCTCTCTTTCCATGGGCTCTTGACGATCCCCTGTAACGCACATCGTAAGGAGGTTGAACGGCGATGCTTACACCAGAATTGCTGGTCCGCGATCTGAAAGTTGCGCTGCGCTCACTGGCCCGCACCAAGGGGCTGGCCATTACCGTGGTGCTGACCCTGGCGCTGGGCATCGGCGCCAACGCCGCCATCTTCAGCGTGGTGCGAGGCGTGCTGCTGCGCCCGCTGGTCAACCGCGACGAGAACCGCCTGATCTACATCCGGCAGAGCGCGCGCGGCCTGGGCATCGAAAACACTACGTTCTCCGTTCCCGAGATACAGGATCTGCAGGCACGCGTAAAAACGCTGACCGAGTTTGGCGATTTCTCCCAGATCGGCTTCTCGATGATCGGGCTCGGCGAGCCGCGCGAAGTCCGCGCCGGGGTCGTCGACGGTTCGTATTTCGAGGTGATGGGATTGCACCCGGTGCTCGGGCGGTTGCTCAACGCCAACGACGACGGTCCAAACGCAGCCGGCGCGGCGGTGCTGACCTATCGATTCTGGACCACCGTGCTGAAGCGCGATCCATCGGTTATCGGAAAAACTGTGCGACTCGATACGCGCGTCGCAACCATCGTCGGCGTGCTGGAACCTTCCGTGCCTTACCCCGCGGAAACGGAAATCATCGCCAACGTGGTGACCAGCCCGCACCATCTCTCGGCGACCATGGTCACCGGCCGGGTCCATCGGATGACCGAACTCTTCGGCCGCCTTGCGCCCGGCGTCGACATCGAGACCGCGCGCGCCGAACTCAACGGCGTCTACGCCACCATGATCAAAGATCATCCCGAAGCCTATTCGCCGCGAGCCGATTTCCGCATTAGCGCGGTCCGCCTCCGCGACCAAATTACCTCGCGCGCGAAAACTGTTCTGCTGGTCCTGCTCGCGGCTTCGGTTCTCGTCTTCGTCATCGCCTGCTCAAACGCCGCGAACTTGATTCTCGCGCGCACCGTTCGCCGCGAAGGCGAACTGGCGATTCGCGCGGCCCTCGGCGCAAGCGCCGGCTCGCTGCGACGGCTCTTGTTGGCCGATAGCCTCTTGCTTTGCGGCGCGGGCGCCGCTCTGGGTGTGTTGAGTGCCGGGCCGATGGTGGCGATCCTGGCTAAGTACGCCTCGCGGTTTTCAGTCCGCGCCCTCGATCTCACCGTTGACTCCAGCCTGCTCTGGGTGGGCGCGCTGCTGGCGGTCGTCGCCGCGGTGCTTTTGGCGTTTGTCCCACGCTTACCCTCGGCGGACGCCTCCAACGGATTGAGTGTGGCCAATGCCGGAGTGAGGATCACCGGCAGCACGGGGCGACGCCTGCGGATCTTCGCCGTCACCCAGATCGCCGCATGTTTCATGCTGCTGGCGGGCGCGGGTATGCTGCTCAAAACACTCCTGGCGCTGCAAGACGTCCGCACCGGCCTCGATATGCGCAACGTACTCGCCTTGAACGTGCCGGTAATTGCATACGGGCGCACCCCCGATCAGATCCAGGGATTCTACAAAGAAGCGATGCGCCAAATCGCAGCGCTACCGGGAGTGGATCGGGTCGCCGTCGGCACCGTCGTCCCGTGGCGCGACGCGGGCGTCTTCGGTCCGGGCTTCCAGTTCTCCGCGGACGGCCACGTCAGTGCCGCTGGCGAAGAGGATCCCCGCGCGCAGTTCCGGACCGTGTCACCCGGATTTTTCGCCGCGCTCGGCGTCCCCATAATCGCCGGCCGCGATTTCAACGACTCTGATCGGAAAGACAGCGAACGAGTCGTCATTGTCAGCCAGAGCGTGGCCCAGCGGATGTTCCCGAGCGGGGATGCCGTCAACCACCACTTCATGTGGACCGATCCCGTGATGAAATTCATCGACGTCAGCACCGCGCCCCGGCGTATCGTCGGCGTCGTGGCCGATTTGGACGATGAGAACGTGGTGCCGGGCGCCGCGATGAACATCTATCACCCCTTCGAGCAAGAGATCGGCGGAGGCCGCTTGTTCGTTCACACCCACTCCAATCCCTACGGGTTGGTGACCCCGATCACCCGCATCATCCGCGATCTAGCCGCAGACCAACCGGTCGAGCGTGCCGCCACGCTGGAAGACGTCCGCGCCGAAGTGCTCACTCCGGATCGCCTCAACGCCCTGGTGTTCGGTGGCTTCGCGGCCGTTGCCCTGGCGATTGCGGTGATCGGCGTGGCAGGCGTACTGGTGTTCTCGGTGAGCGGGCGGACGCGCGAGTTCGGAATCCGCTTGGCTCTCGGCGCCCAGCCGCGCAATCTTCTCACCGCCGTGATTGCCGAAGGCGCGGTGATGGCCGCTGTCGGCATTGTCGCAGGCGGGGTGTGCGGGTACGCGCTGGCTCGTCTCGCAAACAGCTACGTCGTGGATATGCGCATGCCCAGTGTCGTGCCGGTGGTCGCTTCCGCGGCCGTCCTGCTGGCCGCCGCGGTGGTCGCGTCGGTTCTGCCGGCCGCGCGCGCCGCGCGCGTCGACATCACTCAGGCCCTGCGATCCGAGTAACCCTCCGCCCGCTTCGCACCGGCTGGCATGCTGCGCACTATCTTCGGCGCTCCGTCGGCCTTTCCAGGCTTTCGCTTCTTGCCGTGAGCCGTAACGTAATATACTGCTGGCGATGAATTCTGAATTCGCGACTGCTCTTCGTTCTAGCCGAACGTCCCCGGAGACCAACGGCTTTCTCGCTCGATGTCCCGCTGCCTGTTGTTGTCGTTCGACAACCGGACCTGGCTAGGTCGCAACGGTTTCCTCACACCACACGACTTGCCAGCCGCTCCCGCGAGCGGCTTTTTGTTGCCAAACGAGAGACCGAAGAGAGGCTGCATGACCCATGAGCTCACCGATCGCGTCGATCCGCTAAACAAACCGATCGGCATTTACTACGAGCATCCCGATTGGTTTCGCCCGCTCTTCGCGCAACTGGATGCGCGCGGCGCCCATTGGACCAAAATCGACGCGCGCAACCACACCTACAATCCCAGCGCCGCCGACGTTCCCTACTCGCTGGTCTTCAATCGTATGAGCCCTTCCGCCTGGAAGCGCGATCTCGCCGACGGCATCTTCTACACTCTCGGCTACCTCGCCCACCTCGAAGCTAAAGGCGTCCGCGTCATCAACGGTTTCAAGGGCTTCACCCACGAAATCTCCAAGGCCCTGCAGCTGGATTTGCTCGAACGCCTGGGCTTGAGCTATCCCAAGGCCGTGGTCATTCACCGTCCATCGCAAGCCGCGCTCGCGGCAAAAGAAATCGGCTTCCCGCTGGTCGTGAAACCCAATATCGGCGGCAGCGGCGCCGGCATCGTACGCTTCTCGAATCCGGACGAACTGGACCGCGCCGTCGCGGAGAACAGTCTCTTTTTCGGGATCGATTCCACCGCGCTGGTCCAGGAATATTTTATAGCGCGCGACGCCATCATCACCCGCGTCGAAGTCCTCGGCGGCAAATACCTCTACGCCATTCAAATTCACATCACCGGTGAGACATTCGACCTGTGCCCCGCCGACATCTGCAAGAGTGCCCGGGGCGAAGAACTAGTCCGCTCGGCGTGCGCGGTGGACGCACCCAAAACCGGCCTGCGCGTGGAAGCGTACGACGCGCCTCCGCAAGTCAGAAAAGACGTCGAGCGCATCATGCACACCGCGGGAATCGACATCGGCGGCGTCGAATATGTGATCGACGATCGCGACGGCCGCCTTCTTTATTACGACATCAACGCGCTATCGAACTTCGTCGCCGAGCCGGAACGCGTGATTGGTTTCAACCCCTACGCCAGAACCGCCGACTACCTCATCCGCGAAGCGCAACGCAACGAATCGCTCACCGCAACGCAACTGTCCCGCGCGGGTGGCCGCCAATGAGATACGGCTATTGGCTCCCGGTTTTTGGCGGATGGCTCCGCAACGTCGACGACGAACACATGGAAGCCACCTGGCCCTACGTCAAACGCCTGGCCCAGCGCAGCGAAGCCATTGGATTTGACCTTACCCTCATCGCCGAATTAAACCTCAACGACATCAAAGGCGTTGACGCGCCTTCCCTCGACGCATGGTCAACCGCCGCCGCCCTCGCCGCGGTCACCGAAAAACTCGAACTGATGGTCGCGGTCCGGCCTACCTTCCATCTGCCCGCCCTACTCGCCAAGCAAGCCGCCAATATCGACCACATCAGCGGCGGCCGCCTTTCCTTGAACGTGGTTTCCTCGTGGTGGGCGGACGAAGCCCGCAAGTACGGCGTCTCCTTCGAGCAGCATGACGATCGTTACGCGCGAACCAGCGAATGGCTCGATGTAGTCGACGGCGTGTGGACCCGCGACCACTTCTCTCATTCCGGCAAGTTCTACCGCGTCGACGACAATGTCCTGCAACCCAAGCCGCTCTCCCGTCCTCGTCCGGTAATCTACGCCGGAGGCGAATCGCCCGCCGGCAAGGACCTGATCGCCGAAAAAGCTGATGCCTATCTCACCCACGGCGATCCCCCGCAAAAAGTCGCCGAAAGAATCCACGACATGCGCGAGCGCCGCGCAAAATACAAAAGCGAGCCGCTGAAGTTTGGCGTCGCGGGCTACGCCATCGTCCGCGAAACCGAAAAGGAAGCTCAGGACGAACTCCGCCGCATCACCGACGTCCGCCAATCCGCAGCAGGTTACGCAAACTACCAGCAGTGGATCGCAGGAACGCAACTCGAGCAGCGTGTCTCTCTGGAAGATTATTCCGTATCCAACCGAGGTCTGCGCTGCGGCCTGGTCGGCACCCCGGAGCAAGTCCAGGAAATCGTAGCCGCGTTCGAAGCCGCCGGCGTGGATCTGCTCCTCCTCCAGTTCAGCCCCCAGCAAGAAGAAATGGAAGCATTTTCCGAGGCCATAATCCCGAGCACCGGCAACACCGCAATCGGAGCCGCCCGTTAGCTTGGCACCTCAATTCAGCCCCACCACTTAGCGCCCCAAAATGTCAGCCAGCGCAGCAAATGCATAGAGGGTGTCGTGGCACAGCCAACCTGGCTGTGTGCTTCGTTGTTGTGCCGTTGTTGTGTGCCTTTGCTGGGCACCCACATGTCGGTTTCCCGTCAGGGTTCCCTGATTCATCTGTCGCAGTGGGCTCTATGCAAGTCAGACCGTAGACACACGGGCACGCCGGAGTGGGGACCACGGAGAATTAGGCGGCGCTGCAGGCGGCCGATGCGCCGCCTGCTCACCGTATGATTGGCAACAGTTACAGTGCCGCTGAGGAAGTGCTGCGGGTGACCGTGCGGTGCGATGCGGACTTTTCTTCTCCCGCATCTCCCGACTTGTCGATTTCGATGGAGCCCTTAAAGTACGCGCCGTCCTCAATCATGATGCGCGCGGTGGTCAAGTCCCCCACTACCGAGCCATCCTTCTTGATTTCGATCCGGTCGCGCGCTCGCAAATTCCCCTTCACGTTGCCGTACACCACCACTTCGCGAGCGATCACATCCGCGGTGACCTTCGCGCTGGCGCCGACCACGAGCTTGCGGTCTTCCAAGTGGACCAGCCCCTCGACGCTGCCGTCGAGATGCAAATCCTCATTGCCCGTGATTTCGCCCTTAAAATGCAAACTGGGACCGAGACGCGCGGTGGCGCGGTCAGTGCCCGACGTCGACGGATAGCCTACTGGTTCAATTGGACTCATGGTCTTGCCCTCCACGGGCGCCGGTAAACTGCTCGCCACGGTGATTGTTGGTTGATTTAGTTGAGGTGCTTCCGGACTTGCACCCGGTTTCGGAGGCAAATTCGGCTTCTTATCGCCCCACATGACTCCCCCTTTAGCCTCAAAACGAAGGAAAGACAGCAACCGCGTACTAGGACTAGAAATATAATCTAAGCTCGCGGAGGCTATCATGGCAAAGGCAAAATGGCAAAAAGTGTCTGGGCCGCCATTGACTTTCGGAGCAAGCAAACCCGAACACACCCTAACGCCGGCCGCTGGCACAGGGCCGCAACCAGGGGTTAGGGCGCCCAGGAATATCATCGGCTGGTTCACCCGCGCCCCCTGGCGCAAACAGTCTAGCCTGCATGGTCGATGGTTCTACGCTTTGCGATTCTAAGGTTTGCGAGAGTTTTGACTCAGAGTTGCAGGGGTTTAGCGCTTCGTCTTTTCCGGGTTTTTGACGTTCGGTTCGACGCTTCGACGGTTTGACGGTTCGACGGTTCGACGCCTTTATCTTTTCCGGGTGCCCTACTCTTCCCCGATTCTGGGAAGGGTGGGCGTATCGACCTTACTCCGTTGCCGCCACGTCTGAGCGCCCCGAGCGAACAGTGTTCGCCGTCGGGTTCAATGCAGCCTCGCACAGTCCCGAGCCGAACGGCTCAGTATTTCCGCAGTACACCGACCACTTTTCCCTGCACTTTCACTTCTTCACCCGGAAAGATCATCGGCGCCATCTGCGAATTCGCGGGCTGCAACCGAATCTTCCCCCCAGGCTCGCGATGAAAGCGTTTCACGGTAGCCTCGTCACCGTCCACCAGCGCCACCACAATCTCGCCGTTGTTAGCCACCTGCGATTGTTCGACCACGATGAAATCGCCGTCCAGGATATGGTCATCGCGCATGGAATCGCCACGCACCTTCAGGACGAAAGTATTCGGTCCGCGCGAAAAATCCGCCATCGATATGGATTCGCGCTCTTCAATAGCTTCCAGAGGCCGCCCAGCAGCAATCCGCCCCATCAAAGGCAAGCTTGTGGAATGCCGTTCGATCACCTGCTCGCGAATGGGTTTAGGAAGCTGAGTGATTTCGATCGAGCGGCTTTGATTGTAGCCGCGGCGAACGAATCCCTTCCGTTCGAGCGTCGACAAATGCTTGTGCACCGTAGCCAGCGAACTAAGTTTCATCGCCCCAGCAATCTCCAAGTAACTCGGCGAGTACCCATTCTTGTTCTGGAATCCCACCAAGTAGTCGAGCACTTCTTTTTGCCGCTTAGTCAGGGCCATCGGCGCAGCTCCCAAGGCAACCCGGTGAACATCAGTTGCCTAAAGCCTTCCATTACCGGCCCATAATAGGCGAACTAAAAGCGAACGTCAACTCCGTTATTTAACGGGAGACCGAGTTTCCTTCAAGACCGCTTATGGGGACAAACCAGAAGGAATGGAAGAACTACCGCTTTTATTCTGCTGAGCCAGCCCTGTGATTGTAATACCTGACCTTGGGTGAAAGTCAGAGATGCGTCATACTGCGCGTCTCGGCTCTCGTCTTCAAGTTGTCGGTAATCCACATAGATCGGCCTCAGTCTTGCGTCTCCGTTGATGTGATTATCACGCATTTGGTGGGTAGCCGGATGCGCAGGGGGAGCTTGATGCGCGAAGTACGCTTCTACGTCTTGAAGTGCGGCGTAGAAGATTCCAGCGACCGCCCAGTCGCAGAATCGATAATCGAGTTCAGAGACTAAAAGCTCATTATGCTCGGCTTTGGCGCGGTGTTCCGGAGTCGAGGGCAATGCGACCTACCTTTCGTAGGCAAGGTTCCCCACGTTATCAACTGCCTCTGAAAGGTTGCGATTCATTCTTGAGATTACGCGGAAGCTAAAATCGACGTTATGAAACGCATCCATGATGGCCTGCTCTCTCGCATACACCTTCGCCCGGACTTCTGGGTCCCGCAGATTGATGACGGTAATGACGTGATAGGCTTGCCCGCTCTCTCTATCCCACTCTACGAATACTTTTTCCACTTCCGGCACTAGGGGGTTGGGAAAGGCTGCTTGATGGAACTCAGCTCGTTAGCTGGCCACTCTTGAAAGGTGTCAAGTGCTCGCCTTCGCTCTAAGAGGTGCTTTGGATGGAGGGTGTTTATATCAGCATCTTGCTCTGCTGGCGGCCAGGATGGTTGGGGTCGGTGAATTCGAGCAGTTCGATGGGCGCGCCGTTTTCGACTATGAACGCGACGCGGACGCCGTCGGATGGGCTGTTGGGAGGAATCAGGATTTCGCGGCCAGCAAG
>Ga0302325_10030576_pt1 | contig 11102 bp, 8 predicted proteins | sample Palsa_T0_2_FD_201948 | JGI IMG/M metagenome (GOLD analysis project Ga0302325, IMG submission 201948) | Peat permafrost microbial communities from Stordalen Mire near Abisko, Sweden - Palsa_T0_2 | ecosystem: Environmental > Terrestrial > Soil > Palsa > Peat permafrost | place: Sweden: Abisko...
GTTGACTTCGGCACCTCGACCAACTTCGACGCGGTCAGCGAACGGGGGGAGTTCGTCGGCGGCGCGCTCGCGCCGGGCATCGAGATCTCCGTCGACGCGCTCTCGCGCCGGGCCGCGCAGCTGCTCAAGGTCGAGCTGACCCGCCCGAATCACGTCATCGGCAAGAACACGGTCGAGGCGCTGCAGTCGGGAATCATCTTCGGATTCGCCGGGCAGATCGAGGGGATCACCCGGCGGATGGCGGCCGAGCTTGCCCCAGGCGACCCGGACTCGGTCACCGTCATCGCCACCGGCGGGCTGGCACCGCTGGTAATCGACGAGGTGGGCCTGATCGACGCGTACGAGCCGTGGCTGACGCTGATCGGGCTGCGGCTGGCGTTCGAGCGCAACACCGCGGCCGGCTAACTCAGGCCGCCCCGCCGGTTCACCTCGCTGGTTCGCCCGGCTGGCCTGCCCGGGCGGATAAACCCGGCTGCAGGCTGGCGGGCACGGCCGGTAACCTCGGGCAGATGACATCGGACGAGGCCGCCGCCAGCACAAGACCGCCGGAGCGGGCGGGCGAGATGCCCGAGCGGGCGGGCGAGATGCCCGAGCAGACCAGGGTCCGGCTGGCAAAGCGCGAAGCAATCCGCGCCGCCGGGGGTGACCCCTACCCGGTCGGTTATCCGCGGACCGCGGCCATCGCCGCCATCCGTGCGCGTTACCCGGACCTGGGGCCGGGAGCGGCGACCGGTGAGCTGGTCGGGATCACCGGCCGGGTGATGCTGTCCCGCAACGCGGGCAAGCTGTGCTTCGCGACGCTCAGGGACGGCACCGGCGACATCCAGGTCATGATCTCGCTGGACCGGGTCGGCGCGGAAGCGCTGGCCGCCTGGAAGCGCGACGTGGACCTCGGCGACCACATCGGGGTCCAGGGCGAGGTCATCACCTCCCGCCGCGGTGAGCTGTCGGTGCTCGCCGATTCCTTCGCGATCACCGCCAAGGCGCTCCGGCCGCTGCCGGACAAGCACGCCGGCCTCTCGGATCCCCAATCGCGGGTACGGCAGCGTTATCTCGACCTGATCGTTAATCCCGAGGCACGGCGGATGGCCGAGCTGCGGGGCACCGTGACCAGGTCACTGCGCGAGGAACTGCACCAGCGCGGCTTCCTTGAGGTAGAGACGCCGGTGCTGCAGGTGCTGCACGGCGGTGCGAACGCGCGGCCGTTCGTCACCCGCAGCAATGCCTACGACACGGACCTGTACCTGCGGATCGCGCTTGAGCTGTACCTCAAGCGGCTTGTCGTCGGCGGCATCGAGCGGGTTTACGAGATCGGCCGGATCTTCCGCAATGAGGGCGCGGACGCCACGCACAATCCCGAGTTCACCATGCTCGAGCTGTATGAGGCCTACAGCGACTACGACGGGATGGCGACGCTGACCCGCGAGCTGATCCAGGCGGCGGCGCGGGCGGGACTTGGCGGCACCGTGCTGCGCAGGCCGGACGGCTCCGAGCACGACATCGGCGGGCAATGGCGGCAGGCGACCGTGCACGGTGCCGTGTCCGAGGCGCTGGGCGAGGAGGTCACCCCGGACACCAGCGCGGAGCGCCTCCGTAAGCTGGCCGGCCACGCGGATGTCCGGCTGGAACCCGGCTGGAACCGGGGCCAGGTCCTGCTCGAGCTGTACGAGCACCTCGTCGAGCGGCGCACGGTGCTGCCGACGTTCTACCGCGATTTCCCGGTGGAGGTGGCGCCGCTCACCAGGGCGCACCGGGAAGATCCCCGGCTCGCCGAGAAATGGGACCTGGTCGCGTTCGGCACCGAGGTGGGGACGGCCTATTCCGAGCTCGTCGACCCGGTCGAGGAGCGCGCGCGGCTCACCGCACAGTCGCTGCTGGCCGCGGGCGGTGACGCGGAGGCCATGCAACTCGACGAGGATTTCCTGCGGGCACTTGAGCATGGCATGCCGCCGACCGGCGGAATGGGCATGGGCCTCGACCGGCTGCTCATCCTGCTCACTGGCGCCAGCATCAGGGAGACGGTGCTGTTCCCGCTCGTCCGGCCGGAGTGATGGCCGCCGCCCCCATGGCGGCCAGGGCGGAGTGCCTCAGCCGACGATCCGCACGGCCCCTACGTAGGCGCCCCAGTCGATCGGCTGGATCTGCACCGGCTGGCCGAACGTAGGGGCGTCGACCATCAGGCCGTCGCCGACGTACATGCCGACATGGCTGATGTCGGCGTAGAAGAACACCAGGTCGCCTGGCTCAAGCTGGCTCCGTGAGACGTGCTCGCCCGAGTTCCACTGATCACCGGTGTAGTGCGGCAGGCTGATTCCGACCTTGCCGTAGGCCCACATGACGAGACCCGAGCAGTCGAAGTCGTCCGGCCCGGCGCCGCCCCAGACGTAGGGGTCACCGCGCCTGGTCAGCGCGTACCTGAGTGCCTGGACGCCGATGGAGTTTCCCGGGATCGTGAAGTCCGGATAGTTGCCGGTCTGCTTGAAGACCACCATGGCCTGGCTGAACGCTGCGCCGTTCAGCACGTTTTCCCGGCTCTGGATCGACTGCACCTTGATCTTCATCTGGGCGGCTAGCTGGGTAGCCCTGGCGGCCTGCTGCTGCGCGGTCAGCCGGGCTCGCTCGGCGGCGGCCTCGGCGGCCGCGAGGACGGTTACCTTGTCGCCGTTCTCCTGCTGCAGCTGCAGCATGATCGATGCCCGGTTGACGAATGACTGCGGGTTGCTGCTCTCCAGCAACTGGAGCGCCGGGTCCATACTGCCGGTCATGTAGCCCTGGGCGGCGATCTGGGCCACCGCGACCTGGCCGGCGGTGAGCTGCTTCGCCTCCCGCGCGGCGGTCTGGCGAGCGATCCTGGCCTCGGTCGTCGCCTCGTTGAGCTGGATCCTGAGCCCGTCATACTGCTCGCTCAGGTTGTCGATCTGGTTGGACAGCACGGCGGCTCTGGCCAGCAGGGCCTTGAGGCCAGGCGGCGTGGTCGCGGCTGCCGCGCTGACGCCGCCACCCGGCAGTGCCGAGCTGGCTAGCGCCACCACTCCGGCCAGCATCGCCAGGCGGCCGCAGGCCCGGCGCGAGGCGGCCCGGGCACGACCGGCCCGTGGCTTACCCGCGGTCTGCCTGCCGGCGCGCAAGCGCTCCACGCGGAGTCTCCTTTCCTCGGCTGCCTGCTCCTCGGCTGCCTGCTAACAGCGTCGAAATCTAATCGAATCGCGGTCCGTCGCCCACCAGAATGACGGAAGTTTTAGACGTGACTGCTGCTCAGCGGCAAGAACCTGTGGGCGAGTGGCGGGACGCTGCCATGTTGTCATGCCGCGCTGCCTGCCGCTTACGTTCAGATAATCCGGCGTACGCGCAGGTCAGCGGGGGTGCCGCGACCAAGCGACCAGGCATGTGATGTGCGCGTGATGTGCGAGCGTAACGGCCGGGCACGGACGAGCGTCAATGCGTATTCGCCTCGTGACAGCGTGTCGGAGCCAATGCAATCCCACCACGCCGTAATCCGTCACGCCGTAATCCGCCGTAATCGCGCCACGCCGTAATCCGCCGCGCCGCGTGTTATGCCGGGCCGGGGGAGGTGCTCATCAGGATCAGGCCAGAGCGCGGCTGAGGATCCGGCCGGAGCGCGGTGCGGTGTCAGCGGCGGACCGCCGGGAGCATGCGGCCGGCCCCGGCCTGGCCGCGCCGCCCGGGGACGCCGCAGGGTGCCGGGTTCCGGGTAAAGCAGCAACTCGGGCTGGCCGCATACCTCGGTGCTGGCTTTCTTACTCTTCGCGCTGGTAGTGATGATTTCACCAGCGATCTACGGCAACTGCACCAGATTGGTGAATCAGGCCCGCCCGCGGCCGATAGCCGCGGCCGATAGCCGCGGACGGTCAGCAGCTTCCTTCGCCCCGCGCGGATGCTCGCCGGCAAGCTACTTTCCGCGCTTAGCATGGACTCCGTCATGTTTCCCCGGCTGCGGGCTCGAAGCGCGTACCGCACTTCCGGCGCCTGCCTGGGTGAAACTCGCTCTCCGCCGGATTCAACTCGACGTGCCAATCAGCTCGACGTGCCAATCAGGGAGTTGCCTGTTCGCAACGGGCTGGCCATCGCGAGGTAATCACGTCGCGTACCGAACGTGGCCGCCCGGCAGCCGGGCATGGGCGGTGAATGCGCAGCTGAGTTGCCCGCCGGCCGATAGGCATCGCGCACCGAGCACAGCCAGTTCATCGGCGGACCGGGAAGTGACCTGTCTCGATGACGAAGACTTCGGCGGTGAGATCGGCGCGGCAGCGAGCCGCGGAGCCGATGCGGTATTCGGGCCGGGCAGCGCGAAACACTGGATCAAACGGGCGGCGCAGCGAGATGGCGGCCAGGCCAGCCATGGCGGCAGCGGCGTCAGATGGCGCGCCGGGTCCCGGGATCGGCACTCCGATGGCAGCGCCATCCCTGTTAGCCGATCGGTGTTCGCCGATCCGTGGCGGCGCGCAGGCGATGCGGCCCGCCGCACCCGACGTGGCCTTGCGCGGCAGCGCCAGCACAGACCGGGGTGAGCAATCTGCGGGCATCTTCGCCCTCTGACCTGCGGAACTGGCTGATCAGGCGTTAGGAACCGGCCGGATCCGCCATTGCCCAGCCGGCCTTCTCGGCCGCGCTGGAGCGCGGCGACTCCCCCACCGCGGCTGCGCTGCGGCCGGTGCGTGACAATGCGAATAGGGCTGGTCGCCAGTGCGGCGAACGTGACTGCGGTAATGCCGCTGCGGCGGTGGCATAGCCAGCACGGCGAGACGAGGAGGAAGCGCGTGATCTCGGACCTGGCAGTGCTGACGCCGCCGCTCGTTGTCTGCGTGGCCGTGCTGGTCGCCATACGCGCGTTTCTGCGGCATGAGATGGGCCCGCATACGCCGGGCGCTGATGAGGACCTCTCTGCTGATATTTCAGCCGAGAACCCGATCCCGGATGCCGGAATCACAGAATCCGCCGCCCCGCGTGATACCGGCACCGTCAATGATCGGCCGGCCGAAACTGGGCATGGCGGTTACCAGCCTCGCCAGTAGCATGCCGGCGAACCACAGGTGAGCCAGCGGGGGCATTGTCGTAGCCGATCCGTTGCTGATTACGGAGAGTTACTGTAACCTTCCGCAATGCCGTCATTCCTGTACTCGGCGCAACGCATGACGCGAATCGCGGTAGCGTGAATTGTCAGGTGCAAGGATCCTGGTATATGTTTGGTAAACCTAAAAGGCTGGCTGCAGCGGAAGGGCTGGATCCCATGGCTCGGAAGATTACTACCACAGTCGTATGTGACCTTCCCCACGATGACGAGGTCGTGAGTAAGGAGACAGTTTCGTTCTCCTTTGAGGGAAGTGCGTACGAGATCGACGTGTGCAGTGCGCACGCGAAGGAACTGCAGGACAAGTTCAGCGCCTACACGGCTCACGCGCGGCGCGCGGGTACGGGCGCCGCGCGGCGGCGCAGGGCCCGCACCGGCCCTGGCCGCGAGCGGAGCGCGGAGATCAGGGCCTGGGCCCGCGAGCGAGGGCACAAGGTGAGCGAGCGCGGCCGCATCCCGGCGACGATCATCTCGGAGTACGAGGCCGCTCACTGAGCAGCCTGGGACATCGCTCGCAGCGCAGTTTCCAGCCAGCGGCGTACCGCGCCAGTCCGCGTGGTGCGCCGCTGGCTACTGCCACCAGTGGTTCGCTCACCCGGCGCAGGCCCGCCTGGCGCTGGCTCACCGGGCGTTCGCTCCCGGCGTAGCTGGGAACACGTCCCCCGTGACCTGGGTTTGATGAGATGAACGCCTCGCACCCGGGGAACGTTTTACATGCGCGACATATCCCATGGGTAACGTCGCAGGAGGTAACGTCGTCCGGCGCGCGGGCTAGCATGCGGAAGGGCGAGGCAACGCAAGGTGCCTCCCCGACCGCTCTGTGAGGGAGCGACGAGATGTTCGAGAGGTTCACCGACCGAGCGCGGCGAGTTGTGGTCCTGGCCCAGGAAGAGGCCAGGATGCTCAACCACAACTACATCGGCACTGAGCACATCCTGCTTGGCCTCATCCATGAGGGCGAGGGCGTGGCCGCCAAGGCTCTTGAGTCGCTCGGCATCAGCCTGGAGGCTGTCCGCCAGCAGGTGGAGGAGATCATCGGCCAGGGCCAGCAGGCCCCGTCCGGGCACATCCCGTTCACCCCGCGGGCCAAGAAGGTGCTGGAGCTCTCGCTGCGCGAGGCGCTGCAGCTCGGCCACAACTACATCGGCACCGAGCACATCCTGCTCGGCCTCATCCGCGAGGGCGAGGGCGTGGCCGCGCAGGTGCTCGTCAAGCTAGGCGCTGACCTCAACAGGGTCCGCCAGCAGGTGATCCAGCTGCTGCACGGATACCAGGGCAAGGAGCCCGCGGCTGCGGGCGCGCCGTCCGAGACGGCGCCGTCCACCTCACTCGTGCTCGATCAGTTCGGCCGGAACCTGACCCAGGGCGCGCGCGAGGGCAAGCTCGACCCGGTGATCGGCCGGGAGAAGGAAATCGAGCGCGTCATGCAGGTGCTGTCCCGGCGCACCAAGAACAACCCGGTGCTGGTCGGCGAGCCCGGCGTCGGGAAGACCGCCGTCGTCGAGGGGCTGGCGCAGAAGATCGTCAAGGGCGAGGTGCCGGAGACCCTGAAGGACAAGCAGCTCTACACCTTGGACCTGGGCGCGCTAGTCGCGGGCTCCCGGTACCGCGGCGACTTCGAGGAGCGGCTGAAGAAGGTACTCAAGGAGATCAGGACGCGCGGCGACATCATCTTGTTCATCGACGAGCTGCACACGCTGGTCGGGGCCGGTGCCGCCGAGGGCGCGATAGACGCGGCGTCCATCCTCAAGCCGATGCTGGCGCGCGGCGAGCTGCAGACGATCGGCGCCACCACGCTGGACGAGTACCGCAAGCACTTGGAGAAGGACGCGGCCCTCGAGCGCAGGTTCCAGCCGATCCAGGTGGCCGAGCCGACGATCTCGCACACCATCGAGATCCTCAAGGGCCTGCGTGACCGCTACGAGACGCACCACCGCGTGACGATCACGGACGACGCCCTGGTCGCCGCCGCCCAGCTGGCCGACCGCTATATCAGCGACCGGTTCCTGCCGGACAAGGCGATCGACCTGATCGACGAGGCGGGCTCGCGGATGCGCATCCGCCGGATGACGGCACCGCCGGACCTGCGCGAGTACGACGAGAAGATCGCTGACGTGCGCCGGGAGAAGGAGTCGGCCATCGACTCCCAGGACTTCGAGAAGGCTGCCGCCCTGCGCGACAACGAGAAGCAGCTGATCGCGAAGAAGGACGCGCGCGAGAAGGAGTGGAAGGCCGGCGACATGGACACCCCGGCCGAGGTGAACGAGGAGCTGATCGCCGAGGTGCTGGCGACCGCCACGGGCATCCCCGTCTTCAAGCTCACCGAGGAGGAGTCGCAGCGCCTGCTCCGCATGGAAGACGAGCTGCACAAGCGGGTGATCGGCCAGAGCGTGGCCATCAAGTCGCTGTCCCAGGCGATCCGGCGTACCCGGGCCGGGCTGAAGGACCCGAAGCGGCCCGGCGGCTCGTTCATCTTCGCCGGCCCCTCGGGCGTCGGCAAGACGGAGCTGTCCAAGACGCTGGCCGAGTTCCTGTTCGGCGACGAGGACTCGCTGATCCAGCTCGACATGAGCGAGTACATGGAGAAGCACACCGTGTCCCGGCTGTTCGGCTCCCCGCCCGGCTATGTGGGCTACGAGGAAGGCGGCCAGCTGACTGAGAAGGTCCGCCGCCGGCCCTTCTCGGTGGTCCTGTTCGACGAGATCGAGAAGGCTCATCCGGACATCTTCAACTCCCTCCTGCAGATTCTTGAGGACGGGCGCCTCACCGACGCGCAGGGCCGGGTGGTGGACTTCAAGAACACCGTGATCATCATGACCACCAACCTGGGCACCAGGGACATCTCCAAGGGCGTCTCGGTCGGGTTCGGCACGGCGAACGAGTCACGCGGTTCCTATGACCGGATGAAGACCAAGGTGAACGAAGAGCTCAAGCAGCACTTCAGGCCTGAGTTTCTCAACCGGGTGGACGACACGATCGTCTTCCACCAGCTCAGCCGCGATGAGATCGTCACCATCGTGGACCTGATGATCGCCAAGGTGGACGAGCGGCTGAAGGACCGCGACATGGGCCTGGAACTGCGGCCGGCCGCCAAGACGCTGCTCTCCGAGCGGGGTTACGATCCGGTGCTCGGCGCGCGGCCGCTCCGCCGCACGATCCAGCGGGAGATCGAGGACAGCCTGTCCGAGAAGATCCTCTTCGGCGAGCTCAAGGCAGGCCAGATCGTGGTGGTGGATGTCGTGGGCATGGGGCCCACGGCCGAGTTCACCTTCACGGGCGAGGCCAAGCCCAGCGCCGTGCCGGACGCGCCGCCCGCGGTCGTCGCGAGCAAGGCAGCGGCAACCGGGACCGAGGGGCTGCTGACCGCCGAGTAAGGCCCAGCATCCCGCGAAGCGGGGCCTAGCGTCTCCGCGAAACCACCGGCAACTGGCCGACACCATTCAGGTGTCGGCCAGTTGCGTTGCTGAGTCTGCCTGGCTGCGTCAGCCCTGGCAGGCGAGTCAGCCGGGCAGGGCGAGCGTGCCGTCAGCCAGCCGCTCCGCCAGGCCGTCGGCTATCAGCCCGTCCAGGGCCCTGGCCCGCTGCGGGTGATCCGGCCAGGCCGGGTCAAGCTGCGCGGCCGGCAGGGGATGGCCAGCCGCGCGGAGCGCGGCGAGCAGCCGCCCGCGGCATTGCCGGTCGCTGCCCTCGTAACGGGGTGCGGCAGGTGCCCGCAGGCCCGCCGGATGGCCGGCCTGCCGCCAGGTGCAGCGCGCCGCGACCGGGCAGTCGGGGCACCGTGGCCGCGAGGCGGTGCAGACCAGCGCGCCGAGCTCCATGACGGCAACCGACCACCGGGCTGCCTCCGCGCCGCTGGCCGGCAGTAGCGAGCTGGCCAGCCGCGCCTCCGCCACGGACGTGCTGCGCGGCGGGAACTCCTGGCCCCCGACCAGGCGGGCCAGCACCCGGCGTACGTTCGTGTCGAGGACCGCGTGCCGCTGGCCGAAGGCAAAGCTGGCGACGGCCGCGGCGGTATAGGACCCGATGCCGGGAAGAGCCGTCAGCGCGGCCAGCTCGGCAGGCAGCTGGCCCGCGTGCTCCTGCGTGATGATCCGTGCGGTCGCGTGCAGCCGGAGGGCCCGGCGGGGATAGCCGAGCCGGCCCCATTGCCGCACGGCCTCACCCGGCGCGCAGGCTGCCAGGGACTGTGGTGTCGGCCAGCGAGCCAGCCACGCCTCGTAGGCGGGCAGGACCCGCGCCACCGGCGTCTGCTGCAGCATGACCTCGCTGACCAGGATCGCCCAGGGCGAGGCGCCCGGCTGCCGCCAGGGCAGCTCCCGCGCGTGCGATGCGTACCAGTTCAGCACCGGCGCCAGGTAACCGTTCGTCATAACGGCCCGATCCTCGCACGGCCGCGCCCGATCTGCGTGCCGGCGGGTCTGCACCGACAGCCTGCGATGTTCTTGCATACTCAATGCATGCGGCTCAATACTCTCCGTTATAAATGGAACCGGGAGTCGTCGCCAACCTACTGGCGGCGCCGCTTCTTCGCGCTGGCCGCGGGCCTTGCCGTTTTTGCCCTGCTCGCGTGGGCCGTGTCGGGGGCGCTCGGCGGGGCGCAGCCGGCCAGCTCGGCCGCCGATCTCCCGCCCGGCGCGCACTCTCCGTCACCGGTGCCGGATGCGGGGCCCGCATCGCCCACCGCATCCGCGCGGCCGGCGGCGGCTGCCAAGCCGGGCGCCTCCTCGCGGCCGGCCAGACGCGCCAGGCAGCCGGCGGCCGACCGTGGTTCCGCCGGCGGCCGGCCGCGCACCTGCGCTCGCCGGGACATCGTGCTGAGCCTGTTCGCCAGCCAGGCCAGCTACCCGGCGCACGCCAGGCCGGCCTTCGACATCGACGTGGTGTCGACGGCGCGCAGGACGTGCATGTTTAACGTCGGCGGCGGGCACGTGGCACTGGTGATCAGGGCTGGCAGGACAGCGGTGTGGAGTTCCGCCGACTGCGTCCAGGGCAGGAAGTCGCTGCGAACCGACCTGGTCAGGGGGGTGCCGACAGTGCTGGCGTTCTCCTGGAATCGCCGGGCGTCCTCGGCCGGGTGCAAGCGCGGCGCATCCGTCGTGCATGCCGGAACGTACGCGGCAACCGCGTCGAGCGGGATCCTGCAGAGCAACACGGAGATTTTCCGGCTGCGGTAAACGGGACATCGATGTCCGGCTGCGGTCAGGAGCAGCGTCTCGCCCGGGTTGCGCTGATGATCTCGTGGTTCCGGTTCAGACGTACCGCTCAAGGATGGATGATTCTGCCAGCCGGGAAAGGCCCTCGCGGATACTCCGCGCGTTCGACGCCTCGATGCCGTCGACCTGCTGGAGGTCCTCGATGCTCGCGGCGAGCAGCTTCTGCAGCCCGTCGAAGTGCTCGATCAGGCGCTCGACCGCCGGCCGCGGCAGCCGCGGGACCTTGGCGAGCAACCGGTAGCCATGCGGGCTCACCGGCTGGTCGAGCGCATCGGGCATGCTGAACCCGAGCATCGCGGCCATCTTCGTCACGTCAATCAGATCGTCAGGGGACAGTCTGCCCAGGTCCGTCAGCACAGCTTCCATCGCGAGCTGGCGGCCGTCCGGCGGCGCGGGCAGGTAGTCGAGGACGAGCAGCTCGCGCTCGGCGTCCGTGCCCGCCACCAGCTCGTCGAGCTGCAGGGCGAGGAGCCTGCCGCCCGTGCCGAGTTCCACCATGTAGCCCTCGATCTCGCTGGCGATGCGCCGGACCATCTCCAGTCGCTGCGCGACGGCCGTGACGTCGCGGACGGTGGCGAGATCCTCGATCTCCAGCGCGGACAGCGCGCCTGACACCTCATCAAGCCTGAGCCGGTATCTCTCCAGCGTCCCTAGGGCCTGGTTGGCGTGCGACAGGATGGCGACGGAGTCCTCGAGTACGTGCCTGGTGCCGTCGATATAGAGCCCGATCGTGCGCATCGACTTGCTCACCGCCACGACGGGGTAGCCCGTCTGCCGCGCCACCCGCTCGGCGGTCCGGT